>ERZ1027208.360-NODE-360-length-18689-cov-44.319094_pt1 | contig 18689 bp, 10 predicted proteins | sample MGYA00520867_ERZ1027208 | MGnify/ENA primary metagenome ERZ1027208 (study PRJEB33311, sample SAMEA4378413) | marine metagenome | biome: Marine biome; feature: Fjord; material: Water | collected 2014-07-20T08:00:00Z/2014-07-... | depth 75 m ...
GGCTCGTATAGATTTTTTAAATTTAACGCTAAACCTTTATAGTTAAAGGCTTAACTGTGCACATTGCCATTATCAACAATAAAAATCGTTAAAAGCAATGAATTAGTTAGGTGATGGATTGGCTTGACAATCTTTATCTATTTGATTAATAAGGATTAATTGAGTTTGTGTTAAATTGTTGCATTTTAGTGACAGCCCTTTTGAAACAAGCCATTAGCGACTTTTTTAAGGGAGTATCCACAAAGTTATCCACAGAAATTGTGGATAATTAAAAAACACAGATATAGCATATAGTTAGCGTTATTAAGTCAAATAAATCTTTATATTAACGCTAAGTGTTGGCTTATTAATACACGAATAAAATCTAATTCATACAGTAGTTTTTTAGGCGTTAAGCAGTCAATTTTGATAGGCTAATAAAATGAATTTTTCTTCTTTGTTTAATGCAGTACAAACCGGTGCAGTTGTTATAACGGTTAACCAACGACTTGCGCGTCATTTAATTGAAAAAATTGAGCAAGCTTATGTAGGTGAGGCAAGAACGGTCTGGCCATCCCCAACAATATTGTCTTTTGATGCTTGGGTATTAAGTGTATGGCATTCACGTTTTAATACGGACACCACAGCATTTAGCAGGCTAATAAAAAAAACCTTATTAACGCCTGACCAAACGCTCATTATTTGGCAACAACTTATTAGCCAATCAAGTCATAGTACGTTGTTGAATGTTGCTGCTACAGCAAAGGCGGCCAGCAAGGCGCGTCAACTGGCCCTACAATGGGGCATTAGTGATCTTGATGATGCTGACGTATCTTTTGATATTGAGGTTTTTAACGAGTGGCATGATGACTTTGAGAAAACATTAGAGCAGCATGCTTGGGTTGATCAAGCTGGGTTATCAAGCATTGTGGGCCAGCTGATGCAAACTGGACAGAGTTTCCCGAAAGCTGTGGTGTTGGCTGGTTTTGATGTTTATACGTACCAACAAGAAATGCTTTGGTCTACACTCAAACAACGAGGCTGTCAGGTGGACAGCTATGCGCCTTATACGATTGATGCCACCGTGAACAAGCTAGCAGCAGCGGATTCACACGCAGAAGCTCAAACCATAGCGCAGTGGGCGAGGGAACAGTTGGAGGCGTCACCGGGTAAGCAAATAGGTATTATTATGCCGGACTTGCAGACGAGGCAACTCGAGTTGGAGGCAGCTTTTATGCAAGCTTTTTACCCTAACCATCTTTATCCTGTCGATATACCCATTAATAAGCCGTACAACGTTTCGTTGGGCTTAGCACTCTCCAATTATCCACCCATTCAACAAATGTTACGTTTACTGGGCTTTTTAACGCAGGGTGTAGACTTAAGCAACTTAAATAAAACCTTGCGCTCACCTTTTATCGCTGGTGGACAGGCGGAATGGGGGCAACGAGCGCGACTAGAAAAGTTTTTTCGTGATCGAGGCTACCTCACAGTCAGTTTCAAACAGATGTGTAACACCTTATCGTCGGCAGACGGTAAAGACTATTGCTGTGCAAGCTTATCAGCCGCCTTAATCGAGGTTCAAGAGGTTGTTAAAACACTGCCCAATAAAGCGAGTGCAGTGGAATGGTTACCCTACATTCGGCATTTATTAAATGCGATAGGGTATCTAGGTGATCGTGAGTTAGACTCACTTGAGTATCAGGTTTTTCAAGCCTGGGAACAAGTTTTGAAGACGTTTATCTCGGTCAATGACATTAAAGGGAAAATGAGTTTTGAGTCAGCTGTTAGCACCCTTAAACAATTGGCTAATACACGAATTTTTCAACCAGAAACACCACAAGCACCCATTCAAATTATGGGCTTAATGGAGTCAGCGGGTCATACCTTCGATGCTCTATGGGTTGCAGGCTTGCATGATAAGTGTTGGCCGCCAACATTAAAGGCCAACCCATTTTTACCGATAAACCAGCAGAGGCAACAAGGATTAGTGCAGGCGTCGGCTTCATTGCAATATCAACTGGCTCGTTTGCAAACAGAGCAATGGTCTCAATCTGCTAAGACCGTCGTTTTTAGTTACCCATTGACCGTTGACGGTAGCCTAATGTTAGAAAGCCCCTTACTAAAGACGTTTAACGAGGTGGATTTATTGAGTGTGGTAAAGGCAATACCAATCAGTGAGCTAATGCATCGCTTAGCGGATCCGCAGTTAGGTTTTATAAGCGATGACTCGGTGGTGGCCATAAACCGAGAGGGTGTTAGTCGCGGGGGCGTGAGCATTATAAAAGACCAAGCTGCTTGCCCATTTAAAGCTTATGCTCATAAACGTTTAATGGTCTCGGCCTTGGAACAGCCAGAGCCAGGCATTGATGCACGTTTGCGCGGTAGTCTAGTCCACCGTGGCTTAGAGGTGCTTTGGTTAACCATAAAAACTCAACGGCAGTTACTGTTGTTAAGCTTGCAAGAAAGAGATGACTTAGTCACGACGGTGGTGGCAGACGTTATTAGTGAACAAGCTCGATTTACCCCTATTTTAAAGACCACTTTTGGTCAAATGGAGGGGCGACGGATTGCCCAGTTATTAATGGATTGGCTTGAATTAGATAGTGCACGAGAGTCGTTTGACGTGCTGGCCACAGAGTTAAGGCAAGAGTTAGATATTGGTGGCCTACGGATTAAAACCAGTGTTGACCGAATTGACACATTACAAGATGGGTCCAAAGCGATTATAGATTACAAAACTGGAACAGCTAATTTATCGAGTTGGTTTGGTGAGCACCCTGAAGAACCACAATTACCCCTATACGGTGTGTTTGGTGTGGATGGTGTGGATAGTATTTGCTTCGCACAGATAAAAAAGGGTGATGCAAAATACGTTGGTATAGCCGACAACACTTCACACTTCAGTGCCTTAAAAAGCCTTGACCAAGTTAAAGGTGGGCAAGCCAGTTGGTCGGCACAGTTAAGCTATTGGCAAGACGTTAACGTTGCATTAGCGCAAGACTTCTTAAATGGCCGAGCCGCTGTAGAACCCACTAGAAAAGCGTGTGATTATTGTGATTTAACAAGCTTATGCCGAGTTCATGAGCAACAAAAAATAGGCCTTAATTAAATGAGTAATCCAGTCGATCAAGCAGCACGTCAGGAATCATTAAATACCCAACAATCATTTATTGTTCAGGCACCAGCGGGATCGGGTAAAACCAGTCTACTCACCCTACGATTTTTACGTTTGTTGTTAACGGTTCAAAATCCAGAAGAAATTTTGGCCATTACCTTTACACGTAAAGCAGCTGCTGAAATGCATCAACGTATTATTAATTCATTAATGATGGGCACAAAGGCTAAGCCGAGTAATGACTTTGACCGTCAGCTGTGGCAGGTTGCCACCGAGGTGTTAGAACATGATGCATTGAATGCTTGGCAGTTACTAAACAACCCAGCGCGTTTACGTATTCAAACCATCGATTCTTTATGTGCTAGTTTAACTCAGCAATTGCCTGTTACAGCTCGATTTGGCTCTCCACCAAGCATTCAAATAGACTCGAGTGCTTTATATGTGGAGGCTGCAAGAAACTGCTTGGAGGAGATGGAGGCGGATGACGGCATTGGCAAGGCCATTCAATTATTATTAACCCACCTAGATAATCAATTTTCAAGAGCAGAACAGCTTATTTCGGCAATGCTCGCCTCACGTGATCAATGGCTGCGTCATATGGGTGGTAGCCTTGTTGATGATGATAGCCGTGCTAGCTTAGAAGAGGTGTTACAGCGATCAATTATGACGATTGCGGAAAATGTATCATCACTCATTTCTTTACCACAGCAAGACGAGCTAAAAGACTTACTCTTGTTTGCATCTAAACATACGAGTGATGTGAATAGCCCAACTTGCCTCTATGCTGAGTCATTTGACTTTAATGATACCTCGCCCTTCTCGTTAGACAGCTGGAAGATGTTGGCAGATTTTGTACTAACGGCAGCCGGAAGTTGGCGAAAACAGGCAAATGCCGCGTTAGGTTTTCCAGCCCCAAGTGCCACAGTCGATAAAGAAGACAAGGCGCTATATGGCGCGATGAAAAAACAATATAAACAGCTGTTAACAGAGTTAGCTGACAATGCCGAGTTATTAGACGCCATGTTATGGCTACGTTACTTACCATCACCCCATTACTCTGACAAGCAGTGGGAATTTATTCAAGCACTCTTTGTTATTTTGCCAAGAGCGGTTGCACATTTACGGGTTGTCTTTCAATCTAGCGGTCATGTCGATTTTTGTGAAGTATCTTTATCAGCCAGTTATGCCTTACATGATGAAAGTGGCGTAACAGACACGGCGTTGAAATTAGATTATCAATTGAAACATATCCTTGTGGATGAGTTTCAAGATACCTCAGAAACCCAGTTCAATTTATTGCAAGACTTAGTTGCTGGGTGGCAACCAGGTGATGGGAAAACGCTATTTTTAGTCGGTGATCCGATGCAATCAATTTATCGTTTTAGGCAAGCCGAGGTCGGACTTTTTTTGAAGACTCAACAAGAAGGGTTGGGGGAAGTTAAAGATATAAACTGTCTTAATATATCGGTCAACTTTAGGTCACAGGCGGGGGTGATTGACTGGGTTAATCAAAGCTTTAAAGACCTGATGCCTGAGCAAGATGACTTTTTTACAGGGGCTATTTCTTATAAGCCTTCTATTGCATTTAATAATGCCAACCTTAAGACCCCATCGGTTAACTATTACCCACATGTCGATAGGCAAACCGAAGGGCGTGTTCTAAGCGATACTATCCAATCAATTCAGCAGCAAAACCCCAATGAGACTATTGGTGTATTAGTCAGAGGACGAAAAGCATTAGCAGACCTGGTTAGCCATTTAAACCTTGCAGGCGTCACGTATCAGGCAACCGATATTGACCCACTCAACCAACGCCAAGTGGTGATCGATCTGATGTCGCTATGTTGTGCTTACTTACAAGCAGCGGACAGATTAGCTTGGTTAGCCGTTTTAAGAGCGCCGTGGAGTGGCTTAAGTTTAACTGACATGATGATATTGGTGGATGGGGCAGAGGAGACCAATGTTTGGGACCTGATGTTTGATGAGTCACGGGTTAACACACTCAGCGAACAGGGTCAGCTAGGTATTAAACAGCAAATAAAGTGTTTTAACAGAGCGTTTACCAACCGTGAACGAATGAGCTTGGTCGATACCATTAAAGGTTTATGGAGTGATTTAAATGGCCCTGAATGTTTACTGTCTTCAGCAGACTTAGAAGATACGAAACGCTTTTTTGAATGCTTGCAGGCACTAGAGATTAATGGCCAGACGGTAGATACACAGCAACTTAAAGAGGCGGTGGATAAACTTTTTGCTGCGACAGATACTGCTGCAACGGATAAACTGCAAATCATGACCATCCATAAGGCTAAGGGTTTGGAGTTTGACCATGTTATTTTACCCGGCCTAGATCGGCAGGCAAGGCACGACGACAAGGCGTTGTTGACCTGGTTAGAACGGCCCTCCGATTTACCTGGTAAGAGTGAGTTGCTTATTTCGCCCCTAAAAGAGTCTGGGGCGACTAATGATGATGATATCGCACGGTATATAACGAAAATTGAACAAAAGAAAACCTACCATGAAAGCCAACGGTTATTGTATGTGGCCACGACGCGCGCTAAAAAACAATTACACCTAAGTTTTTGCTTAAATGTCGATGAGAAGACCCAAAGCATAAAAAAGCCGCCCACTAATACATTGTTAGGGCTATTGTGGCCATCTATTGAGCAAGAGGTGAACATGGAGTTTGCTGAAATTGCTTCGCCTAATATTACAAAGGAGGCAGAGCCGCGTTACTCTTATCGCCTGAACTTGTTTAATTTTAAACGTAAAAAACCGTTACATGAAAATTTTGAACAGCCTGCCCCTATAACCTTCAAGCAGCAAACAGAACTACTTGAATTTGACTTGGCGAGCGACCTATCGGCTGCAATTGGCACTGTCTGCCATCACGTTTTACAAATTATTGGAGAGCAAGGTCAGTGGTTAATGCCCATTAAACCAAATGAATTAGTCCACCTATTAAAAGAACAGGGAGTTTTAGCGTCCAATATAAAGCAGGCAGTTGACCGGGTAACAGGCATTATTGATAACTGCCTACAAGACCAACGCTGTCGCTGGATTTTGGATAATACGCATGAAGACAGTCAATTTGAACGAGCTATTTCTGGTGTGGTCAATAATGAGCGAATACAGGCACGTTTAGATAGAAGTTTTGTTGATAAAGGGGTTCGTTGGATTGTTGACTATAAAACCAGCCAATTAGATCAAGCCTCTATAGAGACCTTTCTGGACCAAGAGATGCTTACTTATCAGCCCCAATTAGAGCGTTATGCCTATATTATGCAAGCCATGGACCCACGACCTATCATGCTGGGTTTGTACTACCCAGAGTTTAAAGGCTGGCGCGCATGGCCATATGAAGGGCCCTAGAACACCACCGGTTAGTGACTAACATATAGTAAAAAAGAAGAGGTTAGCACCTATTTTATTAGAAAGAACAATGCAAAAAAATATGACTCAAGATGTTATGGCACCATCAATAGACACGAAGATGACAGAATTATTGCAACTAATGGCTCAGCTTAGAGACCCTAATAAGGGTTGCCCTTGGGACTTGGCGCAAAACTTTGAAAGTATTGCCCCATACACCCTTGAAGAGGCTTATGAAGTGGCCGAGGCGATTGAAAAGAAAGACATGCCAAGCTTACAGGATGAATTGGGTGACTTGCTTTATCACGTTATTTTTCATGCTCGGTTAGCAGAAGAGCAGCAGCTTTTTTCATTTGCCGATGTGGTTAACAGTATTAGTAGCAAATTAGTTCGCCGTCACCCGCACGTTTTTTCATCGCTAGATATTGAAGCCGACCAGTTGGAAAAGCAATGGGAAGCGCAAAAGCGCCAAGAAAGGGTAGGCAGTGAAAAGGCAGGTATATTGTCATCGGTTAATTCCAAACAACCAGCTATGAACCATGCCCTTAAAATTCAGAAAGCGGCATCATCCGTTGGCTTTGACTGGACTGAGGTAGTCCCAGTTTTTGACAAGCTGGACGAAGAAATTGACGAGTTAAAACAAGAGATTGGGCTCGACAATAATCAACAGCGTATAGAGGAGGAACTGGGCGATGTTTTGTTCAGCTGCATTAACCTTTCAAGGCACTTAACGATTAACCCCGATGGAGCCCTTCGCAAAGCCAGTAGTCGATTTAGCACACGTTTCTCATACGTAGAAAAGGTCTTGAGTGGCTTGAACTTAAGTATTGATGAAGCTCCTGAAGACTTACTGGAAAAGTTGTGGATGGAAGCGAAAGAAAAAACAGCAGATGAGCCTTAGGATTTATTATGAAAAAATTAGGGTAGAACTGGATATTTTCTTAGCTTTGAGTATACTCGATAAGCAATAGAGTTAATAACGCTTGTGTTAATCGGCTTATATTTAATAAAAAATTAACCTATTGGATTTAAATAAATTATCTTAAGAGAGGAAAAGAGATGTCAGATCGCGTTAGAGGTACAGTTAAGTGGTTTAATAATTCAAAAGGCTTTGGGTTTATACAGCCTGATGCTGGCGGTGAAGATGTGTTTGTTCACTTTAGAGCCGTACAAGGGGATGGTTTCCGTACCCTTAAAGAAAATCAAATTGTTGAGTTCAAAATCACTAAAGGTGATAAAGGGCTACAAGCAGAAGAAGTGTGTGGCGTAGACGAATAAAGCCTTTCTGGCATCGAATATAGCTAATTAACCTATCAGTAATTCATTACTGATAGGTTTTTTCGACATAGCGCTGAACAAGCTCGATAAACTGCTCCGCAATATCGTCACCTTTTAGGGTGACATCTTTTTGCCCGTCAACATACACGGGTGCAACAGGCCTTTCGCCAGTACCTGGTAGGCTAATTCCTATGTTGGCATTTTTGCTTTCCCCTGGGCCATTAACGACACAGCCCATTACCGCTACTTTCATGTCTTCAACACCAGGATGCTGAGTTTTCCATTCAGGCATCTTATGGCGAAGATAAGACTGAATATCCTGTGCTAATCGCTGAAAATAATCGCTGCTTGTTCGTCCGCATCCAGGGCAAGATATTACCGAAGGGGTAAATGAGCGCAACTCCATCGCTTGTAAAATTTCTTGCGCAACGACCACTTCTTGGCAGCGGTCTCCGCCTGGTTCAGGGGTGAGGGAAATACGAATGGTATGCCCAATCCCTTGATGCAGTAATACCGCTAAAGCAGCCGTCGATGAAACAATGCCCTTGCTGCCCATACCAGCCTCGGTTAGCCCCAAGTGCAATGGGTAGTGGCAACGGGCCGATAAGTCTTGATAAACAGCAATTAAATCTTGTACGCCACTCATCTTACAAGAAAGAATAATTTTGTCCTCAGCCAATCCAAGTTCTACAGCTTTTGCAGCACTTTCTAGAGCAGAGGAAATAACGGCCTCATGCATAATTGCAATAGAGTCCTTAGGGGAACTTAATTGTGAGTTTTCATCCATTAATCGAGCCAGCACGGCAGGGTCTAAACTGCCCCAATTAACCCCAATCCGAATGGGTTTATTATATTGAATAGCGAACTCAATCATTTTTGCAAACTGTGGGTCACGCTTACTGCCTCGGCCTACATTACCGGGGTTAATTCGATACTTATCTAAGGTTTTTGCACAATCAGGGTACTTCTCTAACAGTTTATGGCCATTGAAGTGAAAGTCCCCGACTAAAGGAACAAAACAATTCATCGCATCAAGTTTGGCTCTAATGCTGCTAACAGCGGCAGCCGCTTCTTCTGTGTTAACCGTAATACGGACGAGCTCAGAGCCTGCTTTAGCTAATTGATAAACCTGTTGAACGGTTTCATCAATATTGGCGGTATCGGTATTCGTCATGGACTGAACAACAATAGGGTGTTGGTGGCCAATAAGAACAGAGCCAACCTTAACGGTTGGAGTCGGGCGTAACGTTGTTTTAATCATGGTGAAAAAGAGTCAGGTTAATAAGTGGGTATTCAGCTTAAAGAGGCTAGTGTGTTGCTATGAACTGTTTAATGAACTCAAAGGCACGGTCTATGGCGAGGTTAGGGGTGTAAAAGTGAGGTGAAAAACGAATACCACCGCCACGCATTGCACAAATAACATTGTTTTCAGTGAGGTAACTGAATAGTTCTTTTGTACGCTCATCTGCCAACTTAAAAACAATAATATTATTACCGTTGGGGTTGGGTTGGGTGAGCAATATTAACGCATCCTCGTTAAGGATTTTGTCAATAATATATTGGCCACGAGACATAATCGCAGTTGAAATACTGTGCATGCCCGTTTCAAGTAGTAGGCTAATACTGGCAGATAAGGCATGGATACTGAGCATATTTGGGCTGCCACATTCAAATCTTCGAGCAGACAGTGCAGTCGTCCAGATAGGGGTATCATAGTTCCCCATATCTTCAACCATATGCCAGCCAAACTGCGTTAGCTCCAGTTGGTCCATAGTTTGTTGGCGACAGTAAAAAACACCCAGGCCTTCTGGGCCTAACATCCACTTATGCCCATCAGCCATCACAAAATCAGCTTGGTAGGCTTGTACATCGAAAGGGAATGCACCAATTGATTGGATAGCATCAATGCAAAAAAGTACGCCCTTTTGCTGGCAAGCCTGTCCTAGTCGCTTTAGGTCTACTTGCAGGCCAGAGGCATATTGCACGGAACTGATGGTTAATAAACGCGTTTGATCATCCATTTGTTGGATTAAACGATCCGTTGGGTCATCGGTGTTTTTCAAAGAGGTTTTTTTAACCGTCACGCCCTTATTCGCCAAAGATTCCCAAGGAATCATATTGGAAGGGAACTCCTCATCACTGGTAACAATGTTGTCGCCAGTTTGCCAACTTAGGCCATACGCAATAAATGATAACGCCTCAGAAGTGTTTTTCACTAAAGCAATTTCATCACTCGATTTCGCGTTAATAAGTTCCGCTAATTGCTGCTTAAGGTGCGACTCAACCTTCAACCAGTTGGTATATTTTTTTGAACCGATCGTCACATTTTCACGGCAGAAAGCATTCACGGCTTTCTCGGTTCGCTGTGGCCACGGAGAAACAGCCGCATGGTTTAAATAAACAATATCATCATCAAGGTTAAACTCACTATGACTCATAAAAATGCCAACTGTATTTAAAACCTCATTCTATCCTTTTTTATTCATCCCTTATAGGTTTGGAGAGTATTCATATTAATTGGTGTACTAAGTGTTGATTTCAGCCATAGACGTGTAATGGCTTATGCGGCCTTAATACACAGTTATCAATTCGTAAAGCTGTATCACAGGGTGTTGATTGGGTGGAAATAGATGTTTGGCTTGTCAAAAGGGTATTATTGCTTATCCATGACAATACCTTAAGCAGACCAATGAATGGGGAAAGCCGCTTAACGGCGTTCTGCTAAACCTTGAATTTAATAGGCAGGCTTGGACTAACACACGTATCGGCTCAGTATTGAGTGCACCAAGTTATGATTTGGAGCAGTTATAACGCATTCTTTTAATAAGAGTGGATTAGGAGGGATACAAGACTTAAGTAAGGTATTTAAAGTGGCTGTGTTGACACCATAGGGGCTAGTAAACGCGCTTAAGTAGACGATGGATTGATGGTTTTTCACTGCATTTTGGTTAAGCAAGCCAGCAGTGAGGAGTTGAATAAAACCCAGTGGCAGAATTTAAAACCTTATGTGTGGCCAGTAAATAGGAGAGCTGATTCCGAGCGTATGAAAAGTATTAGCATCGTTGGGATATGCTCAGTATTTAGACAGGGGCTTATCAGTCTTTTAAAAAGCTATGTGGCGAGTTTTTTAAGCTGCTGTCGAGTATAGAATAACGTAAAGATCATGCTAAAGCAGACAATGCTGGCGACCGAGCCAAACAACCATATAATACTGTAATCCAATACAATAATAAGGTAATAATTGATTAATAAGGGCAGTAATAATTGCCTAAAAAACCCCATAATAACAGGGAAGTTGGGCTGTTTTGTCGCTTGTAATGTTGCCACACTAATAAATAAAGAAACATAACAGAAAAAAGCGAACGCATCTATTCTTAGGTATTGCACACCGGTATTAATAATCTCGTCTTGAGTACTGAAAAAAGAGAGTAATAAAGGTGATAAAAAAATCATGGCTGGGGTACATATAACAGAAATACTTAAGCCAAGGAGCTGAGCTTTACGGTAGGTTTCTGAAATACGCCGGTAATTTTTAGCCCCGAAGTTTTGCCCAGAAATAGCTAATACAGCGGCATTTAGCCCTAAAGCAGGCAACAATAAAACTTGTTCAAGGCGAAGGCCAACCGAGTAACCAGCGACAGCATAATCCCCGAAACGACTGACAAAGGCCGTTACCATTAGACTACCAACAATCATAATAAAAAAGTTTAAACTGGCTGGAAGCACTTGTTTTAGTATTTTTACAATTAAGGGTGTCTCGAATTGAAGACGAAGTTGAAACCCTAAACGCTGGCTTAAAATAACCAATAAGTAGGCAGCTGAGGTAAACTTTATAATTAAGGTCGCCCAGGCTAGCCCAGCAACCCCCATGTTTAAACCAAAGGTTAATAGAGGGTTTAATACAAGGTTGGCAAAAAAACCTACCACTAATACATTTCTGTTGGATCGGGTATCGCCAAGAGCCATTAACGCGCCTGCGGCAACTGCACTGACAGCAAAACCAATGTTGCCGATAAGTAAGATTTGAATGTAATCCCAGGCGTAAACACGGCTAATGTCCCGCGTACTGAGCCAGTCAATGGTCTCCTGAGCTAACAACAAACCCAATAGAACGACTATCACTGAAAAAATAACGCCAACACTCATCGAGTTACGGGTGACCGCTTTAAGAGCCCGGCCTTTATTTGCACCTAACTCACTAGAGACCATCACCGACGTGCCATTTTGCAAGCCAGCCAATAAGCCAATGAAGAGGTAAAAAACAATGCTAGAAATAGATAATCCAACCAATGCATCATCGGATATTTTTCCAGCAAACCAATTATCGGTTAGGTTATACAGGGTATTAAAAAACATGCCCATAGAGGCAGGAATAGCTAAGTTAATTAAATGCCGATAAATTGAACCTGTCGTTAAATCTTTGGATTGAGTCAATTGTTTAGACATGGGTTAACCGCTGAATGAAAAGTATATTTATAGTGGGTTGCCAGTGGGTACTTAATAAATAATTGGCGACCATTCAATAACCATACTATCAAGAAAAAACGGTAAAAAACTTTTTAATCAGGGCATGACATGAGCAATGCTAAAAATAGCGTTGGCTATAAGGCTAATGGCTGCCAACCCTTTCCAAACGGCGATCGGATTACGTTCAATTAAAGGGCGGTGAACTAAATTAAGAAAAGCCGAGTTGGGGTGAGACAAATCATGAATAAACTCAGATATTTCATTATAGCGGTGAGACGGATTTAGTTGAGTTGCTTTTCTAAGGGCCTCATCGGCCCATAGAGGGATATCTTGGTTGAACGTCATCACAGAGGCGTAAGATAATTTGCTCAAGGGCTTTACACCGTATTTCGGACCAAAAGGCAGTGCACCGGTTAGCATTTCATAACAAATAACCGCCAATGAGAAAGCGTCAGATCGACTGCTAGCCGGTAAGCCTTGAAAGTACTCAGGTGCGGTATAAAGCTGTGTTCCCAATAAATCTAGCCGCTGAATAGGAGTGGCTATCTCTTCAATGCCAGCCACCTTCGTTGAGCCAAAATCGATGATTTTAACGGTACCCTGTGTATCAATAATGATATTTTCTGGCTTTAAATCTTGGTGAATCATTTCTTGATGATGAAAGGCTCGTAACCCTCGGGCAATTTGACGAACAATGCCTCTAACATCATGTAAACTGGGTGTTGGGTTATCATTCATCCAGTGCCTAAGCGTTTGGCCTTCAATATAACTGGATACAAAGTATAAAAAGTGGCGAGGGCGTGTTTGCTCAATAATATCAAGTACGTGGTTGTTAGTAATCCGCCTTCCTACCCACTCTTCTTGAACAAACATATCCAAAAAAACAGGGTCATCAACATAATTGATAGAGGGTGTTTTTATAACGACTTGCGCCCCGGTGTCTTCATCAGTGGCTAAATATAATTGAGTTTTTGAGCTAGCATGAAGCTCGCGTTCAATTCGATAACCATCTAATATCATGCCTGCATTTAATTCGGGCGGGAAAGGAAGTTCGGTTAATTTACGATAAATTTCTTGATCGCTCACTTGTGGGGGGTGGTTAAACCTAACCAGCTGACAGGTAACATTATCGTCGCTGCCGTTTTGTAACGCCTTGGACGTTATCTCACGGGCAGCACGGTCTAAATTATTGGCATTGTCGCTCACTAATTGGAGCATGGTTGCGTCATTAGTAAACTCAGACACACCATCTGTTGTTAATAAAAAAGTATCGCCTTCCTCCAGTAAAAAGTTACTGTAGTCAATTTCTAATTGCGAGTCGATACCCATAGCTCGGGTTAAATAGTTTTTTTCTTTCGATGCCCAGAAGCGATGGTCAGTGGTTAATAATTGCATTTTACCCTGTCGAATTCTATAAATTCGGGTATCACCAATGTGAAATAAATGAACTGTTGATGATTTAACGATTAATGCACTGAGTGTGGTGGCTAAACCTTTTTGTTGGTGAGCATCTTGCTGGGCAACACCCAGCATCCAACGATTGGTGGCCATCAACACTTTTTGCACCGAGGTTTTGACAGTCCAAGAATCGGGCGTACAGTAATAATCACTTAATAAACTTTTAACGCAGGACTCACTGGCAAGCTTTCCCGCATCACAGCCGCTAACGCCATCAGCTATGACAATTGCAATTCCCTTTTGCTCCAAGCTAGGCGAATCAGGCAGTAATACACCAAAGCTGTCTTGGTTTTCATCTTTACTGCCTTTGTCGCTAGATTGGCCAATATCAATTATTGAGGATGCTTCCATCATAGTCTTGAGTTGCTTTAGGTGACATCAATCAGTTCGATAGTACCGTCTTCAAGCACTTCGGCAGTTTGGCCACTGGGTTCATCTAAAAAGAATATGGTACATATTAGGACAAAAGCCGCGGTTAAACCAATCACTAAAAAGAAAGTTTGTGGCGACACAAACGATAAGACGGTTAAAAAGACCAAGCCACCTACATTTCCGTACGCGCCGACCATGCCAGCAATTTGGCCAGTCATACGGCGTTGAATAAGTGGTGCCATTGCATAAACAGCACCCGAACCGGCTTTAGAAAATAAACCACACAAAATGGTACAGGCAACCACCAGGGGAACGGCCCAATCAGTTTGAACCTGGGCAAGAATAATAAAGCTGACCGTAATTCCAGTAAATAGAATGCAGAGTGATTTTTTTCGGCCAACACGGTCACTAAACACACCGCCAGCAGGACGAGCAATTAAGTTCATTACAGGGTAAATAGCCGCTAATAAACCAGCCGTTATCGGCGATAGGTTAAAGTAATCAATATAAAATAAAGGCAGCATGGACACCAGGGCTAACTCTGATCCAAACGTCACCATATACCCTAAGTCTAAAATAGCAACCTGTTTAAACTGGTAACGAAACATATCGGGAACGTCTTCGGTAAAGATGCCTTTATTAACTTTTATAATATGAAACACTTGGTAAAAGTATATCGATGCAATTGCCACATACCCCATTAAAGTCAGTTGAGGGTTGACCCAGTTCATGCCAGCTGGCGATAGTTTCCATAGTAACAAGGCCAGTGCTGCATAAATGGGCAAGCTCATGAAAGAATATAGGGCAAGATCAAATTTGCTGGTCACTTCCATGCCCCCTACTTTTTTAGGTTTAAAGTAGGTTGCCCCTTTAGGAGTATCGGTAACCGTTAAGTAGTAAAAAACAGCATAAAACATGGCTATAGCAGCGGTAGAACTTAGGGCGTAACGCCAGCCGTTTTCACCGCCTAACCAAAGAGCTAACGCGGGTAAAACCATGGCAGATGCGGCAGATCCAAAGTTACCCCAGCCGCCATAAATACCTTGAGCAATACCGGTTTGTCGTGCGGGAAACCATTCGCCAATCATTCTTATACCAATAACAAAACCAGCACCAACAAAACCAAGCAGAAACCGTGCTAAAGCCAACTGTTGGAACGTTTGGGCCCAAGCAAAAAACAAGCATAAAAAGCCTGCTAACATTAAAAGCCCAGAAAAAAGGCGGCGCGGTCCATAGCTGTCCACCAACATACCAACAATTATTCGAGCAGGGATGGTCAGTGCAACATTTAGCATCAGTAAAACTGAGACTTCCTGGCTACTTAAATTAAACACATCTCGTATAACAGCCATTAATGGGGCATGGTTAAACCAGATCATAAAGCTGATAAAGAAAGCTACCCACGTACTATGCAAGATTTTCATATTACCTTTAAGTGAAAAAATCTTAATTTTTTGAGACATATTGATTACCCTTAGTTAAACGAACTTTTCCCTTAAAGCAAAAGGTGTGCCAGTATTTTGCGATAATATAAGCCCCTGTTAATGGGGTTGTGGTTGAATTGAAACGTTGACGCACCAATTCAGTGCGATAGTAACGGTGTTTTGCACTGTAAAGCAACGCTGGCCTAAAGCATAAAGGTAAAAATGTGCAGAAAATTAGTAAATTTCTGTATAAACAAGTAGTTATAGGTAGGGATTATATATTGGCATACTATATGCTTAATACCGTTGAAATCGTTCAAACAGTTAGGGGTAGGTATGAGTAGTAAGAAAAAGTTGGTGGTTATTGGTAATGGCATGGTTGGGCATAAGTTTCTGCAATCAATGGTTAAGGATGAGGCTTATAGTGATTATGAAATCACAACATTTTGTGAGGAAACGCGTCTAGCATACGATCGTGTACACTTAACTGCTTTCTTTAGTGGTCAAACAGAAGACGACCTTTCATTGGTTGAAACTAACTTTTTCGAGAATCATGGGATTACCGTTCATATCGGTGATAAAGCCGTAGAAATTGACCGCCAAAAGCAAATAGTGGTCTCTGAAAAAGGTGAGCATGTTCCTTACGATAAGCTGGTGCTAGCCACCGGTTCCTTTCCTTTCGTTCCGCCTATTCCTGGGCACGAAAGAGAAAACTGTTTTGTTTATAGAACGATAGATGACTTAATTGAAATTTCTAATGCCGCTGAAACCTCAAAAGTTGGGGTTGTTATTGGTGGTGGCTTATTAGGGCTTGAAGCTGCAAAAGCACTAAAAGATCTCGGCTTGAAAACACACGTTGTTGAGTTTGCACCACGTTTAATGGCGGTACAAATTGATGATGGTGCTGGTGCAGTTCTACGTAAGAAAATTGAAGAACTGGATGTCAGTGTTCATACACAAAAGAATACAAAACAAATTATTGCTGGTGAGCAAAGTGTCCATCGAATGGACTTTGCCGATGGGTCGCACATCGATACTGACATTATCTTATTTTCTGCTGGCATTAGACCGCGTGATGATATCGCCGCTGATTGTGGGCTAGAATTGGGTGAACGAGGTGGTATTGTTATTAATAATAATTGCCAAACATCGGACGATAACATTTATGCCATTGGTGAATGTGCGCTATGGGATGGCAAAATATTTGGTTTAGTGGCCCCTGGTTACAAAATGGCGCAAGTGGTTGCCGACCATATAAGCAATAAAGACAATGCCTTTACCGGTGCCGATATGAGCACTAAGCTAAAACTAATGGGTGTTGATGTTGCAAGCATAGGTGATGCCCATGCTATGACTGATGGGGCCAAAGTGTATACCTATACTAATGGTGATGATGACGTTTACAAGAAAATAGTGGTTAACCAAGATAACAACCGCTTGCTGGGTGCTGTGCTGATTGGTGACACAGTAGATTACGGCAACCTACTGCAATTAAAACTGAATGATATGGCGTTGCCAGAATACCCTGATTCACTGATTCTTCCACAACGTGATGGTTCAGGCGAGACAGGTTTGGGAGTGGAAGCGTTACCCGATGCGGCACAAATGTGTTCTTGCTTTGATGTCTCAAAGGGCGACTTATGCCAGGCTATTTCAGATGGCGCAACAACCCTAAGCGCCCTAAAGGAAGTCACCAGCGCTGGCACAGGTTGTGGTGGTTGTTCTGCACTAGTTGGTCAAGTTTTAAACAAAGAACTCGAGAAAATGGGCTTAGATGTGAACACAGACTTGTGCGAACATTTTAAGTTTACGCGCCAAGAGCTTTACCACATGATTCGTGTAGAAGGCATAAAAACCTTTGACGCACTTATCGAAAAACACGGCTCCGGCTATGGTTGTGAGGTTTGTAAGCCAACTGTCGGCTCGATACTGGCTTCTTGTTGGAATGATTACGTTCTTGAAACCCCACATGTTGGCTTACAAGACACCAATGATCGATACCTTGCCAATATCCAAAAAAATGGAACATATTCCATCGTGCCGCGTATTCCAGGTGGAGAAATTACCCCGGATAAATTAATTGCGATTGGGCAAGTGGGCAAAAAGTATAACTTGTACACCAAAATTACCGGTGGGCAACGTGTCGATTTGTTTGGGGCTAGGCAAGAGCAGTTACCGACTATTTGGAAAGAACTTATCGATGCAGGGTTTGAAACAGGGCACGCTTACGGAAAATCATTGCGTACCGTTAAATCTTGTGTGGGTAGTACCTGGTGTCGGTATGGGGTTGCAGATAGCGTGACAACAGCAATAGACCTTGAGAATAGATATAAAGGTTTACGCTCACCCCATAAAATTAAATTTGCAGTATCAGGCTGTACACGTGAGTGCGCTGAAGCGCAAAGTAAAGACGTGGGGGTTATTGCCACAGAAAACGGCTGGAATTTATACCTCTGTGGTAACGGCGGGATGAAACCTCGTCATGCCGACCTATTTGCTACAGGGCTTGACTACGACACCATGATCAAATACATCGATCGGTTCTTAATGTTCTATGTTAAAACGGCTGATCGCTTACAGCGTACATCAACCTGGATGATGAACCTAGATGGCGGCTTAGACTATTTACGGGAAGTCGTTATTGATGACTCATTGGGCCTAGCCGATACGTTCGAACAAGAAATGCTAACCGTAATTGATGCCTATCAATGTGAATGGAAAACCACGGTTGAAAGCGATCAAAAATCTAACGCATTCAATGCATTTATCAATACCGATAAAACAGACAGCCAAATTGTCTTTGTGCCAGAGCGCGATCAAATGCGCCCTGCAACTAAAGAAGACATGAACTCAACAGTGATAGCCTAGGATTTTAAAATGACAAGTGAATTAAATTTAAATTGGATTGACCTGTGCAGTCTAGATCAACTACCAGAAAACCTTGGGTCGGCGGCATTAGTGGGTGACCAGCAAATAGCACTGTTCTATATTAAGCAACAGAAGCAGGTATTTGCACTGGACAATTTTGACCCGTTTAGTGAGGCAAATGTTTTATCTCGCGGAATTGTCGGAAGTGTTGGTGAAGAATTAGTCGTGGCGTCGCCCATTTATAAAGAACACTTTAGTTTATTGACAGGGCAGTGCTTAGAAGACGAGAGCGTGTCAGTTAGCACTTACCCAACAAAAATATCAGAAGGCCGCTTACTAATTGGCTTAGCAAA
>ERZ1027208.362-NODE-362-length-18614-cov-9.799935_pt1 | contig 18614 bp, 19 predicted proteins | sample MGYA00520867_ERZ1027208 | MGnify/ENA primary metagenome ERZ1027208 (study PRJEB33311, sample SAMEA4378413) | marine metagenome | biome: Marine biome; feature: Fjord; material: Water | collected 2014-07-20T08:00:00Z/2014-07-... | depth 75 m ...
GTATTGCATATGCTGCACTTGGCGATCATGAGGCGGCTGCCGAAGCGCAAAGCAACTTTGAAAAAAACAGCCGAGACGCTAGTCGAAGGCCGGATGAACCATGTGGTGACCTGCGAAGCGATTCTAGGTGTGGCACCTGAAATGCTGGCAGGCGAAGTAAACTATCACAAAGGTAACTACGACGCAGCATTTATCCATCTGCGCAATGCTGTCGAGCTGGAGGACGCGCTGCCGTATGACGAGCCATGGGGCTGGATGATGCCAAGCCGCCAAGCCGCCATGCATTAGATGCTTTGTTGCTAGAACAGGGCCATGTCGAAGATGCAATCGCAGCCTATGTGGCCGATTTGAGAATGGATCACACTGTTCAGCGGTCTAACCTTCACCCACATAATGTTTAGGCGTTGTTAGGGTTATCCGAATGTTACGCACGTTTAGGTAGAGATAAAGAGGCACGCATGATCCAGCCGCAACTGGACTACGCCTTGTCCCGTTCGGACAAAATCCATGCGTCTTGCTTTTGTAGCAAGAAAAAAGCTGCCTGAATTGGGGCAGGTCAGCGCTTCACCGATCCTCCCGCTTTGAGGCGTGGGGTTGACCAATTCATCATGCACACACCGGTTCTTTCATATCAAAACCCTATCAACACAAAAGTTGGGATTGTGGCGCTTTCTGCGCTGTCTTGGTGCGCTCTGTGGTTTTGGAGTCAAAGCATGTATTCTGCATTTCTGGATCACGGTGACTGGACACAAGCAGGGTTAGTAAAAAGCCTGTGGGTCAGCATTCCAGGAATGAGCAGCCAATGGCGATGGCTCGGTCGATGTAGACGTGGATATTGATGGTTCAAGGCATGATATTGCCCATCTCTATCAAAGCAATCGAAGGCTTAACTGCTTCATTCCGAAGTCACCGATTGCCTGGTGTTGTTCTGGTGGAGTTTATTACGGGTTATTTCCTTTTCGCAATCGTTTCCGGCGTCGTTTTGCATTGTATCGGCTATGGAATTGACGTGTTTGCAAATCATACTGGCGTTTTGCTTTTTGATGGCTGGAAGGTGGGTGCGGCTGTCTTTGGAGTTGCTGGTCTTTTTCAATTTAGCGCGGTTAAAACAAACCTCACCAGACGCAGCTGTAGTATTGATTGCACAGCGTTGCGCGCAAGAGAGGGGCTTCGCAAACTGCTGGGTGAGAGCGTAAAGAGCGGACTACAACACGGATTTTTCTGCTTCATGTGCTGCTGGGCGTTGACGTGTTTGATGTTCGTTTTCTGGACAGGCATCCTGTTTGGATGCTGTGCATTGGCGCGCTGATGGTGTTAGAGCACCAATCACCCGCGTTACGCTTTACGGTTGGAAAACTGCTTATCTTAGCTGTTTGCAGCGTTGTATTCTCAAACCTGATCTTGGTCTAAACGCGCCCAAACATCAGGTGTACACCCAAGCGCCGCCGATATTTTGTCGACGTATTCCAATAGGCGCGGCGCAAGTTTAATCAGCTCTTTTTCGTTTGTCCGGCTCGCCGGAGCAGACAGACCCAACGCACCTTGGATTTGCCCAGAAGCTGATGAAATGGGTGCGCCGATCCCGATAATATCATCTCGCCATTCGCCACGGTTTAACGCAAATCTCTGTAGGCGGATTGTACGCGCTTCGGTTAGGAAATCGATCGTATCAAAAACTGTTTTTCCTGTATGTGCGGAGGCGCCTGCCATTACCTGTCGAATGCTTTCATCATCTTTGAACGCAAGCATCACCTTGCCCGTTGCAGTGCAGTACGCAGGCGCGCGCCCACACAATTGGGTATAGGCCGCACAGGTTCGCGGCTCTCGATCTTATCAACATAGAGGACTTCACCGGCGTGCAACTCCGATAAGTGATCGGTCTCGCTGGTTACACCGGCAAGCGGCTGCATATACGGGCGCGCGACGTCACGAATGCTCACGCGTGAGATGATTTGGTTTCCCAATTCCCACAACCGCAACGTGGCGGTATAGTGACTGTCATCAGTTTTTTAACATATCCGAGAATCAGAAGCGTTTATAATAAGCGGTGCACATTGCTTTTGCCAAGCCCTGTTTGCTTAGCCATGTCGGCCACACCCATTGGGGCTTGATTTTGGGCCAGTATTTCCAGCAAACCAAATGCTTTTACGACTGCCTTGTCCATATTTCTGCCCACTAAATCCAAGCTTTTGACCTAATGGTTTTAATGAATTTCTGTCAATGGCCACATCTTCGTATCGGTGCAAACTTGGTGATTGATTTTAGCTCGGTTCGGCACAAAATACTCTGGCCACAACACGGCGCGACGTCCAATGATCACCAGAGACGACTCCTAATAACCTCATAATCCCTAAAGGTTTTGCCTTAGGAGGATTCCAATCCTGATACGTTCTTGCGATGCAGGGGTTTCGCGCTGGACCACATGAGCGCGCTGGTTTCTGGATGCTCTTGATGGTGGGATCAAAGCCGCTGCTGTGGCGGTTCGTGCCGGCGCAAATCACACAGAATCCCTGACCAAAGCTAATGCCGGTCGTGCTTTGTATGTCAGTGCAGTGCATCTAGGTGGTCATATCGATCCATGCATTGAGGCAGTGGTGTTTCTCTTCGAGAACATCGCGGGCTAAAATCTCTATTTTCCAAACGCACTAACGTAGTCGGCTACGTGAATGCCAAATCTGCGCTGAAAAGCACGACGCATGCGTTGCAAGTCTCCAAAGCCGCTATCCGTAGCGGTCTTTTTAAGCGGGACGTTTTCCGCCAACAGGCCGCGTGCGTGATCCACCCGAACGCGTTCGACAAATTGTGCAGGCGTCGTTTCTAGATCGCGTTTAAAGTGACGGGACAACGTGCGTGCATTCATGCTTGCCGTTTCGGCCAACATCTCGAGTGTCCAATCCAGATGCGGCTTGGACACAACCGTTTCAATTAGCCTTGTCAGGGCCTCATCTTGGGTGAACTGACCCGCCAAATGGATGGCGTACTGGCTCTGTCCCCCGGTACGGCGTAACTGGACAACCATTTCGCGCGCTACCGCCAGAGCAACCGCCGATCCACAATCAGCGCGGATGATCGACAGCGCCAAATCAATACCTGTTGTTACCCCTGCGGACGTAAAAACGCGGCCTTGAGCCGTGCTAATCTGATCAAGATCCCACATGACGCGGTCAAATTTCTTTGTGTCTGCCAAACGCGACCAATGGGTTGTTGCGATAAGCCCGTCCAGCACACCTGCAGCGGCCAAAACCAGTGCGCCGGAACATATTGAAATCAACCTGCCACCTGGTTTCTGCTCTAGATGCTGCGCGATGAGATCGCAGACAAAAATATCAGACATCAACGCATTCACTCCCTTTCCGCCGGGAATCAACAGATCATTGCTGGTGCTATCGTGAGAAAGCGATGCTTCGGCAACCAGACGTAAACCGCAGCCTGCCCGTACTGAAACGCCTCCCACCGATACGTAGCGGGCCTTGTATTTCTTTCGCTCATTAACAGTAGCGGTATCAAAAGCTTGAACCGGCCCCGAGATATCCAGCAAATTCACGTCATCGAATAGCAGAACATCAATGGTTCGTGTCGAAAAGGCAGTGTCTATATTTGAAGTCATATTGACATATTAGACACAAACAACATCATGTACCAAGTACTAAACCACCGATTGTTTGGAATTACTTGATGCGCAGCTCGACCATTTCACGAAACGGCAATTACATTGGTTTGCTTTTGGCAAACACCATCCTTGGGTCAGCCATGCCTATGTTGATTATTCTGGGGGGGCTTGCGGGGTTGATGCTTGCCCCGTCAACGGGCTTGGCGACTTTACCTGCATCGTTGCAAACCCTCGCGGGGTTACTCGCGGCGGCACCATTTTCGCTGCTGATGGGAAGATGGGGGCGCAAAGCAGGCTTTCTCTTGGGAGTCGGCTGTGCGGTGTTCGGCGGACTTCTGGGTTTCTGGGCGTTGATCTCAGGTAGCTTTTTTGTCCTTTGTGTTGCGCATTTGGCGTTAGGGGCGGCCCTTGCCTGTTACCAATATTTCAGGTTTGCAGCTGCCGAAACGGTCAGCGTGGCGTGGCAGCCCGTTGCGATTTCCCTCATGTTAACCTCGGGCCTGATAGCGGCTTTCGTAGGGCCGCAGGTGTTCATCATGGCAAAGGATCTGTTTGCGCCCATTCCACTGGCTGGAGCCTACGCGGCACTTGCCGCACTTTCCATGATTGGTGCGATACCACTTATCCTGACCCGCTTACCCATAGCGCCACAAAGCATGCCACAATCATTGCGGGACCGCTTGGCCTCCCTTTCCGTTTTGCGCCGTAGGCCAGTGCGGCTGGCAATCGGATTAGGTGCAGTGTCGCAAGGGGTTATGGTTTTTTTAATGATACCAACCCCACTAGCTATGATCGGTTGCGGCTTTAGTGAAACGGTCGCAGGGGATGTCATTCGTTGGCACGTCGTGGCGATGTTTGCGCCCAGCTTTTTCACAGGATTTCTGATCAAACGGTTCGGTGTGCATCCTATTGCAGTCCTGGGTTTGGTCCTGCTTATTTTATCAACGCTTGTTGCGCTCACTGGTCTCACGTCCGCGCATTTCTATCTGTCGCTTGTTGTCTTGGGGGTCGGGTGGAACTTTGGGTTCATTGGGGCAACGACTATGTTAGCAAACGCAGTTTATGACGATGAAAAAGCAATGGTTCAGGGGGCCAATGATACAGTGATAGCCCTGGTTTCGACCGTCTGCGCGTTTGGGGCAGGGGCAATCATTGCTGGCTTCGGTTGGGCAATATTGTCAGGAACTGCATTTATTCTTCTGGTGCTAGCGTCTGGCCTGTTCTTCCACCAAGTGCGCCGTACGGTTTGAGTTAAACAGATTCTCGGAACGAGATTGGAATGAGGGGGAGACCTATTAGCTCAGGTCTTTCTTGAGCCACTCAATCAACTTTGAAACGGATTGTTTTCCCCTAACCTCGTCCAATGTGACTGCGTAATACGCAAATGCTGTCGGCCATGCCGTATCTAATGCCCGAACCAACTGTCCGGCAGCAATGCTCTCATTTACAAATACATCTTTGAGCAATGCCAGCCCTTGACCCTCAATGGCAGCTCTGACAGTCAAAAAATCATTGCCAAACTGCATACCATAGTGCGCATTTATCGGGTCAATGCCATGAGCCTCAAACCAGATTGCCCAATCATTACCAGTACAATCAGGCAACAATTTATAGCGGAGACTGTCAGCAGGCGTCTGTAACTCGCCATGCTTTTCAAGCAGCACAGGACTTGCAACCAGAACCAGCTCTGGTGAGCACAGCCATTCCGACGTTAGGCCAGTATATTGGCCAAGCCCATGACGGATAGCTAGATCAATGGGTTCGGATTTCAGATCAACCAGACGGTCTTCAGTCTCAACGGTTACATTGATCGAAGGGTACATGTTAGCAAAGCGCCCCAAGCTGGCCACCAGCATTGAGTGGGCGAATGTTGCAGACGTGCTGATGCGTACAGTGCTGTTTTGCCCAGTCAAATGCCGCTCGTGGGCGGCTTCGATTTTCAAAAATGCAGTGCCAACATCTGATTGTAGGGCAAGGCCAGCTGGTGTAAGCGTGATGCCGTTTTTGCTGCGTGTGAATAGGCGCACTCCGTGACGTTCCTCAACCGCTTTTATCCTCTGACTTATCGCGCCGGGTGTGACACCCAGTTCGTGTGCTGCGTCCTGCATTGCGCCAGTACGCGCAACGACATGAAATGTATAAAGGTCTTGAATGCGAAGCGCCATAAATCACCTTAGCTCAGCTAAAGTGATTTCACCAGTTTATCGTTAGGTTTTCTGTGTTGGACGTGGCACGTCCTGCAGATAAGGAGACCCATATGTCAGACACAATCGCTACAACGCACCGCCAGAACTGGACTGTCGTTATTTTTGGCTTTCTGGCGCTTTCTCTAGCGTTTTCAAGTCGCGCCGCGCTTGGGTTGATCATGCCCGTTTGGCAAGCCGAGTTTGGTTGGTCCAGCAGCTACATATCAAGTGTGGGAGCAGCAGCCCTTGTTGTCATGGCGATTGTCGCGCCGTTTGCTGGGCGAATGGTTGATCGACGTGGGTCGCAGTTTACATTGAACCTTGGCATGGGGTTGCTAGGGGTCGGTTGTGCAATAGTGGCCCTGATGAACGGTAAATTGATGTTTGCTGTTGGCTTTGCAGGTTTTTGCGCCGTTGGCTTTGGCGTGGTGGCGACCCATGTAGTTGCAACAGCCGTCACCCGCAGTTTTGCCGATAACCAGGGTCTGGCGACGGGCGTCGGCACATCTGGCGCGACTGGTGGCCAGTTCCTAATCGTACCAATGATCGCGGCGCTGCTGGCTTTCGTTAGCTGGCGCTGGAGTTTCGGCGCTTTGTCATTGGCCTGCCTTGCCCTGATCCCCTGTATTCGCATAAGCATGCGGGCAGATGTTTCGCCAGATGATTCAGCTGAATTCGATGAAGCCCCTTCAAGCATGATACAAGACTTTGCGATAATCATAAGCCAACCTTCGTTTCATATTTTGTTTTGGAGCTTTCTGATCTGCGGTTTCACCACTACTGGAGTGATTGAAACCCATCTTTTGCCTTTTGCTTCGTTCTGTGGGTTTCCACCGGTTCCCAGTGCCACGGCCTACGGTCTTCTTTCACTTGTTAATTTAATAGGAATGATCGGTGCCGGATGGTTGACGGACCGCGTGAACCGCCCAATGCTTTTGGCTGTGATCTACATGTTGAGGGCGTTGACGTTTATCCTGCTCGGCAGTCTCCCGGGAGCCTCTATTGAAATGTTGTTTCTGTTTGCGGTTCTGTTTGGGGTTGTGGATTATTCAACGGTGCCCGTGACGGCCAGTTTGGTGGCTAGCCATGTCGGGATCAAAATGATGGGGCTTGCAATGGGGCTAATTTCTGCAGGCCATGCCCTTGGCGGAGCGATGGGAGCGTTTGTTGGGGGATATATCTTTACTGCAATTGGAGATTACGATCTGGTTTGGGCGGCTTCTATCTGGCTTGCTGTAGGAGCAGCTTTTCTTGCATTGTTCTTGAAGGAGCAACCAGCAAATAAGATTACACCGTCGTGATGCGCTGTTATTGGCCAGTTTGGGGTCCCCAGAAATTTTTACCCATTCTTTATGCAGGTAGACTTCTATCTTGAATTTGCAGCTGGCTATCGTGAATCCTCGGCTGATGTTGGTGAACAGGTGAGGGAAACCGATGATGTACTGCACGGCGATGTTTTGCATGCCATGATCCCGAGAGACAGAGTGAAGCGGACGGTTGGGAGAGGCGAGAGTAGGGTGTCGATGATCTTGGTGTCAGAATGTAACGCAGAACAAGTAGGTGACGTCGTACCGAGTTAAGGATGTGGTATCAAATGAAGATTGAGATCTCGCCTAAGGAAATGACCGGCTTGGGCGCGAGATACCATTCACCCATAAGGAGATGTCTAGAAAAGCCATCAATTCTTTGCAGGAAGAATCCCTAAAATTTGGGTCTTTTCACTCCCCAGTAGTGTATAAAAATGTCCAAATCAGAAGCTGGCCGGTGATAGAGGTTGTGTTTATGCGGATGAGGATTGGCTATTCCCCGCCGGATATTGAATGCTTCTCTCTCATCGCTGCAGATAGCGACTGCGGGGTAATTGGCATCTCATTCGGGGCTGCCCCACCGTCGAACATGTTTTTTGAGCAAACGGAGCTCCAAGGTTTGTTCCACCACCACTCCCTTCAGGCCACGGGCTTCACGACGCGGGTCTTTGACCCCGTCAGTGTTTGCAGCGCGCGTCGTGTCGCGGGCCAGCCGACGCTTACCAGCTTCCATGAAGTCCTTCGGCCATTTGTAGTAAATGCCGTGTGAGATGCCCTCACCTCTCTATGGATTATTAGCGACACCCTTGCGATCGTTCCGCTCAGGGAATGGCGAACGAGATGCGCGATGCAAGTTTGGGCAGTTCTATGGGGGACGCGGCATTGATAGGGTCTGGGGAGTTCTTGCCGCCGTCCAAGACGGCAATAAGGGTATTTTCGACGCCCCAGTTTCGCAGATTGTTCTTCACAGAGAGCCAGTATTTGGCCCCCTTATTAGTATTGATCCACAAACCCAAAACCTCACCTTCGCCTTCTAGGGTGACACCCAACGCCACGTAAACGGCCTTGCTTTTGACCCTGCGGCATTCGGTGTCGCGAATTTTTACCCGAAGAGCATCAAGGAAAATGATTGGAGACTTCGGCTCCAGGGCGCAGTTTTGCCAATTGGAAACCTCTGCCAGAACGGCATCGGTGACCCGTCAGACGAGATCGGCTGACACCTTCAGGCATGCCCCCCCCTCACGGTGGGCACGGATACTGCGGTTCGACAATCCGGCGGCATACAGACCCCTCTCGGCAGAGAGTTGCGCAATCGCCTGCCGGGCAATGGATGATTTTGCCATCCATGCCGTCGATCCGGATCTGGCCTTTCTTGATCAACTTAGGTTCAAAACTGCCATCCCAGTCACGGGGGGCATCAATCGGCAACGCTCCGTCATTGCCGTCATGCTCCTCCAGTTTGTAAGCATGGGCAAAATTAATCCTACACTGAAGATCGGACACTCTCAAAGGCTCAGCGCTTCAATCCTGTTTCAAACAGGGAGGGTGACACTTTTTTGCAGATGTGAGATGTTCTAACTTTGCATGTGAACTACAATTAGCAATGCTATAAGTCTCGTTGTTATTAACCCATGATTAGCTTTGAAATCCGTGTGAGGACTGCGGACGTAGACTAAATCGGCTCACCTCTCTCCATCTGGAATTGTGCTTTATAGCGCGACAGGGACTCCGAGATCTAATGATTTAGTCGCAGCGTCAGCGATGATCTGTGCGCGCAGTCCGTCAAAAATACTTGGTGACAAAACAGTACCTTCGGTGATGGCACTCACAAAATGTGCAATTTCATTGAGATAGGCTGCCTCATAGCGTTCAAGAAAGAAGTTCAACGCGGGTGATTTTTGAAACCCAGTCGCCGTTGCGGCTTCAACAGTTGTCTCCAGCATGTTTTCTGCGCGTAGCATGCCTTGGGAGCCGTGCACTTCGATGCGTTGATCATAGCCATATGTCGCGCGGCGCGAGTTGGAGATTTGACAAATTCTGCCGCTGGCAGTGGTCAGCGTAACTGCTGCCGTGTCCACATCCCCAGCTTTTCCAATCTCTGGATCAACCAAAGCTGCACCGACAGCAAAGACTTGCACAGGCTCTTCGCCAAGCAAAAACCTCGCCATATCGAAGTCGTGAATCATCATGTCGCGGAAGATACCGCCAGAGCTTTTTATATAGCTGACAGGCGGAGGAGTGGGATCACGCGACAGGATCGTTACGATCTCAACATCGCCTATTTCACCCGCTGCGATGCGAGATTGAACATTGGCAAAGTTCGGGTCAAAACGGCGATTGAATGCGGTGAAGAATTTTGTGTCATGCGTTTCAACTGTCTTCATGCACTCTCGAATTCGGTCCGCAGACATATCAACAGGCTTTTCGCAAAAAATGGCCTTTCCGGCTTTCGCAGCTGTTTGGATGATGTCGAAATGCGTGTCGGTTGGCGTGCAGATGATCACGGCATCGATGTCATCTGAAGTTAGGATTGCGGCCGTTTCACGCACCTCTGCGCCAGTTTTAGACGCAAGCGCCTTAGCCGATTCAGGGAAATAGTCCGAGACGGCAACAAGGCGTGCTGCATCAAAACGCATAAGGGATCGCGCGTGAACTTGGCCAATGCGGCCACAGCCCAAGATGCCAATATTTATCATAGGTTAGGCTCTCTGTTCAGGTAAGAATGCACGTAAAACTTGAGTGGTTGCAGCGACTAATGGGTCATGTGTTTCTTTCAAGATGCTGACGCGATCAAAGCGTTCGTTGTCACTGTTTACAGCGGTCCGCAATGCTGCTCCGAATGCCATACGAAGCTCGGTGCCGATGTTGAATTTACAAATGCGAGATCCGCGCGCAAGGCTGGTACGCTGTGCTAAAGGCACGCCTGAGCCGCCGTGTATCACCAGTGGAGTGTCTGTCAGAGCTTCGATGAGGCGAATGCGAGGTTCTTCCAAACCACCTTCTTTGTCTTGCTGTAAATGGACGTTGCCTGCAGAGATTGCCATGGCATCAACACCAGTTTCGCGCGCAAACTTTGCAGCTTCTTCTGGGTCTGTACCTGCGGAGTTTTCGCCATTGGCGTAGCCCACGAAACCGATTTCTCCCTCACAAGAAATGCCAGCCGCATGGGCCATTTCAGCAATGCGTGCGGTCTCGTCGATGTTCTCATTCAAAGGTTTTCGTGAACCATCAAACATCAAAGAGGTGAAGCCGCTGTCTAGTGCCATTTTGCAATCGTCATAGGTGTAACCATGATCCAAATGTGCCACGACAGGCACGCTGGCGTTTTTGGCTAAGTGGCGGAACATTGCGCCTAAAACTGGGAGAGGCGTGTGCTCGCGGCAGGACGGGCCTGCTTGCAAAATCACAGGGCAGCCGAGTGCTTCAGCCGCAGCCACATACGCGCGCATATCTTCCCAGCCAAGCGTGACTAATCCGGCCACAGCGTATCCGTTTTTGAGGGCAGGCTGCAGCACGTCTTTGAGTGTGACTAAAGTCATTTAAATTTAGCAACCATATCTTTGATCCCGGGGATCGTTTCAACTTGATAAGCATGGGTTGGTTGGAAATATTGCACCAAGCTACGCTGACTCAAACCGCCTAAAATAGTGAAATAGTACATCTCATATCCAGGCATCACAGCGCAGGGATGATAGCCGCTTGGCAGCATAATTGTAGAGCCATCCATGAGTTGATGCGCATCGCCAGGTTTGCCTTCTTCGTGCTGAATGATCTGCACGCCAGAGCCGTGATTTGGCTTGAAACGGAAGTTGTACGTTTCATCATGACGCGTCTCGATGATGTTGCCGTCTGAGTCTTTGCGATCGGTGTCATGTTTGTGGGCTGGAAAACCAGACCAACCGCCAGCGCCTACGGTGAACAGTTCCGACACCAATAAACGGCCAACCTTTCCGTGGTATTTTGTGCCAAGGATATGTTTGATTTTACGGTGTGTTTTAGTGTCGTCAGAGCCGTATTGAACCTTGTCTATTTCAGCTTCACGCACGTCAAACGGATCGAGTACCTTGTCGTATTTGGCGCCTGCAATGAAGGTCTCTGTGTCGCGTTCAGCTACGATGGTCACTTTCGCTCCAACTGGTACGTAAACGCCTTCTGGTTCACCATCCCATACATCGGCCGTGCGATTGCCTAGGGACTTGTAGTGTACGCCTTCAACGTCCACATCCACAGTGCCAGTTGCAGGCACGATGCAGGTTTCGTAGCCAGGCACTTGGTACTCAAATGCCTCTCCAGCTTTGAGTTTGACGATGTTGAAATAGTTCAAAGGAACTGTGCTGTCCTCAGCATCAACGATTGGCGTATTCTTGTTATCAAATGGCGCAATATGCATGGGTGTTCCTTAGGTAACGGAGGTTGGGCCGGGGTGAGCGGCGAGGAAATCGTTGAGATCGTTTGGGTATGGCATCGCAGGCGCGCAGCCAGGACGAGCGACTACATAAGCTGCGCATGCGGAGCCGCGCAGAACAGCAGTGTGTAGGTCTAAACCTTCAGCAATGCCTGATAGCATTCCAGCCATGAAGCTATCGCCTGCACCTGTAGGTTTCATCGCTGTGACAGGATAAATACCAGTGCGAATTTCCTCGCCATCGGCAAAGGTAATCGCGCCGTGCTCGCCCATTTTGTAGACAACAATGGCGGCAGTAGTTTGAGCAAGCTCGCGGGCTTTATCTAGGCCTTTTTCAATGCCGCCAGCCATGAAGCCGAACTCTTCATCGTTGCCGACAATTACATCTGACATTGCGCCAGCTTTGGACAGAACTTCGGCAGCAACCTCTGGTGATGGCCAGCTATACGGACGGTAGTCCACATCGAAAACAATCGGCAAGCCAGCTTCGCGTGCGAGGTCAAATGATCGGAAGGTTGCCGAACGTGAGGGCTCTGCTGCGAAGACCGTGCCTGCTGTTACAAGCGCGCCGAACTGTGCGTAATCCACAGCTTCGACGTCGGCCATGTTCATGGCGAAGTCGGCAGCATTGTTGCGGTAGATCACCGATTGGTGGCCTTCGAGACGGCTTTCATACAGGGCGAGTGACGTACGTTCTTCACCTTGAATGGCTTTGACATATTGGGGATCAACACCGTAATGCTTGAGTTTGTTTACACAAAAACGTCCAACGGAATCGTCGGATACAGATGTGACCAAAGCGGATTTTCCCCCGAGTTTGGCCAAACCGGCTGCGATATTCGCGGAGGATCCTCCCATGTCTGCAATGAAGTTTTCTGCGGTCTCAGTTGCCCCACCAGGAGCAGTGAACAGATCCATGCCAACCCGCCCGACGATTACAAAGCTGTTTTTCTTAATGCCTGCAAAAACGTCCATTACACACCTGTCCGCTGTTTGGCGCGTCCAGCTTCCCATTCAACGTGCGCCTCTGTGACGTTGCTGGAATTGGAGATGTGCGGTGTGCCAACTTCCCACCACGCGTGGCCTTCCGTAGTCCAGCCTTCATACGCGTCCACCTTCATGACGATGACGCTGGTTTTGTCAGCGGCCTTCGCGCGTCTGAAAGCCTCGCCAAACTCGGCAGGTGTTGTAACCGTTTCTGAGTTTGCGCCCATAGATTTGGCGTGTGCCTCAAAGTCGACGCCGAAAGGTTTTGGTACAGTTGGGCAATCAGCGATGAGGTTGTTGAAGCTCTCATTGCCGGTGTTGTTTTGCAATTTGTTGATGACTGCAAAGCCGCCATTGTCCAAAACACAAACGATTATTTTGTGACCTGTAAGGACAGAAGAATAAATGTCTGAATTCATCAGCATATAGGAGCCATCGCCAGTGAAGACGACGGTGTCATTTTCCGGCTCGCGCTCAGCTTGCGCAATTCGCGCACCCCAACCACCAGCAATTTCGTAGCCCATGCAAGAGAACCCAAATTCTACATCAACAGTACCGATGCTTTTGGTTTGCCAATGCGCCGTAACTTCTGCAGGCAGGCCACCAGCGGCTGCAACGACACGGTCACGCGGATCGAACAAATCGTTCACCGTGCGAATGACTTGGCAATAATTGTAGGGGCCGTTCTCATTAGGACTTGTGATGTCATCGGTGTAGGCCACCCATGATTTGCGCTCATTTTGAGCGTATTCCACCCATGATTTTGGTGCAGTGTAGCTTTTCAGAGCACCACCTAAGGCAAGAAGGCTCAACTGTGCATCGCCGACCACTGGCAGCGACATGTGCTTCATCGCATCATGGCGGCCAACGTTGACTCCAATGAATTTTGCAGACTTCGCAAAGGCCGTCCACGATCCTGTTGTGAAATCTTGCAAACGCGTTCCGACAGCCACAATCACATCGGCGCGTTCAGCAACGGCATTGGCACTGTTTGATCCGGTCACGCCAAGCGGACCGATATTGTGTCCATGATCACCTAATAGGTTCGCACGACCTGCGATGGTCTCTACCACTGGGATGTTGTGCTTCTCCGCAAACTCCGTGAGCTCTTTTACTGCACCTGAGTATTGCACCCCGCCGCCCGCAATGATCACAGGGCGTTCAGCGGATGCCAAAAGATCTGCCGCATCTGCGATTTCCAAGACATCTGGCGCTTGACGGCGAATGCGGTGCACGTGCTTTTCAAAGAAGCTGACAGGGTAGTCAAACATCCAACCTTGGACATCTTGCGGCAAACCAAGGAATGCAGGGCCGCAATCAGCAGGATCAAGCATCGTTGCCAAAGCGGCAGGCAAAGACTGTAAGATTTGTGCAGGGTGGGTGATACGGTCCCAGAATCGTGTCACAGCTTTAAAAGCGTCATTAACGCCAAGCGTCGGATTTCCGAAATGTTCAAGCTGCTGAAGAACTGGATCAGGCAAGCGCGTAACAAAAGCATCACCACAGAGCAAAAGCATCGGTAAACGGTTCGCATGTGCCAAACCAGCTGCGGTCAAAAGATTAGCTGTGCCGGGCCCGGCGCTGGCGGTGCAGAACATAAAGCGGCGACGTAGCCATTGTTTAGTGTAGGCCGCAGCTGCGAATCCCATGCCCTGTTCGTTTTGTCCACGGTACAGCGGCAACTCGTCGCGCGCTTCGTATAAAGCTTCTCCCAGACAGCTTACATTGCCGTGGCCAAATATTCCAAAACCACCTCCAAAGAGACGCAACTCATCCCCATCAATCTCTATGTATTGATTGGACAAATACTTGATTATGGCCTGTGCTGTGGTCAGCTGCAGTGTTGCGTCCGTCATAGCTCTTACTCTTTCCTAAGGGCTTCAAAACCAGAACGCTGATTTTGAAGATTTGCGTCGCAGATACGATTGCCGCTTGCGTGCTTTCGAATCCGAAGATACTAATTTTGCAACCGGTTGCAAACTGTATTTCAAGAATGGAGCACATGATGAAGCAAATTGGCATAGGAATCATTGGCGGTGGCTACATGGGCAAAGCGCATGCCGTTGCCATGTCTTCTGTAGGCGCAATCTTCAACACGGCCTTGCGGCCGCGGCTAGAAATGGTGTGCGCTACTTCTCCTCAAAGCGCTGAGCGTTACCGCGTCGCGTACGGATTTGCGCGCGCGACACATGAGTGGCAGGCGTTGGTAAGTGATCCGAAAGTTGAGGCGATCATCATTGCATCCCCTCAAGAAACACACCGCGAAATCGCAGCTGCGGCCTTTGCATTGAATAAGCCAGTTTTCTGTGAAAAGCCGTTGGGCGCATCATTGGACGACAGCCGGGCCATGGTGAAATCTGCTGAAAATCAAATCAGTATGACAGGTTTCAATTACATCCGCACGCCGGCCAGTCAGTTTGCGCGCCAGCTTGTAGCTGATGGGGCAATTGGTGACGTGACGTGGTTTCGCGGTGAGCACACCGAAGATTTTTTGGCAGATCCGCAAAGCCCTGCAACATGGCGCACGACAGGTGATGCGAACGGGACAATGGGCGACTTAGCGCCGCACATGATCAATGGCGCTCTCGCGCTCATTGGGCCAATCAAGTCCTTGATCGCCGAAGTTGAAACGGTTCACCCGACGCGTCCTGGGGGCATTGTTACCAACGATGACCACGGCCAAATGATGTGCCGTTTTTCGAATGGCGCAATGGGCCAGATGTACTTCAGCCGCGTCAGCCACGGCCGAAAAATGGGCTACGCCTATGAAATCACGGGCACCAAAGGCGCAATTCGCTTTGATCAAGAAGACCAAAATGCGATCTGGCTTTATTGCATGGATGAGCCGGAAGCCACGCGAGGTTTTCGAAAAATTCTCACGGGCCCTGCGCACCCAGATTATGAACCTTTCTGCCAAGGCCCCGGTCACGGCACCGGCTACCAGGATCAAATTATTATTGAGGCGCGTGACTTCCTCCGTGCAATCGAAACCAACACCCCCGTTTGGCCCACCTTCCAAGATGGCGTCGATGTGAATCAAGTTATCGCAGCTGCAATGGCGTCTTCCCGTGCAAAAGCATGGGTCGAAGTCAGCGACCTGTAATCTCTTTCGAAAGGCATTTTCATGACTATTAAAATCGGCAACGCGCCCTGCTCTTGGGGTATCGAGTTTCCAAGTGATCCCGCTTATCCAACATGGCAATCCGTTTTGGATCAATGCGCGGGTGCAGGGTATAAGGGCATCGAGCTTGGACCAATCGGCTACTTGCCGGAAGATCCCGATGTGCTCAAACCCGAGTTGGAAAAACGTGAGCTAGAGATCATCGGTGGGGTTGTGTTCCAACCCTTCCACGAGCCTACCAAGTGGGACGAAATCTTGGACGCTGCGACGCGGACTTGCAAAGCACTGTCTGCGCATGGCGCGGAGCATTTGGTGCTGATCGACAGTATTTCGGCACGCCGCGCGCCAACGGCTGGCCGTGCATCTGAAGCAGAACAAATGGACAATGCGGAATGGACATCTTTCCGCTACCGCCTCGCCACAATCGCCAAAATGGGCGCTGAAGAATACGGCCTCACAGTGGGTATTCATGCGCATGCTGCGGGCTTCATGGACTTTGAACCAGAGCTGGAACGCTTGCTCGCAGAAGTCGATGAAAACATCCTTAAAATTTGCTTCGATACAGGTCATCACTCTTACGCGGGTTTCGACCCAATTGGCTTCATGCAACGCAACATTGACCGCATTTCTTACATACACTTCAAAGATATCGATCCGGTGGTGAAGGCCGACGTCGTTGCAAAACGCACCGACTTTTACACCGCTTGCGGTCAAGGTATTTTTTGCAACCTCGGTAAAGGTGATGTGGATTTTAAAGCTGTCCGCCAAATCCTCTTGGATGCGAAATTTGAAGGCTGGTGCACCGTTGAACAAGATTGCGACCCGTCCGTACCAGGCACACCGCTCGAAGACGCACGTGCAAACCGCGAATACCTACAATCTATTGGTTTCTAAGGATTATAATGATGGAAAAATTGAAATGGGGTATGATCGGCGGCGGCGAAGGCAGCCAAATCGGTCCGGCACACCGCCTCGGCGCATTGGCTGATGGTTTGTTCGATCTCACCGCAGGCGCATTGGATCACCGTCCTGATGTGGGCCGCGAATATGCACAACGTTTGGGTGTGGCTGAAGACCGCGCATACCGCAGCTGGCAGGAGATGCTTGAAGGTGAGAAAGATCGCGCCGACAAAATCGATTTGGTCACAGTCGCGACGCCTAACTCAACGCACTTCGAGATCACCAAAGCCTTCCTCGAAGCGGGCATCAATGTGCTGTGTGAAAAGCCGATGACGATGACTGTTGAAGAGGGGGAAGAGATCGTTCGTGTGGCAGAAAAGACCGGCAAAATCTGCGCGGTAAACTACTGCTATTCTGCCTACCCAATGGTGCGCCAAGCGCGAGCCATGGTGCGGGCTGGTGAGCTTGGAAAAATCCGCCTTGTCGTGACCAACTTTTCACATGGACACCATGGTGACGCCGCTGATGCTGACAATCCGCGCGTGCGTTGGCGCTACGACCCAAAGATGGCTGGCGTGTCAGGCCAGTTCGCGGATTGCGGCATTCACGCGCTGCACATGGCGAGCTTTATCTGTGACGACGAGGTCGAAAGACTATCTGCAGATTTTGCATCAACGATTGCGAGCCGCGAGTTGGAAGATGATGCTATGGTCAACTTCCGTATGAGTGGCGGCACAGTTGGGCGTCTGTGGACGTCCTCTGTGGCAATTGGCCGCCAGCATGGATTTGAGATCCAAGTCTTTGGCGAGATAGGCGGGTTCAAGTGGGCCTCTGAGCAACCAAACCAGCTGATTTACACCCCTGTTGGTGGACGCACGCAGATCATCGAAAAAGGCGAGGGCGGCTTGCATGAGGACGCTCAGCGCTTGTCTCGTGTATCAATTGCGCACCCAGAAGGTTTCCCGCTGGCTGTGGCCAATATCTACTGTGATTTGGCTGATGCCATTAGAGGCGAGACCCGTGATAGCTTACCTTTGGCAGCAGACGGCGTGCGCTCTATGGCTGCGGTTCATACGTCCGTGGCTTCGGCGAAAGCGGATGGAGCATGGATGGACGCACGACCATCTATCTTTAAGTAAATCAAAGGCATAAGAAGAAAGGCCGCAGTTTATTCTGTGGCCTTTTGCTTTGGAGGGGTTGTCTACTTCACTCTGTCGTATTCAGGCGAGGTCGTAACGTGCCACGTTCAACGACTCGGCAAGGGAATAGCCGTGCTTCTGGGTAGCGGTCCGGCTCATCCAACATCGCAGCCATCAGCTCCACGGATGAGTTGATAATTTGTTTGATCGGTTGGTGGATCGTCGTCAGGTTGATGTTCTCCCAACGCGACATTTCCATGTCATTTAGGCCCAATATACCTACGTCATTGGGAACATGGAGGCCAGACTCTTGAAGAGCCGACAGTACGCCAATGGACAAAACATCATCACCGCAAAAATACGCTTCCGCGAGAGGTTGACCACTCGACGCCACCTCTCGCGACAGACGCAATATCTCAGCGCGGCCTGCATCGAAAGAATAGGCCGCCGCATAGGATGAGCTGAAGGTGATTCTCGGGTGTTTATCAATTTCTTCTTTGAAGCCCTTGAGGCGATCTTGGGTTGAGGTCGCATTTTCTGGCCCACCTAGGAACGCCACCGAGGCGTATCCACGTGCGACTAATTCGCGTGCTGCCATGCGGCCAGCCTCTGCGTTGTCGATGCCGACGACGTGTACTTCTGGGCTGCTTGAATAACGTCCAAATGTATTGACGACTGGCATTTGCTTATTGCGAAAAGCCATGGAAAATTCTGGCGGTAAGGTCGATGAAGCAACGATCACACCGTCGACTGAATATTGTTTCAACATCTGCACTGAATGTTCGGGATCGGTTTCGCTGCTGAGGTTTACCAACAACGGGCGAAGGTCGAGATCTTGTAAGCCGCGCGTAAATAAATCAAAGACTTCGAGGAAGATCGGGTTGTGGAAGTTATTCGAAACGAGGCCAATGAGTTTCGTTCTTCGGGTCGTCAAGCTCCGTGCGAGAAAGTTCGGACTG
>ERZ1027208.363-NODE-363-length-18590-cov-8.371136_pt1 | contig 18590 bp, 20 predicted proteins | sample MGYA00520867_ERZ1027208 | MGnify/ENA primary metagenome ERZ1027208 (study PRJEB33311, sample SAMEA4378413) | marine metagenome | biome: Marine biome; feature: Fjord; material: Water | collected 2014-07-20T08:00:00Z/2014-07-... | depth 75 m ...
TTCAAAACGAACTTGGTCGTTACCTTTGCCTGTAGCGCCGTGTGCCACAGCGTCCGCACCGGTTTAATGGGCAATCCCAACGAGCCGTTTTGAAATCAGTCGGCGCGCGATGGAGGTGCCAAGCAGGTAAAGACCTTCATACACCGCGTTAGCGCGGAACATAGGTAAGACAAAGTCACGTACAAATTCTTCACGTACATCTTCGACGTAAATTTCTGACGCACCCATCATCTCGGCTTTGGCGCGGGCTGGCTCCAGCTCCTCGCCCTGACCAAGATCGGCGGTAAAGGTGACGACCTCACAACCGTACTCGGTTTGGAGCCATTTTAAGATGATCGAGGTATCAAGGCCACCGGAGTAGGCGAGCACAACTTTCTTGGGCGCGGACATGATGTTTTCCTTTGTCGTGTTTCGCGCGTGGCGTAACGGGTTTTATGCCGCACGGCAAGGTAGATGGGTTTATTGACGGTGCTAGGATACAGACCTATCCAAGACTCTCACCCTGTAAAAGGCAGCGACACATGAGCGAAGATTTCCAAATGGGTGCAATTGCTGCCACACGCGCAATGCGCAGCGTGTTCCCAGCAACGCCACTGTTGAAGAATGAGCACCTTTCCGATCTATACGGCGCAGACATTTACCTTAAACGCGAAGATTTAAGCCCAGTGCGTTCTTACAAGCTGCGCGGGGCATTTAATGCCATGCGTAAATTGATCCCTGAGCATCGCGTTTTTGTTTGCGCGTCTGCGGGCAACCATGCGCAGGGTGTTGCGTTTATGTGCAGCCATTTCGGCGTGCGTGGTGTGATCTATATGCCTGTGACAACGCCACAGCAGAAAATTCAAAAAACCAAGATGTTTGGCGGAGACCAAATTGAGGTGCGTCTGGTCGGTGATTATTTTGATAAAACATTGGATGAGGCGCAGCGGTTTTGTGCCGAAGAAGGCGCATATTTTTTGTCCCCCTTTGATGATGATAACGTAATCGAGGGACAGGCGTCGGTTGCGGTGGAAATTGAAGATCAATTGGGCCGCGCACCAGATCGTCTGATTTTGCCTGTAGGTGGTGGTGGATTGTCTGCCGGCACCCGTGGGTTTTTTGGTGATCGCTGTGATTACACGTTTGTTGAGCCAGCAGGTGCGCCTAGTCTTGGGCGGGCCTTGAAAGTTGGAGCTCCGGTGGATGTTTCTCCGATCAACACGTTTGTCGACGGTGCTGCGGTGGCCAAAATTGGAATGCGAACATTTGAAAAGCTCAAGGATGTGCAGCTAGGCGATGTTGTACATCTGTCTGAAGATCGAATCTGCGTTAGCATTATCGAGATGCTCAATGTTGAGGGGATCGTATTGGAACCAGCAGGCGCATTAAGCATTGAGGCGTTGGGCGAAATTGCCGATCAAATCAAAGGCAAAACTGTTGTTTGCGTGACCTCTGGTGGGAACTTTGATTTTGAGCGCCTTCCCGAAGTAAAAGAGCGTGCGCAGCGATACTCAGGCCTCAAGAAATACTTTATTTTGCGGATGCCTCAACGTCCCGGTGCGCTGAAGGAATTCCTAGGCATTCTTGGTCCAGATGACGACATCTGCCGTTTTGAATACCTCAAAAAATCGGCACGTAACTTTGGTTCAGTTTTGATAGGGATCGAAACACCGTCTGCAGATGCATTTCCACGGTTTTTGGCACAACTTGATGACGCAGGGTTCACCTATACAGATATTACGAATGATGAGACGCTTGCTCAATTCGTGATTTAGGGAGGCTTGCATGGATATCTCAGGTAAATCGGTTGTTGTAACTGGTGGTGCCAGCGGCATTGGGGCGGCATTGGCACGACAAGCGGCGGCAGCTGGTGCGCGCGTGTGTATTGCTGATATGAACATTGAACTGGCACAGAGCGTTGCTGAGGAGATTGGCGCGATTTCAGTTGCGTGCGACGTGACCCAAGAGGCCCAGATTATCAATGCGATCCATGTGGCCGAAAAAGCCCATGGTCAGGTAGATGTTTTCGTTTCCAACGCTGGATTGGGACGCGGCGATCCAAGCCATGCTGCTTCCGCATCTGATGCGGATTGGATGCTGAATTGGAACGTCCATGTCATGTCCCATGTTTGGGCTGCGCGGGCGTTATTGCCTGCAATGATCGCCCGCGGTTCAGGACATTTTGTAAATGTTGCGTCAGCGGCTGGATTACTCAATCAGATTGGTGACGCGGCCTATTCAGCGACTAAACATGCCGCCGTTAGTTTTGCCGAATCGCTCCTTATCTCTCATGGCGGCGAGGGGATTGGCGTTTCGGTTGTATGCCCTCAATATGTCGCTACTCCGTTGTTAGGATTGGGTGATGCAGATGCCCAAGGTAATTTACTGACTGCTGGTGATGTCGCCGCCGCCGTTTGGAAAGGCGTGGCCGATGGTACATTCGTTGTCATGCCGCATCCGGACGTGGCCAAATACAACGCTTTGCGTGGTTCTGATCCATCTCGCTGGATCAAAGGAATGCAGATGTTGCGTGCCAAGGCGATGAGCGAACAAGGCGGAATCAAGGTCAGTAGCTTTTACAAATTAATCTAAGACGAATCGCCATTTTCTAGACCAGCAAGGAATATGTCTTTGCTGTCTTCGTAACACTGGATAATTGGCGGAAGGTAGATTTCATCCGCGTGGCCGTTTGCCGCGCGGGTTTCCCCATTTTGACATAGTTCTGCGAAATTGGTGAAACCCAAGTTCAATGCACTGCCTTTGAGAGCATGAAGATCCTCTCCAAGGGTCTCGATTTCTGGCGCGTTGCGTAACTTGTCGATCATTTCTGAGACCTCTTCGATGAAAATCTCGACAACGTCAGGAAAGGCATCTTCGCCGATCTCATCCCTTAGCATTATTATTCTATTCCAATCTATCATGTGAGACCTCCTAGTAAGTCTAAGCTTGTAATCCGAAAGGGTTAAAGGGGTGTGATGAACCAAAAACTGGACGCTTCATGGACTGTTAAGGTCAAGGGGTTAGAGATTTCAAAATCCGCAAAGTGAAAGTTTTATGTCCATTGCACCACTAAACCCTGTGAACTTGTCTGCTCCGTCTAATGGCGGGGCGATCCAGTGCGTGCTGGTCGTGGATGACAGTAAACTTCAAAGAAAGCTTCTTACGTTGTCTCTAAAGCGGTGGGGTTTCGAGGTTATGGAAGCGGAGGGTGGTGAAGAGGCGTTGAAAATGGCTGCAGCACGGCGACCTGACCTTGTGCTGAGTGATTGGATGATGCCGGGAATGACCGGTCTAGAGCTTTGTCGTAGGTTTCGTGAAATGCATGGAGAAGAATATAGCTACTTCATCCTGCTAACCTCCAAGAGTGAGAAAGACGAAGTGGCGCTGGGCTTAGACAGTGGCGCAGATGATTTCTTGACCAAACCAGTAGATAATAATGAATTGCGCGCCCGAATTACTGCAGGAGAACGCTTGATCGAAATGCAGCGTTCTATGGTTCAAGCCAACCGAGCGTTAAGCGATACATTGGGTGAGTTACAGCAACTTTATGACAATATTGACAGTGATTTGCAGGAGGCTAAAAAGCTTCAACAGTCACTAGTCAAAGAGAGGTTTCGCGCACTACCTGTTGGGGACGTATCGCTCTTGTTGCGTTCATCCGGACACGTTGGCGGGGACTTGGTAGGATTTTTTGAGGCTGGCCCCAAGCACGTGGGGTTGTACGCGCTGGATGTATCAGGCCATGGAATTAGTTCGGCACTGATGACGGCTCGTTTAGCTGGATACCTTTCTAGTGCGGCCCCAGATCAAAACGTCGCTTTGCGTAAGAACGCAAAGGGAGAGTATGTCCCGCGCGCACCAGACGAGGTCGTCGCTGACCTCAATGACCTTGTCTTGGACGAGATGGAGACGGAGCACTACTTTACGCTTCTGTTGGCGTTTGTTGAACTGCAAACGGGTCACGTGGTTCTGTCTCAAGCGGGTCATCCGCATCCTGCCGTCCAGCGCGCAAATGGGGCTATAGAACAGTTTGGCCCAGGTGGGTTTCCTGTCGGGCTTTTATCAGGGGTGAGTTTTGCTAGATTCGAACTGAACCTCAATCGAGGCGATCGCATTCTAATCTTGTCAGATGGCGTTACAGAATGCCCCGGCCCTGCGGGGGATATGTTGGGGGAGGAGGGCCTCTCGGTTCTTATGAATGATCTCGCTTCAACACGAGGTCCAGCATTTCTTGAAGCGCTCATTTGGCGCCTCACAGAATTCAACGGCAGCGAAGATTTCCCCGATGATGTTTCTGCTATCCTGTTTGAGTATCAGGGTTTGGATTCTACGTAAGTCTGCAAAAACATCCTGTCACCATCGTTTCCTAGGGCGGCAATTGCGTCATCAGCGTCCAAAATCAGTGTCTCGTGATGTTGCTCGATTGGAGCGTGCAGTTGTCGAGTGGGCCGCGCAACAAAGACAGTGCATAGCTTCTCTGCCCACATGTCGTATTCGGGCATAAACACATATCGGCGGAATGCACCCAGGCGCCTTGGCTTGCTGATAGACCAACCAATCTCTTCGCGAACTTCACGATAGAGAGCTTGCAAAGGGCTTTCACCTGGATCAATGCCACCTCCTGGAAGTTGAATGTCAAATGCTCCTTTGGTTTCTGCAGTTAATAAATACCGCCGTCCAATGGGCAAAATTACATAGGCACCGGGCCGTAAACTATAGCGTTGGCCGCGGTGCGGCACCTCTCCGATACGTCTGATCATTCCTGACCCCTTTTTGTCATGGCTTGTCCGCCCTACATAGACACGGTATGCCAAGCGCTTCGCGGTAAGGATAGACGAAAATGACAGATGCAAACAGCACCGGATGGGACGATACGGTTCTACCATTTCAACTTGATAACTCTGATATTCGGGGGCGCATTGCGCGTTTAGATACTGCTTTGGGCGGTATCCTTGAGCAACATAATTATCCGCCTCAAGTCGAAGCGTTAGTGGCTGAAATGGCATTGTTGACTGCATTGATTGGTCAAACGATGAAATTGCGTTGGAAATTGCAGCTTCAGGTTCAGTCCAACGGTCCTGTGCGGATGATATCTACAGATTATTACGGTCCAGAGGCAGATGGTGCGCCAGCACGCATTCGCGCCTACGCCAGTTATGATGCTGAACGCCTGACTGACGGCGCTCCGATTGATCAAGTTGGGGACGGATATTTTGCAGTGATGATTGATCAGGGCAAAGGGACGACTCCGTATCAAGGGATTTCGCCGCTGTCTGGGGAAAGTTTGGCTAAATCTGCTGAAGGCTATTTTGCCCAATCCGAGCAGTTGCCCACACGATTTGAGCTGAGCTTTGGTAAATCTACAATGGCGGATGGGCCAGAGCATTGGCGCGCGGGCGGGGTGATGCTGCAACACATGCCAAAAGCATCGCCATTTGCTGCGCAGGCGGAAGGTACAGGAGAAATCCTGCAACCTGTTGATTTACTAGATGATGATGAAACGGAAAACTGGGGTCGTGTGAACATCTTGCTGGATACTGTGGATGATCTAGAGCTTATCGGTCCAACTTTGGAACCCTCACAAGTATTGCTGCGTCTGTTTCATGAAGAAAGCCCGCGCGTATTTGACAAACAGCATGTGCATTTCGGATGTACCTGTTCAGAGGACCGTGTGCGGCAAAGCCTTTCGATCTATTCAGCGCAAGACATAGGCACAATGACCACTGATGACGGCCGCGTAACTGCTGATTGCCAGTTCTGTGGCGCGCATTACGACATTGATCCCCTGACAGTAGGGTTCGAAGCTGAAAAGGATGCATAAGCGTCTCAAGCACTTTCAGACGGCTCTGGCGCAAACGGGCGTCGGATCGTCTGACTTTGATCTCAATCCTGAAACGGTCTTGCCTGCAGGTCGTAAGCTGCGGCCGGCGGGTGTCCTTGCGCCTATTATTGAAGATGGAAATGGGTTGAGTGTGCTGCTTACTAAAAGGTCGGCAGCGTTAAAGCACCATCCCGGACAAATTGCGTTTCCGGGTGGGAAGCAGGACGAGGCGGATGTGGATGTTGTTGCCGCTGCCTTGCGCGAAGCACATGAAGAGATTGGGCTGCCTCCCGAATGTGTAGAGGTGTTGGGCAGTTTGCCGCCCCATGAAACGGTGACAAGTTTTCATGTGACGCCCGTAATCGGGTTTGTGAAATCTGCATTCACGTTAAAGCCCGAGCCTGGTGAGGTGGACGAAGTATTTTCTGTGCCATTGGATCATGTGCTCAATCCCGATAATTATCTGATTCAGTCGCGTCGGTGGCGCGGGCAGATGCGCCACTATTTTGTGGTGCCTTACGGGCCCTACTACATCTGGGGCGCAACTGCGCGTATGCTGCGTGCATGGACAGAAATTATTCAAAAGTAACACCGAAAGACGCGCCGTGGCTAACAACGCCATCGGCGCGTGCGGTGTGTGATTCGATTGCCGCTGGCGGCCATCAAATTTTATATGTTGGCGGCTGTGTGCGTAATGCTCTTTTGGGTGCGCCCATTAGTGATGTTGATATGGCGACTAGCGCGACACCGGATCAGGTGATTTCATTGGTTGAGGCCGCCGGATTAAAGGCTGTGCCAACAGGAATTGATCATGGCACTATTACTGTTGTGTCGGGTGGTGCTGGTTATGAGGTGACAACGTTTAGGCGTGATGTCGAAACGGATGGCCGTCGGGCCGTTGTTGCCTTTTCGACCGACATTTCTGATGATGCTCGCCGTCGCGATTTCACGATGAATGCGCTCTATGCCGATAGTGATGGGCAGGTCATTGATCCTCTGAACGGGATCGATGATCTGCGCGCGCGACGGGTTCGATTTATCGAAAATGCAGGTGACCGTATCCGCGAAGATTATCTCAGAACACTTCGCTATTTTCGTTTTCATGCGTGGTATGGAGATACCTCTGAGGGAATGGATGAAGATGCTGTAGCTGCAATAGCGTCCAATTTATCCGGATTAGAGACACTTTCCCCAGAGCGTATAGGAGCAGAAATTCATAAATTACTGAATGCTCCCGATCCATCCACTGCATTAGCTGGGATGGCCCAAACGGGTGTATTAGGTACTGTTTTGCCTGGAACAGACATTAGCTTCACTCTTCTTATGATCCACGGATCGGAGTGCTGTAATATAGCACCTGATTGGCTGGGTCGCCTTGTATCCTTAGGAGGGCAATCGGTGCCGGAGCTGTTGCGTCTCAGTAAAGCTCAGCAGCGAAAATACGGCTTTATTGGTGAGGCAGCGTTTGAAGGAAATCCTTTAATAGAGACTGCTTTTTTCCATGGAGCGGAAGTCGCCTCGCAGGCATATCTGATACGTTGTGCCATCGCTGAGAATTTGCCTGATGCAGCCTTTATCGAAAATTTAAAAAAGGCGGCCTCACAGGTTTTTCCCATTGCTGCAAATGATTTAATGCCAACCTATCAAGGTGCCGCACTTGGTGCGCGATTGTCGTTGTTAAAACAGGCGTGGATCGCGTCGGAATTCAAATTGAGCGGAAAAGAACTGCTCATGCTGCCCGACGCCTAAGTCTGTGATGGTCTTTCGCTGCGACTAGGGGATACAGTTTCCACAACACAAGCAAAGGCACAGCGCATGTTTCGATTTTTTGAAAATCTTGTGGACCCCTATGTGGACTACCCCAACGAGGATCGCCCGGCGCGAGATCTGTGGTCGTTTTTCCTTGTCTACGGCAAACCATTCAAAAAGGTATTTGCGCTCACTGCGTTCATGTCGATTTTGGTTGCTGCGATTGAAGTGGGGCTGATTTACTACATGGGCCGCATCGTTGATGTGCTTGATCAGGGCCCGGAAATGATGTGGGCCCGTCACGGTACTGAACTGATCATCGTTGCGCTGCTCATTGTTTTTGTTCGGCCAGTATTACAGGCACTTGACGTTGCGCTCATCAATAATGCGATTTTGCCCAATTTTGGGGCGCTTGTACGCTGGCGGGCGCACCGACAGGTGTTGCGTCAGTCAGTAGGTTGGTTTGAGAACGATTTTGCCGGCCGCATTGCGAACAGGATCATGCAGACACCTCCTGCAGCAGGAGAAGTTGTCTTTCAGGCATTTGACGCGTTGTCATTTTCGTTGGCCTACTTAATTGGTGCCGCAATTTTATTGAGTACAGCTGATCCTAGATTGTTATTACCTCTGGTAATTTGGTTTGGAATTTATGTGATGTTGTCGCGCTGGGCGATCCGCCGAATTGGACCGGCATCCAAAGCCACGTCAAACGCGCGTTCTGCGGTTACCGGCCGTGTGGTTGATGCCTATACGAATATACACTCGGTCAAAATGTTCGCGCATCATGACCGCGAAGAAATATACGCCAAGGAAGCAATTGAGGAATCCCGCCGAACATTCCAAGTGGAACAGCGGATCTTTACAACTATGGATTTCTCTTTGGTGATGCTCAATGGCTTGCTGATTGTTGGGATCGTGGGTTGGGCGCTGGCACTTTGGATCCAAGGGGATGCTAGCGTAGGAACTGTAGCAGCGGCGGCGACGCTGACGCTTCGTCTGAATTCGATGACCGCGTGGATCATGTGGGCGCTATCTGCATTTTTCCGTCAGCTTGGTGTTGTCGCTGAGGGAATGGAGACAATTTCCCAGCCAATTACGCTTGTTGATGGGCAGAATGCAAAGCCGCTTTCGCTCACGAATGGCCGGATCGAAATGACAGATTTGACACATCATTATGGCCGAACATCGGGTGGTTTGAATGCAATTGATCTAACTATTGAATCGGGTCAGAAGGTTGGCCTAATTGGCCGTTCTGGTGCCGGAAAATCGACACTACTCAAGCTTCTTTTGCGGTTTTATGATGCAGAGGCCGGTTTGATCAAGATAGATGGTCAGGATATTACCGGTGTCACGCAGGACAGTTTGCGCCGCCAGATTGGCATGGTCCAACAAGATAGCGCGCTGCTGCATCGCTCCGTTCTGGAGAACATTCGTTACGGTCGCCCTGACGCAAGCGAGGATGATGCGATAAAGGCAGCACAACAGGCGGAAGCACATGAGTTTATTCTAGATCTACAAGATCCAGAAGGGCGCAGTGGGTATGCCTCGCGTGTGGGTGAACGCGGTGTAAAACTATCGGGTGGACAACGTCAACGGATCACGCTGGCCCGTGTCATCCTAAAGGACGCGCCGATCTTGTTGTTGGACGAGGCAACAAGCGCGCTGGACAGTGAAGTCGAAGCCGCGATCCAGAAAACTCTATATGGCATGATGGAAGGAAAGACAGTGATTGCAATCGCACACCGCCTATCCACCATCGCGCGGATGGATCGCATTTTGGTGCTGGATGAAGGCCGAATTGTAGAAGATGGCGATCACAACACGCTTTTGGCGTCAGGCGGGCTATATGCACAGTTCTGGGCACGTCAATCAGGCGGATTCTTGAAAACGGAAGAAGAAGACACGTGAATTTCGGAAATTGGATAGATGCATTTCGCCCTGCAAATGGCCCACCTCCGCAAACGCTTGGCGCGTTTATGCGGTGGTGCTTGTCGGGAGCATGGCCAGCGCTTTGGCTTGCTGCGGCATTGTCGGCAGCTGCTGGCGCACTTGAGGCAGGTACCGCGCTGATCCTTGGTTGGGTCATCGATGCTACGGTCACAAGCGGTCCGGAAGCGTTCTTTGATGGGCGCAACATTGCGATGATCGCAATTTCTATTGGTTTTTTCCTAATCGCCCGCCCGCTGTTCTTTGGCTTATCTGCGGGGGCAAACGCGATTATTGTTCAACCCAATGTGAATCCATTGGTGTTGTCTCGTTTGCACCGTTGGTCATTGGGGCAGAATGTAACCTTTTTCGATGATGATTTTGCGGGTCGGATTGCACAGAAACAAATGCAAACGGCGCGGGCCGTGACTGATGTTGCATCCGAAATGATCAACGTAGTCGCCTTTGCGCTGGCGTCGTTATTTGGGTCGGTTTTGCTGCTAACAGCGATTAACGGCTGGGTGGCTGTAGGGCTTGCGGTTTGGCTTTGTTTATATTTTGCGCTGATCCGGTGGTTTATGCCGCGCATTCGAATGCGATCTGCTGGGCGCGCTGGCGCGCGTTCGATGGTGTCAGGACAGGTCGTTGATACGATCACCAACATCAAAACGGTCAAGCTCTTTGCCCACGATGATCATGAAGATCGCGCTGCGCTGGATGCCATGCAGAGCTTTCGCAAGCGCGCGTTAGAGTTCGGATATTTGGCTGCAGGGTTTCGTTTCTCCTTAATGAGCCTCGCCGGAATATTGCCAGTCCTTCTGATTGGCGCAACTGTCATATTGTGGCAGCGCGATATGGCCAGTGCTGGTGATATCGCCGCTGCAGGCGCGATTTCGATCCGGATTGCTCAGATGACAGGATGGGTCAGTTTCACAATGATGGCGATCTATTCCAATGTTGGTGAGATCGAAGATGGGATGCGCACGCTCACACCTCGCACGAGGTTGGAGGACGGTGATCATGCTAAGGCCCTCAAGGCGAGTTCCGGTGAGGTGCGTTTTGAGGGTGTCGGATTTGCTTATGGCCGTGCAACCGGCGGGATTGAAAAGATCGATCTGACGATTGGTGCTGGTGAGAAATTAGGCGTTGTGGGCGCGTCGGGGGCTGGGAAATCTACCTTGGTTTCATTGATGCTGAGGCTCTATGACGCTGAGTCGGGCCGTATTTCAATCGACGATCAGGATATCCGCAAGGTAACGCAGGAAAGCCTGCGCCGCTCAATCGCTATGGTCACACAGGAGACAGCGATGTTTAATCGTTCTGCACGTGACAATATTCTATACGGCCGCCCCGACGCATCTGATGACGAAATGATTGCAGCAGCCAATCAAGCGGAAGCGCATGAATTTATCTTGGAGCTGGAAGATCACAAAGGACGTACTGGATATGATGCGCATCTGGGCGAGCGTGGTGTGAAGTTATCTGGCGGGCAGCGACAACGGATTGCATTGGCACGCGCAATCATCAAAGACGCCCCAATCTTGGTTTTGGATGAGGCGACAAGTGCGCTGGATAGTGAGGTCGAAGCGGCGATCCAAACCGCATTGGAACACGTGATGGAAGGCAAGACGGTTATGGCGATAGCACACCGTCTTTCCACCCTAGGGGAGATGGATCGAATCGTCGTGTTAGACAAAGGGCGGATCGCTGAGGCGGGCACGCATGATGAGCTATTGGCACTGGGCGGCCTCTATTCAGGATATTGGGAGCGGCAGTCTGGCGGGTTTTTGGATATCAAGGCAGCGCAATAGGGACTAGCCGCCGCGCGTTAGCATCGCTATGGCGGGGTTATGACAGAACATAAAATTATACGCCTTGGCATTTACGGTGATGGTATTGCCGAAGGCCCAGTCTTTGCCCCTATGACACTTCCCGGTGAAGTAGTTACCGGAACGCTTGAGGGGGCGACCCTGACTGATGTGAAAATCATCACGCCTTCGGACGAGCGCGTTGCGCCCTGTTGTCGTCATTTTAAAGCGTGCGGCGGTTGCCAGCTTCAGCATGCGTCAGATGATTTGGTTGCTGACTGGAAAACAGATGTAATTGCGCAGGCACTTGCGGCGCAGGGTCTTCGTACGGAGATCCGCCCGATTGTCACATCACCTGAACAGTCACGCCGACGTGCAACATTTGCGGCGCGGCGCACCAAAAAAGGGACAATGTCCGGCTTTCACGGGCGCGCATCTGGTACCGTAGTCGAGATACCGGATTGTAAGCTGGTTGAACCAGAACTGCTAGCCGCCCGCGAAATTGCCGAAGCATTGGCCGTGTTGGGGGGGAGCCGGAAGGCGACGCTTGCAGTTACTGTAACAACCTCACCGCGGGGATTGGATGTGCAGGTAAGTGGCGGCAAGCCAATTGATGGCCCCTTGAGAATCACGCTGGCTGGCCTGTGTGAAACCCGTGGCTTTGCACGTCTAACGTGGGAAGATGAAGTTATCGCGCAGCGTGCACCGCCCGTTCAGAGGTTTGGCGCGGGGGATGTTTGTCCTCCTCCGGGCGCGTTTTTACAGGCGACAGCCCACGGCGAAGCACAGCTTTTGGCTGCGGTGCAAGAAATTGTGCAAGGTGCCAAACGGGTAATTGACCTATTTGCCGGATGTGGCACGTTTACTTTGCCGTTGGCAGAGAACGCCGAAGTTTTTGCCGTAGAAGGTGAAGCATTGATGCTTGAAGCGATGGATAAAGGGTGGCGCATGGCAAGAGGCCTAAAGACCGTTACCCATTCTGCACGCGATCTTTACCGTCGTCCGCTGCTGCCTGATGAATTCAAGAAATTTGATGCTGTTGTCATGGATCCTCCGCGCGCTGGTGCAGAAGCACAAACCGCTGAGATTTTGCGTTCTGACATAAAGCGCGTTGCATATGTTTCCTGCAATCCTGTGACCTTTGCGCGTGACGTTGCGCAGATGGTAGCTGGTGGTTTTACATTAGATTGGGTTCAACCCGTCGATCAGTTCCGTTGGTCGTCCCATGTGGAACTTGCGGCACAACTTTCGCGCGTATGATTCACGCTGATTTGAAGATTTAGGTGCTTTTTTGGAAATTGACGTATTTGTGAACTGCCAGTTTTTTGATATGGTGTAGTCAATAATAATCCGACAACGGATGAGGCAGCAGGCATATGAAACGTAGACATCTAATTTTAGGTGGCGCAGCAGTTGCGACACTTGGGGCGTGTTCCCCCGGAAAATTCCAGCGATACAATGGTCTCGAGATAACGGGGATAGTCGTCAATAAGGGCGAGCGGAAGATGTATATTCTGCACAAAGATCGCGTATTGAGGAATTATGACATCTTCCTCGGGTTCGCACCCGAAGGGCATAAACAGATTGAAGGTGATGGTAGAACGCCTGAAGGTATCTACAGGATTAACCGTAGAAACCCGAATAGCCGTTTCCATCTGTCGCTTGGTATCTCCTACCCAAATGCAGAAGATGTGCGTGTTGCCAGAGCTATGGGTAAATCACCTGGGGGTGAAATCTTCATTCACGGCCAGAGACACCCGATGCGACTGGATAAAGGTGATTGGACGTGGGGGTGTATCGCTGTGAGTAACGCAGAGATTGAAAAGCTCTATGCGATGGTTAAAGACGGCACGCCGATCTCAATCAACCCATAAAAAATGGAACTGATCCGCTGGATCAGTTCCCCATTACTAGCGTCCACCAGATCTTACCATTTTTCTCTTGGAACCAGGAAAAGCCCATCTTGTTCGCGTCAGGCGACATGATGATGCGTCGTGTATCAGGCTGAGACATCCAAGCGCCCAGTGTTTCTAGCTCGGATTCATAAGTTTCAGAGATCACTTCGCCGACGAGGTTACCAGAATAACCAACACGCCCAACACGATCAAGCGGCGAGGAGCCGTCCGATCCAAAGTGCCAAGGACGGTTTTGGATTTGCATATCTCTAGAGTGTGTAGCGGCGGCGGCAGTTAATTGTGAATCAAGTGCGACAGGTCCCAAAGCAGATGCCCCACGCAGAGAGTTTACAGAATCAAGCATTCGAAACGGTATTTTTGCCGCATCGCGCTGAGTAATCTTATAGGCTGTTGGCACTGGCTGGCCATCTGCACCAATTGGCGTAGCAGCTGGTTGGCACGCAGACAAAGCCACGACAGAAAGCAAAAATAGTGTAAAAAGACGGATCATTACGGTGCTCCAAGCCCAAATTGATAGTTTTGCCATACATGCTGAGGTGCAACAGTTCAAATACACTTCGCGGTGAACCGCCTATCTGACGCGGGTTTGATTTGAAAACGTGTCTTTAGCGCAATATATGAACAATACGAGTTTTTTTAGCGGGAGACATGAAATGTCAGACCATAGTTTTAAGATAAATACCCGTCGTGGGTTCCTTGCAGGGAGCGCTGCATTGCTGGCAGCGCCCGCAATTGCACAAACCACAGGTGCAAACGTGAACAGCCAAGCAACGACTGAAAATGAGCGTGATATCAACGAAGTTGTCCGGCGCAATATTTCTAGTTTCCGGACCCTAGACTGGCAGCCGTATTTTGAAAATACGAAGAACGGTGCGATCCTTGTCGATATCGACAGCCGCGCGGTTCACTACTGGTCCGAAGATCAGACGATGTACAAATTATATCCCTCCAGCGTTCCCTTAACCCAAGAGTTAACGCGCCGCGGAAGGACAGTTGTAACACGCAAGGTTGACGGACCAAGTTGGCGCCCGACGCCATCAATGCTTGAACGAAATCCAGAGTGGCCCAAGTTCATTGGGCCGGGACCTGAAAATCCCTTGGGAACACATGCTCTATATCTTTCGTGGACGTACTATAGAATTCACGGCACCCACGACACACGGAAAATCGGGCGTCGTTCGTCCAACGGTTGTATCGGTCTGTATAATGAGCACATTGCAGAATTGTTCGGTAAGGCCAAAGTTGGGACACAGGTGTTGCTAATTTGACGACAAATGGGCGATAGTCTTAATGATTTGCTGAATGTTTGTTCCATTCGAGGAATAGATGCTATTTACGAAACATCACTTGGTTAAGTTTTAGGTGCGTTTCATGCTGAGAATCGTGGCGCACCATCTTCTGGAGGTTATTTACTATGAAAAAATTCGTACTCGCAGCCGCTCTGACAGCCGCTGCTTCTTCTGTATCTGCTGGTTCACTTGCAGACCCAATCATCGAAGCACCTGTGATCATCGAAGAAGCGACAAGCTCCTCCGCTGGTATCCTGGTTCCACTGCTTTTGCTGGTTCTGGTTGCAGCAGCTGTAGCTGACTAAATTTTCGGTCTTTGACTGAATGCAAAAAGGCGGTGCAATGCACCGCCTTTTTTACGTTTAACGAGGATGAATCTAATTTTCGGCCCAACCGGGCACTAAATCCATCCCAATAGATTTTCACGGATCACGTTGGATAGCGCTGCAATGTGGGCGTCATCGTCGTTGAGGCATGGAATGTAGGTGAATTTCTCACCACCGGCTTCCTCGAAGCTTTCAAAAATCTCTTCGTTGATCTCTTCTAGCGTTTCGATGCAGTCAGCCGAGAACGCAGGCGCGCAAACGGCAATGTTCTTCTTACCTTGCTCAGCCAAACGTGCAACTTCTTGCACAGTGTAGGGCTGCAACCATTCTTCAGGCCCAAACTTGGACTGGAAGGTTGTTTTGATCTCTGTGTCTTCCCAGCCCAAGCGCTCTTTCAGCAAGCGCGTCGTTTTTTGGCATTGGCAATGGTAGGGGTCGCCCTCCATCAAATAGCGTTGGGGTAGGCCGTGATAGGAACAGAGCAAAATATCAGGGCGTGTTTCTAGTTCGGCGTATTTTGCCTCAACAGACTTGGCCAATGCATCAATATAGTCAGTTCTTTCAAAATAAGGCTGTACCGTCCGGCTGGCTGGTTGCCATTTTTCTTTTCCCAAGGCTTCAAAGAACTTGTCACAAGCGGTAGCTGAGGTGGCCCCAGCGTAATGTGGATAAAGGGGAAAGAAGAGAATTTTTTGACATCCCGCCGCAACCATCTTTTCTACTTTGCTTTGAGTGGACGGATTTCCGTAACGCATGCAGAAATCAACCATGACATCATCGCCATAGGTTTTCTCCATCTCAGCGGAAATTTTGACAGTTTGCGCTCTGGTGATTGTCAACAAGGGGCTTTCGTTGTCGACTTCGTTCCAGATGGATTTATATGCAGCACCTGATGCGAACGGGCGTTTCGTCAAGATAACCAACTGGAGCAATGGCTGCCAAAGCCAAGGAGAGTAATCTACGACACGCCGATCAGACAAAAACTCACTTAAGTAGCGGCGCATGGACCAGTAATCGTGGTTATCAGGTGTGCCCAAATTGGCTAGGAGTATGCCAATTTTGGGTTTTTGAACTTTCGGGTGATCTGCGTTGGCATGAGCGGGGCATGTTGCTGTCATCGGGCTATCCTACGTGATGTTGGCTTTGACATAGTTGGAATCTGCTTGGGGTCAATCATGCAGCGGGTTTTCTGGTGTTCCCAATGCGTCCGCAAGACGCTGTTGTGCTGATCCAGGGCGAAGGGGTTTTGGCTGTGAGGCGTCTGGCGACCATCCGGTAAGAACTTGGAGTTCAAAACTGGCGTTTAGCCTGCCGGATGGAGCAGAGAAATGTTGTGCGTAGAGGTTTTGTGCTTCTTGGAAGACGGCTCGCCGTGTTGGGCGACGTAGGCGTGCGGTCAAAACATTTGTTTCACCCATTGCACGCAGATCATGCATAAGGTGCCAGATGTCACGATATTCCACATTGAGCGTAGCGGTGTCAGCAACGGGTAATGCGAATCCTGCACGGTGAAGCAGGCCACCCAAATCCCGTAGTTCTGGGAGGGGTGCAATGCGGGGCGATAGGCCGCCGCTTACCGATATTTCAGCTTCACCTAAGGCGCGGCGCAACTCTTGCAATGTATCACCGCCAAAACTGATTGCGATGAACAGGCCATCAGGTCGTAGTGCGCGGCGACATTGAATGAGTTGTCCAACGGGGTCGTTCGCCCAGTGCAAACTCATCGTATGAACGACCAGATCATGCGACTGGGGCGTCAGATCAAGAGTTTCAGTGTCTTTTATAACCTTGGCCGTCGGGTGCTGGGCGGCCCAATAATCTGGAAAACCGGTTACGATTGCCGGAGCCGTAAACGACTTGTTAACCATATCCAGCCGATCCTGAAGCTCATCTGCGGCCGCAGAGTGCAGAAACAATCCATCGGGTGTGGCGCGGGCGCGGCGTCTGATCAGGGCGGCAGTGTCTGTCATAGGTGTTGTCATAGGAGGTACATAGGCTGGTGCTGGCCCAACTTCAAACAGCCGTATCGATGATCTATCCGCCACGCTGCATTACATGCGGCGATATGGTGGAAAGTGACTTTGGTCTGTGTGGCCCGTGCTGGCGAGACACTTCGTTTCTTGGTGGCGTGATCTGCGATGGGTGTGGGACCCCTCTGACGTCGGGTGGACAGGGGGATACACATCATTGTGATGATTGCATGCGAGCCCCCCCGCCGTGGGTGCAAGGGCGCGCGGCGCTAATCTACCGGGACACAGGGAGAAAGATGGTGCTGGCGCTTAAACATGGTGACCGTCAGGAAATGGCGCGGCCTGCTGGTCTTTGGATGGCGAACATGATGCGCCCGTTAGTGTCTGCGGGAACGTTGATCGTACCAGTCCCATTGCATTGGTCACGATTATTGAAGCGAAGATACAACCAATCAGCCCTTTTGGCTCATTCAGTGGCAAAAAAACTTGAATTATCGTGGTGCCCGGATGCACTGGTGCGTGTTCGTCGAACAACTTCGTTGGAGGGATTGAGCCGTGAGGCGCGCTTTGAAACGCTCGAAAATGCAATTCATCCGCATCCAAAAAGGGGCGCGCAACTGAAAGGGAAACCCATCCTTTTGATTGACGATGTGATGACCTCTGGTGCGACTTTGAGGGCCTGCGCGGATGTGTGTCTTGGGGCTGGTTCGGGGCCTGTTCGCATCCTGACACTAGCAAGAGCGGTCAAAGACGCCTAAATCCATGTTCAACCTCTGTTGAAAAGGATCAAATCATGAGCTCTGTTGAAATCTATACCTCCCCGTTGTGCGGTTTTTGCCATGCGGCAAAGCGTTTGTTAAACCAAAAGGGCATCAGCTTTTCCGAAGTGGACGTATTGGCGAATCCAGACCGTAAGCCCGAAATGATTAAGCGCGCTGAAGGCGGTCGTACTGTTCCGCAGATTTTTGTGGGCGATATTCATGTCGGCGGCTGTGACGATCTGTACGCACTTGAGCGCGCAGGTAAGCTTGATGCATTGCTGGCCGCATGAAAGCCGCCATCCTTCAGCTGAATGTTACGGATGATCCGTTAGCGAACTTGGATGTTACCCGTGGAATGCTGGCTGATGCGGTTGAGCAAGGTGCTGAATTTATTCTCACGCCTGAGGTGACAAATTGCATCTCAACCAGCCGTGATCACCAGCAGGAGGTCTTGCACCATGAAGGCGATGATCCAACATTGGCGTCATTACGCGCTGATGCAAAGGAACATGGCGTCTGGCTGGTGATTGGCTCTCTTGGTCTCAAGACGGATGATCCGGATGGGCGTTTTGCCAACCGTTCCTTCCTGATTGATCCACATGGTGAGATCGTCGCGCGCTATGACAAAATCCATATGTTTGACGTGCAAGTCACACCTACAGAAACATGGAAAGAATCATCAGCCTACCGGCCAGGTGCACAGGCAGTACTTGCGCGGACACCGTTTGCAAATGTCGGAATGGCGGTCTGTTATGACGTCCGTTTCCCCGAACTCTTTCAATCGTTATCTGAGGCGGGCGCGCAGATTTTGACAATTCCTGCAGCATTTTCACCCGTCACAGGGGCAGCGCACTGGCATACATTGCTGCGTACTAGAGCGATCGAAACGGGCTGCTTTGTTATTGCTCCGGCACAAACTGGAACCCACGCAAGTGCTGCGCATAAAACGCGCGATACTTATGGTCATTCGCTGGTAGTCTCCCCATGGGGAGAGGTTATCGTGGACGCTGGCGCTGAGGCCGGGGTATCTATTTTTGAATTGGAT
>ERZ1027208.365-NODE-365-length-18575-cov-7.910529_pt1 | contig 18575 bp, 25 predicted proteins | sample MGYA00520867_ERZ1027208 | MGnify/ENA primary metagenome ERZ1027208 (study PRJEB33311, sample SAMEA4378413) | marine metagenome | biome: Marine biome; feature: Fjord; material: Water | collected 2014-07-20T08:00:00Z/2014-07-... | depth 75 m ...
GTTCGGAAATCTCGAATTCTGCTGCGGCTTCTTCTTCCGCTGCGAGTTCTTGGATGGATTTACCGGCTGCCTGAAGTTCTGCTTCTTCGACGGAACGTGCAACGTTCAATTCGATTGTAGCAATAACTTCTGGGTGCAGAACAACCTGAACGTCGTGCACACCAAGGTATTTGATGGGTGCGGTCAGTACAACCTGCTTGCGATCTACTGTAAAGCCTTCGGCAGTTGCACCTTCGGCTGCGTCACGTGTTGTGACGGAACCATACAGGGCGCCTGCGTCGGAAGCCGAACGAATCACAACGAATTGCTGGCCGTTCAGTTTTACTGACATTGCTTCTGCTTCTGCTTTCGTCTCGAGGTTTTGAGCCTCAAGTTGGGCTTTTTGGCCCTCGAATGCTTTTACGTTAGCTTTGGACGCTGTCAGCGCCTTTTTCTGTGGCAACAGATAGTTGCGTGCGTAGCCGGATTTAACGTCAACGACGTCGCCCATCTGGCCAAGCTTTGCTACACGTTGGAGAAGGATAACTTGCATGTTCTAAGCTCCTTATTTCACTGCGTAGGGCAGCAGGGCGAGAAAACGAGCACGTTTGATGGCACGGGCCAGTTCACGTTGTTTTTTCGCAGAAACTGCGGTGATACGGGAAGGTACGATTTTGCCGCGCTCAGAGATGTAGCGTTGCAGAAGACGTGTGTCTTTGTAATCGATAGCCGGTGCATTGTCGCCAGAGAATGGGCAAACTTTGCGGCGGCGGAAAAATGGTTTTGCAGCCATGGTTTAGAGTCCTTTCAACAAGCTAAAATCAGCGACGTTCACGGCGCTCTGGGCGCTCGTCACGTTTTTGCATCTGAACGGATGGCAGGTCTTTGTGCTCGTCCATTTTGATGGTCAGAACGCGCATCACGTCATCATGCAAGCGCATCAGACGTTCCATCTCCTGCACGGCAGGTGCCGGTGCATCGGAGCGCAAAAAGGCGTAGTGGCCTTTGCGGTTCTTGTTGATTTTGTAGGCCATCGTTTTGACGCCCCAATACTCGCTGTCCACGAGTGTCCCGCCGTTATCGGAAAGGACGGTGCCGAAATGTTCGATCAGGCCTTCGGCTTGTGTGTTGGACAAGTCTTGGCGTGCGATCATTACATGCTCATATAGCGGCATGTGTGCTCCACTTATTTCAAGGCGCATTTCATAGGCAGGGCAATGATCCTTTGCGGCCCCACCACGAGAGTCTGCGCGGTTAAATCGTCTAGCAAAGGAAGCTCCGCATATACACCGTTTGGCGCGCGGCGCAAGGACACTTGTTTGCGTAGTTCTGTGTCGGTGTGGAAATTTATAGTTAATGCCGCGAGTCCGCCGTTACCTTGCCCAGATTTGGTCTCTTTTGGAAGGCAACGTTTTGTTAACACTTTAAAGGACAGCACAAATGACCCACACCGCCGACCATAGGTTTGAGCCACCCGCCGCGATCAGCGTTGCACATACATTGAATGGCAGTCGGATGGTTTTGCGGATTGCGTTGAAAATTGGCGCGGCAACGACGGCGCTGGTGGCTTTTATGATCTGGTTTGCACCCGGCGCAGGTTGGGAAAGCGATATCATGCTGTTCAAGCTGATGTTGTCCATCATGTCTGGTCTACTTGCCATTGGATTGTGGCAGGCGAGCCTCCCACCCTTGCCGCCGACTGTTGTGGTCGATGTCGCAGCAGCCGAGTTGCGTTTGATCCGCGAAGGCGTGCCGGCAGAATACCGCGTATTGGAACGGTGTTCCTTTCGGGATCTGCATCTTGTTGAAATGTCGGGCCTGCATTTCACGTTCTGGGGGCAGGGAAACCGCCTTTTGGCCGATGTAACATTGAGTAACGCAGCTATTCACGCATCTCTCTTGGGGGCGCTACGCAGTGCCGGAAAATTGGCCTAGGGTGCTTCTTTGAGGTCAATCGCGGAGTTGTGTTCAAACGCGCGCACAATGTGTTGAACTCTGCAGGATTGAGTTTTTGCAGAAATGCGCTTTCTAATGGTGTATATTCAACAAGGAGAATCCCCAATGAAATCCCTCGTTCTTGCTGCTCTTTTGTCTGCTTCGGCTTCGATGGCGCTTGCCGCTGATAAATACGTCCTTGATGGAAGCCATAGTCAGGTTATCTTTTCGTATAACCACCTTGGTTTCTCAACAACACACGGCATGTTTTCCGGTTTTGAGGGCGAGATCATGTTTGATCAAGAAGACCCTGCGAAATCGTCGGTAACGGTTTCAATGCCAACGCTGTCAATGTTCACGGGTTGGGAACAGCGCGATGGCCACTTCATGTCTGACGACTTTTTCGGCGCATCAGAAACCGATGTCATTTCGTTCACGTCCACTGGAATCGAGCTGACAAGTGATGATACGGCGATGATTACGGGCGATCTGACAATGAACGACACAACAAAATCTGTTGTTCTAGATGCCAAGTTGAACCAAGCAGGGGTGCACCCAGTAACGGGTAAACCTTCAGCAGGTTTCAACGCGACGACAACTGTTCTGCGGTCAGATTTTGGTGTTGATAAATTTGCGCCACATGTGGGCGATGAAGTTGAAGTTGTGATTTCACTTGAAGCAGTGAAAGCTGAATAAGCACTATTTAGTTTAATGAATGGGCCGCAGTGGGATTTCTCTCTGCGGCCTTTTCTTATTCTGCGACTGCGCGAGTGGCTGTCAGTTCAACGTTGACCTTTACAGAAAACGCGAGCGAACTCTCATCGGGCATGTTGTCTCCAATGGCAAAATCACGGCGGTCCAGCGTATGATTTGCGTGCAAGAATGCTGTGTCGCCGTTGACGGACAAACGGAAAGGCATGTCGAGCGGGACAGTCTGATCTTTGATGGTCAGTGTGCCTTTTGCTATAAAACCGTCAACACCGGTGATCAGATCGGCGCGGTAGGTCGCTGTGGCAAAACTACTGGCATCAAAAAAGTCCGGACCAAGGGCCTGATCAGTGACAGACCCAAGCATGAGTGAACCTACAGAGATCACGACTTCAACATCGCCAGACGGCCCGCTGATGAGGGCTGGGTCAAACGAGATGTCTGCGGTCCAATCTGAAAAGCTACCCTCAACCAGCGAGCCAAACTGCGTGACGGCAATCACTATGCTGCCATCCTGCACGCGCCAATCAGAGGTAACATCTTCAAGCTCAGCCGCTTGGGCGGTACTGGTGTGCGGGGAGTAGAGGCCAAATGCTGTGCCTGCACCTAAGGTGATGGCCCAGACTGCAAGGGCCGCAAGCAGGGGTGTTGTGCTGTGACGGGCTCGCGGAAGCGTTGCAAGCTCGGGGGCACCATTGAGCATCCGCCGCAATGTTGCGTCGCGGTCGATAACTTGGTGCTTGATGGCGCCCAAAACGTGGAGCGCGATGGTCACGGCCATGATTTTGCCAAAGACCCAATGCGCGCCGCCAAATAGCGCAGCAATTGCTTCGGATTTAGGAATGAATGGCAGACCTTGGCCCAGCGGCCACCAAATTGGCGCAAAGCCGGTTGTAGCTGCATGGTGCATCCAACCCGACATCGGGGCCAACACAAGTGATCCATACAACAACCAATGCGCTGTTTCGGCCATAAATGTTTCTGCCTTTTGATCCGGATGGAGGGGGGCAGGTTTTGGTTGAGATAGTGCCCATGCGATCCGCGCAAGCGCTACAAAGAAAACAGATACGCCAAGGGTTTTGTGCAGCGAGAAAAACCATGCTTTGCGCGCCAGTTGTTCTGAGGTTTCAAAAGGTAGCTCATTTGCGATCAGCGCCACAGGGATGAGTGTGATCACCAACAATGCGGTGAGCCAGTGAAACAGGCGCGTAACGCTGCCATATCGGGTGTGTGTATTGCTCATTGCCATCGGGCTGCTCCATGAGTCGCTGTTTCGGGTAAGGGTACAGAGTCCTGCTGGCGGAACAATTGCAGATTACGCAGGGTGAGTGTGCGCTCTTGTGAGGGCGGGCTCGCTTCGCTACACCGATTTCCAAACATTTCTGGAGGCAGTTCATGAGTATCGCATTCGTATTTCCCGGTCAGGGCGCACAAACCATCGGCATGGGCCATGATCTTGCGCAGGCCTATCCGGCTGCACGCGCAGTATTTGAAGAGGTTGACGATGCTTTGGGCGAAAAGCTGAGTGCGCTGATTTGGGAGGGGGATAAAGAAACCCTGACCCTTACGGAAAACGCGCAACCTGCGTTGATGGCGACATCCATGGCAGCAATGCGCGCGCTTGAGGCTGAGGGCATTGATATCACAAAGGCGTCATTTGTTGCAGGTCACAGTCTGGGCGAATATTCGGCGCTTTGTGCAGCCGGTGTGTTCACCTTGGCCGACACAGCGCGTCTGTTGCGCACGCGTGGTCGCGCGATGCAATCTGCTGTACCAGTCGGGCAGGGCGCTATGGCGGCAATCTTGGGGCTGACGGCGGATGATGTTACAGCATTGGCGGCTGAGGCGGCTGGTGATGACGTGTGCCAGCTGGCAAATGAAAACGATCCAACGCAAAACGTGATTTCTGGCAGTAAAGCGGCAATTGAGCGTGCGATTGACATGGCCAAGTCCAAAGGGGCCAAGCGGGCCCTTCCATTGCCTGTTTCTGCACCGTTCCATTGCGCCTTGATGCAGCCTGCGGCAGATGAAATGGCCAAGGCGTTAGCAGAGGTACAGATTAACGCGCCTGCCGTGCCGCTTGTGGCGAATGTCCTGGCCGAGGCCGTTGCATCGGCTGATCCGATTGCTCAGTTGTTGGTTGATCAAGTAACGGGCCGCGTGCGCTGGCGTTCATCCGTTGAATGGATGGTGTCGCAAGGCGTGACAGACTTCTGGGAAATCGGAGCGGGCAAGGCGTTGTCAGGCATGATCCGTCGCATTCACAAAGAATCGGTTTTGCGCAATGTGGGTGTTGCTGCAGACGTTAAGGCCGCTCTTGAAGCATAATAGCATTTCGCGTCGCACGTTGCTGCTTGGCGGTGGTGCGGCGCTTGCTGGCTGTAGTGGACGTTTGCACGGGTACCGGCGCAGGGTTGGCTTTGCGGTCATAAATGAGCGTTTGTTGATGCACGGCAAGGTCACGCGCCGTACGTTGCGGGATTTCTCCCTAGTTATGGAACAGAATCCGCAGATCACTACGTTGGTTTTACAGGACATGCCGGGTACGGGCGATGAAGCGGCAACTATTGCCTTGGGCTATGATGTACGTGCGCGCGGGCTTGAGATTGCGCTGCAGAGCGATAGCGAAATTGCTCGCGGTGCTGTGGCATTGTTTTTGGCAGGTACGCAGCGGCGTATGGTTGAGGGCGCAGAAATCGACCTAGCCAGTTGGAATGATGGTGGTGTTAAGGAGCGAGTGTTGTCTCGGGGTGATCCTGCCCATGCCCCGCTGCTGCAATACGTTCAGGATATGCTGGGATCAGACGAGTTTTACTGGTTTGCCTTGCAGGCTGCGCCCGAGGGCGAGATATATAGGATGACCGCGCAAGAGATTGTGCACTACGGGTTGCTGACGGAACCTGTCAAAGTTTGGAATTAGGAAGGAAATGACACATGTTTGATCTGACAGGAAAAAATGCACTGGTGACTGGCGCGTCGGGTGGCATTGGCGCCGACATCGCACGTGCGCTGCACGCGCAAGGGGCGACAGTGGGCTTATCAGGGACGCGCACAGAGCCGCTGGAGGCCTTAGCGGCAGAATTGGGCGAACGCGCCCATGTGTTGCCGTGTAACCTAAGCGATATGGAAGCTGTTGAGGCACTGCCCAAGCAGGCTGCTGCGGCGATGGGATCGGTTGATATTCTGGTGAATAACGCAGGTATCACGCGCGACAACCTGTTTATGCGCATGTCTGATGATGAGTGGCAGTCTGTGTTGAACGTTAACCTCACAGCAACATTCAAGCTGTGTAAAGGTGTGATGCGCGGCATGATGAAGGCACGTTGGGGCCGGATTGTGAATATTTCTTCGATCGTCGGCGCGACGGGTAACCCCGGTCAGGCGAATTATGCAGCGTCGAAGGCGGGTATGATCGGGATGTCAAAGAGCCTTGCTTATGAGGTCGCAAGCCGCGGTATCACTGTGAATGCAGTTGCGCCGGGCTTCATCGCCACGGCGATGACTGACAAACTGACGGATGATCAAAAATCTGGAATCATGGGGCAGATTCCTGCTGGTCGCATGGGCACCCCCGACGAGATCGCAGGCGCAGTTGTGTATCTGGCAAGTGCGGAAGCCGCTTATATCACAGGGGCGACCTTGCATGTGAACGGTGGCATGGCCATGTTGTAACAGCGCTTGGATAAGCGTTTGCGTACCTCGCTTCATATGCTAAAGGGGGCGCAGAATAATCCAGACGGGCGCTTGCAAGTGACCCACGCCTTGTGCGAGCAAGGAAAACGAGCCGCCCTACAAGGGCACCTTCTGACCCCTTCCATAATCGGAGCGGGCAGAAACCCAAAAGGGGCCAAATGGCCCGATGAGTGAGGACTATAGTATGAGCGACGTTTCAGACCGCGTTAAAAAGATCGTTGTTGAGCACCTTGGTGTTGAAGAAGACAAAGTGGCCGAAAACGCCTCTTTCATTGATGATCTGGGTGCAGACAGCCTCGACACTGTCGAGCTGGTAATGGCATTCGAAGAAGAATTTGGCATCGAAATCCCTGATGACGCGGCCGAAAATATCCAAACCTTCGGTGACGCAGTCAAGTTCATCACAGAAGCCTCCTAATTTGGCTTTCGCCGGGTCCGCTCGGCAAAAAAATTCTTAAACGGCGTCACCTTTTGCGGATCGGCGCCGTTTTTGATTCCTGTCGTAATTGGAGCTTGTCCCAATTGGATTGAGGCGGCAAGTCTGGGGGAAGTTCCCGCACCCTCAATGAAAGCCCCGCAATTAATGCTTCGCACAATTCCAACGATCAATACGCCACGCGTGACCCTGCGCGGTATGCGAACAGAAGATTTTACACGGTTTGCGGATATTTGGGCAAAGCCCGAGGTCGTGAGCCATATAGGTGGCAAGCCATGGCCGAAATCGCGCAGTTGGGATTCCTTTTTGCGAAATGCAGGCCATTGGCAGATCACGGGATTTGGGCAATGGGCGGTTCAAATTCACGGTCATTCTGAAATGTCGGGCCAGACCGGATTCTTTTACGGATCTCGCGGCTTAGGTGAGGATTTTGACCCATTTCCCGAAACAGGTTGGGTATTGGACCCACAGTTTCAGGGGCAGGGCTTTGGGATTGATGCGGCAACTGCAGCGCATGACTGGTTTGACCGAGTGGTTGCGGGACGTAGTGTATGTATGATCACACCAGATAATGAGGGCTCGCTAAAGATCGCCCAAACGCTGGGGTATGTTGCGCTGCGTGAAACGTTGATTGAGGGTGATCCGGTTGTTTTGATGACGCGAAAGGGCCCTCCGGTTTAAGGCTGGATGTCTCGCGTGCCAAAATGGAACGTCATGCTGATGCGTCTTTCTGGAGCCATTAGGGTATTCTTGCCAGTATTGACCCTGAGACTTGAACAATGTCCTGCCTCCAAGGTATAGCCAAGGCTAAGCAATATTACACTAAAGGGCAGAACATATGCGCAGAGTGGTCGTTACGGGTTTGGGTTTGGTCACACCGTTGGCAGACGGTGTTGAGAAAAGCTGGGAGCGGATTCTGGACGGTCAGTCCGGTGCGGGCCCTATTACAGGTTTTGACGCAAGCCGTGTCATCACAAAATACGCGTGCGAAGTTCCTTTGGGGGACGGCACGGATGGTACGTTTAACGCTGATACCTACATGGCCCCAAAAGATCAGCGTAAGGTTGATACGTTCATTTTGTTTGGTCTGGCTGCTGCCCAGCAAGCGATTGAAGACGCGGGCTGGACACCGGATGACCGTGAAAGCCTTGAACGCACAGGTGTTCTTATTGGTTCGGGCATCGGTGGTTTGAACTCCATTGCTAACACTGCTGTGATGATGGCTGAAAAAGGCCCAAAGCGTGTAAGCCCGTTCTTTGTACCGGGGGCGCTGATCAACCTGATCTCGGGTCAGGTGTCGATTAAGTATGGCTATAAAGGTCCAAACCACTCGGTTGTGACAGCCTGTTCGACGGGTGCCCATGCGATAGGCGATGCGAGCCGTTTGATCCAGTACGGTGATGCCGATGTGATGATTGCGGGGGGCGCAGAAGCGGCGATCTGTGAGATTGGTATTGCTGGCTTTAACGCCTGCAAAGCGCTGAGCACTAAAGGCGAGGACGATCCCAAGAAGGCCAGCCGTCCCTATGACAAGGACCGTGATGGTTTTGTAATGGGTGAGGGCGCAGGTATTGTGGTTCTCGAAGAATACGAACATGCGAAAGCACGTGGTGCCAAGATTTACGCCGAGGTGATTGGCTATGGCTTGTCGGGCGACGCCCACCACATCACGGCTCCGTCCGAGGATGGTGAAGGTGGCGAGCGTTCCATGCGGGCAGCATTGGGCCATGCTGGATTGGAACCTAAAGACATCGATTATATCAACGCCCATGGTACATCCACCATGGCGGATACCATCGAATTGGGAGCCGTTGAACGCATGCTGGGAGAGCATGCTGGCAATGTGACCATGTCTTCGACCAAATCGGCAACGGGGCACCTTTTGGGGGCTGCGGGCGCGATTGAAGGTATTTTCTCGATCCTTGCGATCCGCGATCAGATCGCACCGCCGACGATCAACCTTGATAACGTTGCAGTTGAGACCAAGATCGATTTGGCACCGAATGCCGCAGTGAAACGTGAAATCAAAGTGGCGCTTAGCAACTCGTTCGGCTTTGGCGGAACAAACGCGAGCGTATTGTTTGGAAAGGTCGAGTAAATGTGGCGCCATGTTGCGGCCAATGCCCTCACATTTTTGATGGTGGCACTTTTCCTGTTGGGCGGCGTGATCATTTGGGGCAAGGCGCAATACGATGCGCCCGGTCCGCTGACGCAGGCTGTTTGTGTGCAGGTGAAAAGTGGTAGTAACATGCGCGCCTTGGGCAAAAACCTTGCTGATCAGGGGGCTGTGACTTCGGCATCAATTTTCCGCCTTGGTGCGAATTACGAAGAAAAGACCAGCAAACTGAAGGCAGGCAGCTTTTTAGTTGAACCGGAAGCCACGATGAAAGAGATTGTGGATGTTGTCACACGTGGAGGCGCAAGCACCTGTGGTACTGAAATTGTGTACCGTATTGGTGTAAATCGCGTGAGCGTTCAGGTGCGCGAACTTGATCCTGTGACAAATCGCTTTGCTGAATTAGCCCAATTCACGCCGGGCACGGATGAGGTTCCATCTGAGTATACCGAAACACGTGACCAGTCTGACGTCCGGTTTCGTATTGCGATGGCTGAAGGCGTGACAAGCTGGCAGGTGGTGAATGCTATCTCTGGCATGGATATCATGGAGGGTGTTGTTGCTGAAACGCCTGCTGAGGGGTCACTTGCGCCGGATAGTTATGAAGTGCGCAAAGGCGATGACCGTGCAGCGTTGATTGGGCGGATGCAGGCGGCGCAGGAAACGCTGGTTGCGGCCGCGTGGGAGGCGCGCGCGGCTGATTTGCCAATTGATAGCCCCGAAGAGTTGCTGATCCTTGCGTCATTGGTCGAAAAAGAGACGGGTGTTGCCGGTGAACGTAAGCAGGTTTCAAGCGTGTTTGTGAACCGTCTGAACCAGGGGATGCGTCTGCAGACGGATCCGACGGTGATTTATGGTATTACAAAGGGTGAGGGTATTTTGGGCCGTGGTTTGCGCCGCAGTGAGCTACGTCGCGAAACGCCGTATAACACCTATGTGATCCCTGCATTGCCGCCGACACCAATTGCAAATCCGGGACGTGCAAGCCTGTTGGCAGCAGCACAGCCGGATGAGACGCACTACATCTTTTTCGTAGCTGATGGCACAGGCGGTCACGCCTTTGCGGTGACTTTGGATGAGCATAACAACAATGTTGCGGAATGGCGCAAGATCGAAGCGGAGCGTAAAGCTGCTTCGGGGAACTAGGTGTTGCGCGCACCGTTCGCTGGTTCAGTAAACGGCTAACACACATGAAGTATACCAGTCTCATGCTAGGAGATTTGGGAAACGGCCCTCACGCATAGTTGGGGCCGTTTTTTCATGTCTTTCGATTGGAGGAATCCAAGCGAAAGGACCGAGAACATATGACTACCCAACCGGTGCCGCACCTTGATGAGTTGGCGCATGCGGAGGCTATGTTTGCCTCTGTTCAGCGTTCGCTTGCCGAACTTAGAGAAGCATTAGAGAGCCTGAAAGAACGGGCCATAGCCGGAGAGGAAATTGATGCAACCACAACATCAAAGACTGTTAACCAACTGTCGGAGACGGTCGCACGTTGTCAGAAAGCGGGATTGATCTTGAATGACTGCCGAAACAAACAAGCCGGAATTGCGCGAGGGGGATATGCCCTCGACCTCGACAAAGCGCGGGCTGATATCGGGTGCAAACTTGATCGGCTCCGCTGTTCCATCGGTTCAGGACAGTTTCCTGAATGAGCTGGATGAGGGAGAGCTTCGTGCTCTCCCTTACTTATTCGATTTTTGGGCCTTGGAACATCAATTGCCACCAAGTGGTGATTGGCGTTCATGGGTCATTATGGGGGGGCGCGGTGCGGGTAAAACCCGCGCTGGCGCTGAGTGGGTGCGGGCCGTTGTGGAAGGCGCGCGACCATTGGATGCCGGGCGGTGCCGTCGCGTTGCGTTGGTGGGTGAAACCATTGAACAGGTGCGCGAAGTGATGATCTTTGGGGACAGCGGGATTCTGGCCTGTTCACCCGAAGATCGGCGTCCTGATTGGGAGGCGACCCGCAAGCGGCTTGTCTGGCCTAACGGAGCAATTGCTACGGTGCATTCGGCGCATGACCCTGAAGGGTTGCGTGGGCCGCAGTTTGATGCGGCGTGGGTGGATGAAATCGCCAAATGGAAAAAATCACAAGAGACGTGGGATATGCTTCAATTTGCGTTGCGACTGGGGGATCATCCGCAGGTTTGCGTCACGACGACGCCGCGCAATGTTGGAGTGCTTAAGGCGCTGTTGAAATCGCCATCTACCGTAGTGACCCACGCACCAACTGAAGCGAACCGCGCGAATTTGGCGGCATCGTTTTTGGAAGAGGTGCGCGCGCGGTATCGCGGGACGCGTTTGGGGCGGCAGGAACTGGACGGCGTGCTGTTGGCGGATTCCGAGGGTGCACTTTGGACGTCTGAAATGCTGGAAGGCACGCGGGTCGCTGATGTGCCTGAGTTGGACCGGATTGTCGTCGCTGTGGATCCTGCAACCACATCGGGCCCATCAGCTGATGAATGCGGGATTGTGGTGGCTGGTGTGCAATGTAGTGGCCCACCACAAGACTGGCGTGCGTATGTTTTGGGGGATTGCACCGTTTCGGGGCAGGGTCCTAGTGGCTGGGCGCGCGCAGCAATCGCCGCAATGGAGCGGTTTGGCGCGGATCGTCTGGTAGCAGAGGTCAACCAAGGCGGACAGATGGTCCAAGAGGTGATCCGGCAGGTTGATCCGCTGGTACCCTACAAAGGTGTACATGCCAGTCGCGGCAAGGTTGCGCGTGCCGAACCGATTGCTGCGTTGTACGAGCAGGGGCGGGTGAAGCATGTGGCCGACCTTAATGGTCTTGAGGATCAAATGACGCGGATGACGCGACAAGGCTATGAGGGCGGCGGGTCGCCTGACCGGGTTGATGCACTGGTGTGGGCGCTGCATGAGTTGATGATTGAACCCGGAGCGAAATGGCGACAACCGGGGGTGCGGTCGCTTTAGCGGTTTTTTTGGAGTGTGGTTTGGAAAGGGAGGCTTTGGCCTCCCTTTTTGTTTTTAGCTAGGTTTTATTGGCGAAAATGGTGTTGCGCAGTGTGCGGGCGCTCTGGTTCCGAGGCCTTAAATTTTTGGTGAGAGATTGTTCTTCAGAGACGCCCAAGCAGTCAGTCTGCGGCGGGATATGACCAAGGAGAAGCTTAGGTGTTTGATTTTCTAAAGCGTGGAACGGCGGACGTAGTGGAAGCCAAAGCATCGGCGACGGGGCGTGTTGTCGCCATGCAGAGCTCCGGCCGTGTAGCGTGGAGCCCGCGGGATACTGTCTCGCTGACGCGCACTGGTTTTGCTGGCAATCCTGTCGGGTTTCGCTCGGTTAAATTGATCGCTGAGGCGGCGGCGGCATTGCCGTTGGTTTTGCAGAACGCTGAGCAGAGATTTGATTCACATCCAGTGCTGGGGCTGATTGCACGGCCAAACGGCGCGCAGGGGCGTGCCGAGTTTTTGGATGCGTTATACGGACAGCTGCTTTTGTCGGGTGATGGATACTTAGAAGCGGTTGGGGGTGACGCGGGTGTGCCGCTGGAACTGCATGTGTTGCGCTCTGAGCGCATGTCAGTGGTGCCAGGCGCAGATGGGTGGCCTGTGGCATATGAATACGCAGTGGGTGGGCGCAAGCACCGGTTTGACGCCACACAAGGCGCGCCGATTTGTCATGTGCGCAATTTTCATCCGCAAGATGACCACTATGGGTTTAGCCCGATGCAGGCGGCAGCGACGGCGGTTGATGTGCATAACTCTGCTTCGCGCTGGTCCAAGGCGTTGTTGGACAATGCGGCGCGGCCATCGGGCGCTATTATTTACAAGGGTGCGGATGGTCAGGGTGCGATGAGCACGGACCAATACGAACGCTTGGTCAATGAGATGGAGAGCCATCATCAAGGCGCGCGCAATGCGGGGCGACCGATGTTGCTGGAGGGCGGGCTTGATTGGAAACCAATGGGGTTCTCTCCCTCGGATATGGAATTTCAAAAAACCAAGGAAGCGGCCGCGCGTGAGATCGCCCTGGCGTTTGGTGTGCCGCCGATGTTGATCGGCATTCAGGGTGATGCGACCTATGCGAATTACCAAGAAGCGCACCGCGCATTTTACCGTCTGACTGTTTTGCCACTGGCGACACGGGTAACGGCGGTTCTGGCGCATTGGTTGTCTGGTTTCACGGATGAGTTGGTAGAGCTGAAGCCCGATCTGGATCAGGTGCCGGCATTGAGTGCCGAGCGAGATGCGCAGTGGGCCCGTGTGGCAGGTGCTGATTTCCTGACGGAAGCAGAAAAGCGGGCGATGTTGGGACTGCCAGTGGTGGTGGCGGATGAGTGAGCACCCCCCAGAGCGGTTTTTATGCGCGCCGGGAATGCAGTTGCAGGCGCATGAACGCGTGAGTGCCATTCATTTTGACAACCTTACCAAGCGGTTGGACCGGATCGAACTGATGATGGAGCGCCTTGAGCGGCGGCTTTGGTTGACGGTTTACGGGGTGGTTGCGGTGATTTTGGCGCAAGCGGTGCGGACGTTTCTGGTGGTGGGGCCTGCGGGCTGAACGGGAATACAGGAGAAGATCATGGATATGAGTGGAAATGGCTTCGCGCAGGGCGCGGAGAACGAGGAAGGTTTGCCTGCTCTTGAGCGCAAGTTCATGCAGTTTGACGAAGTTGCCAAGGTGGATGGCGGTGTTGAGATCAAAGGTTATGCCAGTTTTTTCGGGGACGTCGATCAGGGCAACGACGTTGTTCAGAAGGGTGCCTATGGCGCGAGTTTGAAAGCGCTGAAGGCGGCCAGACGCGGCGTGAAGATGTTGTGGCAACATGATCCGGCGCAACCGATTGGCGTGTGGGATGTGGTGCAGGAAGACGCAAAGGGCCTGTTCGTAAAGGGGCGCATTTTGCAGTCCGTTGAAAAGGGTCGTGAGGCGATCGCGCTAATCGAAGCAGGTGCCATTGACGGTTTGTCGATTGGTTACCGCACGGTGAAAGCAAGCAAAAATGCCAAGGGCCAGAGGCTCTTGCAGGAACTGGAGCTTTGGGAGGTGTCGGTTGTGACATTCCCAATGCTGCCCAGTGCGCGGGTGGGGGCAAAGGCGGATGGATTAAGTCCGGTCGCAGACGTCCTGCGCGAAATGGCAGAGGTTTTTGATACGGCATCTGCCGCCATCACACCTGTGTCCAAGCAACCATAAGGGGAATGCAGATGAGCAGAACCGAACGAGATGCCGCGGAGCTTTCCTCGGCTGAGGATGTGCGACGCGCCGTGAGTGGTTTCGTCACACAATTCAAGGGCTTCCAAGCCGAGATTGAGACCAAACTTCAACAAACAGAAGAGCGAATGACCATGCTGGATCGTAAAACAATGACTGCCGCGCGTACGCCGTTGGCGGGTGCTACTGAGGCGGGCGCGCCGCATAAGAAGGCCTTTAATGCCTATGTGCGTTCGGGGGATGATGATGGCCTGCGCGGCCTTGAGTTGGAGGGCAAGGCGCTGTCTTCGGCGGTGAATTCGGATGGTGGGTATCTTGTTGATCCGCAAACTTCGGAGACGGTGAAATCCGTGTTGAACACAACGGCGTCGATCCGCGCAATTGCGTCTGTCGTGAACGTTGAGGCCACATCGTATGATGTGCTAGTGGATCACACCGATGTAGGTGCGGGTTGGGCAACTGAAGCCTCCACAATTGCCGAAAGCGATACACCGCAGATCGATCGTATCACGGTACAGTTGCACGAGCTGAGCGCGCTGCCAAAAGCGTCCCAGCGTCTGTTGGACGATGCGGCGTTTGACATCGAGGGTTGGCTGGCTGGTCGCATTGCGGATAAATTTGCCCGCGCCGAAGCTGGCGCATTTATCAACGGCGATGGCATCGACAAACCTAAAGGTTTCCTTGCGCATGCTGCCGTTGACAACGACGTTTGGGCATGGGGCAATCTTGGCTATGTGCCAACGGGCGTCGCGGGAGAAGTCACCGCGGATTCCATCGTGGACGCCGTCTATGCGCTGGGTGCGCAGTACCGTGCCAATGCATCTTTTGTGATGAATTCCAAGACTGCCGGCCTTGTGCGCAAGCTGAAAGACATGGATGGCCGTTTCTTGTGGTCTGATGGTCTGGCTGCAGGCGAGCCTGCACGTCTAATGGGCTATCCTGTGCTGATCGCCGAAGACATGCCAGATGCGGGTACGGATGAGTTTGCTATGGCCTTTGGCGATTTCGCCTCTGGCTACACAATCGCCGAACGTCCTGATCTGCGCATCCTACGCGATCCCTTCAGCGCCAAACCACATGTTTTGTTCTACGCAACCAAACGGGTTGGCGGTGATGTGAGCGATTTCGCAGCAATCAAGCTTTTGAAATTCGGCACCTCCTAAGGCGGAGTGCTGAAACCGGGGCGGGGTAACCCGCCCTGGTCCGGGCGTACGCCCTGAATACCGCTTCGTGTTGTCTAGCTGCTCCCCTCCGACCGAGCAATGCGAAGACGGGGTGTACGTCCGGGACGGGGGAGTGGCCTGCAAGGACGAAATTGTATGGCAAGTTTGAGAAAGGCTTTTGGATGTTGATCGAAGAGACGAATGTGCCGGATGCGGCCCTGCCGATTGCGGCGTTCAAGGCGCATATGCGGATGGGGAGCGGGTTTGATGAGGACACTCTGCAAGACGTGGTCCTAGCCAGCTTTTTGCGCGCTGCCATGGCAGCAGTTGAAGCGCGGACTGGCAAGGTGTTGATGGAGCGCGAGTTCACGATGGTTTCATCTGCGCAGCACAACGGGGATATGATTCCGTTTACAGTGGCACCAGTGACGTTGATTGCGGATGTGAAACTGGTGTCACGCAGCGGCAGTGAGCAAACGGTAAGTACGGATGTTTACTGGCTGGAACGGGACGGGCATTTGCCGCGGTTGCGCTCTGTGGGAGCCAGTCTACCCCAGCCTGAAGCGGGCGGCGAATTGCGCGTACAGTTTCTGGCGGGGTTTGGTCCTGAATGGGATGATGTGCCTGCTGATATGCAGCAGGCCGTGCTGATGCTCGCGTCGCATTATTATGAATACCGCCATGATACTGGGTTGAGTGACGGGTGCATGCCGTTTGGTGTGGCCTCGTTGATAGAGCGGTTCCGCCGGTTGCGGTTGGGTCGTAGCGGGGCGGTGGCATGAAGGTCCCTCACCTTAATCGCCAGTTGGTGTTGGAAACCCCCGATTCACTGAGCGATGGCGCGGGCGGCTATGTGCAAGGTTGGGTTCCTGCAGGGATATTGTGGGCTGATGTTACGTCGCGCAGTGGCCGCGAAACGGCGCGAAACGGGGCTCCGGTGAGCCGCATGGCGTACCGCATCACGGTGCGCGGTGCCCCGATCGGGAGCGATCAACGACCAGCAGCCCCCCAGCGGTTTCGGGACGGGGATCGGATTTTTACAATTCAGGCAGTGACAGAGGCAGATCCGGCTGGCCGGTATCTAATCTGCTTTGCCCAAGAGGAGCAAGTTGTATGAGCTATGGAGTTTCAGGGGCGCTTCAGGCAGCGGTATTTACCGCGCTGAGCGCTGATACGGCATTAACCACGCTGGTGGGGACCGCGATTTATGACGCTGTGCCAGTGGGTACTGTGCCGGCCATTTATGTCCTGCTCGGATCAGAGACTGTGCGCGAAGCCTCGGATGTCAGCGGAGAAGGTGCGGTGCACACGTTTACCGTATCGGTCATAACAACCAACCCCGGCTTTACCTCTGCCAAAGCGGCAGCAGGTGCCGTTAGCGACGCGTTACAGGACGCCGAGCTGACATTATCGCGGGGCTCGCTTGTCTCGCTGAGGTTCGAACGCGCGGTGGCGCAACGCGTAGATTCTGCAAGTGCGCGGCAGATTGATCTGCGTTTCCGTGCGCGCGTGCAGGACGACTAATTCTCAACGCCGTAAGGCACACATCAGGAGTATATGAGATGGCTATTCAAGCAGGTAAAGACCTTTTGGTCAAAGTGGATATGAGCACGGATGGAAACTATGAGACCATCGCGGGTTTGCGGGCAACGCGCATTAGTTTCAATGCCGAGGCGGTTGACGTGACCACACTCGATAGTGAGGGCGGGTGGCGTGAACTGTTGGCTGGTGCGGGCGTGCGGTCAGCTTCGATCAGTGGTTCAGGCGTGTTTCGCGATGAGGCAACGGATGAGCGCGCGCGCCAACTGTTGTTTGACGGGCTAACGCCTAACTTTCAGGTGGTCATCCCCGAGTTTGGCGTTGTTGAGGGGCCTTTCCAGGTCACTTCGCTGGAGTATTCAGGCCAGTTGAACGGTGAAGCCACGTATGAGCTATCGCTGGCCTCGGCGGGTCAGTTGCAATTCGTCCCTTACGTCGACGCTGTCGAGTAAAAATGGAAAATCGGTGGAGGGGAGAGGTGGTGCTGGTTGTGGATGATCAGCACCACCGCATGAAGCTGACGCTAGGCGCGTTGGCGGAGTTGGAGGAAGAACTGGCTGAACCATCACTTATGGCATTGGTTCAGCGGTTCGAAACTGGCGGGTTTAGCACACGTGATGTGCTGGCGCTGCTATGTGCAGGAATGCGCGGCGGTGGCGTTCAAATGGACCCCGACACGTTGGCGCAGGCCGAGATCGAAGGCGGGCCAATGCGTGCAGCGCAAGCCGCAGCAGAGCTATTGGCGCGGGCGTTTGTGGTCGCGCCATGAGCAAGGGTTTTGACTGGCCCGCATTGATGCGGGCCGGCCTTCACGGTCTGGGCCTGAGCCCCGACGCATTCTGGGCGCTGACCCCTGTAGAATTGCAGCTGATGTTGGGCAATGACGCAAGCAAAGCACCCATGCTGAGTGATGGTTTAGCAGCCTTGATGGCCGCCTATCCGGACAAGAAAAAGGATCAAATTGATGATAGATGATGAAAGCTTTGATAATCTGGCCACAGATGCCTCTGAGCTGAACCAAACTTTGGGTCAGACCAGTACTCTAGTATCGGGATTTGACAGTGAGTTGCGTCGTATGAGCACCTCGTTGGCTGCGACTGGCAAGGACGTTGCTACATTGGAAAAGGGGCTGAGCCGCGGACTTCGTAGAGCATTTGACGGTGTGGTGTTTGACGGACTGAAGTTATCTGATGCACTGACTACAGTTGCCCAGTCACTTTCAAACAGCGCCTATAACGCAGCCGTGAAGCCGGTCACAGATCACTTTGGCGGGTTGCTTACCCAAGGATTGACAGGACTGGCGCAGGGTATCTTGCCGTTTGCCAACGGTGCGCCGTTTAGTTCGGGTCGTGTGATGCCGTTTGCGGATGGCGGTATCGTCTCACAGGCTACTCATTTCGGGATGCGCGGTGGCATGGGGGTGATGGGCGAAGCCGGGCCGGAGGCGATCATGCCTTTGGCACGTGGCCCTGACGGCAAGCTGGGCGTTAGGGCCGGCGGCGGCGGCGGTGGTGGCGCACCTACTGTGGTGATGAACATTACAACTCCGGATGCAGCAGGTTTCCAGCGTTCACGCGGGCAAATTGCTGCACAAATGAGCCGCGCGTTGAGCGCCGGTCAGAAAAACAGATAATAGGGGAGCGTCGCTATGAACTTTCATGAAGTACAATTTCCGGCTGATCTGAGCTTTGGTGCGCTTGGTGGGCCGCAACGCCGGGTTGATGTTGTTGCCCTTGCCAACGGTTATGAGGAACGCCACACGCCTTGGGCCCATTCGCGCCGCCTATAAGCCGCCGGACTGGGGATGAGGTCACTGTACTGGCTCTCATA
>ERZ1027208.366-NODE-366-length-18574-cov-19.807387_pt1 | contig 18574 bp, 19 predicted proteins | sample MGYA00520867_ERZ1027208 | MGnify/ENA primary metagenome ERZ1027208 (study PRJEB33311, sample SAMEA4378413) | marine metagenome | biome: Marine biome; feature: Fjord; material: Water | collected 2014-07-20T08:00:00Z/2014-07-... | depth 75 m ...
GCTCCATATACACAAATTTTTTATTGATTAGTCTATTAACAATTTCATTGTTGATAGACTAACTTTTAGGTTTCATCAAACTCGCTGTATATGGTGTTTCATTAATCGCCTTAATAATGGCTTCTACTGTAGTTAACTTGGGATTGAAAGTCACAACCGCTCTGTCCTCTTTATACTCGACCAACGGTTCTATAACTCCCTCTACTTTTTTTAAAGCTTTCATCACATGGTTTGAACAAGACATGCAAGTCATGCCAGTGACTTTTAAGGTAACCGTTTTAACATCTTTACTAGTTACTTCTTTTTGAACTTCTTTGTTGTTGCTTTGTGCATTTGCTTGAAAAGATATTAAAAACAATGCTAGAACTGGTAATACTAATAATTTCTTCATAACTATATACTTTAAGATTATTTATTGATTATTGATATTGAATTGTCTCCATAATTAGAGACATATAATTTGCTGCCAATAGGTATAACCCCAATCGGTTTATTACCTGTTTTATATGAAATTGATTTCTTTTTGAGTGAAACTGCATCATACACGTATACTTCGGACAAATCAAAACTTACAACGTATAACAAATTTTCATCTTCTGATAAGACAGCTTCTTCTGGTGTTATTATATTTTCAATCTCTCTGATTATGTCGCTTTTTTGTGTATCTATAATATGAACTTTGTTTCCAAAGAAATTACTTATATATAATAGCGAACGGTCTTCGTTACTGTGTATGAGTTCCGGTTTTCCTCCTGTTGTAATAATAGATTGTTTTCCTGTTTCAATATCAATTACAGAAATGCTTCCATCTTCCGTATTGGTAACGAACAGTTTTGAATCATCCTCAGAGATACCTATTCCGTCTGGTCCTTTTCCTGTAGAGAATGTTTTTAATATATTGAGAGCAGTAGCATCCAATTGAAATACTTTATTGTCATCTATAGCTATTACATAGATTAAATCTCCTTTTTTATTTGCAATAATTCCACCTATATGAGTTTCAAAAAGTTTCTCTTTTATAATCGTATGATTGTCAGAATCAATTATAACAACTTGCTTATCGTAACCGCTCGCCGCAAGTAAATTACTTTCTGCTAACTGAGCAAAACCCCAAGGATACCTTATACCTTCTATGTTTTTTAATACTTTATCTGTTTGGGTATCAATAACTGAAATTAATGTGTCCTCGACATTTGCAACATATAAAAACGATTTATCAGGTGTTAAAAATAGCGCATCAGGTCCTTTGCCTACATGTACAATCGAAGAACTGGTATTATTATCAACAGTATTACTCTCAATAATAGTCGTATCAGTTACTCTTTGTTTTTCCTTACAAGAAGTGAGTAATATGGTCATTATTATTATGTAAAGAAACTTTCTCATCAATACCACACTTATTTGTTTATTACTTCATACCCTGTAGAATTAATTGCTTTTTCAATTTGTTCTTTAGAGGTTTTTGTATTGTCAAATTCCACTTCGGCATTAGCTTTCTCATAAGAAGCAGCTACATTAACAATACCTTCTAATTCGTTAACAGCGTGCTTAACGTGTTCTTCACAAGAAGCGCAAGTCATACCTTTTACATCAAAATTTACAGTTTGAATATTGGATTGATTGACTATAACCACTTCTTTCTTATTATCAGGATAAAAAATATGAGCATAATATGGAAAAGCAATTGAAACCGTTGCAAACAAAGTAATACCAACTAAAAAGCCTTTGGTTTGATACCATTTTGGTTTTGCATCAACTTCGCAACAGTCATCGGCTTTTTTGGGTTTTAAGTAAGCATACCAAGCATAGCCAATAGCTATTGCAGCTAAACCTATTAAATAGGGTCGAAAAGGTTCCATCCAAGATAGTGCAGATGCACTTCCTCCAACACCAGCTATTAATGCAATTACTGGTGGTATACAACAAGACGATGCTGCTATGGCAGCAAACAAACCTGTGTAAGCTGCATTTTTTGATGTGTTTTCTGTTTTCATTTTTAAAAATTATGCGGTTTTTCTAATTAATTCTATGGATTTAAAAATGCTATTAAAAATCTCTGTTTCATCACTATTTAATGAATAGTAAAGCGTTTGACCGTCACGTCGTGATGTAATAATTCCTGCATCTTTAATTTTACGAATGTGTTGAGATACAGCAGGGACGCTCATTTTTAAAATGTCTGCCAAATCACAAGGACATAATTCGCCTTCTTCTTCTAAAAGGTAGAGTATTTTTAAACGTACATCGTTCCCGGCAATGGATAATAATTTTGTCAATTTCTGAAAACTTCCTTCCATTTTATGTAATTTTTCCATACAGTTTAATAACTGTTTATGGTTGGCTTCTGCTCTTGTACAGGTTATTTCTAATTTCATAAGTTATGTTTTATAGGTGCAAATATATAATTAATTATGTATTTAAGCAAATACTTAAATACATTAACTAATAATTAACTAATAAATAGAAAGATGATGGCTCGAAAAGTGTACTTCTAAACTACAAAAACCACAATTTGTTTTTTGCATCCTCTGGAACACCATTATTGAATCGTGGTGCTATTTGTGCTACCATTTCGGGATATTTGATTGTAATTGGTACATTTTGCTGTCGTAAGGATTTCCAATACAATCTACTGAATTGATATACTTGGGTTAACAATTCTAATGCTACATTAGCATCTTCAAAAGCATCGTCGTCTGGACTACTCATTTTAATTTTTATTGGAAATGGATAACCGTCTGTATCTGTATAGTATTGTGAATTTGGATAACGTGCATTATTAAATAACAAAAATTGGTTGCTGTCTATACGAATGTATGTACCACTTACCGGCATTAGTTTTTTGTTCCAATTTAAGTCGTAAGCAATGATATCTTCGGATTCTGTTTTGTTGATGTTAAGAATATATAGTGGCACTCCTAATTCTAATTGATGCATTCCTTCAACAATAGGCTGTAATTCTTCATATTTCATTTCTTTGTAAAAATGAATGACTACTTTATCTGCTTGAGCTACTGAAGTAAAATCTCTAATAGCTTTTAAAATGCTTCCTGCTAATAACTTGGTTTGGTTTTGATTGAAATATTCAAAGTTTCTGAATAGACCGTTATTTTGAAAACTAAAAGCACTTGCTATGTAACGTCTGTTTTCGCCTTGATTGGTAAAGGCTCCTACGCCAATTACTAATTCTTTTTTATCGGTTACTGCTAACTTCCAAGGTGCACCACCTAATTTAGCGTGTATTGCCAATGCCATATTTTGTAAGGAAAACTGGAAGTTGTATTGATTTTCGATATTGACTACCATTTTTTCATAATCTACAACCTGTGTAACAATGCCTTCATTTAAAAACAATTCCTTTATTTGAATATAAATTTCTCGGTCTTCGGGATCTGGTGTAAACTTATCGAAAGGGCTTAAATAAAAAGCCGCATACTTTACATTGTCGTGGTCAAATTTTAGGTTTTCCAGCTTTTGGATGATGTCTGGTAAAGGGTCATTTTCGTTTGTAAATTCAATAAAATGTTCTTTGGATGTTGATGCTTTTATGTTTACATAATCTTCTATCCCTTTAAAATATTTCTTTTGTGCTGTGACACCAAATTTTAAATTGTTATAAAAACTTTTTATGGCTTCTTTATGTGAGGTGTGGTATATAAAAAAGAATTTAATATTTGGACCTTTAGGACGTCTGTAAGGTGTAAACATATTCATAGCCTTTTTAGGCACTAAATGCGTTTTCTTATTCCCATATTGATCTTTACCAAACTCCAATAAACCTACTTCTGGATTGATGTGGTTGATGCGATTACCTGGTACATCTATAAATTCGTCTATTTTAAAAGGAAATATGGCTTTAAATTCTTCTGTAAATAGATAAGAGGTTGCAAATTTATTGATGAGTGCTACATACTTTTGATATTTATTGGTAGGTCTTGTAGGTTCTTCAATTGGAATGTTTAATGCTCTTGCGAGTTGTAAATTGAATATAGGGAAGGCTTTATCAAACACAATACTATTATAAAACTCTTCTTTATCTTCTGTATCGCGTTTCATTTGATGATTGACCGTTTTTTGGCCATATACGCAACGTTTTATATACTCTGTTTCCTCAATATCTTTAACAGACTTTGTAAGGACTTTTGATGTACCATCATACGATACTATGAGTTCTGGTAAATCGGTGAGTTTTGCGAATTGTATTTTAAATGAAAACTTATAGTAGAGGTTATAGTCTGCTGTATTCCCTTTTTTTGAAGGCATCCATACTTGTACATCCCTCACAAAGTTTTTTACTACGATATAACCTTTTTCTAAAAAGTAGTTTTTTAATTGAAGTTTAAGGAATTGCTTGTAAATTCTCAATTCTCTACCATCTACTAACTTAATTTTTATACTTGGTGCATCAGGTATTTGTTGTGTAAAGGTGGTAAATATTTTGTCTTTGTTTGATAGGTCTGCATCTGGAAACACCTCTTTAATCTGCTTTGAAAACTTTGATTTGTGAATGGGGTGACTACCTTCCATATCTTCTAATGAAAAATAAAAGGTTGGCGCACTGTTAGGCCATTTAAAGTTTAGAATGTTGGTTTTTAAGTGTTCTTGCATAAGTAATGAGGTGTTTTTGGGTTTACATAGAGGAATATTTTTATTTAAAGTTTAGCATCAATTTTTGCTTTGATTGTTTTAAGCTCATTTATACTTTCATTATCAGGACTGAAATAATTATTAAACTGTTTTTCTATATCACCAGCATACTGAAGGCTGTAAACTTCAACATCCCAAGTTTTTTTTCTAATTGTCGAGGCTAATTCTATAATATTTCGACTACCTAAATCATCATATCCTTCATCCCTTCTTATATCCATTGCAGCTTGAATAAAGGGTAATAACAGGTTATCTGAAATATGTCTAAAATCCGGTACATCTCCAGCATCTTGAACTTCTTGCAAATAAGCGTAATGGGTTGGGGTGTATTCGTTAATTAAATTTGACCAAGGTTTTGTCAAATAATCTGCTGTACCAAATTTTATTCTATAATCATCTACTAATCTGGAATTAGCGTTTAATAATTCCATCATATCAGAAGCAATTTGCTTTTGTTTAGATACTTTATCTTCGATATGGAATGTGTACTTCTTCTTTAAATCTTTAAATGCTTCATTATAAAAATCTGATATTTCATAAAGGTTAACAAATTGTTTTTGCCAATCTTCTTCATCTTCACTAAAAAAAGCTTGAAAGGCTTTAAAGTTGGACAGAATATCCATTTCAATGACTCTTTCAAAATTTTTGTTAGTATTAAAATACATTGTATTCATTGTTGATGGATTTTCTTTTTCAGCTTTGAAAAATATTTCCATTCGTTCGCCGTGACGTATTATATCCTTTTCTAATGTTTTTAAATAATTAGTTAATAATAATAGACGGTCTTTTAAATCTTGAAGTTTATCATTAGCAGCGTCTTGCCTTTCTATAATTAAATGTTCTCTCTGTTCATAAACTTGATAAAGCACAAAAAGAATTGAGAGGAAAGCTAATATCCCACCAATTAATGAGCCATAAGCAGAAATTATATGATCTCTTGTATTAAAATCAATATCAAAAAATATCCAATTATCGGTTTCATATATGGCTTGAAATGTAAGAAATACTATTAATGCTAATGTGAGCCAAAACACCCATTTAATTATTTTTTTATATCGAGATAATGAATCCATAAGAATTACTTTTATTAGTTTTTAAAATAAATTACACATAAAATCAGTAAAATTATTTCTGATAAATAAATCGGCCATATTGTTGGTCTAAAAGCTATTCTCAATGGATTTGTCTTACTCTTAAAATCCGAAATATCCATAGACATTGGTTTAACTTCCTTTTTTATGACAGCATCGTATAGTTTTCTAAAAATTTTTTCAAGCCATAAATAATGAGAGTCCAAATACCAGAATATCAAAGAAACTGGGAAGCCAATAATAAATATTTTGTAATCTCCTTTATCAATACCAAATGCCATTAATGCAGTTATTGCTGTAATGCTCCAACTTTTAACCAAAAAAGATTTATGAGATAATCTATCAATAACATTATGAATCAATTCCAAATGCTTAATTCTTGTTTCTTTCATATTTTAATTTCTTTCTGAAGGTTCATATCCTTTTAGCCAACTATCCATTATAATATACTTATTCACACTTTCTCTAATCCATAGTTTAATATTATCCGTGTTAGCAATTTTATTTTGTGTTATGTACGGATAAATTCCCAAATACTCTGTTCCATTGAAACTATCAGACTCATAATCTGAAATAGGTAATACAGCAACTCTGCCTTTAATACCATCAAAATACCCTAACTCCCAAGGCATCCATTTTGACAAACTACTATTTCTCGAAAATGCATATACTAATGATTTACAATTTTGCATTCTGTACCTTATTCTCTCTGCTGTTTCTTTAGTTACTGAATTGCGATTGAGTTGGTAATCATCAATCCAATCAACATAAACAGTAAAACCAAAATCTTCCAAGTAAATTTTTAGACTTGCTATTTCTTCTTTATCCAAATAACTATGTGATAAAAATATATCGTACTCTTTTTCAATACTGAATGATTCATTTAAAATCTGGGGTGCACCCAAACCTTTACTAAAATTAACTTTCCTGTAACTCGTTACTCGACTTAAAAGGTCTTTTGTTATTAAACCCATATTAATTTTTTAACCATTCTATTAACCCTATTTTTTTACCGTCAGGAAAAATAACATTGTATTCGTCATCCCATTCTAAACTTTTATATTTTTTGTCTACATAAGGATAGATTTGTAAATATTCATTTCCATTCCAATTACCTGTGTTATCCGCAACAGGCAAAAGAACTATGTTACTAATGTATTTATGAACATCGCCGATTCCCAATTCCCAATTACACCATTTTGATTCTATACCTTCATTTGTTGCTAACAGGATAAACTTTTTATTACCTTTTATCATTTCTTTAATTTTAATAGCAGTTTTACCAGAAGGCGGATATGATAATTCATCATCCATCCAATCTACGTAGACTTGTATTTTTAGCTTATTAAGTATACCAACCAAATATCCTACTAAATCAGAATTTTTATGACTATGGCTAATAAATACACTTGACTCAAATTCACTTCTTTTTTTAGCAAGTTTTGAGGACATTGCTAACAGCACAGCCATACTTCCTTTTAAACCATAATCATCTTTACCAAGAGTAGATTTTAATTGTTCTTTAGTAATAAAATCTGCCATATCTTAACTATTCTCTACTATTTCTCGTTCTTCTTGAGTAAGGCCATAAAGGTCGTACACCAATGTATCTATTGTTTTTTCTGTTTGGGTTATTTGGGTTTGTAGGTCTTGGGCTTTTTTCTTGTTGTCTTCAAATAGCTCTAACCACTCAAACTCGTCTTTTTTGGTCAATGGTGTGCCACCTGCTTTTTTAATGGCTTTGTTGAGTTCTTTTATAAACTCTGAAAAGTCTAAATCGTGCCAGTTTTCGAGTTTTTTTGTAACTGATATATTAACTTGACTTAAAATAAATTGAATAAACTTTTTATTTTGATTAAAAAATTGCGAATGATACTCCAAAACCTGTTCAACTATGATATTTAAATTTGAACTTTCGTAATTATCGGGTAATGGTATATTCAAAATATATTGGCTTTTTAACCTTAAATAACCTCCTCTTGCTTTAACACATACAGAATTTAGATATACTTCTATTAATTTGGAATTTAAAATACCCAGTACACTTTTAGAGTTAGTGGGTAAACCAAAACAAGTCATATCAATTAACACATTCTTGGTCAATGTGAAGTTTACTGAACTTGAAATATCTGGATAAACGATGTATTCATCAGAAAATGGAAAGTCTAACTTTATTTGTTGAAACTCATACCATTTTTTTGTGCCCTTCAAAATACCGTCATCTATTATAGCCCTATTTGATAGTTTAATTTTGTCACTTTCGAGAAAACTTAATATTTCTTTATGATTTTCAAAATCTGTCATTAATTCTAAAGAATGCTTATTGTTCTCTCTTTTTTGGTATGGAAATACAATTTTGTTTGCTGTTTGTGTAGGGGAATATTTCTTGACTTCTCTACCTACCAAATAATCTTTTAATAAAGAGGATTTTTTTATTGATTCAGGTATTTCATTTTTATTGAGAATATAAGAAGAATTAGAGCCAGTTTTAATACCAACTTGTGGTTTTTCTATAACTTCAGATAACTTCCTATTTTGGTCTTCAATCTTTTGAATTAAAGAAAATAAACTGTTATCTAATGAACCTGTTGACCAAGAACCCAATCTTTGAAAGATCTCCGATTGGCTAACATCAATTGAATTTTGAAAATTGTTCTCTACTTCTTGAAAGTTATCTTCTGAAACCACAAGTAGTTTTGATAATGAAGTTTTTTGATTTATTCTTTTTTTATCAAAGAGTATTATTGATGGATAGGCAACAATTCCTTTAAAAACATCTAAATCACGGAAATCAATAAATGAATTAATTTTACTATTATCTTGTAGATAATCAATTAACACTTTACCATATTTGGTTTTTGTATACTTACTTGAAACAATAAACCCACATTTTCCTTTGTCCTTTAAAATGTTTAATGACTGTTCGAAAAAGAAAACATATAAATCTGATTTTCCAGTAAAAACAGAGTACTTCTTTTCAAAATATTTTTTTGACTCAATATCTATAGACTCATTTCTCACATAAGGCGGATTCCCAATTACTACGTCAAAGCCTTGTTTTGATTCGGCAGATTGCTTCGTTCCTCGCAATGACGTACCAAATATTTGAGGAAACTGCTCTTGCCAATTAAAGGCTTTATCTCCTGCTACAGTTTTACTATCAATTAATGAGTTGCCACATTTTATGTTGTTGCTTAAATCGTTGAGTTTGCGTCGTGGTTGTGCTGTACGTAACCATAAGGATAGTTTGGCAATTTCTACAGATTCTTCGTTTAGGTCCACTCCATAAATATTGTTTTCTAAAATTGTAGTTTCTATGTCGCTTAAAATAAAGCCACCACCCAAAACTTTAGCTTTTAATTCATCGATGTAGCGGTGTTCTTTTATTAAAAAGTCTAACGCTTGGTTTAAGAATGCTCCAGAACCACAAGCTGGGTCGCAAATGGTGATTTGCAGTAGCCAATTTCTATAGGTATCTAATACGTCTAACAGTTGTTTTTTAGTGTTTTGGTGTGTTCCCTTTTTTATCTCGAAATAGGCTTCTTCCTTAAAACCTAATTGGTCTTTTTTCTCTTGGCAAAGTTTACCAACGGTATTTTCTACAATGTATTTGGTAATGTATTTTGGTGTGTAGAATACACCATCTTTTTTACGCTTGCTTTTTTGCTTATCGAACTCGCCACCTTCAATTTCGGCATTAACGCTTTCTATTTCGTTGAGTGAGTTTTCAAAAATATGTCCTAAAATATTAACATCTACTTGACTGCTAAAATCGTATTTAGCAAGTTTGTAGGCGTGTTTATACAGTAATGCATCATCAATCTCCAAACTATCTATAATAGCGTCCGGTTTAAAGAGACCACCATTGTAGGCATAAATTTCAGCTCTTGATGTTGTGCCTTTTCTACCTTCGTCTAAAAAATGAAAGTATTGCTTAAAGAGATTATACAGTGGACGTTCGTCACCAAAATCGATGTCGGCTTTCCACTTGTCTAAAATCTGTATGGTTGAGTTTGGTGGTAATAGGTCTCTATCTTCTGCAAAGAAAATGAATAGAAAACGGTCTATTAACTTTTGTGATTTTTTGAATAAGGATAGTTTTACGTTTTTTTCGAGTGCTTTTTGGTCGTTACTATCGCCTTCATTATTAGATTGCCGCGCTTCGCTCGCAATGACAGCATCCATTTTAATGCGTTTGGCGTTGCGTTTTACCAAGTCCCTAAAGAGTTCGCGTTTAAATACCGAGTAATCGTTGTAAAACTGTTTGGTGATTTTGTCTTCTTCTACTAAAGAGGCTTCTTTAATGGTTAAAGGAAGATTGTTTAGAATATTGTCTTTGTGTAAGCAAAGATGTAATAAGGCAAATTCTTCTGGTGCTAATTGAAACAGATTGAACTCTAAAAATTCGGTGGCATCATTGATGTAAAACCTCAACTTCTCAAAGTTGGATGTAATGACATATACACAACCTTTTTGATTGGCTTTATAGTCGAATGCTTGTTTACGGATGCTTTCTAAATCTTTGGTGTTTGTGCCCTTTAATTCTATGACACCAATAGCGTTTCCTTTGCTTAAAATAGCTCCATCTGCTTTTCCTGCTCCTTTTTGGTTTTTAAACTCGGTAGTAATGTTGAAATCAGGCTTTGGATTAAGCGTATAATCCAAGACATTTACAAACAACTCGTCTAAAAACTTGGCTTGGTATTGCTCTTCTTTAGAGTTTTTAATATTTTCTTGAATGGTAAGGTTGTGAAAATACTTGGTGTATTTTTTATAGGCACGCTCTACTACATTATTGTCTTGCTGTGTGAGGTATGTTTTTAATACTGATGTTTGGAATAATGCCATTTATAAACTACTCTTTTTGATTGGTTAATTTCTTAATTTTTTCTTTAGCAATTTTGAGGATTTCCTCACTGTTGTTTTCGTCTTTTATCATATCTACAATCTTATCAGCCATCCAGACGTTTAGTAACTCGTTTTTGTTTTCATTTAAAGCGATTGCCAGTGATTCTACTTGCTCTTTTCGAGCTATGCGTGTACCACGTTCAATTTTACTTAATAAGGCGGTATCTATATGCATTTGTGAAGCGACTTCCCTTAATAATAATTGCTTCTGTTCTCGTAATTTCCTTATATGTTCACCAAATGTCATTTTAGAGAGATTTTGACTTGTCAATATTTGTCTAATTTAAGAAAAGGAAAGAAAGAAGTAAGAAAAAGATATTAACAGTTATTAACAGGGAATGAGGATATTAAGGATTTGAGGACATTATATTTAATATCCTCTAAATCCTCAACTTCCCCAATTATAATTTTGCAGGATTTGAATAGGTATTGTGAGCTTCTCTATGGATTAAACCTGCTTCAACAAATTTGGTAATATAACCTTCTGCTGTTTTATTTGGAATGTTATGTTTAATGGCTAAATCTAAATAGAGTTGTCTGTCAAATTCTTTTGGCAAACTCTCTAAAAAGCGTTCTTTTCTATTTAACCGTTTTACTGTTTTTTGTTCCATAGGTAAATCATTAAACACTTTACTACTGTGTTTTACCAAAATTGAAATTATGGTTAGTGCATTATCAAAGTCTACATCTTCACATTGTTTAATTGCATTGACATCTCCATCTTCCATAATGCGAAATACTGTGAATAACATTGTTATTCTAAAGGCAATTAAGCCTAACCTCCTAATAGTAGCAATATATTCTTCGGGTTGCAGATTGATGTATTTGGTTTGTAAGGATTCAAAAAACGTATGGAACTGTTCTTGTTGCGATACAGTCAATCTTATTTCTATTTCTGGATTGTTTTTAAGCGTTTTATACAGTCCTAAAAACTCACTCCCTAATTGGTTGTAATAATCATCAAGTCCTAAACTATTGTTGTTTTGGAATACATTCTTCCAAGTCGGCTTGATATTCATATAATAAAACATAAAGCGACTAAACAACCCATTTTCTGCATTAGGTATTAAGGTTGCTACTTGTTTTGGTGTACCAGATAATACGGTTGATAAACAGGGTTTTTCAATATCAACATATTCTCTATCGGTTCTACGATAGTAGCTTATGGTTTCGTGATGAAAGGCTTTACGAAATCCATCGCTATAATTACCGTAATCACTTTTAAATGCTTGCGCCAAGGTATCTCCTTCAGTTTCAAAAATCAACCCTTTGCCTTCATTATCTGATATTAATTGATATACACCGGTTACACTATTATTGGCAGGAATGAACAACATTCGTTCTGGTGGTTTACTTGGTTTTTCCAAGTTTTCATCTTTGCCTTTATTCATATTGTAAGTCGCTGTTTCTGTATTAAATTGTTGCTTTAATACTTTAGCTTGTTCCCTTTTTAGTTTATGTACAGGATCTACCAAATTTTTAATTTGGTTGAGTCTGCCTTTACCTGCAGATGCAGGTGCAGTTACAAAAAGATATAAATTGCTATATACTTTTCGTTGGTCGTAAACGCCAAATAGTTTAGGAAAGCAAGCACTAAAAGCTGTTAAAGCACCTAACAATAGAATATCTTTTTCTTCTTGACTACTCGCAGGATTTACAACTTGTTGTAAAAACTGTGGAAGACTGTCATATACCTTTTCAGGAATAGTAGGCATTGTTTGCTGTTCCTTTTCCTCTTTTTGTTGAGGTAGCTTCATTTTGGGTTTTGATAGCTTAATTCCTACCTGATGTGCGTGATGATAAAAGGTTGCAATACTTATTCCGTGCCCTTTAGCGTTAAGACATTTATTGAATTGTTCGTCACATTCTTTAGAATCATATCCTGCATAATTTTTACTTATTCGGTGGAAATAATCTCTACCTGATTCTCCATATTCTTCAGCTAAAGCAAAGCCTAAATCTCGCCAAGTAGCGTAATTGCCTGTTATATCTGTACCAGACTGCTCAATTGCCGAGATATAGGATTCTATGTCGTTATTAGCAACAGCAACAACGTTAGTTGTTGCTTTGTTGCTGACTGTTGGTTTTGGTTGCTCTTTTGGAACGTCTAACCAATCTTTTGGGTTAAATGATTTTGTCATAATTTTTGATGTCTTTTATGTAAAAAAGCTGTCGGGTCGTATGGTAGGAAACACGCTCTGGAAACGTCTTTACCTGACTGGTCAACTTCTATATTATAGGTTTGCTTAATGTAATTGGCTACCGCAATAAAATACTCACTATGAGATACTTCTAAAATGTCAATTCTGATTATCCATTTAAGACCATCTCCAGATGGTGACGTGAATAGCATTTCGGTTTCAAAGTACTCATCGTTCAACAATTGTGTTTTTAACTCTTGCAGATTATCTAAATGGTCAAAATCAATAGTTAATAGATTAGAATGATGTAACAAATTACTATCGTTACGTTTTTCAAATACTCCTGAAAAGGTGACGTAATCAAAGCGATTCGCTTTGAATTTACGAGCTTCTTTTACATCTGTTATTGCTCTTAAATCTTCTGTAATCTTTTTGTATTTATCACTTGTGATTAATTCAAATACTTGATGTAATCGCAAGGTTTCCGCAGGAAACACATTGCGAACAGGTGCTTTGAAAAAGCTACAGTTGGCATACCAGGTATCGTCTGGTTCATTCAACCATTCCAATTCATCTTTTACTTTAACTTCTAAATTTAGATGCAGTTCTTGGTTTATCTTCTGTAATACATCCGCTTCATCAGCCATTTTAAAATGATATTGTGCAAAATCGAATACATCGCCTATAAAGGTTTCTAATTCTGTGTCTTTATGCGTTGCAATAGCACCATCGATATGAATACGTAATGTTTTTTTGCCACCATTAAAAGGGTTTCGGGTTATCCCGCAGTCCCTTCCTTTTAAAGAAAGGACTGTTGTTTCAGGATAATACTGTCTCAACACATAGGCGTAAATCTTTAAACCATAATGTGTTTTGTCTAATATTGCTTCTCTACTTATTTCCATTACACTTGAAATTATGGTTGTAGTAGTTGTCTTGAAGCAATTGCTCAACATCAGAAACTTTATAATAAAACTTGCCTTGAACTTTACTATATGGCAGTGTACCGTTTGTTCTAAATGTTTGCAGGGTTCGCTTACTAATATGTAAGGTCTGTAAGACATCTTGATTGTCTATCCACGTATCTTTTAATACTTCGGCTCTTGATAGTTGTAGCAATTCGATACGTGCTTTTATGTCCTTTATTTCTTGTGAGAGCGTCAAGAGTAAATCAATTATTTCAGTCATAACTTTACCGCTCCTTTCTTAATTAAGAAGTCGGCAGCTTGCTGCTCGATTTCGTCTTGTGAGTCCATACGGTTACGCAGTAACCAATGATCTAACTCTTCACGTTGGAAATAAATCTTTTTGCCATTCGGTTTATAGTGTGGAATGGCTCCCGTACTTGTCAATTTGTACAAGTGTGATTGGGAAAGTTCTAAATACTTGCAAGTTTCATTGAAATTTAATACTTGCTTTTGCATCGTTTGTTGCTCTATTAAGAGTTTTTCGATACGGTCTAATTTTTCGATGATATTTGTGTCCATCGCTTATTTTGTTTTAAATAAATGAGGACATCTGGCCAAATGTCATTCTTGGTTTTCAAGAACAGGACAAAGGTTGAAAATGTAGATTTTTAAAAAATGAAGATTTTTAGGTAGTATTGAGATTACATTGAGAAATCTCAATGTTCTCAATGTTTTTTATTGCATTTGTTTGAAAATATTATCAATAGTTTCTTTTTCTTTAAAAGTATATTGCTTACTTGAAGATAAATTTTGAGCAGTTAATTCAAAATCATTTTTAGTATAAAACTTATTAGACCTTTCAATTTCGGATAACTTTAAATTTTTAAATTGGGGTTTTAGTTTGTCAAAGATGTGTCTAATTGCAGTTGTATTGGCTTCAAAATAAATATTAAAATTTAAAGAAGTAAAATCATCTGATGTTAAAATCTCTAACAGCTGTTTTGTAGTCGTTCTATTTTCTAATAAATCTATTTTAATTTGAAGCTGTTCAAGTACTTTTAATAGATTTGATTTATCTTTTCCTTTAAATACAAATGAGGTTTTCGGTTTACTTTTATGCTTTAATGGTTTTTTAATGACTACTTTTTTAGAGGTCTCAACTTCCTTGATTAAGTCTGCATTGAATTTAGTGTCATTGAAATACTTTTCAGCTATATCGGGAATTGTAAATAATGGTGTTTCTGAAAATTGTCCGTATTGCTCTTGTAATTCAGCATATAGTCGTATCACTGATACTTTCAGATAATTAATTATATAGTCAATGTCTTCGCTTAAATTTACCGTTATCTCCCTTTTAGTAATGTAGCTGGCTATGTCATTTAAGTACTTTTCAAATTTATTATGCAGAATCGTATAGCTGTAATTATTTTCTGATGTTGTGGCATTCTCTGGAAAGTCTGCAATAAATGAAACAATAGTCTTTTCAGTTTCATTAAAAATGCTTTTTTGGTAATACTCTTTTTTGCTATTTAAAGGTCTTTTAAAATGTATTTTAAAAACCGCATTAGTTGCTAATGAATTTAATTTTATTTCAGATAACAATAATTGAAATTCTCTTTCTGATCTATTGTCGCGATGTAAGCCTTTAGTTATAGAAACTAAACTTGAAAATATGTTATTTTTCATTATAAATCCAATTGAATACGGTTAGCAGCATCTTTCTTTTTATCGTCGATTACTTTGGCATAAATCTGCGTTGTTCTCAATTCTTTATGACCTAATAATTTTGATACTGTATAAATATCTGTGCCTAAAGTTAATTGTAAAGTTGCATACGTATGACGTGCGCAGTGAAAAGTAATATTTTTTGTAATACCCGCTTTCATTATCCATTGTTGTAATTTTAAATTAGACCAGGCACTATAATGCAAATCTTTGAAAATTTTATCTGTCTGCATTCCTTCTTCACCTAATAGTTCTCTTGCTTGTTCAGAAATAGGTAAAGTTTCAGCTCCTTTGGTTTTCTTTTGTCTAAAGCGGATGTAATATCCCATTTCTTTTGAATGCTGTATTTCTGACCAGACTAACTTTTCAATGTCTGACCATCTTAATCCTGTGATTGCTGAAAATATAAAAGCTTTTTTTAATAAAGGAAGTTCACATTCTGTATTTGCTGCTCTTTGTAATTCATCAAGTGTTAAAAATTCTCGTTGAGGTTCCCCTTGTTTGAAATACTCAACACCGTTGGCAGGATTTACTTTTAGAATACCATCTTTAACAGCTTGTTTTAGTGCTGCTGAAAACTTACCATAGTATGAATATTTAGAGTTTTGAGATAATTTTTTTCCAGCTCTTCCCATAGCATCCTTATCTAAATACTCTTTAAACCGCTCTACAAACGATTTGTCTATATCTTGAAAACTAACATCGGTTGGACAAAAGATTTTTAAATGCTTTAGCATACTATTCCAATTCCCATAATTACCTGCACTTGTGTTTTTCTTTTCTGCCAATGTGGTTATGTAAGTAATAAAACTACCCTTTAATTTCTCAATATCCTTAAATCCGTAAATACCATTTTGAATTTCTATTTGTCGTTGTGCACAAATAGTTTCTGCAAGTTGCTTGGTTTTCTTATTAACGTCCCTTTCCGTTTTAGTTTTAGGGTTGGCAGTTAGGTATAACCTCAAATATTCTGTTTTCCTTTTTCCCTTATGATAGTAGTCTAAATACAAACTAATATTATCATTTTTTTTGCGCTGTCTTAATGTTACTTTCATAATAAATCAATTAAAGAGGTTTTCAATTTGCCAACGAGCTACTATATGTTTTCTACCAAAAGGAACTGCTTTTAAACGTCCTTGTTGTATCATTCTTTGGATGGTCCATCTACTTACACCGATGAGTTGAGAAGCCTCTGTAACGCTTAAAAAATCTTTGTTGTTTACTGCATTTGGGTTGTAGTGATTAACTATTTCTTTTTGCTGTTGAATAGTTTCTTCAAGTGTGGCTTGTACTTTCTCATTACGTTTACGTGCCTTATATGCTCTTTTAGCACAAATATCACTACAGTATTTAGTAACTGTTGTACGTGCTGTAAAGGCATTACCACAATGCTTACAAGTTTTTGGGATGTATAAATTACTGCTCATAAATGGTGCTTTATGTAGCGTAATGGTGCAACGTGGGGCAATATGGTGCATCATTTCGCCAAACCTACTGCCAACAGATTTGGGCAACAAATCCATATTTAGGGCAACAGATATACAACAAATTTAATGAAAAAAGAGCAAATAAGCAACAAATAAAAGAAGATAAAAACATATAAAGTAAAGAAAAACAGGTAGTTAACAATAAAAAGAAAGATAGTTACTTCCCGATACAAAAATTAGCAAAAATATTACCCAATAAATCATCACTAGTAATTTCTCCTGTAATTTCGCCAAAATGATATAGTGCTTGACGAATATCTATTGCCATTAAATCGCCTGATAAACCAGACTCTAAGCCATACTTTACTTTTTGAATGTCTTCAAATGCTTTTAATAACGAATCATAATGACGTGTGTTTGTAACAATCGTTTCATTATTTCTAAGGGCACCAGTATTGACAAAACTTATTAATTTATTTTTAAGTTCTTCTACTCCAACGCCAGTTTTTGCAGATAATAAATGAAGGTCTTGAAAATCAGATGTAAGTTTATCCAATTCAGAGGCATTTAAAATATCAATTTTATTAGCAATAATAATCAATGGTTTTAAAGGAAACCTGTTCTTTATTTTTTCTATTTCAACTTTAAGTCTTTGGCTTTCTGTTTTAAACTCTTCAGCAGAAAAAAGCAACACAACTACTTGAGCTTGCTCCATTTTTTCAAAGGTTTTTTTAATACCAATGCTCTCCACCACATCTTTGGTTTCTCTTATTCCGGCAGTATCTATAAATCTAAATCCTATGCCTTCAATAACTAACTCATCCTCTATTGTATCACGAGTTGTTCCTGCAATATCACTTACAATGGCACGTTCTTCATTTAGAAGCGCGTTTAATAAAGTTGATTTACCTACATTAGGCTCACCTACAATAGCTACTGGAATTCCGTTTTTAATAACATTTCCAACTGCGAAAGAATCTATTAGGCGCTTTAATACAAAGGTTATTCTTTCTACTAAAGATTTAAATTGGGTTCTATCTGCAAATTCTACATCTTCTTCTGCAAAATCAAGTTCCAACTCTATTAAGGATGCAAAATTTAAAAGTTCTTCTCGAAGCTTGGCTATTTCACTCGAAAATCCACCGCGCATTTGTTGCATTGCTATTTGATGTGACGCTTCATTATCACTGGCAATTAGATCAGCTACAGCTTCCGCCTGGCTTAAATCCAATTTCCCATTTAGAAAAGCACGTAATGTAAACTCACCTGCATTGGCCATCCTGCAACCATTTCTTAGAAATAATTGAATGATTTCTTGCTGAATATAAATTGATCCATGACAAGAAATCTCAACAACATTTTCTCCAGTGTAAGAATTAGGATCTTTAAATACTGAAACCAAAACCTCATCTATAGTTCGGTTTCCATCAATAATGTGACCTAAATGTATGGTATGTGTTTTCTGTTTTTCTAGTTTCTTATTGCTGATAGATTTAAAAAAATCTGAACAAATAGTAATTGCATCAGGCCCAGAAATTCTTACTATAGCAACTGCTCCTGCTCCTGAAGCTGTTGCTAATGCCACAATATTATCTTTATAAATCATAAAGCAAAAATAGTAAAATGTTAAGAGATAAAACTCTAAAGGTTATGCTAAAATAAAGGGCATTTTAATACACATCACTTAAACACATACGACACTACCGAAAAAGAGAATATAGCATAAC
>ERZ1027208.367-NODE-367-length-18529-cov-28.711595_pt1 | contig 18529 bp, 14 predicted proteins | sample MGYA00520867_ERZ1027208 | MGnify/ENA primary metagenome ERZ1027208 (study PRJEB33311, sample SAMEA4378413) | marine metagenome | biome: Marine biome; feature: Fjord; material: Water | collected 2014-07-20T08:00:00Z/2014-07-... | depth 75 m ...
ATAATAATAAGGCATTTAATGGGGGTAACGGCAATCGCTGTTTCTTGCACTGGTGTTATGGCTAAACCCTATTTAGATGGCGATTTGAATATAACGGGGTTTGTTAGAGCTCAAACGGCCATCTCTACAACCAACGATAAAAATTCTGCTAATGCAGCATTGGGTAAAGCAGACAACCCAGATTTTAACCTAAACCGTGTTTGGGGGATTGCAGATTTTGATTATCGGCCTGAAAGTTTAAGAAAAGGGACGTTCGATAGTGTGCGTTTATTTTCACGGATAAAATTTGCTTACGACCTAACGGAAGACTTAAGCGGGGGTGTTGATGAGTATGATGCCTTTCCTGCATCAAATAACCTCAAAGATCGTGGCACGATGATGAGTGCGAGCAACGACACAGCTTCAGCAGAAATCTGGGAATTATTTGTCGATGTTAGAAAAGGTAACTTCTGGACACGACTGGGTCGCCAAAACATTGTATGGGGCGAATCAGATGGTGTGAGGCTATTAGATGTTGTTAACCCATTAGATAATGCATGGCACCCGTTTGAAGGGGGAGGTGAATTATTTGATCATCGTCGTATTCCATTATGGATGGCACGGTTTACTTATCAACTACCTATAAAAGACATGAGCGTGGACTTCTTTTATAACCCAGGTGACTTCGTACCCACCGTACAAGCTGATATAGGCTCGCCTTGGAATGTAAGCCCGTTACCAAGAAATGGTGTGGCTGATCCTGCTGACACTGGGTTGCAATATGGTGCGCCTGACGGATTTGGTGGGTTTGTACCATCTGGAATTCCGCTTGCTCCAGGCTCTACCTTCATCACATCAGATGATACGAATGATAGACGCGGTGATGACCAATGGGGAATTCGCTTATTAGGCTCAGTCGGTAGTTTTAACTACACCTTAAATTATTTGAGTTTAATTGACCAAGATGGAGTAACGTCTGCTATTGGTTCAGTTCCAGTTAATGTTCCAGCAGGTCCATTCCCTGGTGCTGGCGCATTTGTTGGTTTTCTACCTGTACTCGAAGTTACGCATGAGCGTTTAGATATAGCAGGTGCTTCATTCAACTGGTATTCCGATAGGATAGCGACAGTCTTTAGAGGCGAAATGTCCTATACCTTCGACAAACCGTTTGCAAAATCAGCCTCAAATCTTGTATTTGGTCCAACGGGCCCAACCAACCCACAAGATGCTTTAGGTGTTGCTCATCGTGATGAAATGAAAATAATGTTAGGTATAGATCGCCCAACGTTTATTTTTTCTAAAACTAGAACAATGAACATTTCAGCGCAGATTATTTATACCGAACGTGAAAAAATCAGCCTTGGTACCGATATTAATGGGCTACCAGCACGAAAAGACGAAACCCAATTAACACTTAACTTGAGTCAGCCATTTTACGGTGATCAGTTGTTCTTTGAGTTTTTTGGCCTTGTTGATCTAGACGATGGTTATTGGTTGCAACCTCAAGTTAGGTGGCAGCCTGGCAATAATTGGCGTGTATGGGCTTACTATAACGCCATTGGAGGATCTGAAGAGCGTAGTGTAGCGGCCTTTAGTCATACTGACGAACTTAACCTTGCGGTGTCATATCAGTTTTAACGGCAAATTATAATTAAGAAGTTTTGAGATATAAAAAAATGAAATACATTAATAAAGTTATATGTGCCTCATCAATTCTTGTGTTGAGCGGTGCTGTTCAAGCTAAAGCTCCGATGGTTGGGGATATTATTGATGCAACAAATGTTAATGAGTATAAAGAATATATTTTAGACTCAACTGTTGAGCTTATCAAAATGGGGCTTGTACAAAAAGTAACAGAAACATCGACTCCAGGGGCATTAGACAATATTGACTATATGGCTCTGTCTCGAAAAAATGCTGGTAAGGCAAAAATACTGGATGAATATGGGACTATTGGCCTAGAGGATGGCTCTGCTTGGATTGGCGGCATTCCTTTTTTAAAGCCTACATCTGGTATAGAGGTGATGCAAAACTATCAAGTGGCAAATATAGGTTTGCAAGGCGATGATTGGTCTTCACCAAAGGGCGTTTTATCACCTTTAAACCGTTTGTTTTATGTTGATGCTTCTGGTGAAGTGTATAAAAACCTTGTCATGGCCGGTGCACAAATCAATATGTCTGCAAGGACTAAAGTTGAGCCAAAGCCTTACATCGATGGTTACGATGATGAGCTGTTACGACGCTTTTTTGTATTCTTAGAGCCGTATGATGTTAGAGGGACCGTGACGCTTGATATTCAATTTCAGGACCAAAGCCGTTTACCAGAGTCATATGTCTACCTGCCCTCTTTTAGGCGAGTTCGTCAAGTGTCTACAGCGCAAAGAGCCGATGCTGTGGCAGGCTCTCAAATGACCCAAAGTGATTTAAGTGGTTTCTCCGATCCTCTAGGTTTGTGGAGTTTTAAAATCCTTGAAACAAAGAAAATGTTAGTACATACGCACGGTTCAGTTGATGTTGCACAATACCCCAAAGAAGTTGCATTTCATGAAGGGTATTTTCCAAATGCGCAACGTCCGGTTGAGTTAAGGGATGTTTTTATTATTGAAGCGATACCAAGAAACCCAGATATTATTTATGGGAAAAAAATAATGACCATTGATGTCGAAACATTTAGAACATCGGATTTTGCAATTTACGATAAGCAAGGTGTTCTATACAAAGCCTTTACACAAGACTGGATACTAAACGAAGAAAACCTTCCTCGTCCTGTCTGGTTGTCTATTTACAACCTTCAGACAAAGGAAGCGACCTTGTCAGGTCAAGCCTTTCTTCAGATAAATCAAAACCCTAGTTTAAGGTTCTTTGATAAGTCATCTATGAAAGATGCATCAAGATAACAGTCAAGGTTGATAGGCGCCTCTATGGTTTTTTTATAAAACCATAGAGGCGTATTTTAAGGTTTTTGATTAATCTTGGCACCAATTCAAACTTTCAATTTTTTGCTGAATGGTGTTGATAAAATTTGTAGGAAAAACATGCACTCTCTCTATATGATACGAAAAGGGCTGATGGCCAGTGCCTTATTGATTGTAACTTCTATCAACTATACGACGGAAGTTTACGCGAATACACCGGTTCAGGAAAATACAGTTGACGGGCAAGTATCGAGCCCTTCAATATTTGCTCAACGTGAATCAGGTGATTCAGTTGGAAATAAAAGGGACTCATTCTTTTCAATTACTTCTCTGCCAAACCAGAATAAATTGCTTACAGGTACACGCGGGACAGTGGTTTTGATGTCCAATGATGGGCGGTTTACCAATATTAATATGGGGTCAAAGGAAAACCTGTATAGCACGCTCAAACTACAAGACAACACTGTTTTAATCGGGGCTGATAGAGGGCAGCTTTATAAAACAGATGTTTCGCTAAAATCATTTAAGTCAATTCAGTTAAGTCAGAGTGAAGATGTTTTTAATCTGATAGAGATAAATGATAACACAGTGTTTGCTGTTGGAGCCTATGGTTTACTTATGAGTGCCACGGCACCATTTGAAACATGGCATGAAGAGCTGGTTCCTTGGGAGCTGTACTTAAAAAGCGCATGGAAAGAGTTGGGTGAATCAATGCCACATTTATATTCATCATGCTCAAATGAGGCTGATGAAAGCTACATTGTGGGTGAGTATGGTTTACTGCTTAAATATGATGGCACGACTTGGGTGAAATTGCACGGTGGAAGCATAGAGCCAGCCTTGTATGGTTGTGCCGTTTCAAAAGAAGGGAATGACATTATCGCTGTGGGTCAACGTGGTTTAGTGATTCATAGCTCCGATGGCGGTTTGACTTGGGAAAGCAGCAATTTAGACCGCAAGATAGATTTGTATCGGGTTGAGAAAACAAATGGATCAAATGTTGTTATAGGAGATCAACGTCAAATTTTTTTTTCAAAGAGGTGGAATGATTGGTCATGTAAAAGACTAAAAGGTGATGATGCCATAGGCTGGTATATCGATATGATCTTTACTAACAATGAATTAGTAATGGTAGGGAGCAAAGGTAACGTTAATTCAACTCCATTGAAGTTTATCTCCAATATTTTTCAAAGTAGTACTGATGTAAAGGGGTTTAAATCTTGTGAATAAATCTGCAAATAACATATACCAATACCGGATATTGATATTGCTGTTGGTACTTGCTGTAACAACTGTAGCAGCCTTTTATGCAAAGGATGTTGTTTTTAAAACGGTTTACAGTGAAATGCTGCCAAAGAATGACCCATTTATAAAAACTCACCTTAAGTACCAATCTCAATATGGTGGCCCGTTGTCAGTAAGTATAATTCTGAAGGTTAACGAAGGTAATATTCTTCAAGCTGATATTTTGGAAAAAATCAAGGTGATGACGGAAGTTCTTGATGCAACCCCTTTTGTAAACCATGATCAAGTTTTTTCGATCGCCTCAAGAAAAGTTAGATGGATAAAGGTTGATGAATATGGTGCGTACAGTGTTCCGCTATTGCCTGCAGATAAACCTCTGCCAACGTCAGCGAAAGACCTAGATGATTTTGATTCGATTTTACAAAGTACGCCTGGGGTAATTGGTGTCTATGTTTCTTTCGATAAAAAATCCGCATATTTTAAGGCTAATTTAATCCCAAATGAGATTGACTATACGAAGGTCTTTGCGCATTTGCGCGGACTTGAAAAGAAGTATACGGACGACAAATCAACGGTTTATCTGTTTGGTGAGCCAGTACTAACAGGCTGGGTGTATTCTTACAACTTAGATGTATTGAAGATACTATTTGCATCCTTTATGTTGATGTTGGCGTTATTACTATACCTTTCAAAAAACATTCGTTTGGTATTTTTAGCTAGTATTACATCCGTGACCAGTGCCATTTGGGGGCTGGGGCTAATAGGGGCGCTCGGTTGGTCAATGGATCCGTTGATTTTGGTTATTCCAATGTTGGTAATGGCCCGTACATTAAGCCACTCAGTCCAAATGGGTATGCGGTATCTTGAGTTATATGACCATGACCGCAGTAAGCAAGATAATGTTATTTTGCTTATTAAAAAGCAATTTAAACCTGGTGTATTAGGGGTGGTCACGGATGCAGCCGGTATCTTTTTGATTGCAGTAGCTGATTTTACGATTATGCAAAAGCTGGCTGTATTCTCTGGTGTTTGGTCGCTGAGTGTAATAATTAGTGTTTTAATTATGATGCCGTTACTCCTTAATTATATGAGAGAGCCAGCGCGGTTAGATTTAACTGCGCCAGCACCTGATCAGGGTTATATGCATTCAGTACTTATGGGTGTTTCATATTTAACTGAAAGTTCAAAAAATAGACAAGTTATCTGGGGGCTTTTATTAATTATTACAGCTGTATCCTTATGGGTTTCAAAAGACTTAGAGGTGGGCGAGATTGAGCCAGGCTCTAGCTTACTGTGGCAAGACTCTAGCTATAATCAAGCGGTTTCGTTACATGCTAAAAACTTTGTGGGAACGGATGAGTTGCTAGTTATAGTGGAGCCAGCCGCCGCCGAAGGCAATGCAAACACGGGGCTAAATCAGAATATTAGGTCGATTCAAACCATGAATAAAATGTGGGAATTCCAGCGGCAAATGTCTTCAGCGCCTTATGTATTAGGGAGTCTTTCATATATTGACTTATTACCTACCGTCAAAAGAAGTTTATCTGGAAACTACCCTAAGTTTGAAGTGTTACCTATCAATGACCTAGAGTTAGCGCAGAATCTTGAATTGATGCAATCAAGTTCAGCTCCGGGTGATTTTGATTATTTCTTTCATAGGCGTTACAAGGATGCTAGTATTCGTGTATTTGCTCCAGACCATAAAGCGAATACAGTTGAGGCAATGGTTGCATCGGCGGAAAAGACAATACAGAAAATTAATGAGGATGAATCATTCGAGGGTAGTCATTTACGTATGGCCGCAGGAAGTGTAGGTATAGCAGCAGCAACTAATAAGGAAGTTTCTAAAGCACAAACATTTAATTTTGTTTTAACTGCCCTATCTATTATTGTTTTTCTTTGGCTTGGTTACCGCTCAATGGTTGCTGTGATAATCTTGTTAGTTCCATTATTACTGACTGACGTGGTTATTGCTGCAATTATGGTTAAGCTTGGAATCAGTATTAATGTTAATACACTGCCGATCCTATCCGTAGGTATGGGTATAGGCATCGACTATGGTATTTATTTATTAAGCCGGACCATTGAGGAAAATAAAAACCCCGATAGGCCAACCTTAAAACATGCAGTTGGGCATGCAATTTTTACCAGTGGTCGGGCTATTTTTGTTACCGCGATAACGATGGTTTTTGCTGTCGGTTCTTGGTATTTTATGTCGGATTTACGCTTCCAAGCAGATATGGGCCTATTATTGGCGCTTATTTTGATTATTAACTGTATTGGTGCATTGGTACTAATTCCATTATTCGTTAATACCTTTAACCCAACATTTTTTTGGCGACATGAAAAAAATAAATAAAAGAGCGTGCCGTATTATTCAATCAAGTAGTGGTTACCTTTTAAAGGTGGTTATTGTATCTCGCACCTACGTTACTCATAAAATATGCTATCAACAATAAAACTTTACTCATATGGACCGCGCGATGGCCTGGCTGACTTAAGCCCATTTGTTTTAAAAGTGGATGCTTATATGAGGTTTGCAGATATTCCATTTGAAAGCAAGCCGGACTATAGAAACTCAAGGAGGGCTCCTCATGGGAAGCTGCCTTATATAAATGATGACGGAAAAATCATTCCTGATTCAGAGTTTATTATTGCCTATCTGCAAGAAAAGTTTGATGTTCAGCTGGATTCGAAATTAACGGAGAAGGAAAAGAGTGCATCGTATTTAATTGGCAAGTCTCTTGATGAAAGCTTGTATTGGTGCCTTGTTTATTCTCGCTGGGCGATGGATGACACGTGGGGTTATATTAAAAAAGCATACTTTTCATCCATGCCATACCCTCTTAGAAAGATTGTTCCGTTAATCGCTCGTAAACAAGTGTTGAAAAGCCTATACCAGCAAGGTATGGGTAGGCACTCTAAGGTGGGAGTGTTAACGCTAACCGATCGATCGCTTTCGGCCTTGTCTTCTCTGCTTGGGAGTCGGCCGTATTTTTTTGGAGAGACGCCCAGTACATTTGATGCCATAGCTTTTGGTTTTTTGGCACAGTTTATTTGTGTACCTGTTGATAATGATGCCAATAATTTAGCGCGAAAATATTTGAATTTAGTTCAGTATTGCGATCGGGTTTTGAGTCGATATTACCCTGATTAAAACTAGTGTTGGACGGGGGGCTTGTTCCCATAAGCAAATTTAACAACGTTATCTTTTATATGGCATTGAGTTCAATGTGTCATGTTGTATAACAGGTACCAAGAAGTGCCGCTGAGACTAGGGATATGTGACAAATTCTACACACTTTAACGATGCCACTCGGCTTAATTGGACAAACTTTCTATTCTTATTACTTAAACAACCAAGCCTTAAATAAACGGGTAACGTTAGGCATAATGACATAGGTCATTAGCAGTACTTGCACAAAAACCATTAGGGCAATGCGGAGAGCAGGCTCTAGTGTGGCTAACCAAGCCCCGGCGACTAAGTGTGTTGCATAAATAATAAAAAATACAACAACCAGCAAGACGAGCGCCATTTTATGTTGATTGGGACGAGCATGAGCAGGAACTTCAGGCAACGTAAACCAAAACTCTAGGCCAGAGATCTTCTTGATATCGGCAGGCCCCTCAACAAGGTCCTTTTCTTCAAGCTCATCTAGAAAACGTTGGCGAACGTCCGACTCTTCCCATTCTTTTTGATGGGCGTAACTACTAAAGCCAACTATTAGCACGTACTCACCGCCTGTTTTGGCAGAGGGCTTTAGGATATGCACACCTTGATGGCCAGGGAACTTAGTGGCCACCTCAGAAATATTATGTAGCCAGTCTTCATAAAGCTTTTCTTTGCCTGCCTTAGCTCGGCGCGCAATAGAAACAGTCACTGGGTTATCAGAATGGTCCATTAATGTGTCATTAGTCATAAGTGGTTTAACGGGTTCGTTGCCAAATGGTTAGCTGGCTAAAGCTATGCTGAAATTTTCGGGCAGTATCCCGAATAACAAAGGGAACGTCAACCGGCTCACCGAGTAATTCAAAGTGATCACTTAATTGCTCTTTTAAACCATCTAAGGACGAGTAAGGTTCACCATCTTTACGGATGCCGCCCAACCAGTTTTCTTTCGGTGTAAACTCTTCTAGCCATGTATAGGGTGAGGCTATTGCCAATAAGCCGCCTACATTAATCCGCTGCCGGATATCATTAAGAAAAACAGCGGGTGTGCGTAACCTATCTATCAGGTTAATGGCTAATACTAGATCATATTGGTCAAATTGAGGTTTTAGGTTGGATGCATCACCTTGAATAAACTCAATTTCACCCAATTGGCTACTAAGGCCGAGCTGTTTAAGTTGCTGCTCGTGGTAAGAGACAATCTCGCCCTCTTCTGTGAGCTCATAATGAATGCTGCCTTTTTGCTGCATTTGGTGCGCCATGCGAATAAACCGAGCAGAAAAATCGATCCCAGTAACGCTATCAAAGTGTTGCGCTAGTTCAAAAGAGGCGCGACCAACTGCGCAGCCTAAGTCGAGTGCGCGCAACCGTGGTTTATCTTGAAGTTTTTCCATGCACAAGCGTACACAGTGTGCGGATAAGTCTTCAACATCAAAGTAGCGGGGGCCATAGTGGAAATGGCAATATTGGGAAACAGCGGTGTCGGTTTCGTACATAGCAGTCGGTTTTTCTATGGGTTGATTAGATTCAACATACCGAAAGCCAGCATGTTGATAAAAGTGTCGTCTAAACGCATAACGTGCGTGTTTAGTTGCTTCATTACCTGTTGAAATCCAACTACCACCCTTGAAAAGGTTGTGTTGAGTATCAAAGGTGGGTGCAGAAAAGTCATCATATAAAGGGTGAACTTCAAAACCATTCAAGCCGCTAATGGGCGTTTCTGTCCACTGCCAAGCATTGCCAATTAAGTCGTAAAACTCACCAAATTTAAAGTGATCAACAGGGCAAGCAGAGGCCCAATGCTCAAGGTTTATATTACCAGGCGCTATGTCCCACTCAGTTTGGTTAGGAACGGAGTGCGTAGTATGTAAATGCAGCCACTGATCTTCAGTCGGTAAGCGAATGGGTTTTGCTGTTTTCTCGCTAAGCCAATTGCAAAACGCTTTGGCTTCAAGGTAATTAATTTCCACTGGCCAGTTCCAAGGCATTTCTTGCTCGGCCAGCAGGGTGCGTAAAAGATAAGTATCTTCCTTTTTACGCCAAAACAAGGGATGTTCAGGTTTTATGTATTTAACCCATTGCCAGCCTTCGTCGGTCCAGTACTTGTTTTTATGGTAACCGCCCTCTTGGACAAACACCAAAAATTCAGCATTTGATACGAGGTATTTACTGGCAGAGAATGCCTCAACATCAGATTTTTTCTCACCGTACTCGCAGTCCCACCCAAAGGTGTTGCTATCACGCTCTTTACCCAAGGTGACTTGACCAGCGGCAACAGGAATGAGTTGATTGACGGGCGCGCTGCCATGGTGTGGGCAAACGGTCCAAGTAGGGTGTGATTGCAAATGCTTTAAAGGCATTTGTCGAATAATAGCCGAGGAGGTTTCTATATGGATACGCTGGTGCTCAATGCCCATTAATATGGGCCAAAACTCGCTGTCCCATGTAATGGGCAAATTAAGCTCTAGGGTATCAATGAGTGAATTGAGAAGTTCCAACACAGTTTGACGGTATTGACGGACTTCATCGATCTTCGGCCAGTCATAATTTCTTTCATCCAAATCATCCCAAGACATTTCATCAACACCAATCGCAAAGATTGACTCAAAACGTGGATTGACGCGCTGCGATACTAAGGAGGCAAGGCTGAGCTTATTAATAAAAAAAGCAGCCGTATGTCCGTAGTAAAAAACCAAGGGGTGACGAAGCCGCTCTGCTCGAAGGTAAAAAACATCGTCATGGTTAAGGGTTTGGTATAAATGTTCCTCTAAAAGAAAAGTCTGCTGGAGGTAGGCTTTTATCTCCGCCCGTTTTTGTTCGGGTGTTCCTGTGTCGAGCAGGGTTGTTCGAGTGACCTCAGTGTCCAACATCTCATCCTTGTTTAGTGCAGCAACCATTATCATATCCCGTGGTGTTTTTCTCTTAGTGTATACCGACCTTATGCGTAGAAAAAGCCATACATGGGTATTTTAATGCCCATAGATCATTCGGGGTAACCAGGTAGCTAAGTCCGTCCATACGGCTAGTAGAGCTAAAAGCCCAAGTTGAATAAGAATAAAAGGTATGACCCCTTTGTATATTTGACTTGTTTTGATGGTGTCTGGTGCAACGCCTCGCAAATAAAAGAGAGCAAAACCAAACGGGGGCGTTAAGAAGGAGGTTTGCAAGTTTAATGCAATCATAATTCCTAGCCAGATAGGGTCAACTCCCATGGTTAGTAAAATAGGCGCAACAATAGGAACAACCACGAAGGTGATTTCAATAAAATCTAAAACAAAGCCAAGCAAAAACATCACTAGCATGACAACTAGCATGGCCCCAAAGACTCCGCCTGGTAAACCGAGTAAGAGCTCCTCTATAAAGGCGTCGCCACCAAAGCCACGAAAGACCAATGAAAATAAAGAGGCGCCAATTAAAATAAAAAACACCATGCTAGTGACATGGCTAGTTTCGCGCGAAACTTTTTTTAATTGATCTACGCTCAATTGCTTATTCAATGCAGCAAGAAAAACAGCACCCATTGCACCCACGGATGCGGCTTCTGTTGGGGTGGCTATACCAGCAATAATAGAGCCGAGTACGGAAATAATTAAAGCAAGCGGAGGCAATAAGTCTTTGATGAGGTTGAAGAGTAAGGGCTTATCATCCTGCTGAGCCATAATTGGTGGGCAAGCTTGAGGCTTGAAAAAAGCAACTGCGGTAAGGTATAAAATATACAAAAGAACAAGCAGTAATCCGGGGAGTAAAGCACCGGCAAATAAGTCGCCAACAGAGACCGTGTCGGGTGCGAAAATCCCCATATCAAGTTGTGCTTGTTGGTAGGCAGAAGAAATAACTTCTCCAAGTAACACCAAGACGATAGAGGGTGGAATGATTTGGCCAAGGGTTCCAGAGGCGCAAATAGTGCCACAGGCCAGTGCCGGATCATATTGTCTGTTCAGCATGGTCGGTAGCGACAGTAACCCCATGGTAACAACCGTTGCACCAACAATGCCGGTGCTGGCAGCCATTAGCATTCCCACTAATACCACTGAAAAACCAAGCCCACCAGGTAGGCGGCCAAATAGTTTTGACATGTTTTCTAGTAGACCAGCTGCAATGTCTGATTTTTCTAGCATCACCCCCATAAAAATAAACAAAGGGACTGCAATAAGGGTGTCATTTTCAATGATGCCGAATAATCGGTTTGGCAGTGCCTCTAAAAAAGCATAGTCAAAATAACCGAGGTAATCACCAGCACACGCAAACGCGAGTGCCGTACCGGCTAAGCTTAGTGCAACAGGGTAGCCCATCAGTAAGACAATAAAAACAGCTGCAAACATCCATAAGGCGATACTACCGTCCATTAGAACCCCTTAGCACATTAATGGCCTTCATCGATTCAGACAGCCCTTGAAGAAATAGCAGTAGTGCCATAAGAGGAATGAGTGATTTTAATAAAAACACACCATCTAAGCCAGCCGCCTCTCGAGATCCTTCGAAATAGGACCAAGATGTGGCGACGTAGTCCCAACTGACATAAGCAATAAAGCTACAAACAGGGAGCAGCAAGAAGAGGGAGCCCAGCAAGTTAACGATAGCTTGGCTTTTCTCTCCCCAGCGTTGGTAAAATATATCCACGCGGACATGGCCGTTACTTTTTAATGTATGTGCTAAAGCCAGCATAAAAACTAGCCCATGCATATAGGTGATGGCTTCCTGCAAGGCAATGGATCCAATGTTAAAACCATAGCGTAAAGCCACGATAGTGAACATGGTAAAAACCATGGCGGCGGTTAACCAAGCGACAACATTAAAAACGGTTTGATTGAGGCTATCGATGAGGCTAATTAATTTATTAACCATGTGTTTGAGGTCGGTCGAGTGTAAAGATCATTGCAATGTTGGTGCGGATTAAATAAGTGTGTAATTATCGGGCTGGTTGCGCCTAGCTAATAATATTCGCTTCATAGCATCTGGGTCTTTTAAGTGCGTCATTTGGCCTTCTTTTGGGAAGTGCACATCACGCAGGCGAGACAACCAAAACCTTAACGCAGCCGCTCTGATAACCATCGGCCAGTGTTTAATTTCTTGAGCACTTAATGGTCGAACAGCTTGGTAGGCGTGCATAAAAGCATGGAATCTGGCAGGGTCTAGCAAGCCGTCTTCATTAACGCACCAGTCATTGACGGATACGGCAATGTCGTAGAGAAAGTAATCATTGCAGGCATAATAAAAATCGATAATTCCAGCCAGTTCATCGCCTTGAAATAATGCATTGTCCTTAAAGAGATCGGCATGAATAACGCTTTTAGGGATACCTAAAGAGGCATATTGGGCTTGAAAAGCCAACTCATCATTTATTAGTGTCGCTGAGTCTGAATCTACTAGGGGAATTAACAGCTCACCAGCCTGTTGGCGCCAAGTGTCACCTCGACTATTCTCACGGTAGAGGTCGAGCGATAAGCTGGCCAAATGTAACTGAGCCATTGATTGGCCAATAACAGCGCACTGAGTAGGATTAGGTATGCTTACATCGCTGCCTGGCAGCTTTTCAACAAAAGCGGCTGGCTTACCGTTTAAATTGGATAAGTAACTGCCTTGCCTATTTAAAATGGGTTGAGCACTGGGCACACCGCTATTGCAAGCAAATGCCATAACTGTCAAAAAATAGGGAAGCTCTTCTGCTTTAAGCTCCTCAAATAGCGTCAGAACGTATTCACCCTGTGTGGTGGTTACAAAGTAGTTGGTGTTTTCAATGCCTGAGCTAATCCCTTGGTAAGCGACTAACTCTCCTAGCTGATAACGTTTTAAATGATGGACGAGTTGAGCATGCTCAACAACTGTATAAACAGACATATGATGGTGCTCTAAGTTTTTCTTACCAGCTAAAAAGCAGCCATTGTGGAATATTCATGCCTTGTTCAAGATCTGAACGCCTTGTTTCTAAATTACCATCGCCATCACTATCGATTATGTAATAGGCAGGCGCGTTATCAGGGGATATCTTTATCATGTAGACATTGCCATTGACACTGTATTCGGTCACTGTTTTGATCTTTTTACGAGTAATGGTAATGTCAGGACTAATCGTCTCACCATCAATGATTTGGGCCGGTAGTTCGGGCGGCTCAGGAATGGCAGCAGGCTGTGAAGTTTCTGCCATGACTGGTGCAGTAGCGAGAAAGAGAAACGCTAGAAAAACAGGTCGTATGCTAGGCATGAAGAGTCCTTTAAACTAAATAGATAGCCAATTATGACATTAACCACAAGGTTTTGTACAACTTGCTGTTTCTTAATCTAACCATTTAAAGGGTTGATAGTATTTCTGCCTCTTTGGCTGATGGTGCAAAGCCACGTTGCTCATAGAAGTCGAAAATAGCGGCCAATACCTCGTCAGGTGTTTCGCAGAACTGGTACAGATTGGTATGCTCTACCGAGATAGTGCCTTCTGCAACCAAGGTGTTTGAAAACCAATCAACTAAGCCCTTCCAGAATGCCTTATTAACGAGAATAATGGGTATTTTTCGAGATTTACCTGTCTGAATGAGGGTGAGGATTTCAGCTAATTCATCCAATGTGCCGAACCCCCCAGGCAGCACCACATAGGCTGTTGCATATTTTACAAACATGACCTTACGTGCAAAAAAGTGGTTAAAGTTTAAGCTGATATCTTGATAGGGGTTAGCGACTTGTTCATGGGGCAGTTGGATATTAAGACCAACACTGGCTGATGAGCCTTGGTGCGCCCCCTTGTTGGCTGCTTCCATAATACCTGGGCCGCCACCGCTTAAAATTGAAAAGCCGGCATTTGATAGAGCTAAAGCAATGGCTTCGGCACGTTTGTAATCTGGGTGGTCTTCATTAAGGCGGGCGGACCCATACATGGTGACCGCAGGCCGAACGTGTGACAGCTGTTCAAAACCATCAACAAACTCAGCAATAATTTGAAATACTTTCCAGGCTTCTCGCTTTTGGGTGCTCATATAACTCCTTACAGTCTTTAGCGCCACATGATGGTAACACTCGACGTATAATCGCGTTAATTATTATTATTGGATACTATTTTTATGGCAGATAAAACGTTGGTGCTGGTTGATGGCTCTTCTTATTTGTTTCGTGCATATCACGCGCTTCCCCTGCTAACAAATTCGAAAGGCGACTATACCAATGCTATTTTAGGGGTGACGAATATGCTAAAAAAGTTAGTGGCCACCTACCCCGATGCATACCTCGGCGTCATCTTTGATGCACCGGGAAAAACCTTCCGGCATGATATGTATAGCGACTACAAGGCAAACCGAACAAAAATGCCAGACGAGCTAAGGGAGCAAATTCAACCCTTGCATGAGCTCATTAAGGCAATGGGCTTGCCGTTAGTTATGGAATCAGGTGTTGAAGCTGATGATGTGATCGGGACCTTGGCGAAGATGGCGGCGTCAGAGGGCTTAAAGGTGATTATCTCAACAGGCGATAAAGATATTGCACAATTGGTGACGGAAAAAATTTCGTTAATCAACACGATGAATAACGACTTCTTAGACCCAGCGGGTGTGATAGAAAAGTTTGGCGTCACCGCTGAACAAATTATTGACTACTTAACCTTAATGGGCGACACATCAGATAATATCCCAGGGGTGCCGAAGGTTGGTCCTAAAACGGCTGCCAAATGGTTAAATAAATATGGTTCATTGGATAACTTGTTGGAGCATGCAGGTGAAGTGAAGGGTAAGGTTGGCGAAAGCTTACGTGAACATATGACGGCTATTCCCCTTTCAAAAGACTTGGTGACTATTCGCTGCGATGTTCCATTAAATGAGTCACCAACGGATCTAGTTAAAGGGGCGGCAGATAAGGATTTGCTGCGCGAGATGTTAAGTCACTTTGAGTTTACCAGTTGGTTAAAGCAGTTAGACTCAGGAAAAAGTCCAGCAGGCAGAGGTGAGCCCAAAGGTGAGGTTCAGGCTGAAGAGTTGCCAGAGATGTCGCCATTAAAGGTTGATACCTTGTTGGACGAAGAGAGCTTTAAACAATGGCTTGGGGATCTGGCCGGGGCCAAGTACTTTGCTTTTGATACAGAAACAACCAGCCTTGATTACACAAAAGCATTGGTTGTGGGTGTTTCATTTGCTGTAGAGGCTGGGCATGCGGCTTATGTGCCCGTTGCGCATCAATATCCGGGCGCGCCAGAACAATTATCTAGGCAGTGGGTTTTGGATCAGTTGAAGCCTTTGCTAGAAGATGAGTCAGTGCTTAAAATTGGCCAGAATCTAAAATATGATGCCAATGTATTAAAAAATCATGGGATTAATATGCAAGGCATTGCGCATGACACCATGTTGGAATCCTACGCATTAAATAGCACGGTAACACGGCATAATATGGATGCCCTAGCCGATAAATATTTAGGGCATCAAACCATTCATTATGATGAGGTGGCCGGCAAAGGGGCCAAGCAAGTGTGCTTTGACCAAGTGACCATTGAAGTGGCTGCGCCTTATGCAGCAGAAGATGCCGATGTGAGTTTGCGTTTACACCAATATTTGATTGAAAAGTTAGAGGCAGAGCCTTCATTAATGAAGGTGTACCAAGAACTAGAAATGCCTTTGTTGCCAGTGTTGGCGCGTATGGAGCAGACCGGTGTACTGGTTGATGAGCACATGCTTCAGCAGCAAAGCTCAGAGCTAGCAGAAAAAATTCAACAACTAGAGAAGCAAGCGCACGCAGTGGCAGGTGAGGCCTTTAACCTAGGGTCACCAAAGCAAATTCAAGCCATTTTATATGATAAATTAGGCTTGCCTATCCTGAAGAAAACACCTAAAGGTCAGGCATCAACAGCCGAGAGTGTTTTACAAGACTTGGCCATCGACTTTCCTCTACCTAAATTAATTCTTGAATACCGCAGCTTTAGTAAACTACGTTCTACTTATACAGATAAATTACCCAAGCAAATTAACCCAGTGACTGGGCGAGTGCACACCTCCTATCATCAGGCAGTGACAGCAACTGGGCGTTTATCTTCTTCGGATCCTAACTTACAGAATATTCCCGTGCGAAGCGAGGAGGGTCGCCGGATCCGGCAGGCATTTATTGCAGAACCTGGCTATACCGTGCTGGCGGCCGATTATTCTCAAATAGAATTACGGATTATGGCGCATTTATCCCAAGACACAGGGTTGGTGAAAGCGTTTCAAGATGGGCTTGATGTACACAAGGCAACAGCCGCAGAAGTGTTTGGAGTGTCGCTAGAGCAGGTAGAAGACCATCAGAGGCGATCAGCCAAGGCCATTAATTTTGGTCTTATCTATGGCATGTCCGCTTTTGGGTTGGCAAAGCAGCTGGGAATCGAACGGGGTGCAGCGCAAGGCTATATTAACCTTTATTTCGAACGCTACCCTGGCGTTAAACAATATATGGATGAAACAAGGGAGTTGGCGCGAGAGCAAGGCTATATTGAAACGCTATTAGGTCGCCGCTTGTACCTTCCAGATATTAATGCCAAGAATGGCCAGTTAAGGCAATATGCTGAAAGAACAGCCATTAATGCCCCAATGCAGGGAACAGCCGCCGACATTATAAAGTTAGCAATGATAGCTGTTGATCAATGGATGGCCTTAGAAAGCCCACCCGTGCGCATGGTTATGCAAGTACATGATGAGCTAGTGTTCGAGGTTAAGGACGACTATTTAGAGCAGGCAAGGTCCATCATTAGTCAAAAAATGAGCGAGGCACTTAAGCTTGATGTGCCATTGATTGTGGATGTAGGTACTGGTAACAATTGGGATGAAGCTCATTAGATGAGCGTTAATCAACACGTGCTTGAAAGCTTTTAAGCAAAGAGGGGTTGTCGAGCTACCGCCTCTCTTTCCCCTCTTTTTCTTTTCGGGTCAGCTGAATAGCTGTTATTAAGCCCAGCCCTTCCTAATTTACTGGCTGGTTTTTTTATACCTTGGTGATGCCCATATGTGCATCTAACCAATCATGAAGGGGTTCGACGCCCTCTTTTTTTAAGGAGGAAAATAACTCAATCTGAATGTTCGTCGATGCATTTTTGAATAACTTCTGCGCGCTAAATAAGGTGTTTTTAGCAGCGTTACGGCTTAATTTATCAGCCTTGGTTAGCGCAACAAAGACGTCTAAATTTAAATGGGTCGCATATTCGATCATTTGCATGTCGTATTCAGCCAATGAGCGGCGAATATCAACCACCAGTACCAAGCCATTAAGAACGGCTCTTTTTTCTAGGTAATGCTCTAATTCTTTTTGCCATTTTAGTTGTACGTTAAGGGGGACTTTAGCGTAACCATAGCCAGGTAAGTCAACTAAACAGCGTGTCTCATCAAGCTTAAAGTAGACCAGTTGCTGAGTTCGCCCAGGCGTTTTACTGGTGCGAGCAAGGCTTTTTTGATGAGTTAGAGTATTGATGGTGCTAGATTTGCCCGCATTTGATCGGCCCGCAAAGGCGACTTCAAACTCAATACCATCTGGAGTGGTTTTTAGATTAGGCGCACTGAGTAAAAATTCAGCTCGATGGTAAAGAGGGTTCATAGGGTTGCTTGCTTGAAGTTGTTTGCTTTATTGTACCGGACTACACGATTTTGGTGTGGTGAACAGCAAATGATAGGAAAAAGATAAAACTAATTCTGTGTTTTATTGTAAAATCAAGCCTAAATATTTATTTTGTAAATTGGTTTGTAGGGGCGAATATGAGGAAGGTCTTTTTAATAGTGGTGGCCACTGTGTTATTGGTGTCGGGTCATGCAATAGCCGGCGATGCGGCAGCAGGTAAGGCGGTATCAGCGAGATGCATTTCTTGTCATGGGGTTGCAGGTATTAGCCCAATAGGTATATACCCTAATTTAGCAGGTCAAAAAGAACAATATTTAAAGAAACAGATCAATGCTTTTCGTTCAGGTAAGCGTGTAGACCCAAGCATGACAGCGATGGTTGCTGGGTTAACAGATAGTGATGCAGCGAATCTGGCTGCTTTTTATTCGAGTATTAAGTAGATTTTTGGAGTAAGTGATGACGTTAAAATTTTTATTGAGCGGTTTAATTGTTTTGCTAATGCCTATGCAGGTTTTCGCAGCAGGTGATGCCGAAGAAGGGCGTGTTAAAGCAGCAACATGTGCTGCTTGCCACGGCCAAAATGGCAAAAGTGAAAACCCATTGTGGCCAAAATTAGCAGGTCAGCATGCATACTATATTGAAAAAGAACTGCATGACTTTCAAAATGAAAAGC
>ERZ1027208.368-NODE-368-length-18468-cov-8.274697_pt1 | contig 18468 bp, 13 predicted proteins | sample MGYA00520867_ERZ1027208 | MGnify/ENA primary metagenome ERZ1027208 (study PRJEB33311, sample SAMEA4378413) | marine metagenome | biome: Marine biome; feature: Fjord; material: Water | collected 2014-07-20T08:00:00Z/2014-07-... | depth 75 m ...
GGGGTTCCTCCTGTTTGTGTTTTTGCGGTGTGCCGGATTCAGTTTATATAAAGCGCATTTTCGAAAATGCGCCCCTTCAAGAGGCGGGGCGATTTAGTCCTCTTGATCTGAGCCTGAGTCGTGCAAACAAGTCATTTCGTCTGTTTGTACATGTCACCCAGGCGCTGCGCGCTGGGCGACAGGCAGATTTGCAGATGGTCCGCGATGTCGGTTATCTGATGCGGACAACAGCTGTTTACGGCAATGGAAAGTTCGGCATTTCTGACCGCGCCGCCTATGATACGCGCGCAGGCCTTGAAGGGCCATTTGCAGCTGAAATGCTCACGGTTTGGCTGATCCGGCACTTCACCCATGCGTTGGCCGAACATGTGGGGCAGGGCATACTGGACCCTGTGATTAAACGGCATCTTGGGATTGGGAATTCGACGGGCCTTGGCATGGCACCCTTTTTGGTAACCCATCCTGTTTTACTCAACAATTGGATGCTTGCACGCGAGACAGCTCTTGCGCGTGTCCGTGCGGTTGAGCATTTGACCGATCTGCAAGTCACGCGTTTAGGTGACTTGGCAGAGCGTGCAACTGCCCATCTGGCACAATGGAATGTACCTGACCCAGAACATCAGAACCGGATCGAAACACTGCGCGCCGACTGGGCGACCGCTACTACGTTTTTAATGCCGGAATGCTTAACTAAGTTAATGCCGTTGGATGCTGTGATGAAGGCTGTTCAGTCAATGTCAGTTGATGTGCAGGAGTTGATGGTTGCGCTGTTGATCGAACCATTCGCTGAGTTGGTGGACGGGCTAACCGACTGCATGGCTGATCCGTTTGGCACCTTCGCGCCACCTTTGCCGGATACGAACGCATTACGCGAGCAGCTGGAAAACATGTTCAGCTGGGCGCTGGATACAGATTACACCGAACCGGAAAATTGCGGCCAGTTCTGGTATGTTTCCGAGGCAAAGATGGAACCACGTTTGGGCCTAAGATTTGAAGAAGAGGGAGCGGAGCTCGAGTCCCCGCTCGATATCGCGCGACGTGTCCATAATGCGTATTTTGATCTACCACGTGAGCCTGAACCGATCTCGAGCTTCCTCGCCCGCCATCCCGAACATGCACTAGCGGTGGAACGCGTCACGCTGACTGCCCGTTACCCTTACGGCGAGATTCGGGATAACTTGATAGCGCAAAGCTGCCTGCCCATCGACATGCTGCGCTGCAAACTGTCGTTTTTTGGAGCTTCAAAATTTGATCCAAAGTCAGATCGCTGGACCCGCATCACCCTGTGTCAAGGCGCACCATTAGCGGATGAGCTGGACCGCGATGCGGATGATTGGTGGCTTCCGGTGTTTGCGCAATGACCCGTTCTATGAATGAAGTCATGGTGCTCGCAACAAAAGCAGCGCGCGGTGCGGGTGCGCCGCCAGCACAGGCCGCGCAATTTGGCGCTGCTGCGGTCGCACATCTTACGAATGACAGGGAGCTGCAAGACCTTCATAACGCACTGGCTGCATTGCCTGAGGGGCCAATCGTCTGGTTTCCGTTAGAAATTACCCGCATTGCAGAAGCTGCGCAGGAGGGCAGGGCAAAGGGCCACATCGTGGCTGATGGTACGGCGTTGTTGCAAAGCTATGTCTCGACGCTGCCCTATCAAGCGGACCTAACGCAAAACGATGAAATCCATCTGGATTTGACCAAGCCCGCCGCGCGACTGCCTTTGCAACGTATTAATTTACCAGAAGCCACTTACGCGCATTGGAGCGCGCTCGCAGCGCGCCTATTGGTCCCTGAAAGCGAAACATCGCGGTTATCTGGTGCGGGCGCGGGCCTTAGTGATAACGATTAATCAAAGGGCGAGGTGTCGTATGAAACCCCAGCCAGATATAGACCATGAGGCGGGGAAACAGGACCGCAAGCTGCTCGGTCACGTGCATCAAGGGCGACCTTCACGTCGATTGGCTTTAACGAACCGCTGCCTACACGCTCAAGCGTACCAACAAAGCTGCGCACCTGATTGTGCAGGAAGGATCGCGCCCGGACGTCAAAATGTACTTCGGTGCCATGCATTGTTTCGACTTCCCAAATATCCAACCGATCCAGTGCTTTTACAGGGCTAAGGGATTGGCAGATCGTCGAACGAAACGTGGTAAAGTCATGTTTGCCCAACAGATGGCTTGCGCCCTCTATCATAGCATCCACATCAAGCTGTTGTTTCACCTGCCAGACGAATCCGCGCGCATGGGTCATAGGGGCACGGCGTGCAAGGATTCGAAACAGGTAGCGGCGTTCTGTGGCAGAAAACCGGGCGTGGAATGTGTCTGGCACAGCGGCACAGTTCACTATCGAAATTGGATTTGGCTTGAGATGATAGTTTAACGCTTCGGACAGACGGAATGGTGTCCAGTCGCGTTGCATGTCGCAATGTGCGATTTGAGCCAAGCCATGCACCCCCTTATCGGTGCGGCCTGCCGCTGCGATCTTATGGGATCCAGGCTCTAGTTTGGTGAGGGCATGTTCGATCGCGCCTTGAACAGACGGAAGATCGGTCTGGCGTTGCCATCCGTGGAACGGCGCGCCGTCATATTCTACTTGAAGTGCATAGCGTGGCATAAAAGGGGCTTTATCCTGCGTGCTGTCCTGTGGCAATCCCTGCAAAACAGTCCTATGTAGAGGGCTACTAAGAGGGCAATGCGCGCGTGGTACTTTCTCAAATCGCAGATGGCATTTGGCGACAGGTCGAGGCCGTACAAGATACGGTCTCTGAGACATTCTTTGAACCGGTCATCCGGCTGGGTGTCACGGGGCTGGCGCGCTCGGGTAAGACGGTTTTTATTACCTCATTGGTTGCCAATTTGATGGATCGTGGGCGCATGCCCGGCCTTGTTGCAGCGGGCGAAGGACGAATTGAAGCCGCGTTTTTGCAACCCCAACCAGATGATACTATTCCACGGTTTGAGTATGAGACCCATCTTGGCGCGCTGACCGCACAAACACCTACCTGGCCAGACAGTACGCGTGCCGTGTCCGAATTGCGCCTTAGCCTGCGAGTACGTCCCAAAGGGTTGTTGTCTGGGTTGCAAGGCCCGCGCACGATACATTTGGACATTGTTGATTACCCCGGCGAATGGCTGTTGGATTTGGGGCTGCTCGACATCAACTATGACGAATGGTGTGCGCAAACGCTTGAACGCATCGCAACCCGTACACAGGCACAGGCCTATTTAGCCCTTGTAGAGGCAACAGACCCCCAAGCAACGCTGGACGAGCCGCAAGCCAAAGCTTTGGCTGCTTCTTTTGCGGCTTACCTGACCCAAGCGCGTAGTGACGGGTTTTCAGATTGCACGCCGGGGCGGTTCCTGCTGCCCGGCGATCTCGCAGGATCACCCGTTTTGACTTTTGCACCGCTGCCGTTCCAAGACGGTGATGCCCGCAAAAGTCTGCGCCGCGAAATGGGCCGCCGGTTTGAGGCGTATAAACGCGAAGTTGTAAAACCATTCTTCCGCGATCATTTTGCCCGCATCGACCGTCAGGTTGTTCTGGTGGATGCGCTGGGCGCAATCAATGCCGGGCCACCCGCCGTCGAAGACTTGCGCGCCGCGATGAGCGAAACACTGGGTGCCTTCAGGCCGGGGCGTAATGGTTTCCTGAGCAGTATTTTGGGAGGTAAACGGGTTGAAAAGATCCTCTTTGCTGCGACCAAAGCGGATCACCTTCATCACAGCCAGCACGCTCAATTGACGGCGATCATGGAGGCGCTGACCCGCGAGGCACGCGAACGTGCGCGTTTTGCTGGTGCAGATACACAGGCCTTGGCCATCGCATCCCTGCGCGCAACAACTGAGGATACGATGAACCACGAGGGAACCGCCCTTGATGTTGTGCGCGGCACTTTGCTGGATACGGGCAAGCAGGCGGGGTTCTATCCGGGTGATCTACCTGAAGACCCTGCACATTTATTGAGCCCGGCACGTGCAGGGGCCGATAAATGGCTTGACGCGGATTACCAGATTATGCGCTTTGCGCCTGCACCCCTTACCCTGCGTCCCGGAGACGGACCGCCACACATTAGGCTGGACCGCGCAGCAGAATTTTTGATCGGAGACCGATTGTGAGCACTATCATAATCCGCCCCGCCCGCACGCTAGATGCAGGCAAACTTGCAGATATCATGGGCACTGCAAACGCGCGGCTGCAATGGCTGCCAAAGCTGTATAGTGGTGCCGAAGAGATCATGCTGGTTGGCGACATGATCCAAGCTGGTTGGGTACGTACGGCTTATGTTGATGATGTGTTGGCAGGATTTATTGCGCGTAAAGGAACAGAAATCCATGCGCTGTATTTACAGCCGCATTTGCAAGGGCAAGGCGTTGCCCGCAAGCTAATCACAGATGCACAACGAAACGCTAAAAAGCTGGGTTTGTGGAGCTATGAGGCCAATGAGCGGGCGACGCGGTTTTATGGCAAAGCCGGTTTTGTAGATGCGGCGCGCACAAACGGTGAAAGCAATGAAGCAAGGCTGCCTGACATCCGCTTTGAATGGATGAGGGAGAACGGATAATGGCCAAAGGCCCCGTTCTTTTTGATCTTGAGGAAGACGCAAGCGCGCGCCCCTCAGTTTCCGAGGCTCCGCCCGTTCTTGATTTGCCAGCTCAAGACGCACCGCAAGGGCAGGCCATGCAAATAGCTGCACGGTTGGCGGCACGTAAACCCTCGCGCTTGAGCCGGCTGTTCTGGGCATTGGCTGCTACGCTGATCAGTGCGTTGGTGTCTATCGCAGCTTGGACATTCATCACGGATTTGCTGGCGCGTTATCCGCTTCTGGGCGCGGCTATGTCCGTCCTGATGGTTGTTTTTCTTTTTGTTTTGGCCCTGATCGCATTGCGCGAATTGGCAGCATTTGGACGTTTGGGTCGCCTTGACGGATTGCGCCACAGCGCTGCGCAGGCCTTGGCACATGAAGATCTTGCCGCCGCGCGCAATGTATCTGACCGATTGCTGCGGTTGTACAAAGGCCGCGAAGATACACGTTGGGGACGTGAGCGTTTTGCAGAATTGCGCGTTGATCAGTTGGACGCCGCAGGTTTGCTGGCCGTTGCAGAGATTGAGGTGCTGGCTCCATTAGACACTGCCGCGCAGCGCGAGGTTGAGGCAGCTGCACGTCAGGTTGCTACTGTGACCACTTTGGTGCCGCTAGCCCTTGCGGATGTCGCGGCCGCGCTAACGTCTAATTTGCGGATGATTCGGCGGATTGCGGAAATTTACGGTGGACGTTCTGGCTTTTTTGGCAGTTGGCGTTTGACCCGTGCAGTGCTGTCACATCTGGTTGCCACGGGTGCGGTTGCCGTTGGTGATGACATGCTGGAGCCGATCCTTGGCGGATCATTGTTGGGCAAGCTGAGCCGTCGTTTCGGCGAAGGGCTGGTGAACGGCGCGCTGACTGCACGTGTTGGCGTTGCCGCGATCGAAGTGTGCCGCCCGCTGGCCTTTACCGCCTCTGAACGCCCAAAAGTGCGCGGCATCATTGCGCGCAGCCTTGGTGGTTTGTTTGGGAAATCAGGGAAATAAAACTAAGGTTTTCCTTACTTTTATCTCGGTGACCCGATTGGTATTGACCGGGGTAGCCTAAATTTATCTGACGGGGTTGGTGACATGGAAGGTCTATTGGTTGTTGTAGTACTGGTTGTGCTGGCTATTCCTGTGACACTCATTGCGTTGTTGATTGGGCAATCCAACCTGCGTGGCAGGCTTGATCAAGCAGAGAATAAAATCAGGTCTCTGCGTGCTCAAGTTGACGATATGCGCAATGATGCTGCTGGCGGACCAGCGGCTGAGGACCGCTCTCAGAGCGTACCTGAGCCTAAAAAAGCTGCAGTTAAAAAGTACGATGTCCTCCCAAAAACGAGCCCGCGCGTTCAGACGCAACCTACCAGCGCGCCGCCGCTTGTTAAGTCCACACCGCCACAACCCGCACCTCAAACGCCGTTGGATAGGGCGTTTTCCAATTTGGGGCCTTGGGTGCTGCAGAACTGGTTTTACGTTGTGTCCGCGGCATCCCTCGCATTGGCGGGGATATTCCTCGTTCAATACGGGATGGAAAACGGCCTGCTGCCGCCGCGCGCGCGCGTTGCGGCGGGGTTGGCGTTTGGTGGTGCATTGATTGGTGTCGGCGAATTTATCCGCCGCAGGTTTGGCGATGGCGAGCAGTCGGCCACGGCCTACTTACCATCCGTCTTTTCTGGTGCAGGGATTGTGACGTTGTTTGGGGCCATTCTATCTGCGCGGATGTTGTATGATCTGATCGGAGGCGGCTCTGCGATGATTGGCATGATTGCGGTTGCACTGATTGCTGTTGTGTTAGGGTGGTTGCACGGCCCGCTGTTGGTCGCCGTTGGTGTGATCGGCGCGTATGGTGCGCCGTTTATGCTGGCGGGCAGTGACGCTGATCCTAGCCCGTTGTTCGGGTATTACGGAATTGTCGCGGCGTTGGGTCTGGGCGTAGATACGATCCGGCGTTGGGGCTGGATTTCAGCGCTTACGCTGGTCTTGGCCTATGCTATGGGTTTCGCCACGATGATGGGCGGGAATGCAACTGCGTGGGCAGGTCAGCTCTATTTTGCGGTACTGCCGCTCCTGGCCATCCTCATTCCGTCCCGCAGTCTGACGCCAGATCATGCAGGTCCACCTGCGTTGCTGGGCGTTCTTGGGGGCGTTACATTGGGGGCAAGGGATCGTGGCGTGACATGGCCGGCATTTCCGACATTGCTGGCATTTGCCAGCGTGGCCGCAAGTTGCTTTATTTTGCTGGTCTCGTGGAAGTCAGGCGAAGGTGAGATTTGGCTGAGCATGGGTCTGCTTACCGTTTTGGCGGTGCTCTTGATTTCTTGGTCTGACCGCGCACCAGCCTTGCAAGACGCCGCACTTTTACCCGCGTTGACCTTGTTATTCTCCGTGTTCGCGCAATCCGAAAATGGCAGCGAAACATACAGACGTTTTACCCAAACTTATAGTGAAAGCCCCGAGGCGGCGTTTCCTTGGATCAACACGATATTGGTTGCTATCGGCGTAATGATTTCTGTCCTGGCGCTTTGGCGGGCGCTGCGCGGTGGTCATTTTAGCGTGATCTGGGCCGTTGTGGCGGCTGTGTTTGGGCCCGCAATGGCGATTGTGCTTGAGATGGGCTGGCGGCCCTCAAACGTGATCGGGCCTTATCCGTGGGCGTTACATGCCGCAGGTTTGGCCGCGCTGATGGTGCTCTTTGCAGAGCGGTTTGCACGCATAGATGGTCAAAAACGCTTGCGGGTCAGTTTCGCGGTGATGTCGGCCTTGGCCTGTATGGCATTTGCCTTTGTAATAGTGCTGAGTTCCGTCGCCTTGACGGTTGCACTGGCTGTGACAGTGGTCACGGCAGCGGTCCTTGATCGCAAATGGAATCTGCCCCCTTTAGGCTGGTTTATTGCGGTGGGTGTTGTGACCCTTGGCTATCGTTTGGTCGTTGATCCCGGGCTGACGTACGGTGCCGAGGGACCAATAGCTGGCGTTTTGATCGCCTATGGCGGTACGCTTCTCGCGTTTATCGCGGCCTTATGGATGCTGCGGCCACTTGCGCGCCCAACTGCTCAGGTAATGCTGGATTCTGCGGCGTGGTCGACGGCTGGTTTGACGCTTAGCCTATTAATGTTGCGCTGGATCGAAAGTTCCGTTGGCGCGGGATATGTCGATACCCATTGGAGCCTTGGGCTGAATGCCGCGATCTGGCTGGGACTTGCACTGGCACAAGTGCAGCGTAGCGAAGGGCGTACGATTGGCTTATTGGACAAAGTGCGGTGGGCCTTGGCTTGTGTGTTTGGCTTGATGGGGGCTGCGGCATTGCTGGGTGCTTTGACACAGGCGAACCCGCTGTTCCAGCATGGTATGACCAATCACGTGTATGGGCCGATTGTTGTCAACACGTTGGCAGCGGCCTATTTGATGCCAGCGTTGGTGTTGCTGTTGGGGGCTTGGAGATTGGTGAAAATTGACATCCGCTTACGCGTCGCAGCTTCGATCTCAGGTGGTTCTCTTATCGCATTTTGGGCCCTTATGGGTGTTCGCCACTTCTGGCAGGGCGGCGCGGCCATGAACCTAGATTTCAACATCTCACAAGCTGAGCAGTACACCTACACCGTGGTATTGCTCGTACTTGGCGCTAGCCTGTTCTATCAATCGCTGGCCCGTAAATCAGCATCCATCCGCAAGGCGGGGCTGGTGGTAATCGGGCTTGCCGTGGCCAAGGTGTTCTTGATCGACATCAGCGATCTGGATGGCCTCACGCGTGTGTTCTCATTGCTGGTGTTGGGCCTGTCGCTTGCGGCGCTTGCATGGCTCAACCGCTGGGCGCAGGATCGCGACCGTGAACAGGGCAATGTTGCGGCATCTCCGCCCGAATTGCCAAACCTAGACTAAGACGCGCTTGCCCCCTTGGGGGCAGGTGCCTATAAGCCTCCTCAAGATGACAGCCTACCTGATCATACAACGAATTACTTCCCCGGCGCTCGGCCAATCCTGAGCCGCCGGGCCAAGGTGTTTGAGCCTCTCGCACCGACCCCAACTTTTTGACATACCCGACTACAAAGGACGCCAGACATGTGCGCCGAGACCCCAGAATATAAATCTACCCTGAGCCTGCCAAAGACTGACTTTCCAATGCGCGCTGGCCTACCCAAGCGAGAGCCAGCATGGCTGGAGCGCTGGGAAGAGATGGGCATCTATGATCGCCTGCGCGAAAAGGCCAAGGCCGAAACCCGTGAACCCTTTACGCTGCATGACGGCCCTCCCTATGCGAACGGGCATCTGCACATCGGTCACGCGCTGAACAAAACCATCAAAGACATGATCGTGCGCAGCCACCAAATGATGGGCCGCGACGCGCGTTACATCCCGGGTTGGGATTGCCATGGCCTGCCGATTGAATGGAAGATTGAAGAGCAGTACCGCAAAAAAGGCCGTGACAAAGATCAGGTTCCGATCAACGAATTCCGTGGCGAATGTCGCAGCTTTGCAGCGGGCTGGGTTGATATTCAACGCGAAGAATTCAAACGCCTTGGCATTCAGGGAAACTGGGAAAAGCCCTACCTCACAATGGATTTCCATGCCGAACGCGTGATCGCCGAAGAATTCATGAAGTTCCTCACCAACGGCACGCTGTATCAAGGATCCAAACCTGTGATGTGGTCGCCAGTTGAACAGACGGCACTGGCCGAAGCTGAGATTGAGTACCACGACAAAGACAGCTTTACGATCTGGGTGAAGTTTAAGGTCGTCGGTGGTGGTGATCTGGAAGACGCACAAGTTGTCATCTGGACAACAACGCCGTGGACCATGCCATCGAACAAAGCCGTCGTTTACGGCGCGGGTATCTCTTACGGTCTTTATGAGATCACCGAGACCCCTGAAGAGTGCTGGGTATCTGTTGGCGACCGGTATCTGTTGGCTGACAATCAGGCTGCGGACGTTCTGGGGCGGGCACGTCTCGAAGATGGGCAGTGGGCCCGTGTCCGTGATGTGACCAATGGTGAACTTGAAACCATTAGCCTCAAGCACCCGCTGAATGGCGTTGAGGATGGCAATGGCGAATGGGACGACCTACGCGATTTCCGTGCGGCGGATTTTGTAACCGACACGGACGGTACGGGGTTTGTACACTGTGCGCCTAGCCACGGTATGGACGAATATGAACTCTACCGTGAACTGGGCATGCTAGAGCAGGTGATCACTTATAACGTGAACCCTGATGGCCGTTTCCGCGATGATCTGCCGCTGTTTGGGGGCAAGGCGATCCTCAAGCCGAATGGCAAAGAAGGCAATGCCAACGCGGCAGTGATCGACAAGCTGGTTGAAGTTGGCGGCCTGCTGGCGCGCGGCAAGATCAAACACTCCTATCCACACAGTTGGCGCTCCAAGGCACCAGTCATCTATCGCAACACGCCACAGTGGTTTGCCGCGATTGACCGCCCGGTGGGCGATGGGCAGGACACATTCGGCAAGACAATCCGCGAACGCGCGTTGACCGAAATAGACAATGTGAATTGGACGCCGAAATCCGGCCGCAACCGCCTACACGCAATGATGGAGGCACGCCCTGACTGGGTGCTGTCGCGTCAACGTGCTTGGGGTGTGCCGCTGACGTGCTTCACGCGCAAAGATAAGCTGCCGACAGACGCGGATTTCCTGCTGCGCAACGACGACGTGAACAAACGCATTGTTGAGGCGTTTGAAGTAGAAGGGGCGGACGCATGGTATGCTGAGGGTGCCAAAGAGCGTTTCTTGGGCGATATCGTGAATCCTGACGACTATAATCAGGTCATGGATATTTTGGACGTATGGTTTGATTCCGGTTCCACACACGCGTTCACTTTGCGTGACCGCGAAGACGGATCCGAGGATGGCATCGCTGACGTTTACATGGAGGGCACCGATCAACACCGCGGTTGGTTCCACTCATCCTTGTTGCAGTCCTGTGGCACCTATGGCCGCGCGCCTTACCGTCAGGTAGTGACCCATGGGTTCACGTTGGATGCGAAGGGCATGAAGATGTCAAAATCCATCGGCAACACAATTGTTCCAGAAAAGATTGTGCAGCAATACGGCGCTGATATCTTGCGTCTTTGGGTTGCTCAGACGGATTACACCACCGATCAGCGGATTGGTGATGAAATCCTGAAAGGTACGTCAGACAGCTATCGCCGTCTGCGGAATACCATGCGCTACATGCTTGGATCACTACCCGATTTTGACGCGTCCAAAGCTGTTAAGCCTGAGGACATGCCAGAGCTGGAGCGCTTGATGCTGCACAAATTGGCTGTGCTGGATGACGTCGTGCGCAAAGGCTACGCTGCGTTCGATTTCCAAGGTGTGTTCCGCGCTATCTTCGAATTCGCAACACTTGATTTGTCGTCGTTCTACTTCGATATCCGCAAGGATGCGCTGTATTGCGATGGCGATACGCCGCGCCGTTTGGCTGCGCTGACCGTGCTGGATCACTTGTATGCTCGCCTGACCACGTGGTTGGCACCAATCTTGCCGTTCACGATGGAAGAAGTCTGGCTGCAGCGCAATGGCGAAGAAACATCTGTGCATTTGGTCGATTTCCCGCAAACGCCAGACAACTGGCGCGATGATGCGCTGGCGGCGCGTTCCGAAACCGTACGTGCGGTGCGCCGTGTTGTGACTGGTGCACTGGAAGAACAGCGCACGGCCAAGGTCATCGGTTCTTCCCTTGAGGCGGCACCAACTGTGTACCTCTCGCCAGAGCTTGCAGCGGTCATCACTAACCGCGAAACCTTTGCTGATCTGTGCATCACCAGCCAGATCACGGTTGTTGAAGGCGAGGCACCAGAAGGTGCATTCATGTTGGAAGATGTAGCTAATGTTGGCGTTGTCTTTGGCAAAGCTGATGGTGAAAAATGCGCGCGTTGCTGGAAAGTGCTGCCAGACGTAGGCACACACAGCCATGAAGCAGTTTGTGCACGCTGTGACGCAGCGATCTAAGGCACTGTCTTAGGTTGGTTTTTGAATAGGGGCGGGTGTAAATCCTGCCCCTTTTTCTATTCCGGTTATGATTTTATCATCATTCGGATTGAGTGGTGAGCACGCAGCACGCATACTCAAGACATGAAAACATGCACCGTACCCACACAATTTGGCGATCTGATTCTCATGCAAGAAGGTGAGCACATAACGAAACTTGATTGGGGCCGCGCCGCGAGTGAGGATTCTAGCGAGCTACTTGATGAAGCGCGCCGTCAGTTGCTAGCTTATGACGCCGGAGAGCTAGAGGTGTTTGATCTACCGCTTCAAGTTAGGGGAAGTGATTTTCAGCGTGCTGTTTGCGCTGCTATGTCAGCAATCTCATTTGGCGATACTTGTACCTACGGCGACATCGCCAAACAACTAGGCGCGCCTGCGCAAGCAGTGGGGGGGGCGTGCGGTGGCAACCCGATTCCCGTAATCATCCCGTGCCACCGTGTTATGGGGGCAAAGGGGCTTACGGGGTTTTCGGGTGCTGGTGGGGTCGAGACCAAGGTCGCCCTGCTACGTCATGAAAAAGCAGGTGGTTTCCTGATCTAGATATCAGCGCCATCATACATGATTTGCTGCGCAACACCGGCGAAGATAAGATAGATAGAGGTTACAACCAAACCCCATGCCGCCCAGCTCTCTGGATGGAAATTTACCAATGCAGCCCATCCCGCAAAGAATGTCCACGCCAAAGCCATTGGCAGTGTGACGGTGCGCCACCGCTCGGTACGGACTGGGTGCACAAATTTCAGCGGGATAAACATGGTGATAGCAAGGAACGTCACCAACACAAGGCTGATGTACCACGGGATGTTCAACGCAAAGATCACCAGCACCAGCATATTCCAGCATCCGGGGAATCCTGAAAATGAATTATCTTTTGTTTTCATGCGCGTATCGCAAAAATACATTGCGCTGGCAAAGGTGACAATGATCAGCATCAGCCATCCGCTCCACCCGTCCATCCGACCTGATTGGAACAGGGCAAAGGCTGGAATAAAAACATAGGTGAGATAATCAATGATCAAATCAAGAAGCACGCCGTCAAATTCCGGTGCATTGGTTTTGACGTCGTATTTACGCGCCAGCGGCCCGTCTATGCCATCCACAAAGAAGGCCACAACCAGCCAGAAAAACATGATGTCATATTTCTCTTGGACGGCGGCCAACATGGCCAGCATGGCGAAAACCGCACCAGAGGCGGTGAGCAAGTGAACGGCGAGTGCTTTTTGTTTGATTGTCATAAGGCTGTCTCGCAAATCAAAGAGGTGGATGCAAAAGGAAAAGCGTCATGCGCGGGGATGAGAGCGGTTATACACTTCCATCAATCGAACGGTATCGACAGCGGTGTAGGCTTGAGTGGTGGAAAGAGACGCGTGGCCCAGCAGTTCTTGGATCGCGCGTAAATCACCGCCCGCATCCAATAAATGGGTGGCAAAGCTGTGGCGCATAGCGTGCGGTGTTGCGCTGGCGGGCAGGCCCAATTGCATGCGGGCATTTGCCATTACTTTCTGGATAATGCCTGCGGAGAGGCCGCCACCACGCACACCGCGAAAAAGCGGTTCGTTTGGTTGCTGCGCATGTGGACAGGCCCGCAGATAGTTCTCCACGGCGTCTCGAGCAGCAGGTAGAACAGGAACCACACGTTCCTTGCCGCCCTTACCTGTGATCCGCAGAACGCTTGGTAAAGGTGCGTCAGCACCTTTCAGACCCAAGGCTTCGGAAATGCGAAGGCCACAACCCCATAGCAAGGTCAGCACGGCCACATCACGGGTACCAACCCACGGATCACGGCCCTGCGTCTCGACGCAGTCGATTAGTTCGCGCGCGGCATCAATGGCCAGAGGGCGAGGCAGCTTTTTGGTGAACTTAGGGGAGCGTGTGGCTAGGACGGCGGTGGGTTCAAAACCTTCACGCTCTGCCAGCCAGCGATAGAATGCTTTTACAGCGGACAATTTGCGCGCAAGGCTGCGCGAGCCAACATCGGCGTTGCGCGTCTGTGCCATCCACGCGCGCATGTCGCTCACGGTAATTTTTGCAAGCGCGCCAAGGCCTTGGGATTGACCGTGATGCACGCTGATAAATGCAAGAAATTCAGTGACGTCGCCGCGATATGCCGTCAGGGTGTTTTCCGCTGCCCCTTTGAGGGCGCGCTGATGATCTAGCCACGTTTGCAACGCGTCCCGCGCGGCGGGAGAGATAGCAAGGGTATCGGGTGTGTCGCTCAAGACAGCCAGCGGCGCATGGTCCGCTCGAAAACGCCAGTGAAGAACACCAGTAAATCAGTGCCCTGCTGAGGGCCAAACATGTGCGGGTCTTCGGCACCCATTACCAACATACCGGGCAGGCGGCCGGGGCCAAAATCCAACTTGAGGCATGCTTCAGAGCGAATCCATTCAGCGTTGGGGCCGTAGATGTTTTCCGAGGCATCCTGAACTGACCGCAGCGTGACCTGACGAACTGTGCCACCACGTCCTTGGCTAAGATAGCTGTCGATGAACCCAGGTTCGGCCACGCTCAGAACGTCGCCAAGGCGCTTTACGGCGGGGTCGTTATCGTTTTGAACTGACTCGAGAACCAATTTTACCGCATCGACGCGCAGAATTTCGGCAACTTCGCCGCCAAGGTCCCGCAGAAAAGTTTCAAACTCGACCGGATCAAGCATCCTCAGAATCGCGCGGTGGATTTGATTGGTGCCAGCAAGATTTTCGTATGCGGCGGCAATCACACTGCGGTGGGTAGCTTCAAGCCGATCAATGCGCGTCTCAAGGCGTTCCATCGCTATTCCGCGTAGGTCGACAATATTGCCGCCCATAGCTTTCTCGTTTGCGGCAATCAACTCCTGCATGACATCGCTATCGTCCAGAATCACATCTGGTTGCGAAATGATCGCTTCGCGCAGGGCGTCTTCAATTTTTGGGCTGCTGCTCATGCTGCTCTCGTCTTGTTTTGAAGTTCTATAACACGGCAGATTTGGATTTTCTGCTCTTTTTTGCTGACTTAATAGGCAATCGTGCCAAAATTGCCGTTTCAGGGGAGGGCTGCACGCCCATTCCCCTGATTTTATCGATTTGTATGTCGTAACGTCAGCTTATGGAAAAACAGCAAACAAATGTGCCTTTACCGATATTCCCTCTGACCCCAGAGCAACTTCGTGCGCTGTTAGGCTCAAAGGGCTGACGAAGTCCTGACTAATTACAGGATGTTCTGGCCGGTTTTGGCCCAATCTTTCATAAACTGCTCAAGACCTTTGTCGGTCAGCGGGTGTGTTGCCAGCTTGCGGATCACTTCTGGTGGCGCTGTCATCACGTCGGCACCTACAAGAGCACATTCACGTACATGGCCAACTGTGCGGATGGATGCCGCAAGAATCTGTGTTTCATAGCCATAGTTGTCATAGATTGTGCGGATGTCTTCGATCAAGTCCATGCCATCAAGGTCGATGTCATCCAGACGGCCAATGAACGGCGAGATGAACGTGGCACCGGCTTTTGCGGCCAGCAGCGCTTGATTGGCTGAGAAGCAAAGGGTCACATTGACCATTTTTCCTTCGCCCGACAGAACTTTACAGGCTTTCAGGCCATCCCATGTGAGGGGCAGCTTGACGGTGATGTTTTCTGCGATTTCTGCCAGCTTGCGGCCTTCGGCGATCATCGCATCAGCTTCCATGGCGACAACTTCGGCAGAAACTGGGCCGGAAACGATGCTACAGATTTCTTTTGTGACTTCCATAATGTCACGGCCTGATTTCAGGATCAGTGAGGGGTTGGTTGTAACCCCGTCGACCATTCCCAAATCGTTCAGCTCGGCAATGTCTTTGATCTCGGCGGTATCTACAAAAAATTTCATATCTGGTCCTTCACGGTTGGAATGGGGCGCAGGGCGGTTATGTTGGGCACAAGTTATTTGCTTGTCTTCAAGGACGCTGATAGCCCTCGTTCCCCTCAGGCGCAAGGAAGCCTCGTTTGTCTCAGCAGATGTTCTTTGACGAAGGTACGCTGGTCGCGGTGCTGACAACACAGCCGCTGGACCGCGCACTTGATTACAAAGCCCCCGAAGGCGGCTGCCAGTTGGGTGCGTTCGTTGAGGTGCCTCTGGGCCCGCGAAAGGTAATTGGTGTGGTGTGGGGCGCCGGCAAAGGCGATTTTGACTATAACAAGGTGCGATCGGTTATGCGGGTGCTGGATGCGGCCCCGATGCGCGCAGAGATGATGTCGTTCCTTGAAAAATCCGCTGGCTACACGCTAACAGCCCTCAGTTCGATGTTGCGCCTTACCACGCGGGCGCCGGGTTTGGGAGATCCGCCATCCATGCAGCGAATCTATCGCCGTGGAGTGGGCGAACCTGATCGCGTGACAGCAGCACGCACAAAGGTGCTGGAAACCCTTAGTGAATATGGCGACCTGTCCTTTACCCTAAAAGAACTGGCCGAGCTGTCAGGCGTGACCTCCTCTGTAATCAAGGGCTTGGTCAAGCAAGGCGTGGTGCATGAAGAAGAAAGCCCGCGTGATTTGCCATTCCAGCGGCTTGATCCTGATTTGCCCAGCAAAGAGCTGACTCAAGATCAGGCCAATGCGTCTGAAAATCTGGCTGCCGCCGTGTCGTCAGGCGATTACGGAACCACATTGCTGCGTGGTGTGACCGGATCAGGCAAGACCGAAGTCTACCTAGAAGCAGTTGCCGCCGCGTTGCGTGCAGGGCGTCAGGCGCTTGTGTTACTGCCAGAAATCGCTTTGACATCCGAGTTTCTCACACGGGTTGAGGCGCGTTTTGGCGCAAAACCTGCCGAATGGCACTCTGGCGCGACAATGACGGAGAGGCGGCGCATTTGGCGGATGATCGGGCAGGGGCAGGCCCAGCTTGTGATCGGCGCGCGCTCGGCCCTGTTCCTTCCTTACCAAAATTTGGGTTTGATCGTTGTCGATGAAGAGCATGATACATCCTACAAACAAGAAGAGGGTGTATTGTATAACGCGCGTGACATGGCTGTGCTGAGGGCATCCATTTGTGGCGCACATGTTGTGCTGGCCTCGGCCACGCCTTCGCTGGAATCATGGGCCAATGCGCAGGCGGGCAAATACACCAAGCTAGAGCTAACTTCGCGATTTGGTCCTGCGGTTATGCCGACGATGGGCACAATTGATATGCGTGCTGAGGGGTTGCCATCGGATCGCTGGGTCTCGCCCAAACTAAAGGCCGAAGTGGATACGCGGCTGGAGCGCGGTGAGCAGGCGATGTTGTTCATCAACCGCCGTGGGTACGCGCCCGTGACCCTGTGTCGTGCCTGCGGACATCAGATCGCATGCGACCATTGCGATGCGCGCATGGTAGAACACCGCTTTCTCAAGCGGCTTGTTTGTCACCAATGTGGTGAGAGCAAAGAAATGCCAACCGTCTGCCCGTCGTGTGAGGCCGAAGACAAACTGGCACCCGTTGGCCCTGGTGTCGAGCGTTTGGGCGAAGAGGCAACAGCGCTTTGGCCTGATGCGCGTATCGCCACCCTTAGCTCAGACATGTACGGCTCTGCCCGTGCTCTCAAGGCCGAGATCGCAGGTATTGCGCAAGGCACAGCGGATATTATCATCGGCACGCAGCTGGTTGCGAAAGGGCATAACTTCCCCAAACTGACGCTTGTTGGGGTCATTGATGCAGACCTAGGCTTGATGGGTAGCGATCTGCGGGCGGCTGAACGCACGTTCCAATTGATGCGGCAGGTCGCTGGCCGCGCGGGGCGTGCTGAGGCACCGGGCACGGCGCTATTGCAAACTTATCAGCCTGATCATCCAGTAATACGCTCAATCCTTGCGGGTGACGAAGAGGGGTTTTGGAAAGCTGAAGCTACCGAGCGTAAGCAGGCAGGCATGCCACCCTATGGGCGTTTGGCGGGAATTATCCTTAGCGGGCCAGATATGGCAGCGGTGTTTGATGCAGGCAACCAATTGGCGCGCAATGATCGCGTCCTGCGTGATATCGGGGCACAGGTTTATGGTCCTGCGCCAGCACCTATTGCGCGAGTGCGTGGGCGGCACCGCGTCCGGTTGCTGGTGAAGGCAGATAAAGGTGTGGCGTTGCAGCGCGCGCTTAGTATTTGGGTCAGCCAGATCAGGCTAAAAGGCGACCTGCGCCTTGCCGTTGATATTGATCCGCAAAGCTTTTACTGACCAGAAATGTGACAGGGCTGCACAGTAAATGTGCAGCAATACCTATCGCCTTTGCTAAAAAGCAGGCGTAGAGCTTGCACATGATAGATTTTCTGACCCTCGATGATGCCAAAGATCAACCGTTCTGGCGGCGTCCCATAACGCTTTTGTTTGTGATGGCTTTGGCCATGCCGATTGCATTTTTCACGTGGTATGCGCTGCTCAATAACTTTGTGAATGAAGTGGCACAATTTGACGGTGCAGACATCGGCCTGTTGCACACCATTCGTGAAATTCCGGGTTTCTTGTCGTTTCTGGTGATTTTCCTGATCATTGTTGTGCGTGAACAGGTTCTGGGGCTGGTGTCGCTCATTCTGCTTGGGGCGGCGACTGCGGTGACAGCATGGTTCCCTCAGCTTACGGGCATCATGGTTCTCACTTTCCTTAGTTCTGTAGGCTTTCATTACTATGAGACGGTAAATCAATCGTTGCAGTTACAATGGCTGCCAAAAGATCGCGCGCCACAGATCATGGGCTGGCTAATGGCTATGGGATCAGCGGCAACGTTCTGCGTGTATTTTGTTATTATGATCCTTTGGGAGCCTTTGGGACTGTCCTATAATATTGTCTTTATGGCTGGGGGCGGTATCACGATGGCATTAGCGTTGTTCGCGTTACTGGCCTATCCGCAATACGAAAGCCCGCATCCGCAAATCAAACGGTTGGTCCTGCGCCGCCGCTATTGGTTGTATTATGCGTTGCAGTTCATGGC
>ERZ1027208.371-NODE-371-length-18375-cov-8.831550_pt1 | contig 18375 bp, 15 predicted proteins | sample MGYA00520867_ERZ1027208 | MGnify/ENA primary metagenome ERZ1027208 (study PRJEB33311, sample SAMEA4378413) | marine metagenome | biome: Marine biome; feature: Fjord; material: Water | collected 2014-07-20T08:00:00Z/2014-07-... | depth 75 m ...
GATATGGGTGCTGGTGTGCGCATGGGTTGGGCCGCAGTCTCTTTGGTAGTGGCGTTGTTCTACGCGTTTGAGGGTAATTACGTGTCGCGCTGGGGCGTTGCGGGGCTTGATCCTTTTCAGCTTATGCTCGGCGCGTCATTGGTAGGACTGGCGATTGTGACGCCGCTGATGTTGGCGCGCGGGCACATTATTATTCCGCAATGGCCGTTGCCCCCAGCGCAGGTGGGTTTGGTCGGATCTTCTGTGATCCATGTGCTGGTCTATGCCAGCTACGTTTGGCTGGTCGGGCGAGCAGGGGCGGTTTTTGCGGTGCAAGTCAGCTATATGGTGACGGGTTTTGGTCTGTTCTGGGCGTGGTTGATTTTAGACGAGGCATTCTCGAATATGATCTGGTTGGCCTTGGCGGCTATGTTTGCGGGCATGTATTTGGTACAGCCCCGTCCCAAAGCAGCACTTGCCGACGATCCCGTGATCGGCGACAACTAAAACGTCAACAGGGACCGGCCCATATCTATGTTTGAACTTTCCCAATTTTCGCAGGCGATGCTCTCCCTCACAGTTGTGGTGGTGATGTTTATCCTGTTCCTAAGAGAGACACTGCCGACTGAAGTTGTCGCGCTGGCGGGGGCTGCATCGTTACTGGCGATGGGTCTGTTACCCTATGAGGACGCGCGCATTGTGCTGTCCAACTCTGCCCCGTGGACAATTGCGGCGATGTTCATCGTGATGGGCGCGCTCGTACGTACAGGCGCGCTTGAGGTGTTAACCCAATTGGCCGAGCGATATGCGCGGACGAATCCAAAGCTAGCAGTTATCGGCGTGATCCTGTCGGTGATGGGCGCCTCTGCGATCATGAACAACACACCTGTTGTTGTGGTGATGATCCCTGTTGTTGTTCAACTGAGCAAAACATTGGGCACCAAAGCATCCAAGCTACTGATCCCGCTTAGCTATGCCGCAATCATGGGCGGTTCATTGACCTTGATCGGCACCTCCACCAATCTGCTGGTTGACGGTGTTGCCCGCTCGCAAGGAATGGAACCATTTGGCATTTTCGAAATCTTGCCGATTGGTCTGGTCGTTTGCACATGGGGCCTTATTTACATGGCAACCATAGGGAGGCGTCTGCTTCCTGAACGCGACAGCATGGCTGGCATGCTGTCAGATCGATCAAAGATGAAGTTCTTTTCCGAGGCAGTAATTCCACCAGAAAGCAACTTGGTCGGGCGTGAAGTGCTGGATGTTAAATTGTTCAAACGCGAAGGCGTGCGGTTGATTGACGTTGTGCGCGGCGATGCCTCGTTGCGTAGAAATCTCAAGGAAGTTGTGCTGCAAACTGGTGACCGTGTCGTGCTGCGAACACAAATGGCTGAGCTGCTGAGCCTGCAGGCAACCCCAGAACTCAAACGTGTTGATCAGGTCTCTGCGGTTGAGACTAACACGGTAGAGGTTTTGATCACACCGGGATGCAAGATGATTGGCCGCAGCCTAGGTGCGCTACGCTTGCGCCGCCGTTACGGTGTATATCCGCTGGCGGTTCACCGCCGGAACCAGAACATTGGCCGCCAGCTGGATGATTTGGTTGTACGTGTGGGCGACACGCTTCTACTTGAGGGCGCATCAGAAGACATTCATCGTCTGGCTGTTGATATGGATATGGTTGATGTCAGCACGCCGTCCCAGCGCGCCTACCGCCGTGGCCACGCGCCTATCGCCATTGCGGCCTTGGCGGCGATTGTTGTGTTGGCCGCGCTGAATGTAGCGCCTATTTTGATGCTGGTCGTTATCGCTGTTGCGGTTGTTTTGGTGACAGGCTGTATTGACGCGGATGAGGCATTTTCGTTCATCGATGGTCGTTTGCTGGCGCTGATTTTCTCGATGCTATGTGTTGGAGCTGCGTTGCAGCACACAGGCGCAGTTCAGCTGATTGTAGATGCCATTTCCCCGGCATTGACGAACATGCCACCTGCGGTCGTGATCTTTTGTGTGTTCTTGATGACCACGGTCTTTACCGAAATTGTGTCAAACAATGCGGTAGCGGTCATTATGACACCCATCGCAATTTCGTTGGCGGCATCACTGGGTATGGATGCGCGGGCATTGGTCGTGGCCGTGATGATTGCGGCGTCTTGTGCGTTCGCGACGCCAATCGGATATCAGACCAACACGTTGATCTATGGGCCGGGCGGATACAAATTCACTGACTTTATGCGTGTGGGCATTCCGTTGAACCTGTCAATGTCGCTGATCGCCAGCGGTGTCATTCCGTTAATTTGGTAAGGGCTTCTTAGGTTCTATTAAGCTCGGAAAATCGTTTGATCCACTCGCGGCTGGTTTCGTCGGCTAAACGTGCTGTCGGAACTTCTATGTTTTGCGCGGCTTGAGCTGGGCAGCCGAGGTCTTGCAACACCTGTGATAAAATATCACGAGGGTTAGCGGCCAGCGCACTGTAGGTAATCGTCAGCGGTGCAATGCTTTGGGCGTCAAACCATGCGCGCCATGCAGCATCCGCCGCGAGGAATTCCGCATGTTTTGTTTCAATGGCCTCTGCGTCAAAGATGGGCGTGCTGTGGGGGGCAAGGCGTTCGATTTCGCGTCCGTCAGGGGCTTTGTGCCAAAGGCCGTTCTGTTCTGCTTTTACAAATGATACGGCCTGCTCAATCTTGTCTTCTCGCGTAAGGTGGATGAAGCGCACCGAACCGAATTCAGCCTGCAATCGCGCTGCGTCAGTGGGGTGATTTGGCTGCAATACCTCAAGCTGTTTGCAGAAAAACGCAAAGCTGTGGCGCTGTAGGCGTAAGCCAAACAATGCGCCTGATCCACGCCCCTGAACTTTGATCCTATCCATTACCGAGGGCAGGGGAGTTTCCGCGGGCATGCCAACTCCGGTGGCCCAATCGGTAAGTGATGATTGGTGAAAGTAGGATGCAGGCACACCCGCCGCGCCGCTGTTTTCTAATCGTTTGCACAGTAGCGTGCTGCCGCTGCGTGGGCTGGTGCAAATGATATAGCTGTCAAAATTGGCCATAGCGCCGATCTTACAAGGGCCAGAAAAACAAAATTGCAGGGATGGATACTGTGACTACGATGATCTCTAGCGGCAAGCCCATGCGCCAGTAGTCCCCAAAACCATATCCGCCGGGACCAAGGATAAGCGTGTTGTTCTTGTGGCCAATCGGCGTGAGGAATGCGGATGATGCAGCAATTGCTACAGCCATCAAAAAGGGATCGGGGTTTACCTCAAGTGTTTGCGCCATTTGGATGCCAACAGGGGCGGCGACAATGGTGGTCGCGGTGTTGTTTAGAACATCCGACAGGGTCATCGTCACAACCATCAGCACAGTCAGCACAGCCCATGCGGGCATGCCCTCGGTCAGGTTGACCAATGATCCCGCGATCAGCTCGGTTCCGCCGGATTTTTCCAATGCGGCCCCAAGCGGTATCATCGAGCCCAGCAAGACAACAACGGGCCATTCAATGTGGGTGTAAAGCTCGGAGAGGGGGACAATCTTGGCCAAAACATAGGCGACTACAACAATGCCCAATGCGATGGGCAGATAGATTAGCCCAAGGGATGCCGCGACAACCGCACCTGCAAACAGGCCAATGGCCAGCCACACTTTGCTGTTCTCGGTCACTGCCAAACCACGATCAGCCAGCGGTAAAACGCCCAGCCATTCTGTGACGTCATTGCCCGTGTCGCGGGGAACCAACAGCAGCAAAATATCCCCTGCTTCTAGTTGGGTCTTGCGCAACTGAGACGTGATCTTGCGTCCGCGCCGCGAAATGCCCAGCAGGACCGTGCGTTGACGCCATGCCAAACCGACAGCTTGGGCGGTGCGACCCGCAAGCCGGCTTTCAGCGGTGATGACAACTTCGATGATTTCAACGCCGTCGCCATCCGCGCGAAGACGTTCTTCGCGGGCGCTATCAGCTACGGCCAGATCAAGGGTTGAACGGAATTCATCCAAGGCATCAGGCGTTGCCTCTAGAACAAGTGCGTCACCGGCCCGGAGTTCCGTGTTTTGCGCGCGGCCATAACGGCGTTTGCCTTCGCGCATCAGGCCAATAATGGTAACATCCGCTTTGTCTGCGGTCTCTTCCAATTCAGAAACGCGTTTACCGATGTGTTTGCTGTTTTCGGGCACAACCAACTCAGCAATATAGGCGGCCAGGTCTTCTTCACTGATCCCGCCATCATCGCGTGCCGGAATCATCCGCCATCCGACCAGTGCCACAAACGCGAGGCCGGCAATCGCCGCAACTCCGCCAACAGGGGCGAAATCAAACATCTTGAACGGTGCGCCAAGGCTTTCTTCGCGGATTGCGGCGATAATGATGTTGGGTGGGGTGCCAATAAGGGTCACCATGCCACCAAGAATAGTCGCAAAACTGAGCGGCATCAGCGACAGGCCGGGTGAGCGGCCTGCTTTGCGTGCTGTTTGGATGTCTACGGGCATCAATAGCGCCAGCGCGGCCACGTTATTCATAAACGCCGACAGGATGCCGCCAACGGCCCCCATCAACGTGATATGCGCGCCAAGGGAGCGAGAAGCATCCACTAATGTGCGTGTGATCAACAAAACAGCGCCGGATCGAACAAGCCCTGCAGAGACCACTAAAACCAGCGCCACAACCAGTGTGGCAGGGTGCCCGAACCCGTCAAAGGCATCTTTGCTGTCGACAACCCCCAGCACAACACCCGCCATAAGGGCAGAAAAAGCTACAATATCATAGCGAAAGCGGCCCCAAAGGAGGAGGCCGAACACGGCACCAAAAAGGGCGAATAGGGTTATTTGATCTTGGCTCATGTGCGCACCTTGTTGCAGACGGGGGGGCAGGACAAGGGGAGATTACGTCTAACTGGGCCCCTTGTGCCGTCATAGGGAAGCAAGGTGCGCCTCTTGCGCGGAAGATTGCGGGGCGCGGTATTTACAGGATTTTGCCCTTCAGCCTCATGTACTGATGTAAACGGTTAGACCAGAGATGATAGGTGAGCCTTGCAGCCTGTGCTGCCCCTGCCGTATAAGCGCGCGTGATACAGTAATTCTCAGACGGAGACGATCCATGGCAGGCCACTCGAAATGGGCAAACATCCAACACCGCAAAGGGCGTCAGGACAAACTGCGCTCCAAGATGTTCTCGAAGTTCTCCAAGGAGATCACCGTGGCCGCCAAAATGGGCGATCCGGATGTGGACAAAAACCCGCGCCTGCGTTTGGCGGTAAAAGAAGCCAAGCAAGCCTCGATGCCCAAAGACAACATTGATCGCGCGATCAAGAAGGCAGTGGGTGGAGATGCGGAAGATTACGAAGAAATCCGCTATGAAGGCTACGGCACCAGTGGTGTTGCAGTTATTGTTGAGACAATGACCGACAACCGGAACCGCACCGCGTCTACTGTGCGCTCTACGTTTACCAAATACGGTGGTAATCTAGGCGAGACTGGCAGCGTTGGTTTTATGTTCGATCGCAAAGGCGAGGTCATGTTTCCGGCTAGTGTGGGTGATGCAGATACCGTGATGATGGCCGCGATCGAAGCGGGCGCAGAAGACGTGGACAGTTCAGAAGACGGTCACGTGATCTATTGCGCGGACACCGACCTGAATGATGTTTCCACCGCTCTTGAGGCTGAGCTGGGCGAAAGTGACAGCACCAAGCTGATCTGGCGTCCGACGACAACCACAGAGATGGATCTGGAGGGCATGCAAAAGCTGATGAAGTTGATTGACGCGCTCGAGGATGATGATGATGTCCAGCGCGTAACGGCCAACTTTGAAGCCTCTGACGAAGTGATGGAAGCGCTAGAGTAACTCTCGCTTCACACATTGATAGAATTAGAAACGCCGTTGCATTGATTTGCTGCGGCGTTTTGCGTTCGGATTGATTGGCTCTAATTGGGTAGTGGGTAAATAAAAAGCCGCCCACTGGGCGGCTTGGGTCGCACGTCAAAGCGTGGCGTATATCAGGTTGCTTGGCCCATAGAACGTAGCAATCCCCACAACCCGGCTGGGTTGTTGTTGCGGATCGTACGGAGCGGTTCTCTTTGGCTCGAAATATTAGCCAGCAAACGTTTTACCTCATTGAGGCGCTTAACGGCACCATGGCCGCCTGCACTTGCTTGCATGCGCAGGATTTTTGTTTGGGTCTCAAGCGCACTTGCGATGAGATCCAGTTCGTCTGGGCTGACTTCCAGCTTCTTTGATTCTTCAGTCATCTGCTTTTCCTTCATCAGTCTTTGGCAGATAGGCACTCATTCGGTCATGCGCCAGAGGGAACTGTTCAGTTTCGTGTGAGTGAGCGTAATATTTCTGTAACATGGTTTTCTTGGGGCAAGATGTTGAAAGTTTTACGGAAGTTTCCGGCCCATTTATTACTTAAGAAGCTAACCGCAGAGGCGCTCACAGGCAAAACGCATTGCTGTGAGCATCGCGTGAAGATGCTTCTCGTCTCGACATCCATTTGAGGGGGCAATACCCATGTAGTTCCAAACTTACATGCGACTAGGATATTCAACCGATGCTCTCTTCCTTTGTTCCGGGCTTTTTGCTGAGTTTATCCTTGATCGTGGCGATTGGTGCGCAGAATGCGTTTGTTCTGCGGCAAGGATTGCGTCGTGAACATGTTTTTTGGGTCTGTCTGACCTGTGGGATGTCAGATGCAATACTGATTGCTGCAGGTGTGGCGGGCTTTGGTGCGCTGGCTGAAAACGTCCCGTGGTTTGAGCCCCTGATGAGATACGGCGGCGCGGCGTTCCTGATCATCTATGGCTGGCGTAACGCTGTCAGCGCATGGCGGGGCGGTGAAACGTTACAAGCCGAAGACCGGGTGCCCGCGACGCTGAGTAAGACCCTCATGATGTTGCTTGCCCTGACGTTTCTTAATCCGCATGTCTATCTGGATACGCTTGTGCTGCTCGGCTCCATTTCAGCGCAATATGAAAGCCGTCTTGCCTTTGGTGCTGGTGCAGTATTGGCAAGCCTTTCATTCTTTTTTGCACTTGGATACGGCGCGCGCCTGCTAGAGCCGGTCTTCGCCAAACCGCTAAGTTGGCGCATATTAGATGCATTCATAGCGCTGACAATGTGGGCAATCGCGGCTTCACTTCTTTTCCACTAAGCTCTTGCGTTGGTTGTAGAATTGCGTTCAAGTCACTCCATGACAACACAAAATTCTCAACGGCCCATTGTCGGCATCTTTTGGATGTTGGTGACAGGTATGTGCTTTATCCTGGTGACCGCATTGGTCAAAACCATGGGGCCGCGTTTGCCACCCGGTGAGGCAGCGTTCTTGCGCTATGCTATGGGTCTGGTGTTCTTGATACCGTCTTTTGCGGCTCTGCGATCTGCTCATCTGACGCGTCGGCAGTGGGGGCTGTTTTCATTGCGCGGTTTTTGCCATGCGGGTGGCGTGATCTTGTGGTTCTTTGCGATGGTCCGCATTCCGATCGCCGAAGTGACGGCCATGGGCTATCTCGCACCAATTTATGTTACCATTGGTGCTGCACTGTTCTTGGGGGAGCGGCTGGCATTTCGGCGGATCGTAGCGGTTGCCTTGGGCCTGTTGGGTGCGGCGATTATCTTGCGCCCTGGATTTCGCGAAGTGAGTAGCGGCCATATGGCAATGTTGCTGGCAGCCGTCGTTTTTGCCGGGAGCTATCTGGTGGCAAAAGTCATGGCGGATGAGGTGAAGCCAAGCGTTGTGGTGGCGATGTTGTCGATATTTGTGACCATCGGATTGGCACCTTTTGCCGCCGCTGATTGGATCGTGCCAAACGCCAGAGAATTGATGTTTCTTGCTGGGGTGGCCGTGTTTGCTACGGCGGGACACTATACAATGACATTAGCGTTTGCGGCAGCACCCGTCACGGTAACGCAGCCCGTGACATTCCTACAGCTGATTTGGGCCACTCTGCTGGGTGTGGTTTGGTTTGCGGAACCTGTTGATATCTGGGTGGTTTTGGGCGGCGTGGTCATTTTAGGGTCGGTGGCGTTTATCACGTGGCGTGAGGCTATTCTAAAACGCAGGATAACGCCGGATGCACCCGCAACCAAAGGCTGATTTTTTATTGATTGACGGATCAATCTAAAACCGCCACGTTCCAGCGCATGTTAAAACAAGTTCGATTCCTATGCCTAAACTAGGTATGAAACCCCTTCGCCGCGCGTCATTAGTGCAAGCGACGATCACAGAGATCGGCCGCGCTCAGTCGCTTGATGTGACTGTAGGACAGATCGCCAAACGGGCGGGCGTCTCAACGGCATTGGCCCATCATTACTTTGGTGGCAAGAACGAGATATTCTTGGCGGCGATGCGCCATATCCTGGCGGAATACGGTGTGCAGGTGCGCAACCGTCTTGAGCTGGCAACAACGCCGTTTGAACGCGCCGAAGCGATCATCACTGCCAGCTTTGACAAAACCTGTTTTGCGCCAGCAACAGTTTCTGCGTGGATGACGCTGTATGCGGCGGCCCCAACGAATGTGGAAATGAAACGTCTTTTGTCGCTTTATCAGTCGCGGTTGCGGTCAAATCTGACCCATGCGTTGCGTTCTCTGACGGTCAAGCCCGAGGCGGATGCGGATATGATCGCGGCTTTGATCGATGGGATATACCTGCGCGAAGCGCTTTCTGATGAAGGTTCGCGCAAGACGGCGCAACATATGGCGTTGTTGGCACTGAATTTAATCGTGAAGGATCGGACATGACCCAGCCAAATATCCTCATTCTGATGGTGGATCAGCTGAACGGTACGCTGTTTCCGGATGGGCCTGCTGACTGGTTGTACGCGCCCAATCTCAAAAAACTGGCCGCACGTTCAACCCGTTTTCAAAACGCTTACACCGCATCGCCGCTGTGCGCGCCGGGGCGAGCCGCGTTCATGTCAGGCCAATTACCCAGTGCGACAGGCGTTTATGATAACGCGGCTGAGTTCACATCCTCGATCCCCACCTATGCGCACCACCTGCGCCGCGCGGGCTATTACACGTGTCTGTCTGGCAAGATGCATTTTGTCGGACCTGACCAATTGCACGGCTTTGAAGACCGTCTAACCACCGATATTTACCCCGCCGATTTTGGCTGGACCCCAGATTACCGCAAGCCCGGCGAGCGGATCGACTGGTGGTATCACAACATGGGCAGCGTCACAGGCGCAGGTGTGGCCGAAATCAGCAATCAGATGGAATATGATGATGCCGTCGCCTATGAGGCCACGCGCAAAATTTATGAACTGTCTCGCGGGTTGGATAAACGCCCGTGGTGCCTGACTGCCAGCTTTACGCATCCGCATGATCCCTATGTCGCACGCAAGAAATACTGGGATCTGTACGCGGATTGTGAGCACCTGCTGCCCGAAGTCCCTGCAATGGCATATGACGACCATGATGCACATTCCAAACGCATCTTTGACGCCAACAACTGGCGTGATTTTGATATCACCGAAGAAGACATCAAACGCTCGCGCCGTGCCTATTTCGCCAACATCAGCTATCTAGACGACAAGATCGGTGAAATTCTGCAAACGCTTGAGGACACCCGCCAAGAGGCGATCATCATGTTTGTTTCTGATCATGGTGACATGCTGGGCGAACGCGGCTTGTGGTTCAAGATGAGTTTCTTTGAGGGATCATCGCGTGTACCGATGATGATTGCCGCACCCCAGATGGAGCCGGGCCTGCAGACAACACCCGTCAGCAACATCGACGTATGTCCGACCTTATGTGATTTGGCTGGTGTGGACATGTCCGAGGTCGCCGAATGGACAACAGGTCAGACCCTTGTGCCAATGGGGCAGGGGATTGAACGCACAGAACCCGTGGCAATGGAGTATGCGGCAGAAGCGTCTTTTGCGCCGATGGTGTCTCTGCGCTATGGTAAATGGAAATATAACCGCTGTGCGTTGGACCCGGATCAACTGTTCAATCTGGAAACCGATCCGCATGAGTTGACCAATCTGGCCGATGTACCCGCCCACGCAGGTACGTTGCAGCAGTTGCGCGCCAAATCCGAGGCACGCTGGAATTTGGATGCCTATGACGCGGATGTGCGTAAATCGCAGGCCCGTCGTTGGGTGGTCTATGAGGCGTTGAAATCTGGCGGTTACTACCCATGGGATTACCAACCCTTGCGGTTGGCCTCAGAAGCTTACATGCGCAATCACATGGACCTTAACGTCCTTGAAGAAAACAAACGCTTCCCTCGGGGGGAGTAAAAATACTGGCGGTCCTCAGGGGCGCAAGCCCGCCAGACGACAAAAAGCGCTCATACAAAACGATAGGGACAATCATGTTAACCTCAATCATTTCCTTCGGAGTGATCCTTGCCTTCGTGTTGGTGATCTTCTGTACCATCAAGTGGTGGAATCTAACGCTTACGGGTACGCAACCCGTTTCGCTGTTTGTTTTCATCGCTATTCTGTTTACCTCTGGCCTAGACGTGGGACTGATCATGTTTCCACTGGCGTTCGATTACCCGCTTTATGCAGATGTCGCGGCGGAGCCAGCCTATGCCTTTACAAACCCCCTTGCGCTTGAGTTCGGTTTCTGGGGCTTTCTGATTTGGGCGTTCTACTTCCTGACAACATTCTATTTCTGTGCGATCGAACCACGGGTTAAGTTCTTTGACATTCCTGCGGTTAAACTGCTGAATAATGTTGTGATCATTACAACCTGTGCATTCACTGGCGCATTGTTCCTGATCTATATGCCCTATTATATCGCTGAAGTGGGCGATGGCGAAACGATTTTGCCAGTGTTCTACGTCATCTGCTTCCTTGTGATCCTTGTGGCTGCATTTAGCTCTACAGATATCAAATTCGTAAAAGTGTTGTCAGTCAGTTCAACCGTTCTGTTTTTCGCGTTGATTGCATACATGTACTTGAACGCAGGGATGAGCATGGGCGATCTGGCCTCTACCAGCGGTGAAATCGGTGGATACTTCAGCAATATGCATAAGTTCATCATTCCGCTGACGGATTACCATGAATTCTATCTGTTCTGGTGGTTCGCTTGGTCCATCATGATTGGTCAGTTTGTCAGCCGTTTTGTTGGTGGCTTGAAAACATATCAACTGCTTGCAGCGTTGCTGATATTCCCGTCAATCCCTCTGGGTTTGTGGTTCTCGGTTCTTTACTATTACCACTTGAACGGTATCGGTACGGCAGGTTTGCCAAACTGGGCGATGACCATTGTTGGTATCGTGTTTGTGATCAACTCGTTTGACTCGCTTATCCGCCTCTACACGGACAACCTTAACTTAACGACAGAGCGTTTTGGCGTCGTGTCATACGTTTTGGCCAATGCTATTGGTTTGTTTGTTCTGACGCTGTTGTTCCAAAGCCAATGGTTGCAGATCCAATGGGTTGGTACCGTTGTGATTGGCATCTACCTTGCGGCACTTGCTTACATGTTCTTCGTCAAGCGCCACACATTGACGGAGCTTGATGGTCAAGCGGCGCCCTTGAACTGATCCTTGAAATCATTGGACCCGTGCATGTTTTTTGCGCGGGTCCATTTTTTGCAAAAGAGAGAATTATGCAGACCCAACCCACCGCAAGCCATTTCATTAACGGCGCATACGTAGAAGACACTGCTGGCACGCCGATCGAGGTGATCTATCCAGCTACTGGTGAAGTTATTGCTACGGTGCATTCGGCAACGCCCTCGATTATCGACCAAGCCTTAAGCGCAGCAAAGGCCGCTCAACAAGCATGGGCTGCGATGAGTGGAACAGAGCGTGGCCGCATCCTGCGTCGTGCTGCTGACATGATGCGCGAGCGCAATCATGACCTCTCGATCCTTGAGACATACGATACGGGTAAGCCCTATCAAGAAACATCTGTGGCTGATGCCACCTCCGGCGCAGATGCGCTGGAATATTTTGGCGGCATGGCCGCAACACTGACCGGCGAACACATTCAGCTTGGCGATGACTGGGTCTATACCCGCCGCGAAGCTCTGGGCGTTTGTGTCGGTATCGGCGCATGGAACTATCCTACACAGATTGCTTGCTGGAAAGGCGCACCTGCGCTTGCATGCGGGAACTCAGTGGTTTTCAAGCCATCCGAGACGACACCGCTTTGCGCGTTGAAAGTAGCCGAGATTTTGCACGAAGCGGGCCTGCCTGCCGGCCTGTATAACGTTGTCCAAGGTTTGGGCGACGTTGGTGCCGCATTGGTCACTGATCCGCGCGTCGACAAGGTATCACTGACCGGTTCGGTTCCGACAGGCCGCAAGGTTTATGCGGCTGCAGCCGCTGGCATGAAGCATGTCACGATGGAGCTGGGCGGCAAATCTCCGATGATCGTGTTTGAAGATGCGGATCTTGAAAATGCGGTGTCTGGCGCGATCATGGCCAACTTCTATAGCTCTGGTCAGGTCTGTTCCAATGGGACGCGCGTGTTTGTGCACAAGGACATCAAAGAGGCGTTCTTGAATCGTTTGTCCGAACGTCTGGCGAACGCAACAATCGGTGATCCGATGGACCCCGACACCAGCTTTGGCCCGATGGTTTCTGAACGGCAGATGCAAATCGCGTTGGATTACATCGCTAAGGGCCGAGAAGAGGGCGCGCGCGTTGTCTTTGGTGGCGAAGCGATTGAGGGTGACGGGTTTTACATGCAGCCTTGCGTGTTTGCCGACGTGACAGATGGCATGACGATTGCCCGCGAAGAGATTTTTGGCCCTGTCATGGCAGTGCTGGATTTTGAGGATGAAGCCGATGTATTGGCCCGTGCCAATGACACCGAATTCGGTTTGGCTGCTGGTGTGTTCACCCGTGATCTATCGCGCGCGCACCGTGTCGTGGCAGGGCTTGAAGCTGGTACATGTTTTATCAACTCCTACAACGATGCGCCAGTTGAGGCCCCGTTTGGTGGTGTGAAAGCGTCCGGCGTTGGGCGTGAAAACTCAAAAGCAGCAATCGAGCACTACAGTCAGGTGAAGTCGGTCTATGTGCGCATGGGCGATATGGAGGCCCCCTTCTAGCAAGGAGGGTTGATCCAACGGAGCGCTGGCGCGCATTTCATTTTTGGGATGCGTGTCTGGCGTTCTCGCAGTCGAATAAAACGGGCACCCGAAGGGGCAGTCTGGAAACACGGATATATCCCGGTTGTCGCAAGCATTGTTGACGCGCAGGACGTGAGAGAGAGTTATGGAAGCAGATTTTGTAATTGTTGGCGCAGGTAGCGCTGGGTGCGCGATGGCTTACCGTCTGGGTGAAGCAGGTGAATCGGTACTGGTGATCGAACACGGCGGAACAGATGCCGGACCCTTTATCCAAATGCCTGCAGCTCTCAGCTATCCAATGAACATGAAGCGGTATGACTGGGGTTACGCGTCTGAGCCAGAGCCCAATCTTGACGGGCGGGAACTGGCCTGTCCGCGCGGTAAGGTCATTGGCGGCTCTTCCTCGATCAATGGTATGGTCTATGTGCGCGGCCACGCGATGGATTACGACCATTGGCGCGACAGCGGCGCGGATGGGTGGAGCTATGCGGACGTGTTGCCCTATTTCCGTCGCATGGAGACATGGCACGACGGTGGGCATGGCGGCGACAGCTATTGGCGCGGCAACGACGGCCCCCTGCATGTCAGCCGCGGCCCACGCGAGAACCCGCTTTTTGAGGCGTTTGTAGAGGCTGGAAAACAGGCGGGCTATCAAGCGACGGATGATTACAACGGGCAGCAACAAGAGGGCTTTGGCCCTATGGAGCAAACTGTTCATGATGGGCGGCGCTGGTCTGCTGCCAATGCGTATCTGCGTCCTGCACTTAAGCGCGACAATGTGCAAATGACCCGTGCGTTGGCACAAAGAGTTCTGATTGAGGATGGTCGCGCGGTTGGCGTTGAAGTTGAACGTGGCGGTAAGACAGAAATCATCCGCGCGCGCCGCGAAGTGATCCTTGCTGCGTCTTCGATCAATTCCCCAAAACTATTGATGTTGTCAGGCATCGGTCCAGCGGAGCATCTGGCCGAGCATGGCATCGAAGTGATCGCGGATCGCCCCGGAGTGGGGGGCAATTTACAAGACCATCTAGAGGTCTACATGCAGATGGCGGCAAGCCAACCGATCACGTTGTACAAACATTGGAACGTCATTTCAAAGGCCGTAATTGGCGCGCAATGGTTGTTCTTTAAAAAGGGCATGGGCGCGTCGAACCAATTTGAGAGCGCTGCCTTTATCCGTTCACGCGCTGGCGTGCCTTATCCTGACATTCAGTACCACTTCTTGCCAATCGCGGTTCGCTATGACGGGCAGGCGGCCGCAGAAGGTCATGGATTTCAGGCACACGTTGGCCCAATGCGCTCAAAATCGCGTGGGCGTGTCTCGCTTAGGTCTGCAAATCCTGCGGACAATCCGAAGATTTCGTTTAACTATATGTCCCATGAAGAGGATTGGGAGGAGTGGCGCCGCTGCATCCGTCTGACCCGGGAAATCTTTGCTCAAGACGCGTTTAAACCCTTTGTGAAACACGAGATTCAGCCCGGTACAGATGTGCAATCGGATGCGGAGATCGACGCCTTTGTGCGCGAACATGCAGAGAGTGCGTATCATCCCTGCGGCACCTGTAAGATGGGCCGCGTTGATGACAAAGACGCTGTTGTAGACAGCCAGGGCCGAGTGATTGGAGTTGAGGGTTTACGCGTTGCAGACAGCTCGATTTTCCCGCGCATCACAAATGGTAACCTCAATGGCCCCTCGATTATGGTTGGCGAAAAAATCGCTGATTATGTTCTTGGAAAAGACCCGTTGGCCGCCTCAAATGACACACCGTGGATTCACCCAAAGTGGGAGACAAAACAGCGCTAGTGGTTAACGGAAGGGGTAATTGACTCTCTGTTGTTAACTATTTGTTAACCTTTGGTCGCGTTTCAATTAGATAACCAGCATGAGCATTCTGCATAAGCGGCCCTGATGGTTGTTTCATTTTTTCCCTCTCTGCGCCGCGGGCGTAGAGCCCTGTTTATGGGTCTTGTTTTGTTGGTTTTTGGTCTGTCTAGCTGCAAATTGCAGGGCAGCCTAAACGAGGATGACCTGACGGGCTTTATTCGTGTCATTGACGGCGATACATTTGAGGTGTCGGGGGTTCGCGTGCGGCTTCATGGTATCGACGCGCCGGAAAACGACCAGATGTGCCAAACGCAGCAGGGTGCTGACTGGGCGTGCGGCGGGTGGATCACCAAGGTTGTCACAGATCGCTATACGGGCGTCTCCGCGCGGTGCACGGCCATTGATATGGATCGTTACGGGCGCACAGTGGCACGCTGTATGGCGCTAGGAGAAGATGTCAGCGCATGGTTGGTTCACGAGGGCATGGCCTTTGCCTATGTGAAATATAGCGCTGATTATGTCTCATTAGAGCGTGAGGCCGCATCCGTTGAACGCGGCCTACATGCAGCACGTCTTCAATCGCCAGCGGACCATCGTAAAGCCCGCGTTACAGGGCGCACGCCACCGGATCAAAAATGTACGATCAAAGGCAATATCAGCGCAAAAGGTAAGCACATTTACCACGAGGTTGGGCAATCGTTTTATGATCGCACGGGCATCAACACAGCCAAGGGGGAGCGATGGTTTTGCTCGACTGCGGCTGCACAGGCCGCTGGATGGCGCGCAGCGCGGCGTTAATCAACGCGGTAGGGCAAGACGTCCCGCCGGTTAGGATCAACAACCAGATTTCGTTCAAGCGGCGGGACGGCCCGCTGATGGCACGTTTTGCGCGCGCAGATGCGGCAGGATATTCCGATAGGTTCAAATGCGCTGTCTCGGCTTAAGTCTAACCCGTCGGCATAAACCAACTGAGATGCATGGCGCACTTCGCACCCCAACGCGATTGCGAAACGGCGTGTGGGGGCGCCAAATCGACCCGCAGATTTTGAGATGTCTCGTGCTATCGAAATATAACGTACCCCGTCGGGCGTTTCAGCAAGCTGGCGCAGAAACTGACCAGGCGTTTCAAAGGCGCGGTGCACATTCCACAACGGACAGGCCCCACCAAACCTCGCAAACTGAAGCAAGGTTGCGGAGTGGCGCTTTGTGATCGTTCCCGCTTGATCAACCCGCACAAAGAAGAACGGTAAACCTTTTGAGCCAGGGCGTTGCAGGGTTGAGAGGCGATGCGCAATCTGTTCAATCGACGCGCCGAAATCTTGGGCCAATACCTCTAGGTCATGACGGCATTCTTGTGCGCGGGTCTGGAACTTTGTGTAGGGCAAGAGGGCAGCACCGGCAAAGTAGTTCGCTAAGCCCATCTTTGCGATGTCGTGAGCCGCTGGAGAATGGAACCGCGCGAGGTCTAGGGTTGCCTCTAACAATGTATCGTATTTCTTTAACGCGACTTGGAGCAACAGCTGGAATGTTTGGGTTTCAGGTTTTGCACGAGAAGAAATGTGTAACGTCGATTGATCGGGTTCGAGAAGGCGCAAGGCGTCCATATCAGTGAATGCCACTGTGATCCCAGTTGCCGCGAGGGCCTCAATGGCAATGGTACGCATTTCGCGCGGGTCATTGGCGCGGGATGCGAAATGTTCTGCTGCGCGATCCACGGCATCAATATAGTTGTCGCAGTAGTGAAAGAAATCACGCACTTCTTCCCATGGGCTGGGCGTTGCACGGGCATCTTCACGCCCTAGCGCTTCGTCCAGTGAGGCCAGTCTTTCTTGTGCTTGGCGATAGCTTTGGTGCAGTGCAATAAACGCGCGGGCCATTCCGGGTGCATTTGATGCGGTTAATCTTACATCTGCTACTGGTGGTGTTTCACCCCTGAACAACGGGTCGGACAGGATTTCGTTCATGTCGCTGGCCAAGCGCTCACTGTCTCCTGAGCTCAGCTCGGTTACGTCCATCCCGAACTCGGAGGCCAGCGCAAGAACAACTGTTGTCGAAACAGGGCGGTTGTTGTTTTCCATTTGGTTAAGGTAGGGCAGGGACACGCCTAACCGCGCGGCGAAGTCTTTTTGCGTATGCCCAATCTTGAGGCGTTGTTCGCGCAGTTTGGCACCAGCGTAGAGTTTTTGAATAGCCATGCTGTGCCCTTTGCAAACCTCGCGCCCAGGGCAATTCTAACTTTGCAAATCGTTGCTCACAAGGGGGTTAGGTTTCAAGGCCCAGCTGACGCTCGCGACGGACCACCAAAAGGATTGCAGCAAGGCCAAGTAAGGCACTGACCAGCATCATCCACAGCAACGGGAACGCACCGGATTCTTTTGTCAGCAAAACACCAACCCACGCACTAAGGCCGGCGCCGCCACCGATCATGATTGCGCCACCAAGGCCTGATGCTGTTCCGGCCAGATGGGGGCGCACAGATAGCATTCCGGCTGTGGCGTTGGGAATGCACAGGCCATTGCCCAAGCCAATTATCGTCATCATCCCGAAAAAACTAATTGGAGTGCCGTAGCCTGCAATGAAAATGAGTAGTGAAATCGTGCCACCTGCGGCATTGGCAAAACAGCCCCACAAGACCATCCGGTTCACACCGTAGCGGGTTGCATACCTTCCGGTGAGGAAATTCCCTACAAAGTACCCCACAGCTGGTGCTCCAAAGAAAAAGCCTAACGTCGCGGGGGACATGCCGAACACTTCTTGTCCGACAAAAGGAGCACCGCCGAGATACGCAAAAAACGCGCCCGAGCTAAAGCCCGACGCAAGCGCGTAACCCCAAAAACGGGGGCTGCGCAATAATTCGGGGTATTCGGAAAACTGCGCGGTGAGGGATTTACTGGAGGGCAGGGCAGTTTCGCCCATGTCAGCCCAGGCCAGTACCCAAATTGCGCCACCGATCAGCAGAAGCGCCCAAAACACCGATTTCCAGCCGAGCCATTCATCCAGAACACCGCCCAATGCAGGGCTGAGCATTGGAACAACTGCCATGCCCATTGTAACATAGCCAATCACCGATGCGGCCTGATCCTGTGTGTACATGTCGCGCACGGCAGCTCGGCTGAGAACCATTGATGTTGCGATCGCTGCCTGCATCATGCGGAAGGCCAGAAAGACTTCAATGGTAGGGGCGTAGATACAGCCTATTGTTGCGACCATAAAAACCCCCAAACCCCACAAGATGATGGGGCGACGTCCATAGCGATCTGAAAGAGGGCCAACAAATATCTGCAAAAAAGCTGAAAACCCAAGGTAAACTGCAACAGACAGCTGCATAACCGCGGAGTCGGTTTCACAATAACCAGCCATTTCTGGAAGGCTGGGCAGGACCATGTTAACTACGCCGGCCGACCGTCCCCCTGACAGCACAAGCCGAATCACCGCACGCAGGGATCTCACATCACCCAGCCCTAACGGTGTCCAACTCTTTCAGCTAACTTCCATCTACCACTCGCACGACCAACCAGTACACCCGACCCCAGGTGTGCAAGGTAT
>ERZ1027208.372-NODE-372-length-18337-cov-340.044470_pt1 | contig 18337 bp, 28 predicted proteins | sample MGYA00520867_ERZ1027208 | MGnify/ENA primary metagenome ERZ1027208 (study PRJEB33311, sample SAMEA4378413) | marine metagenome | biome: Marine biome; feature: Fjord; material: Water | collected 2014-07-20T08:00:00Z/2014-07-... | depth 75 m ...
GCGGATATATTGAAGTTATACCAAAGTCTATTAGTTACGCTAAAATGACAGAAGAACAAAGGCGTGATTGTTATTCAAGGCTAGTTACAGCAGCTTGTAAGAATGTGTTTCATAGCGCTGATGTTGAAGTGTGGAATGATTTAATGAGGTTTTTTTAATCCTAAACCTTGAAATAACGAATAAAACGAGGGTTAATAGGATTTGTTAGTGGTATCAATCTCTATTAATCGAAAGTAAACTTAAATAGAAAAAAGGAAAGAATTATGGAAGTATTAAAAGATTGGGAAATCAAAGTCAAGGAAGAAAGGAAAAACTTATGGTTAGTAACTACTGAGTCCGGTTTATTTCTTTGTAAGAAGTTTAAAGGTCGTTTTTTCGTTAAAGATTGTGCTGATCAATTACCAGTTAAGGGCGCTGTAATTTCTAGCGTTAAGCTTTGAAGTTCCTTATTGATGGTAGTTCAGTGAGAATTACAGAAAGAAGGCTACAAGCTAGTGAATTGATTGCTGGACAACTGCTGACACCACTAACCAGGTATAGAAGATGCGAAGATGTTTGGGCGGCTGATAATGGCGGATTTAGACAGGCTAGACCAAAAGGATTTTCAAAGATAATGAAACGTCAGTGGGAGTTTAGAGGGCAATGCTTGTTTGCTGCTGTACCTGATAAGGTTGAAAATCACAAAGAAACATTGGCTATGTGGAGTGATTACCACCACTTAGCAGACGGCTATAAAAAAGCGTTTGTTGCTCAAGATGGTTTTGACGAATGGCCTAATAATGCAAGTGCACTATTTATCGGTGGTAGCACTGAATTTAAGGATAGTAAAGAAGCAGAAGAAATTGTATTAGCAGGTCTAACAGAAGGTATGCACGTTCACATAGGGAGAGTGAACACATTTGATAGGTTTTATCACTTTCATAAATTAGGCGCTCATACTTGTGATGGTAGTGGCATAAGTAAATATGATCACATGCTTGAAAAGTTATACAAATTATTTAAACAACATGAATCAGAAATTATTTAGAAATAGACATAAAAGAGGTGTCAATATGATTAAATTCTCAAGTATTCAACCTAAAACATGCTGTAATTGTGGTGATAGCATATACACCTTTGAGATGCGTAATAATAGAAACAGTGGTGCAAGTGAGCATTTAAGATGCAATGTTGCGTCACTGCATCGTCAATCTATTAAGTGGATAAAATCAATTGCAAGAAATATTAACTATAATAACTAATGTGAGTAAATTAAAGATGGCAAGTAAACCGGCGAATGCAGCACAAAAGCAATGGATGAAAGATATTTCAGAATTTGTTGATGAATACGGGCTGGGTACTATTTATGGCGATGAGTTTGATGATTCCGCTTATGAATTACACCACGTTCTAGGTAGGTCAGCAAAGCACAATAAGGTTGCTATAGGACACTGGTTTGTAATACCTGTGCCTTTTTACTTGCATAACGTGCAAAGCAATCACCCTGACAACGTAACCCATTTTAAGCATAACTTTACTGGCCGATTTGGAACACAAAGAGATATATTTAATACTATTAGAGATGGAATTCAGGTTTTGCAAGGTAAGCCGGTCCCAGATGAGGATATTTATAATGCAATTATGGACACTAACGCATGACGTTTTCAGATGAGCAACGAAGTAAAAATGAAAACACTATTCAGCGCGAAGGTTTAGCTTGTGCTTTAAGGCTTGGTGTTGAGCTAACTAGAACTCAAGCTGGAAAGGTTAGGGTTCGTGGTGGCTTTATGCAATTAGCATGTAAAGGATGGGGTGATACAACTGGGTATAATGAAAATGGCCAGATAGTAATGGTTGAGTTTAAAGATGTTGAAAAATTTGAATCTAAGAATCATGGAGCGAGTAAAGAGCAGCTCGAGCGTTTAAATGATGTTAAATCAAAAGAAGGCCTTTGTGGTATTGCTTGCTGTGACCAGCATGTGAAGGATATCATTAATGGAGTTTATGTTGGATTAGAGCTGTAGTACTTGCCGCTAAGTTTTGAGTCTTAGCGGCATTTTTTTATTGATACACCCTTAACCATGGTTGCTCTGTTAATTCTAGTTTAGCCTCGATTACAGTGTGATGATAATTTATAGCCTCATTGGTTACTGTAAAATCTCCAGCTTGTGCCATTGTAAAAGAGCCTGTAGCAACTCCATCAGTCACCGTACACCCTATATTAGTAATATGACTACCGTTTCTATCACTAACTGATATAGGCACTATAAATGGCACTGTAATAGCCTCACTAAAGGTTATGTTGTATGTTATCTCAGTGCCTAATACGCATTGTGTTTCAGATAGATTAACAGTAACCATAATTGGTGCTATTTCTTCTGGCGGTGTTTGATAGGTTTTTTGCTCCCAACCGTTACCAACTAGCACACCGTCAATAATTTGACCGCCTACAGGTATTCGGTAAACATCACCGACCTCTATATCGTCACTGATTAATTCACCATCAATAATTTCACCGTCAAACTCTACCCAATTTACATTAACTAATTTTTGCATTTTATTCTCCAAATTCGTAACCGTAATAAATTGTTCCAGTTGCTGCGCCTGCTGTGCTTATTATATAGAAAACTTCATCTACATCGCCAGTGAAGAATAGGTGATTTCCACTAGGGGGGTTGCCTGCAGTATAATCCTGATAACTTCCAACCGTCCAGTTGCTTGAAGGGTCATCACCATCAAGCGTAAATGTTATTGTTATGTCTAAAGCGTCAAACGCTAATTTTAATGATGGCCTTGTAGTTCCTGCTGCCGTTGACAGATGCGTAAGCCTCACTCGCTGTCCTGCTGGTGGTGTAAGTGTGACTATTGGCACACCGTCACCTGTGGCTGATGTACTACCACCGCCCATAAACCTAGTAGCGAAATCATTCTGCTTACCTACGATTGAATTTAATGCTTCACTCATGGTTATTCTCCAAACTCGTAAGCGTAATAAAGAACGCCTGATGTCGTGGAAGTTGTGGAAACAATAAAAGCCTCTCCAATTTTCCCTGTTATGAATTTGTGATTGCCAACAGGGGGCGCGCCTACTCCGTAAGGTTGATAATTACCTATTGAGTACCTTAACCCGCTGTTTGGTGCTTGCCCACTAATCGATATAGAGGTAAGTATATCAAGAGAATCAAAACTTAGCGTTGCGTTTGTAATTATCCCGCTAGTATCTGTAGATAAATTTGTAACTCTTACCCGTTGACCGCTTGGTGGCGTTATTGTTAAAATAGTACCTCCTGGCGTGCTACTTGCCACTGTGCCGCTACCTGCAAACTGAGCAACAAACTCACCACGCTTAATAGGTAATGATATTATATTCTTCATAAGCCGAACTCGTAGCCGTAGTATATGGTTACAGTTGTGTTGCCAGCGTTTTTTAATATAGTTAGTGCTTCATTTGTCTTTCCTGTAAATTGCTGGTAGTTTGTTGACGGAGGATTACCAGAGGAGAACGGCTGGTAATTACCAACTGAAAAAGTGTTAAACCCAGATGGTAGTGTTCCAGCAACCTCTTGCTCATCAATAACTGTAGAAATCCCAAGCAAAACAGATATACCAACTTGCGGGCTTGCCGCTGCCGTTACTGATAGATGTGTCAACCTAACTCTTTGCCCTGCTGGTGGTGTCAAAGTCAGAATAGTACCTGTAACGCCTGATGATATCGTTCCGCCACTAGCAGACCTAGTTATAAAGTCACCACCTGTTTTAACAATATCGCTAAGTGTTTCACTCATAATAACGCCCCTACAACTGATAGCACCGTTGCTGATACAGCCACTAGTTGAATGGATTGTCCTGCTTCAAGCTCTAAGTTGGTACCTGCTGCTATATCACCTTCAGTACCTTTTATAGTTTCAATAGGGTTAAGTATCTGAACTTTAAAAGTAGAAGTAATTTGATTGTGATACACGAAAGAATAACCAGCGACTAAAACAGGTAATTCAATGTCGACTGTATTTGCACTAGCATCAATCTGTCTTGATTCATTATTAGCGCCTGTAAAATCTGCCGTTTCTGGTGTTTCCCAAGAATTTAAAACAGACAACTCGATAATCTCTGGCACCTTAGCGCCATCAATAGCCGGTAACCAGTTAGCTCCTCCGTCAATTTCAGGGTCGTTGCCTGATGTAGCTGTTAATGCCTTCCATAAGTTACCCGTAGATGTTTGAACTACGTTACCTATAGAATATGTTATGTTTGTATTCCATACACCAACAAAGTTAACTTGCTCCCATTCTACAGCGCTTGTTGTTGGGTCATTGCCTATATTGTTTGATGTTAATGATTTATAAAGATTCCCGTCGGAGCCTTGTACATATTCATTTAACGAATATGTAACAACGGATGACCACAAAGAGAAGCCTCCAGAGCTTGAATCCGCTCCAACAGGGTCGCGATCCGCATATTGAACATTGAATTCATCAACAAAAACAACCTTAGCAACGCCAGTGTAAAAGATGTTGGGTAGATTTCCATTAGGTAATACATCAACGCCATGTGTATTTAGTATGGTTTCTAATTCGTCTTTATACGTCTGCTTAGGTACGTTTTGTTTTGACTCAAAAAAGTAAACCTTACCGTTAGGTTTTAAATCCGTTATCGGTGATATAAATCTAGAGATAAATTTCTCCTTTATCCTGTGCTATACTAATTTTATTTAAGAGGTATTTTACCATGAAAGATAATACAGGGTTTAACTGGGGTGTTTTTTTATTGGCTTTCATTGTTGTCTGCCTTATTTTCTAGATTAACACCAGTGCCAAGAACTGCAGTTGCTTGCATTAACTCTCGCTTAAATTGCGCTGCTTTTACTGCGTCTTTAACTGTTTCATTTGCTATATTTTCTAGTGTTGATAAATCAACATCTTGATCTAAAAGTAAATCTGATAAATCAGAAATCTTTCTTTTGTTCTTGGGTACTGACTGTAAATAAGCCTTGGCTATCTTCTGTGCGTCCTTTCCTGCTAACTGCATAGTCTTTAAAAAGTTAGCGTTACCTCTCGCTAATTTGTTAGCGATAACCTTTGACACTGTTCCGACTGTCACAGCCGTTGCAGCAACAGGTAAGGCAGCGCCACTCATACCAAGAGATGCAGCTATACTGCCCGTTCCTGCACCACTAACCATAGCGTTAAATACACTAGGACTATTTTCAAACTTAATACCCATACCACCAATTAAAGAAGATATGTTTTGCTTAAAGTCTCCATCAGTGACTTTTCTTATGGCTTTAACATCCTCGTTTGACAGGAATTTTTTGGTTTTCTTATTGTTGATAAGTCTGTTTAATTCGTTCCTAATACCTTTGTCAACGCCTGCTTTTCTGCTAGCTCCTGTTGTTATAGCTTCCTCTAGCATCTCGGCTCTTTTTGCTCTGCCATATAGCTTACCAGCACTATTTAATTTTTTAGATAAATCTGAAGCTTTTACGCTCCCAGTGCGAGTAAGATCGTTAATCCCTATATCTGCAATAAAAGAATCAACCTCATCAAGAACAAGTAAAGCTTGTCTTGTTATATTTGCATCCATTGGATTAACTGCGTTTTGAGCTATATTTCTTAAATCAGTTATTTCATTGATAGGTACTGGCGAGCCTCTATTTATATCTTTTTTTATAGCATTAATTGATTTAAATACTTGGTCTGACACCCCGTCCCTAATACCTTCTTTTTTAGCTAGTATATCTAGTGAGTTCTCTAATTTACCTAGAGATGATTTTTTAACAACCGCACCAGAGTCGTTAACCTCTTTATATAAAGCTCTTGCCGCCTTTCTTACTTGTCCAGCTTCCGGAGCTGATTCGATTAATGTTTTTTTAATTAACTTGCTGCTAGGTGGTTTAACCGCTGTTAGTCGCTTCGATCCTTTTAACCCTATTAACTCAAGTGCCGCTGTAGGCAATGAGTGTGCCATTGATGCCAATGCAGGACTACCAGTTAAAGACAGCGTTTCTTCACCAAGGAATTTTTCAGCACTAGATAAAGCTTTACCAACTGGCGCTAAAGTTTCACCTATAGCTTGTTGCTGCGATTGTCCTGTATCTGTTCTAGGTTTAAAGGTTAAAGCGTCACGTGTTGCTGAAACCGCTTCAGCTCCAGCCCCTTCATCAGCAAAAGGGTTGATTGATTGTGCTAAACCTGCAATACCAGCTATTGGCTCCGCTATAGCACCGCTAACTAATGAGCCTATATTTTCGGCAACACCGACAGCTTGGTCACTAAAAGATGATTGTTCTTGCTGTGCTGGTAAGTTAGCGAATATATCGTTAAGCTCTTGCTCTGTAGGTGGAGAATCACCCGTAAGCTTTACGCTCTGCCCTGTTTTTGGGTCTTTAACTAAATATACAGGCATTATGGTTGAACCTCTATTTGAAACCTTCCAATATTGCTTGGCTGTACTTTCGCTTGTTTTGGTTCGTTAGATAATTTCTCATCTATATTAAATGCCAGCGCGTCTTTTATTTCATTTGCTGTGAATTTATCGCCTTGTGTTTCTGCTGCGGCTATACCTCTTCTTGCCGCTCTGTTTATTAATTTTAAAGCGTTTTCTAGTAATCTTTTGTTGCTTGCCGATGAATTACTAAACTTAGCCTCAAGCTCTGCTAGTGCGTCACCCTCTCTAGCTGTGAATGCAGCGCCAAAGATAGGCTTTAATTGTGCCAGTACAGCCTTCCCCATTAAATTAGAAAGCTCTCCTTCGTCTGCACCTTCCACGCCAAATAATCTTTTTGCTTTTAATGCTAAGTTATCAAAGCCGCCTGTCTCAACTTCATCAAGCAAATTCAATGCTCTACTTATGTTTGCCGCGCCATTAGCTGCCTCAATACCAGAATCAATAAACCCTTGGCGTCTTGCTGTATTTGCTTTTATAACAGCCTTTCTCTCTGCTTCAGTAACTTTTATATCTGATGATTGCTGCTCTGTCGGTCTAATAAATCCAGCTTTCCTTCCGAATTGTTCGGCTTTATTTTTATCAGAAGAAAGTAGCTCTTGAAATTTATTCCAATCCTTTGAGGTAGCTGTTTTTGTTTCTTTGCGTTTATTTAATTCGTTAGGTATATCTAAAAACGAGTCTATACTTTCTAGTGCTGCTACAGGGTCTTGATGTACTTCTTCCATAAATCTTTGAGTATGGATCATGTTTCTACCTTGGCCTACACCAAACTGGAGCCTCTGCGCTCCAAACTGTAAAGCTCCTTGTCCTGTAGGATCGTTCTCTAGTAAGTTTTTAAATACAGCTGCATCTTTAAAGGCAGCATCAAGGCCTTGATCGTCTGTTTGAAGCAAAGACTTAAGCTTGTTTGCAGAGTCTAAATCAAATCCACGTAAGCTCTCGAAAGCCTCAGAGCCTAAACCACCTTGATTAGCCTGGCTTAGTAAATCTCTGCCTTGCTGCTGTCTAGCTTGATCTTGATTAAACGCGTCTTGTTGTTGGCGCGCTTGCTCCTGCCTATCAAGTTGACCACGAATAGATAAACCTTGATTTAGTGGTGTTAATATATCTAATGCCATTATGCTAACCTCGTTCCTGTTTGACTTATAATACCACCACCGCCGCCACCTAGGCCACCAAGAGCAGCGAAAGCACCAACACCCTGACCAACTAGATTGTTGATAGCGTTAGCTCCTGCAACTCTTCCGTCAGCTTGTGCGTTACCTATGCCTATTTGTTGATTGGCTAATTGTGACGCTTGACCTGTGTTTAAGTTTGCCAATATAGCAGCTAATTGCTGTTGCTGTGATGCATCTAATTGACCTGCACCACTTAATAAGTTAGCGATATTTTGACCGCCTTGACCTATTATATCAGCATTTCCTATACCCTGCTGATTTGCTAGATTAGATAGTGCTGATGTACCTTGCCCTATTTGATTAGCTAAATTAGTTCCGGTTTGGAATCTGCCTTGTGCGATATTTTGACCAGCATTAGTAAACAAGTTAGCCGCATTCATTCCGCCTTGATTCTGGAAGTTAGCGCCTTGGCTGGCTAGGTTAGCAGCCAATGAGCCGCCTTGACCAAATAAGTTAGCTTGATTCTGCCCTAACTGGTTTTGCATTCCTGCACCTTGACTGAATAATTGACCTATATTTTGAGCTTGGTTTAGTCTATTTTGTTGGCTAGCTATGTTCGCTTGCTGCTGCATTTGCGCGTTTTGCCCGGCTAATTGCGCTTGAGTTTGACCGCCTTGACTTAAGAAATTACCCGCTTGACCTGCTGCCTGTAATCCTTGGCCGCTTAACGAGCCTAGATTGTTAAATTGATTTTGAAAGTCCTGTGCCGCAACACCTGTACCAAATCTAGTCAAATCTCTAAGTAGCTCACCACCGCCAACTCCACCAGTAGCACTGGCTTGATTAGTGACAGCATCAAGACCTTGTTGTCTTAAAAATGCCTGACCTGGACTCTCGTTAAATTCAGTAAACGCTTGAGCCTGTGCTTCATTGCCTAATGCCCCAGATAAAGCCGCCTGTCTTTGTTGTGCTTGCAATCCTGCATCAGTAAATCTGTTAACTCCTGCCGCTGCTTGTTGGAATTGCGCTTGTCCTGCGTTCGTATTTGCGCCTGCTGCATTAACCCTGAAGTCGCCACCTAAAGCGTTAACACCTTGTTGTAAGAAATTTTGTGCGCCTTGGTTTCCAGCACTTAAAGCATCTCTACCTTGTTGTAATTGGTTTTGTGCAAACTGGTTGCCTATTTGTAAAGTGCCTAAAGCAGAGTTTTGACCTTGACCTAAAGCAGATAAGCCACCTTGTAAACCAGCCTGTAAAGCTTGTTCTGAGCCAGATAATCCAAACGGCTGCATAGACTGTTGCTGCATAGGCTGCTGTTGTGCTACCTGTTGAGGTACGATAGGTTGTTGTGATACCGCTTGTTGTGTCGGTATTACTTGTTGTGGTATCTGCTTAGGTGGCTGCCTGCCTGAAACAGTCAAGCGAGGGCCTAACGGATTAGAAGGATTGCTTAGCCCTGCCTCCATCATGCCTCGTTGCTGTATTGTTGGGCCACCGCCTAAAGGGTTGAACCCTGGTGTTATACCTTGATTAAAAGCCATATATATTCCTACCTAAACATGTTTGCTGTTGGGTTGAATCCGCCTAAAATATTTCTAGGTTGAGGTGGAGCTAAAGAGGCTTGAATTGGCCCTTGTACATTGTTCGCTTGCTGCTGTTGTGTAAATGGTAGCTGCTGATTCAAAAAGCTCATATCAGGCTGTTGCGGGTTAAATGCCTGTAAGCCACTTAAATCAACTTGATTGCCAAATAAAGCGTTCTGTATTTGTGGTAATCCTGCAAGTATTTGCTGTTGTGCTGCTACATTTCCACCCTGAAAAGCTTGCTGTTGCTGTGGTACGAATTGGTTAAATGTATCTAATGCCCCTTGAAAGCCTTGTTGACCTGCTTGTTGAGCGTTAGCGAATAACCTATTGGCATCAGCAGTAGCTTGCTGCGTGCCTTGTCTGGTTAGGTTTTGAGCCTCAACCAGTGAGCGCTCTTGCTTTTTTGCCGCTTCTTTTTCTGCGCCACCAAAAAAAGTATCTTTAATTATTTTTTCTTTTGTTTTCGGCTCAAAAAGGCCATCTCTAAATTTAAACATTCATATACTCCAAAAATTGCCCTTTTGTTATACCTAATATGTATTCGTCAACTATTTTGTTTTTTACCATTACAGATTTTTCTATCAACCCTTCAATCTTAAAGCCTTTATTTAGGCAGAAGTTTTTAACATGCCAATCCTTTGAGCTACATTTAACTATCACTTTCTTGTAATCTGATTTATTTAAAACGTAATTCATAGAAAGCCCATAAGATTTACTTGATACCTTTCTCCTGAACTCCGGTAAAAAATAACAATGCGCCTCTAGTGTTACTTTGTTCATCGGCTCAAATACAAATACGCCAACTATCTCGTTATCAATGTAAGTGCCTATCCAGCAATCTCTATTTGCATCTATCTGGCCTTTCTCGCCACTTTCAGTTGATAACCTTATGACGTCAGGGTGATATATTATTTTTTCTATTTCTTTTGTGTCGAAAGTCCTTTGAACTATCACACTAAAACCCAACCCAAAGTTTTATCTCCTGCAATATCTGCATCACGCTTAACATATTTGATTGCGCTAGCCGTTCCGCTTGTGTCTATGTACTCTTTAAGTGGCAAAGCCTCAATAACGCCTTCAGGTGATCCAGTGCCAGATATAACGGTTTGCTCATCAATAGCCTGTAACAAAGTAGTAAAAAATAACCTTGTTTGGTCTGTCATAGACAAGTCGTCAAGTAATATCGCGTCATTCTGCTCTAGTCTAGTTATAGTTGTCATGAGCCACCTGTTGCCTCGTATTCTAATTTAATAAACTCTGATTCAACTTTATCCGTCATAGTGAACCTAAATAATGCCTCTCTTGGGAATCTGCCTTGTCTGGTCCAGATAGTCCGTCGTTGATACTCACCCATACCACCAAGACCTCTAAAGGTTTCGTTTGTGAACTCATCGCCCGAATCTTTAGAGTATGAGAATCTTATTTGCGGGTCTGGAACCTCTAAAGTGCCCACTCCGCTTTTAAGTGTTGGCTCTAAATGAGGTATTGATATTGAGCGACCTTCATTAGTTAAAGGTTGAATAACACAAGTTCTAAATATTTCGTTTTCATACTCTGAATAAATATTTTTATCTATTACACCTATACGGCCATCTTGTGAGTCTCCACACCAAACGCGATTATAAGCAGTAGCAAGAGAGTTTATTCTAAATCTTAATACTTGTGATTCACCGATAGAGTTAACAATTTTACTTTTTCTTTCGTGCCACTTACCGGTAACAGTATTGAATTCAAACGTCCTAGTAGGCATAGAGAAGCCGACAAAATAAGCTCCTGACTTAGCGTAAGAGTAAGCAAAAGAAGTTACTATCTCGCTTTGTGAGTAATCCTGTAAAACTTGGTCAATAATGGTTGTTGACAACTTAACTGGTGTATTTCCGTTTAATATCCAGATAGCCGGACTTTCATCAGTTCCAGCACCAACCCACATTAACGAATTGTTAGCGGCAATCATTGTAAATCTAGCTGAAACGCCTTTATCTATAAATAATCCTGTACGCTGGAATACGCCTGCATTGTTGTAAAACTCTTCTATTGTTTCGCTGCCACCAACGTATAACTTGTTATTAAATACAGCTAAGGAGACTATGTCGTCTGGGTCTGATTCTGCGGTATACCTGTTTAATGAATTCCAGCTCAAGCCGTTATTAGAGTCTGAGCGTATAAAGGTTTTACTATCAGTTGAGCAAACAAAGAACGAATCTATAAATACAACTATTTGAGGCGCGCCATTAGCAGTAAAGCCCAAATCGGTTATCTGTAAAAATGGAGTGCCGCTTGTTTCATCGATAATATATCCATTACCACCAGGAACTAAAACCATCAATTCCTTGCCGTTATCAGCCATTGATACGCGCTCATCACCTATGATGCTTCCGATTAACTCTATTGTGAAGGAGTCATCTTCATCAACCGCTGATATCATGTCTATTCTGTAAAGGTTTGTGCCGTTTAAAAAGTAAGGCTTTCCATTCTTTACGTGCATACCTCTATTTATTTGCGTCGAGCCTAAACCAGTAGTTAATACTTGAGATATTCCAGAGCAACCAACCAATGAAACAGGAGATACGTCGCCTTGACTTCTACTAATAACACGATACCAGTTAACACACTCTTGAGCGGCTAATGGTAAAGTTTCAGATTCGTAAAAACCGTCTAACAGTAAGGCAGGCATTAGTTAACCCTCAGTATGGCGCTCGAAACCAATACGTCAGTAGTTCCTGACTCATTTGTTACGAATACCTCGATAAAATCAGTAGGTTCGATGTTTTCTTGCCAATGAGCATCCAAAGTAACTGGACTACCTGATGATGTACTACTTACACGTAAAGAGTTAGCTATTATAGTTCCGTTTATAGCAATTAAAATACCCATATCTTGAGAGCCGCCACTAACAGGCTCTATGGTTACGCTTGCTGATATAGGTAGTTTTGCGTCCTTGCCACCGTCATAAGTCAGTCTTCCCGCTACAGTGCCAGACATCTGGCTAAGGGTTTCTAGCACCCACGTCCCAACAGCAAGAGCGCCAACACCAGCAGAGGTTATAGCCGTGTTTGTTGCGTTTCCTTGCATGGACAACAACCCATCAGGCCTAGTGTCTGGTATAGTATCATTTAACAAGAATTGCCAAAGAGCATCGTCTGGAGTTATGTTGATAACATTCAACGCGCCTTGTGATCTATTATTAACCACTGTAGCTATTCCGTTAGTGTTAACATTTCCAGAATTAGCTAATCCACTTAATAAAGTAGCCGAGCCTGACGTGATAACAACCGAGTTTAAAAAACTAAACCCGTCAAATGTTGATGCGCCTAAATCTAAAAGTGTACCTGTTAACTGATTTATAAAAGATGACTCCATTTCAACGTATGAAGTGTTACCAGTTAATAAAACCCCGTTAGTTGTTACATTAATAAACGTTGCGTTATCCCACCTGATCGCAAACATATCGCCAATAGTGCCAATCTCTGAACAATTATCAAAAGAACATCGCTCAATAATAAATGAACCTAACGGTAGCCCAGGGCTTGTTCCTTCAAATAATGTAGCAGCAGGGGCATTAACACGTAAATTGTCAAAAACAACAACAGCATTAACCCATGAAAACATAGTATCTGAGCCAGTATAGTGAAATACACTTAACGCACCACTATCACCACTAATAACCGTTCTGTCTTGTAGTACAAATCTATTTGCTGTGGTTATGTCGTTAACTAGTTGGTACTTAGTTAATGGCTCTAATGTGATAACACCACCTACCGGAGTGGGGAAGTCTGATTCTTGAGATATTAAAACTGTCTTAGTTGATAGCGCTATCTGTGAAGATGAAATTTGAATTCTTTCGCCATCTTCTGAGACGTTTACACCGCTTCCACCTATAATACTCCTGTATTTTGTGGTTAACGCTGTTTTATTGCTGATTATCTGAGCGCCTGAATTATCTTGTTCTAAATTAATAGATAGGTTAATTCCATCTTCTGCTGATACGCTCGCTTTAATGCCTGGACCGCTCTCTATATTCCTTATATTGTAATCAGTACCAACTTTATCTAGTACAGGAGCCGCTAAAGCATTTCCGGCCTGATTTAACACGCCAGTAACACCAAGAGATAGCTTGAAATCTGAATAGCTTATAGTTTTGTTTGTGCTGTTAACAACGAATGTAAATAGGTCGTTATCAGTCAATGACGTACTTACATTAAATTGACTTATTTTTTGACTAGCCATTAGTGTCGCTCTCTAAAAGTATCGAACCGCCTTGCTCTGCTTCTATTTCATCATCAGGACAAGCGTAAAAATGATTGTTGTTGAAAGTGTTTTCTTGTTCGTTTCCTGAGCCTATTGGTAATGTGCAAGGCATTCTTGTAGGAAGCACTTTAACAGTTAGTCTTCGTATCTCTTTTAATCCATCATTAGCGCTTTGCATTAACTCGGCAGTTAAAACAACTCCGTAAGTGGTTAACATTCTTTTAGCTAAGTTTGAGATTATCCCGCTTAAAGCAGCATCAGGAACTGTTACTGGCTCTAAAGGCTCTGTTATGGTTGTGAATCCCAAACCGTTAAACGGAACCTCGGCCATCATTCGATTTAAATAACGCCTAGCAGTTTGAAAGTCTACCGTTTGAATCGGTTGCTCCGCTGCTTGTACAAGGATTTCTTGTAGCGCGTCATTGATAACTTGCTGTGCAGTTTCCATTATTCAGCCTTTTGTGTTGGCTTTTTGGTGGTCTTTTTAACTGGCTTTTTAGTAGTCCATCCAATAGATAATGCATACTCTAATGATGAGTCGTTTACTTCCACTTCTCGACCGTCTGGTTTGTATAGTTTATTCATTGTTAACCCCTGTTAAATAACCTTGATGATAGCCACTCGTTAAAGTGGCTACGATAAGATTACTTACTAAGCGTTACCGAAACCTTGTCCGGCTAGGAATGGGTTAAGCACAGCAAATGCAGGCAGCAAATCTAAGCGCATAATCTGCTTATTTTCACGCAATGAAGAACCGCGAGACATACGGATTTGCAGGCCGTCTTTGGTTTTCATTAATACATCTTGAGCACTAAGTTTAGGTAGTGGAACTGAACCAATAGAATAAGCGTTTTTATGATAAAACATATTCGGTTGATAAAGTGTCTCAGTAGCATTTAATAACGTAACAACATCGCCAGCAGTTAAGCCAACATCAATCGTATCGTATTGCTCGGTTGACTCTTTAATAGCAGGGCCGGAAACAATAACCGTAACTTCACCGCCAGCGCTAATAGTAGCGTCAGCCGTAACAGTTGCACGCCATTTAACTGCGCTAGTACCATCAAGAATAACATTTCGTGTAGATTGGTTAAGGTAGTGACGGCCTGTTACTTCGATAACTTCACCAGCGTTAACGTCACCGTTAGCCGTTAAACCACCAATAGTAATTGATTGCCTCATTGTATCTTTAGCTGTTAGGTATGCAGGATCAGGAGTACCAACAATAGCACCAACGCGATCAGCACTTGCACCAGATGTAAACGTAGCAAGTGAATCACTAGTCATTACGCGCATACCAGCAAAGTTACTATTAATAACAGCATCTTTAAAGGCAGGGTTAACTAAAGCGTCAGCCGTACCGATTGAACGCTGAACCTCTGATAATGCCACTTGGCTAAATGGGTTAATCAAGTAGTTAATCTCGCCGCTAGGGAAAGACATTGATTTACACATTGCACCAGCTTTAGCGATATCACCCCAAGCATCAACTGGTTGCCCTGGAGTACCTACAGATAAGTTGTTATTTTTCATAACGAACTGACCAAAACGAGTTTCAAGGGATGTTACGATTTCACTACACATTGGATCAACAACAAGTTCTTGTAATTGATTTAACTGTGTTGCCTCTTCAAGAATAGACCAGTCAACTTCTACAGTGATAAAATCCTGAACAGTACCAGATGCTTTACCAGCAATAATGCTATTAGCTGTAGTACCTGAAATGTCACCATCAGTTGTTGCTGTTGATTTAAAGCGGCCTGGGCGTTTAATAAATACTGTGTCACCAGTATTAGAGTTAATCGCGTCACCAAGGAATTGAGTATTTACAGTTTTTGAAACGGTACGCTTTGACTCAAAAGTATCTAAGATATCCTTCGATAGCGTTGCCTGGGTGTTACTTGTTAGATTATTAGCCATGAGCGGCTCCTTTGTTATTCAAATGTTGCCCCGTCGATGTATTTGTACTTACCAGCTTCAGGGTCTACACCATTACCTTGCAAATTAGTCGCAGGTTTCGGGGCGTTGCTTGTTTTCGGTTTTAATGCGCCAGCTTTTTGCTTGATACCGTCAAGAAATTGACCTACACCATAAGGAGACATACCAGCTAACTCGAAACCATCTTGCGGATTACCTGCTAAATGCTTCGTGATTAATGGGCCATCTTTGTCTGATAAGATATGTAATACCAAATCATCAGATAAACCATACTGCGCTACTGTGTTTCCTGCTGCTTGTAACTCGTCTTGCTTGATACCTAATTCAACAGCTTTGTTAGTGTAACTAACCATAGACTCTTGAATCTTTTGCTGTTTAGCTTGCGCCTCTTGTTGTTGACTTAGTTGCTGTTGCTGCGTGTACATACTTTGCTGTACATTAAAAGCTTCTTGTTTTCTTACGGCTTCAATAAATTCAGCTTTTTTCTGCTCTGCATTATCGTCAAATTCGTCAGGCCATTCTGGTAAGGTATTAACCTGTGCCGCTTGTGCCTCACGCTCTTTACGTTCAAACTCTGCCAGCTTTGCGTTTGCTTCATCTCGCTCTCGCTCTGCTTGCTTTGCTTCAAAATGCTTTTTATTGATAGCTTTCTGAATAGCCTCTTGCTTTACAGCTTCTTCATCAACTTGCGGTTGTTCTTCGTGTTCCGCTTCACTAACTGGTGCTAAGTCAGTTTCAATTTCTTGATTTTCGATTACTGGTTGTTCAATTACTTCTGAATCTACAGAATCGTTTTGTAGCTCACTCATGATTTTACGCCCTTGGAAGGTATAGTCTTTCGACTGTGCCAGTTATTAAAGGCTAACTGTTGGCCCTTGTTATATTATACGGCTTTTGCTATGCTGTTATTAGTCGTTGCATACAGTATAACAATTGTCGCTTTACTCGTAGGTTGTGCAGCATTAATTAAGCAGGGTGTTTACAATGGATTTAGGGCAAGGAATAAGAGTTATGTTGGCTAAAAGGCAAATAAGCCAAACCAAGCTAGCTAAAGAGGTTGAGGTAACAAGACCTTACATGAGTAGCTTGTGTAATAATGAGCGTGTACCTTCGTTTGGGTTGCTTGAAAAGATAAGTGATGCGCTTGATTGTAAGTTATGGGAATTAATAAAGGAATGTGAATAGTGATATATATAGACAATATTCCATCAATGCCGTTATCAACACATTGTAGTAGCATATACTTTTTGATGTTAGATGGTGTTGTTGTGTACGTAGGGCAAAGTGTTAACTACGTTGCTAGAATAGGCCAACACAAAGCAGAAGGTAAGAAGAACTTTGATAGCTTTAAGGTTTGCGAGTTGCCTCACGGAGTCGATGTTGATTTTGCTGAGTTTTGTGAAATAGCAGATAGAAAGCCTATATACAATTCAACATTGCCTTGCCTTGATTTTTTATTAACAATGTCAGATATTAAAAAACTAAATGAAAACTCTCAAAATGAGTTTGATATTAACTCTCCTGATTATAAGATACTGATGCCATCTAGGGTTTTTTGTTACTGGAAGATGGGTGGGTTTACTGGTTATTATAAGCAGCTGGATATGTGTAAAGGGGTAGAATTAAAGGAGATAGATAATGACTAACAACTTTATGAACAAAAAAGAACAAAGCGAGGCATTCCAAAGAATGGCCGATGAAATAAACAAAGGAATTAAGAGCCACTTTGATGAGACTAACGATGATAGCCTTGAGTTTTCAATGGGTATGATTGATTTTAAGATTAACAATACTAATAAGGAGATAGAGGAATGATAGTTGAACTGTTTTGTTTTGAGTCTAACTTTTATGGTAAAGATGCGGCTACCAGAAGAATTAATGACTATATAAAGAGCAATGAGAGCAAAGGGTTTACCGTTATTGATAAGGTAATGACCAACGGAGGACAAGGCGGCAATTCGCTAATAAAACCACAGATAACTATAGCTATATGGATGGATAAACAATGATTAAAAAATACACGCGCAGATTAATAAACCAAAAAGCAACTTTGCACGACCTTGAGTTTGTCGCTTACAATGATGTTGAGCAGTTATTAACTGATATATTAAACGCTGCTGTTGAAGCTGGTGCTGATGCGGATAAGTTAAAGGAGTTGGTTAATGGATAACACAGATAAGCCTAGAATAAGAATAAATAGCGATGGCTCTGCTGAAGTAACAAATTATGCACCTATACAGCCTCACGAGAATGTTTTATTTACAGGAATGATATTAGTTTGTTGGATTGAATTTTTAGAGGGTTCTGATTATGACAAATTAAGCCCTAAATAAATAGGGCTATGCTATTTAATCCTCTTGCTTATCACCTATAATATCAACCTGCTCGCCATATACTTCTGCTGATTGTGGAGACACGACAGCAGTTGCACCCATGGCATCTAACATAGTTTTAAGGTTAGTAAATGAATCATTAAGCTCTTGCTGTTGTTGCGCTTGGGCTTTAAGTGTTGCTTCAATTTGTAGTTTTTGTTGATCTAAATCAATCTTTTGTTGATTCTGGTCAGCTGCTATCAACTCAGCATTAAACTTAGCCTGGCCCGCTCTTTCAAACTCCTGCTGTTTAAGTTGAATCTCCATCATTCTTATTTGTTGGTCTTGCTGCTTAAGTTGAGCGTCTGACTGTATTTGTAGTTGTTTATTCTGCGCTTCCATCTGGTCAGCTTGTGCTTTTTGCATTTCTGCTTGAGCTGCTAGCATCATCGGGTCAGGCTGTTGCTCTTGCTGTGCTGCTTCTGCTTGCTGTTGTGCAATCTTTTGCCTTTCCTCATCAGTCCACTGCTCTTCAGGAATCATGCCTGCATTTAATAACTCAACTCTTGCTCGTTCAGCCATTTGGTCCATACCTGGAACAGCTAAGTTCTTAAGCATAATATCTTTACCTTGCTGTAAAAAGCTAGGGTCGATTTGTGCCATATCTAAAAACGCTTGAGTTGTTTCTTTTTGCTGTGAATTAAAAGCAGGC
>ERZ1027208.374-NODE-374-length-18315-cov-47.371851_pt1 | contig 18315 bp, 21 predicted proteins | sample MGYA00520867_ERZ1027208 | MGnify/ENA primary metagenome ERZ1027208 (study PRJEB33311, sample SAMEA4378413) | marine metagenome | biome: Marine biome; feature: Fjord; material: Water | collected 2014-07-20T08:00:00Z/2014-07-... | depth 75 m ...
AACTGCAACTTGTCGAGTAAACGAAGCGACTGCGCCTTTGGAGGCTGAATAGTTACAAAAGGTTTTTAGCAGAAATATTTTGCTGTTAAGGACAAAAGCTAGTTTTAAAGCAGGGTATCAAACTGGTTTAAAAAGGAACCTTTAGGTGAAAGTACTGTCATTTAATAAAGACTGAATGGAGCCAATGAGCGGATTCGAACCGCTGACCTACTCATTACGAATGAGCCGCTCTACCACCTGAGCTACATCGGCTTAATGCAGCAAGAGTATAAGAAGTTTTTGTAACAGGTGCAAGGTGCTATATTTTTTGCCCACAACTTTCTTATATTCCGCTTTATTTCCTAACGATGTAGCTGATAGGGTGAGGGGTTAATACTTGGCTGGTGGCTTAATAATAAATCCACTAGTAACTTGGCACTAGCTGGCGCAGTAACAATCCCATTTCTGTAATGACCTGCATTAAGACTTAAATTGCTAACTTTGTCCACTCGACAAATATAGGGAATACTATCAGGAGAAGAGGGGCGTAACCCCGCCCAGTGTGCATCAGGTTCTATATTATTTAGAGTTGGGAAAAGTTGTTGTGCAAACTTTTTTAAATCGGCAAAAGCTTGTTTAGTTTTTGAAGCATCGAAGCTCGTATACTCTCGAGTGCTACCAACCACGACCCGTCCATCTTTTCTTGGAATGATATAACGATCCCCATCCATGACCATACAAAAGTCCGGAATATTTACGGGTGGAAAACAAATCATTTGTCCTTTTACTGGGGTAATGTCTGGTTTTTGATAAACTTCCGGTATTAATTTAGGGCTCCACGCGCCACTGCAAATAATATATTCATTTCCTCTAACTTGCTCGTTAGTTGTTTGGACACCTGTCACTAAACCACTCTTTATAATTAAGCTTTCAGCTTGTTGGTTGTAAAACGTTATACCCTTATTATTCAGGTATTGGGTTAAAGCAGCTAACAGTTTATTGGTGCGAATGGTAGCAACATTATCACGTAATAAGGCAGGCTCATTAATGGGCCTTAAGTGAGAAAAGTTGGTGTTCAAATATTCAGTTGAAACAACCTTATGAATTGCATTATGTTGCTGACACCAAGTAAGGGCTTGAGGCATATCGCTATCGTTAAGTACAAGCATTCCGGATAAAATCCACTCTGGATCAATACCAGTTTCTTGATACAGTTCGCAAGAAAGCTCTTGATAGACAGCCTGACTGAGGTCGCTAATGGCGTTAACAGGGTCTGAATAATGCCAAGGGCGCATAGGAGATAGGATTCCTCCAGCAGCCCAACTTGCTTGTTGTCCCGGGCTCCCTTTCTCAATAATGGCGACGGTTGCTCCATTTTTATGAAGCTCTTTAGCCGTTAGTAACCCGATGATGCCGCCGCCTATAATTACAAAATCAAACATATAATACCAATTTGAAATAAAATAATTATAACGCAAGCTGTTTGGCTAATTAGTGAGCTTTATCAGGTTTAACAAATGAATTAATAGGATTACGATGTTTAAAAAATTATACCCTCCCCTTAAACCATTTGCCGCTGAGTGGGTTGATACGGGTGATGGGCATCAAGTTTACGTTGAGCAAGCAGGGAATCAGCATGGCGCACCTGTTATCTTTCTGCACGGTGGCCCAGGGTCCTCCTGTAAAGACCACCACCGCTGTTTTTTTAACCCAGAAAAATATCATATCATCCTAATGGACCAGCGAGGTGCAGGGCGCTCTCGACCATTAGCTAGTCTAGAGAACAATACGACTGATAAATTGATTGATGATATGGAGATGATTCGGCAAGCCTTAGGGATTGAAACCTGGTTGTTATTTGGGGGGTCTTGGGGGGCAACCCTTGGGTTATTGTATGCGCAAGCTCATACCGAAAAAGTGCAGGGGATGATTATACGAGGTACATTTTTAGCAAGGAAAAGTGATGCTAATTGGTTTTTAAAAGAGGGGGTTAATCGCTTATATCCTGAAGCTTGGCAGCGTTTTGAACAAGCAATACCTAAGGCTGAGCGAAGTGATTTGGTGCAGGCCTACCATCATCGTTTGGTTTCTTCAGACCAATGCGTGCGGCAAGATGCTGGGCGTGAATGGGATATGTGGGGTGGTGCTGTTGTTTTAGGTGAGCAATTTAATGCGAATGAGCTAAGTGGTGAGGTGCCTGAAACGGCCATTGCACAAGCAAGTATAGAAACACATTATGCGTTAAATAATTACTTTATTGATGACAATCAAATTTTAAATAACACATCGTGCCTATCAACTATTCCGTTAACCATCATTCATGGGCGTTTAGACTATATGTGCCCGATAGAATCCTCTTTTTCTTTGAAGCGCGCTTTGCCACACGCTAATTTTATTAGCTTGGCACATTCAAATCATTTGGCACATGGTGATGAAATGATTGATGCGTTGGTGAGCGCAGCGGATGTTTTTTTATTGTCGAAGGCGCTAGCGGCCGATAATAAAAAGAATTAGCATAAATATTGCTTTATACGCACAAGGCGTAAGCGTCGTTTAAGCGGAAAAACTGGCTTCAATGAAGCATTAAGAGAAGGATGTTAGACATGACGGCACGTAAACAGTTTATTGTTTTTTCAGTGATGACACTGATGGCCACACTTTTAGGGGCTTATTTCTGGCAAGCTGCGTATTGGTTGCTTATTATCATTGTGCCGCTAATTGCGTTGGGTGTTAGTGATATGGTTCAGCGTAAACGCACGATTCTTCGACTGTACCCAGTCGTCGGGCATTTACGCTTTTTCTTTGAATCAATACGAACAGAAATTCAGCAATATTTTGTTGAGTCGAACACCAATGGAATGCCTGTCAGTCGGGAATTTAGGTCTTTAGTTTATCAGCGTGCTAAAGGGGAGCGTGACACACGTCCTTTTGGAACCCAGTTTGATGTCTATAGAAATGGTTACGAGTGGATTAACCACTCTTTGGCGCCACAAACCGTACAAGAGAACCACCCTAAGATAAAATTTGGAGGTGAGCAATGTCGTCAACCGTACGATGCGTCACCGTTAAATATATCGGCTATGAGTTTTGGTGCGTTAAGCAAAAATGCCATTATGGCACTGAATAAAGGGGCAAAAACTGGTGGATTTGCTCATAACACCGGTGAGGGGAGTATGAGTCCGTATCACCTTAAGTATGGTGGTGATTTAATATGGCAAATTGGTACGGGGTATTTTGGTTGTCGCGATAGTAACGGGGCTTTTGATGCGGCATTGTTTGAAAAAAATGCCACCAAAGACGTTGTGAAAATGATCGAAATAAAGCTGTCTCAAGGTGCGAAACCCGGCCATGGCGGAATTTTGCCCGCCGCTAAATTGACGCAAGAAATAGCGGATATACGCCATGTTCCAATGGGGCATGATGTGATATCGCCTCCGGCACATTCTGCTTTTTCATCGCCTATTGGTTTGCTTGAGTTCGTCTGTGAGTTACGTCAGCTTTCTGGTGGAAAGCCCGTCGGGTTTAAATTATGCGTTGGTCGAAAGTCTGAGTTTATGTCTATCTGTAAGGCAATGCTAGAAACAGGCATAACACCTGATTTTATTACGATTGATGGTAGCGAAGGCGGAACGGGTGCGGCTCCCGTTGAGCTAACTAATTCAGTAGGGATGCCCTTAAAGGATGCACTTCTCTTCGTTGACAATACCTTAATTGGCATGGGCTTGCGTAACAAAATACGCCTAATTGCTTCGGGTAAGGCGATGTCTGCATTTCAAATTTTACGCTTACTCGCTTTAGGTGCAGATACGGTTAACTCCGCACGTGCCATGATGTTTGCTTTGGGTTGCATTCAGTCACGCCATTGCAACCAAGATAATTGTCCGACAGGGATAGCGACACAAGACCCTGCTCGATATAAGCAACTTGATGTTGATGATAAATCGGCACGGGTCGCTAATTATCATGCGGCAACGGTACGCAATATGATGGAATTGCTGGCAACGGCTGGTTTGTGTCAATTGGGTGAGCTTAGGCCGTGGCATATTAGTCGCCGCATCAGTGCGAAAGAGGTCAGTAATTATGCGAAGGTTTACCCGCAGATTGAAGAGGGATGTTTGCTGTCAGATGAAACGATGCCTGACGACTGGAAAAACATGTGGAATAGGTCGTCACCCAAGACGTGGTGATTTGAATGACACACCAGCTCTAGCCTTCATCAAATGGCACGGTATTAACGGGAAATGTTAGATGATTTTTTTATTGGCCTTAATTCGCTAGCAACTATTTTTCGTCGGTTAAAGGGGCTTATATGCTCAATAGAATCTTTAAGTGAGTCAGCGGATACGTTTTAAACGCTTTAGGGGGCGTTTAATGACAAACTCCGCTTGAACACATAGCCTTTACTGAGGGATTATTTAGTAAACAATAACCGAGCGAATACTTTTACCTTGGTGCATTAAATCAAAGGCACGGTTAATGTCGCTTAGCGGCATGGTGTAGCTGACCATATCGTCAATTTTAATTTCACCCCGCAGGTACTTTTCAACATAGCCGGGTAATTCACTGCGCCCTTTTACACCACCAAAGGCAGTGCCGCGCCAGACTCGGCCAGTGACGAGTTGGAACGGTCGGGTGCTGATTTCTTGCCCGGCACCTGCGACTCCAATAATAATCGATTCGCCCCAGCCTTTATGGCAGCACTCTAGGGCTGAACGCATGGTGTTGACGTTGCCTATGCACTCAAATGAATAATCAACGCCACCGTCGGTCATGTCGACGAGAACATCTTGAATAGGCTGGTCAAAGTTTTTAGGGTTGATGCAGTCGGTAGCACCGAGTTGTTTGGCAAATTCGAATTTATCTTCGTTAATATCGACCGCGATAATGCGTGATGCTTGTGCGATAACCGCGCCTTGAATAGCGCTTAAGCCAATGCCGCCCAAACCAAAAATAGCGACAGTGCTGCCCGCTTCAACTTTTGCGGTATTAAGTACCGCACCAATACCGGTAGTCACGCCACACCCTAAGAGGCAGGCTTTATCTAACGGTGCTGCTTTGTTGATTTTAGCGAGTGATATTTCTGGCAATACGGTATATTCGGCAAATGAAGAGGTGCCCATGTAGTGGTAAATGGTTTTACCGTTTTTTGAAAAGCGAGATGTGCCATCCGGCATAAGGCCTTTACCTTGAGTGTTACGAACAGCTTGGCAAAGATTAGTCTTCCCCGATAGGCAGAATTTGCATTGGCCGCATTCTGGGGTATACAAAGGAATGACGTGATCGCCGATGGCAACGGATGTCACGCCCGCGCCTATTTCTTCAACAACCGCACCGGCTTCATGGCCTAATACGGCTGGAAATATGCCTTCTGGATCTTCGCCAGACAGGGTGAAAGCATCGGTATGGCAAACCCCAGCTGCGACATGGCGAATAAGCACTTCACCTTGTTTAGGGCCGTCTAAGTTGATTTCTTCGATAGATAAGGGAGCGCCAGCTTCCCATGCAACGGCAGCGGTAATTTTCATATTGAGTTCCTGTTAAAGCGAGGGCTTTAGTTGTTGAGTAATTTTGAGTTTTTAGAGTTTCTAAATAAAAATGCTTGATCACTGGATTGTTCAGCTTGGGTAATCGCATCGCTAACGGTGTGATGCAAAGGGGAAAGACTGCATACTGGGTCAGTATTATGAGCATCGCCGGTGAGTAAAAAGGCTTGGCAATGACAGCCACCAAAGTCTTTATCTTTATCCTTGCAACTGCGACAGGGCTCTTTCATCCAGTCATCGCCACGGAAATAATTGAATGCCTTTGATTCATTCCATATGTCTTGTATGGAGAAGTCGTTAACGTTGGGGCAGTCAAAATTAGGTAATTGGCGAGCTGAGTGGCAGGGAAGCGCTAGACCATCAGGCGCAATGGTGAGGAAAGTAGTTCCCAAGCCGTTCATACAGGCTTTAGGGCGGCCTTCATAATAATCAGGTACCACATAGTAAATTTTCATATTGCCTTTTTGAGAGGCTTGGTATTGATTGGCAATAGTTTCAGCATTGTTTAACTGTTGCTGGGTAGGCATGAGTTGGTCGCGATTATGGTGCGCCCAGCCGTAATATTGGGTATTGGCTAATTCAACAAAGTCAGCCCCTAGCTCAATTGCCATCTCTAAAATGTCTTTCATTTGATGGATGTTTTCACGGTGCAGTACCACGCATAACACCATCGGGTAGCCGTGTTTTTTGATCAGCTTAGCGACATTTTTTTTGTGCTCGAAACTTTCGGTGCCAGCAATAAAGTCGCTTAATTCTTTTGAGCTGGCTTGCAGGCTAACTTGAATATGATCAAGCCCCGCTTCTTTAAGTTCAAGGATTTTGGCTTCATCCATATTGTAGCCGGATGTAATTAAATTGGTGTAATAGCCAAGGTCGTGCGAGTAGCTAATCAGTTCGCTTAGATCTTTTCTTACGAGCGGTTCGCCACCTGAAAAACCAAGCTGAACCGCACCCATGTCGCGTGATTGCTTTAATACGCGCTTCCAGTCGTCGGTGGAAAGCTCGCTATTAATGCTGGCGTAATCGATTGGGTTTGAGCAATAAGGGCACTGCAAGGGGCAGGCATAAGTTAACTCAGCTAATAGCCAACGTGGTGGGCTAGGCTTATTGAGTGATCCAGCCATTGTCGAGTGCCGTATTTAGAAAGTTAATAATATCCGGCTCAAGCCCGGTGCTAGAAAATTTTTGTTCGAGTGTGCTAACAATATCGCTGAGCGTATTGTCGTCTTTACATAACTGTAATATTTCAGCTGAACTTTGGTTTAACTCCACTAAGCCTTCAGGGTATAGCAACACAAACATATTTTGTGCCTCTTCCCATTGCAAGCGATAGGTGGGGGACAGCTGAATACCTTTATCTGACTGCAAACTCATGCTTCAACCGTAAAATAAGGAGGCATGTCGTGAATATATGCCATATGCATGGCATCGGCCATAGACCATAAAATATCGAGTTTGAATTTTAAAATATCAACCATGCGTTCTTGTTGTTCACGCGTCTTATACCAATCTAAGGTGATGCGTAAACCATGCTCTACATCGCGCCTGGCTTCGCTGAGCCTTTTTTGAAAATAAATAAAGCCTCGTGAATCAATCCAAGGGTAATGTTCTGGCCAGTTATCTAATCGTTGCTGGTGTATTTTGGGTGCAAATAACTCAGTTAACGAGGAGCTGGCGGCTTCATGCCAATCGGATTGTCGAGCAAAATTAACATAGGCATCTACGGCAAACCGTACGCCGGGTAATACGTGCTGTTGCGAGATAATTTCTTCACGACTTAAACCAACTGATTCGCCCAGTTGAATCCATGCTTCAATACCACCCATTTCGCCCGGTGTGCCATCGTGATCAATAATGCGTTGAATCCATTGTGCGCGGGTGTCTCGATCAGGGCAGTTGGCCATAATCGCCGCATCTTTAAGCGGGATATTGATTTGGTAATAATAACGGTTGGCGACCCAGCCTTGAATCTGTTTTTTATTGAGTTTACCTTCGTGCATCATCACATGGTACGGGTGTTTGATATGGTAAAAACGCTCCATATCACGTAGGATTTGTTCAAACTCTTCTAGGGTCCACGGTGTTTGTTCAGTCATAGTTATAGCTCAATGTTCATATTGTCGTACGACACTTCAATGCCGTGTTGACTCAGTATATCGCGTTCCGCAGAGTCCTCATCCAAAATAGGGTTAGTATTATTAATGTGGATCAGAACTTTGCGTGGTTTTTCTAAGGTGTCGAGAAATTCAATCATGCCGTCCTCACCTGATTGTGGAATATGGCCAATTTTTCGAGCCAATAAAGGGCGGCCCACCGAGGCCAGTTCGTCATCGCTCCAAAAAGTCCCATCGACCATCACGCAGTCTGCATCGCTCATCGCGTTTTCTACATGCGGTTCAATCATGCCTAAGCCGGGGGCATAGAACACGCATTTCCCGGTTGATATTTGGCGAATAATAATGCCAATATTGTCGCCTTCATGCGGATCGTCGCGGTGTGGTGAATAGGGCGGCGCTTTACTGCTTAATGGCAAGGCGGTAAATTCTAGATCATCAATATTTGGGATACTGAAGGCATCGCCATTGAGTGGAATAGGGTGGTCGTTAACGCCACAAAAGTGTTCGAGAATATTGAAAATAGGAAAGCCCGTTGTTAAATCTTGCTTCACCATCTCGGTGCAGTAGATGTTAAGCGGATCGCCTTCACGCAGAATGAGCAAGCCTGTTACATGGTCAATTTGTGAATCAATGATCACAATCGCTTCGATGCCAGTGCCACGGACCTTATTTTTAGGGTGGATTTCAGGGAAGTTTTCTAATTGCGCACGCACATCGGGTGAGGCATTAAATAATACCCAATGCTCACCATCGGATGAAACGGCGATAGACGATTGATTGCGCGTACTGGCCTTAATATTATTGGCTCTAACGGCCTTACAATTAGGGCAGCTGCAATTCCATTGAGGAAAACCGCCGCCAGCACCAGAACCTAACACTCTAATTTGCATATTACCTACCTACTTTAATTTTGTATTGCGGAAATAAAAAAGGGGTTCCATGCGGAACCCCTTTTTTTAAAATCTATTTGTAATCTATCGGTTGTAGATGTACATCGTTACTTCAAAACCGAAACGTAAATCTTTATATGCTGGTGTTTCCCATTTCATGTCTGTCTCCTGTAGGTCTTAAATTTATAATACGTTAATAACGTTAAAGTTATATGAACTTTAGTATATGTTTTTTGATGCTGGTTGCAAGTGCTTAGGCTGGTTCAGTGTTGATGGGGTGAGATTAATCGTGTTCTTATTTTTGTTTTACGGCTATGCTGATTCGAGCTACCGATGGCTGATCGGTGATGAGGTGGCTCGGCAAATAAGTATCGGGAATGGTTCTATTGTTTGTTAGCTGAACAAGTAGGGCACTTGGGGTTACGCGGTAATTGCATGCTTTGCCACTGCATCGATAGACCATCGAGCAATAACACTCGGCCTTGTAATGACTCGCCTGCGCCGGTGAGCACTTTAATGGTTTCGAGTGCTTGCATACTACCGATAATGCCAGTGATGGGGGCAATAACACCATTTTCAGAGCAGCTTTGAGCGATGCTACCATCACGTGGGTATAGGCAGTTGTAGCATGGACATTTTTCATCACGCGAATCGAAGACGGATATTTGCCCTTCAAAACGGATGGCAGCGCCCGACACTAACGGGGTTTTGGCAGCGACGCAGGCGTCGTTAATGGCGAAGCGTGTTTCAAAGTTGTCGCAACAATCAACAACAATATCGGCGAGCTTAACTTGTTGCAGTAAATTCTCACCGACTAGTTTTTCATTGATAGCTGTTACTTCTATTAGCGGGTTTATGGCGTGAAGTGTTTGCTTGGCGGATGTTACTTTAGACAGCCCAATGCTGTCGGTGGTATGTGCAATTTGACGTTGTAGGTTGGATAAGTCAACATCATCAAAATCACTGATAACCAGATGACCGATACCAGCAGCAGCTAAGTAGAGCCCAACGGGGCTACCTAAGCCTCCCATGCCAATGATGAGGACACGAGCATCAAGCAGTTTATCTTGGCCAACAATATCAATAGTTGGCAGCATTATTTGTCGGCTATACCTTAAAAGTTGTTCGTCATTCATATCATTCACACTATTTTTTATTAAGATTATACCCCACTTTTTTATACCTCGTTTACTACTTGGTAGTTATGGGTGGTGAGCTATTATTGCCCATTAAGGTTGGTTGATAGGTAGGGTTATTTGGCAAGCAGAAATTTTTAGGGGTAGGGGTTGATATCCCTATATGTTGCCCCATATCTCAAGAGGCAATTAATTAATTAAACAAACGGGAGTGTTAGAAATGAATTTACGTCCATTGAATGACCGCGTTATTATCAAACGCGTAGAAGAAGAAGCAATGAGTGCAGGTGGTATTGTACTTCCAGACTCTGCAAAAGAAAAACCAAGCCGTGGCGAAGTGGTTGCTGCTGGTACTGGTGCAGTGAATGATAAAGGTGATGTACGTCCAATGGCAGTAAAAGTGGGTGATAAAGTGTTGTTCGGTAAATATGCCGGCACAGAAGTTGAAGTGAATGGCGATGAGTTACTCGTGATGCGCGAAGACGACATCATTGCGGTTGTTGAATAAAAAATACCAATTTATTAAGGAATATACAGATGGCAAAGCAAGTTAAATTTGGAGATGACGCACGCAGCTTAATGGTTGAAGGCGTTAATACCCTAGCAAAAGCAGTTAAAGTAACCTTGGGCCCTAAAGGTCGTAACGTTGTTTTAGATAAAGGTTTCGGCGGCCCAACAATCACTAAAGATGGTGTATCTGTTGCTAAAGAAATTGAATTAAAAGATAAGTTCCAAAACATGGGCGCGCAAATGGTTAAAGAAGTTGCCGCTAAAACATCAGATGTTGCCGGTGATGGAACAACAACAGCAACAGTATTGGCTCAGGCTATTTTAGTTGAAGGCATGAAATCAGTTGCTGCTGGCATGAATCCAATGGATTTAAAACGTGGTATTGATAAAGCCGTGGTTACTGCTGTTGCAGCGATTGAAGAGCTATCTGTACCGTGTGCAGATACGAAAGCAATTGCTCAAGTGGGCACTATTTCAGCTAACTCTGATGAGTCTGTTGGCGAAATTATCGCTGAGGCAATGGATAAAGTAGGTAAAGAAGGTGTTATCACTGTTGAAGAAGGGTCTGGTTTAGAAAACGAACTAGACGTTGTTGAAGGTATGGAATTTGATCGTGGTTACTTATCACCTTACTTCATCAACAACCAAGAAAGCATGAGTGTTGATTTAGAAGAGCCTGTGATCTTGTTACACGACAAAAAAATCTCAAACATTCGCGATTTGCTACCAACTCTCGAAGCAGTTGCAAAAGCAGGTCGCCCATTATTGATTATTGCTGAAGATATCGAAGGCGAAGCGCTAGCAACATTGGTTGTTAACAATATGCGCGGTATCGTAAAAGTAGCAGCTGTTAAAGCACCTGGTTTTGGTGACCGCCGTAAAGCGATGCTAGAAGATATTGCTATCTTAACAGGTGGTACTGTTATTGCTGAAGAAGTGGGTTTAACACTTGAAAAAGCAACATTAGAAGACCTAGGGTCTGCTAAGCGCGTAACTATCACTAAAGACAGTACTGTTATTGTTGATGGTGCAGGTCAAGCAGCTGATATCGAAGCACGTGTTGCACAAGTACGCGCACACGCTGAAGAAGCAAGCTCTGATTACGATAAAGAAAAACTTCAAGAACGTATGGCTAAATTAGCCGGTGGTGTTGCTGTTATTAAAGTAGGCGCGACCACAGAAGTTGAAATGAAAGAGAAAAAAGCTCGCGTAGAAGATGCGTTACATTCAACACGCGCAGCGGTTGAAGAAGGCGTGGTACCTGGTGGTGGCACAGCGTTAATTCGTGTATTAGGTGCTGTTAGCAAAGCTGAAGGCGCAAATCACGATCAAGACATCGGTATTAAAATTGCGTTACGCGCAATGGAAGCACCATTACGTCAAATCGTGACGAATGCTGGCGAAGAAGCATCAGTGGTGCTTCAAGCGGTTAAGCAAGCAGAGGGTAACCAAGGTTACAACGCTGCAACAGGCGAATACGGCGACATGATTGCAATGGGTATTCTTGATCCAGCTAAAGTAACAAGAACAGCACTTCAAAATGCTGCGTCTATTGCTGGTTTAATGATTACCACAGAAGCAATGATTACTGACGAACCTGAAGAAGCAGGTGCAGCAGCAGCTGGTGGTATGCCAGATATGGGTGGCATGGGTGGAATGGGCGGCATGGGTGGAATGGGCGGCATGATGTAAATCGACTTCCACGTCGTTGAAGTAAAAAAGCCTCGCTTTATGCGGGGCTTTTTTATGCCAACAATTTATGGGTAATAAATTTTTATGATGTTGGTAATGAAAAGATGTTGTTTGTCTTTATCAATACCCTCTTTGTTTGCCTAATAAAAGGTTTTTAGGCTTAGAAGGTTAATGGTTTAGCTAGTAACAATTGTTAAAGCCAAACAGATGAGGGGCACCTTGTGCGAGTTTTCAAACTTAAAAGAGTGCCTTATAGAGGGTTAATTAACTCGGAGGTTTTAACGGTGATATTTCAAATACCAACTACACTTTGCATACCTTATTAAATAATAGCGTGGGTTTATGTTGAAAGAAAATGCGAGTGAGATGTATCAATATTTACAAGACGAGAATATTGAAGCGTTCAACCAAGCACGAGCTAATGGTCTAGCAGTCTCTCTAAAAGACAGCGTCTTTAGGGGGTTAAATTTGAAAGGGGCTAACCTTAATGGTATAGATTTATCAGGGTGTCATTTTAAAAGTGCTGATTTAAGAGGTGCTGATTTACGGAACTGTAACTTAGATGGCTGTAGTATTTTTAATGCAAAAATAAGTGGTGTCTTTTTCCCAGCTAGTTTAAGTGCAGATGAAATTAACCTTTCCTTGTTACATGGCACGCGCATCCGTATGCCTGCGTAAATTTAGAGGGTTTTGCTTAATCAAAATTCACGGGGGTGATACACTCTTTCTTTTAAGCATCATTCGTGAAAAGGTTGAGTTATGGCGGGTCATAGTAAGTGGGCGAATATTCGCTTTCGTAAGGGCGCTCAAGATGCTAAGCGTGGTAAGTTATTTACTAAGTTGATCCGTGAAATCACCGTGGCCACCAAGGCGGGTGGGCCGGATCCCGTTAATAACCCTCGATTAAGGTCAGCCGTTGATAAAGGCTTATCGAATAATATGAAGCGCGACACCATTGAAACGGCAATAAAAAAAGGCAGTGGTACCGCTGAGACAGATCATTTTGATGAGATTCGCTATGAAGGGTATGGCCCTGCTGGAACAGCAGTGATTGTCGATTGCTTAACCGATAATAAAAATAGAACCGTTGCTGAAGTACGGCACGCCTTTAATAAAAGTGGTGGGAACTTAGGAACGAGTGGCTCTGTTGACTATATGTTCAAGAAGTTAGGCGTTATTAATCTATCAAATGAACACAGCGAAGACGCCTTAATGGAGGCGGCATTAGATGCGGGTGCAGATGATGTTATTACCCACGATGATGGCTCATTTGAAGTGATAACCCCAGCAGATGACTTTATGCAGGTGCGTGATGCCTTGCTTGAAGCTGGTTTTACACCAGAGCATGCAGAGGTAACGCTACGTGCTGATAACCTATCCCCTGTTAACGTGAATGATGCAGAAAAGATCCTTCGTTTACTTGATGTGCTTGAAGATCTGGATGACGTACAAAATGTTTACTCTAATGCTGATTTCCCCGAAGAAGCATTAGAGGTGAGCGAGTAAGCGGTTTATTGCATGCGAATTTTAGGTATTGACCCGGGTTCACGGGTGACCGGTTACGGGCTGATTGAGGTCAATGGGCGCATCGCTAAATATATTGATAGTGGCTGCATTCGCACCGGAGGCGGTGCCTTACCAAGCCGTTTAAAGAAAATACACCTCGGTGTTCGAGAGATCATTCAGCATTACAAACCCCAACAAATGGCCGTTGAGCAGGTGTTTATGGCGCGTAATGCCGATTCTGCCTTAAAGCTTGGGCAAGCACGTGCGGCGGCTATTTGTGCGGTATTTGATGATGATATCGAAGTATTTGAGTACGCAGCACGACAGATTAAACAAGCGCTTGTCGGCAAGGGCAGTGCAGATAAAACACAGGTTCAGCACATGGTTAAAGTCTTATTGAAATTAAAGGGCGATCCGCAAATGGATGCCAGTGATGCCTTAGGCGTTGCGTTGTGCCATTTGCACACCCAGCAAACGATGCAAGTCACCTCAAAGGTTTCGTTATGATTGGTTTCATACGCGGTCGCATTTTTGAGAAGCAAGCGCCTCATCTCGTGCTGGATGTTAATGGCGTTGGCTATAATGTTGAAACGCCGATGTCCAGTTTCTTTAATTTGCCAGCCGTGGGTGAGCAAGTGCAACTTCGTACGCATCTCGTGGTTCGAGAAGATGCGCACATTTTGTATGGTTTTTTAAGTGAGCAGGAACGCGCCTTATTCCGTAGCCTGATTAAGGTTAATGGGGTGGGCCCCAAAGTGGCGCTTGGTATTTTATCGGGCATGAGTGTTGATGACTTTTGCGCCAGCATTCATGACGGTAACATTACCGCTTTGGTTCGCTTGCCAGGTATTGGTAAAAAAACGGCCGAGCGTTTGGTGATTGATATGCGTGATCGTTTACCAGAACAAGTTGTTAACAATTCATTGGATGGGGCAAGCGGTTCAGCTTTAGAGGCGAACATTTCACCACAAGAAGAAGCGGTAAGTGCACTGGTAGCGTTGGGCTATAAACCACAAGATGCCGATAAGCGAGTTCGTGCGGTGGCGAAAGAGGGTGCCAATAGTGAACAATTGATACGTGCGGCATTACAGTCAGCATTGAAAAAATAAATATATTCTATGATAGAAAGTGATCGTTTAATAAGTTCCGATAACCTGACCGATGACGAAGCCATTGATCGTGCGATTAGGCCAAAATCATTAAGTGATTATACTGGCCAGCCGGCTATTCGCCAGCAAATGGAAATTTTCATCTCGGCGGCGAAAGGCCGGGGTGAATCACTAGACCACGTATTAATTTTTGGCCCGCCAGGGCTGGGTAAAACAACCTTATCGCATATTATTGCCAATGAAATGGGTGTTAACCTACGACAAACATCGGGGCCCGTGCTTGAAAAAGCAGGTGACCTTGCAGCCTTGCTAACTAATTTAGAAGAAGGCGATGTGCTATTCATTGATGAAATTCATCGGCTTAGCCCAGTAGTGGAAGAGGTGCTATACCCAGCGATGGAAGATTTTCAGTTGGATATTATGATTGGAGAAGGGCCGGCAGCGCGTTCAATTAAGCTAGACCTTCCGCCGTTTACTCTGGTGGGCGCCACCACACGAGCGGGCTTATTGACATCGCCATTACGTGACCGCTTTGGTATTACTCAGCGCTTGGAGTTCTATAATGATGCCGATTTAACTCACATTGTTCAGCGATCAATGGATATCTTGGCCCTTAATTCTGATGATAATGGTGCCAAAGAAATTGCCGTTAGGTCTCGTGGAACACCTAGAATTGCGAACCGCTTATTACGCCGAGTTAGAGATTATGCTGAGGTGAAGGGCGATGGGCTTATTAGTGCCGATATTGCTCATCAAGCGTTAAGCATGCTTGAGGTGGATAAAAATGGCTTTGATAAGATGGATCGTCGTTTATTAGATGTATTAATTAACACCTTTGATGGCGGCCCAGTTGGGGTAGACAGTTTAGCAGCGGCTTTAAGTGAAGAACGTGGCACGGTAGAAGATGTACTGGAGCCTTATTTAATTCAAAAAGGCTACATTATGCGCACCCCGCGTGGACGTATGGCAACGCGGCATGCTTATCACCACCTTGGGCTAAAAGCACCAGCTAAAAGTGCCTTAGACAGTGATTCGCTAGAGATAGGGTCGACGGAAGAATTAAGTTGAAAGAAAAAATGAGTTTGAGGATCTTATGAGTATGAAGGGGCATCAGTGGCCAGTTAGAATTTATTATGAAGATACCGATATGCAAGGGATTGTCTACTACGCTAACTACTTGAAATATTTGGAACGTGCGCGTACCGAATTTTTACGTGAAAAAGGGTTTGAGCAGGATCAGTTAATTGACCAACAAGGCGTTGCTTTTGCCGTTAGAGCTGTGCAAATGGATTATATTAAACCAGCAAAGTTTAATGATGAACTGATCATTAGCACCTATATTCACCAAATAAAGCGAGTATCAATGGTGTTCCATCAAACGATCACTTGCCCTGCAAATGATCATCAATTAATTAATAAAGCAGACATCAAGGTCGCTTGCCTTGATTCAAAAACAATGGCCATTAAAGCGATTCCAACACAAATGATTGAGGCATTAACATGACAAGCGATTTATCTATTATCCACCTAATTGCACAAGCTGGCCCAGTGGTAAAACTGGTGATGTTATTGTTAGTCGTTGCATCTGTTGTTTCATGGACCTATATTTTTGCTAAATATAAGGAGCTTAAAACGGCATTTGAAGTGGTTGATACCTTTGAAAAACGCTTTTGGTCAGGTATGGATTTAAATGAGTTATCGCGCCAATTGGCAGTTGATCGCTATGATCGAAGCGGGATTGAAAATATTTTCCATAAAGGCTTTGATGAATACACTCGGCTGAGTGTACAAAAAGGCATGGAGCCAATGCATGTGGTTGAAGGGGCAAGACGAGCCATGCAAGCGCAATACACACGAGAGATGGATCTGCTTGATAACCACTTGCCTTTTTTAGCCACGATAGGTTCAACGAGCCCATATGTCGGCCTGTTTGGTACGGTTTGGGGCATTATGAGTTCTTTTCAGGCCTTGTCGAATATGAAGCAAGCGACCTTGGCTCTCGTTGCGCCAGGTATTTCAGAAGCACTCGTGGCCACGGCAATGGGTTTGTTTGCAGCGATTCCTGCAGTGGTTGCCTATAATCGTTTTTCAACCAATGTTGATCGTTTAGCTACTCGCTACGAGACCTTTATGGATGACTTTACCACCGTGTTGCAGCGCCAAGCACACATACAAAAGAACGAAAAACACGATGGCGCGTAGTACGAAACGTCGCCCAATGGGGGAAATTAACGTCGTGCCGTATATCGACGTGATGTTGGTATTGCTCATTATTTTTATGATTACCGCGCCGTTAATTCAACAAGGGGTTGAAATTGACTTGCCGCAAGCCAGTGCAGAGCCGGTTGAGGATAATAATATTCCACCATTAGTGGTAACAGTGGACAGTGACGGTCAGTACTTTTTGGATATTGGCGACGATACTGATCAGCCAATATCAACGCAAACGTTACAAATTAAAGTGGCTGCCGTGTTACGTAATAAACCAAAAACAGCAGTTGTTATTCGTGGCGATAAAGATGTGCCCTATGGTGAGGTTGTGCAAGCTATGACAAGCCTACAAGCAGCCGGTGTTCCGAGTGTTGGTTTATTAACGGACCCTGCTAATTAATAACGATGATAAATTTTTTTAAAAAATACCCAGTAGCGGTTGGCCTATCTGTTTTATTGCATGTATTACTGGTGGTTTTTTTTATTTTTGGGGTGGATTTTTTAGATGAAAAACCTGCTGCAAAGCCAGCTGTTAATATTGTTAAGGCCACGGTTATTGATGGCGCTAAAGTGAAGGCTGAGGCCGATAAACTAAAAAAATTAGCACAGGATAAAAAACGCAAAGAGAAGACTCGTCTTGACCAACTTAAAAAGAAACGCTTGGCTGAAGAAAAAAAGCTAGCAGACCTTAAAAGAAAGCAATTACAAGAACAGAAAAAAATAGCCAAATCTAATGCCGAACAAGCGGCTAAAAAAGCGCGACTGAAGAAAGAGGCTGCATTGGCTAAGAAGGAGGCTGCTCTAGCCGAAAAAAAGGCTCTGGCAAAAAAGCAGGCAGCGGTCAAAAAGAAACAAGCCGAGGCCGAACAGCGTAAAAAAATAGCAGCAGAAAAAAAACGTAAAGACCTTTTGGCTAAAGAGAAAGCAAGAAAGGATAAAGCGGCAAGAGATAAGGTCGCAAGAGATAAAGCCCTCAAGGAGCAACAGCTAAGAGAGCAGGCAATAAGAGCGCGGGCCATGCAGCAACAGATGCTAGAAGATGAATTGCAACAGCAAGCAGAAGATAAAGCTAATGGTTTTGTGACGCTCATTACGGGGCGAGTTGAGCAAAGCTGGCTACAACCCCCTGGAGATATTGCTGGGCTTGCTTGTCATGTCCGGGTACGCTTAATTCCTGGTGGTGAGGTTATTGATGTGCAAGTGATTAAATCAAGCGGTAATGCACTATTTGATCGCTCAGTTGAACGGGCAACCTTAAAGGCGTCGCCTCTACCTGTTTCAAGTGACCCGCTGGTTTTTAGTAAGATGAGGGTTATAGAATTCATTTTTGACCCAAGTAAACAATAAGGATGGTATTTAAAATATGAAAAAAATAGCAAAGTTAGTTTTTTTATATGCTTGTCTGCTACAGACACCTGCTTGGGCTGCGTTAAAAATTGAAATTACCCAAGGCATCTCCTCTGCACAACCAATAGCCGTTGTACCTTTTTCTAGCCAGCAAATAGTAGGAGGCGTAACGGTTGATATTGCGCAAGTTGTGAGTGATGATTTGGCGCGTACAGGCCGCTTTAAGCCGCTCTCTCGTTTGGATATGTTGGCGAAACCCTCGTCAGCTGAGCAAG
>ERZ1027208.379-NODE-379-length-18153-cov-11.929053_pt1 | contig 18153 bp, 25 predicted proteins | sample MGYA00520867_ERZ1027208 | MGnify/ENA primary metagenome ERZ1027208 (study PRJEB33311, sample SAMEA4378413) | marine metagenome | biome: Marine biome; feature: Fjord; material: Water | collected 2014-07-20T08:00:00Z/2014-07-... | depth 75 m ...
AAACTTCGCATCCCCATAGCTACGGTTGAGCCTATGCCTTGCCTTTGTCCAATGGGCCTTATGCCGACATCGGCATAAGGCCCACTGGACGGGGGCCACAAAACGGTTGGATCGCTTGGGCCGGTTCAACGACCGCAAGGCCTATGCATTTGAGGAGCTAGTCGCGGAAATCGGCAACTGCATGCTTTGTGCGCAGATTGGGGTGGAGCCTGAATTTGACCAAAGCGCAGCTTATATCGAGGGATGGCTTGAGGCAATGAAGGAAGACAGCCGCGCTATATTCCGCGCCGCGTCCGAGGCGCAGAAGGCGGTGGATTACATCATGGAACGCCCCGCGCAGGCCGAGCGGATGGCGGCTGAGTAGTAGCCCGCCCCGCCGCAATGAGCGAGGCCCCCGTCAGCAGGCGGGGGTCTTTTTGGCGTGTGGTGTGAGCCTAGAAGGGGACAGTTTTAGGGTGACCTGTCGGCTGGCAACCTGAAGGCCACCCGCCGACAGGCCCGGCGCTTCGCGCAGACGGGCATGAACGCCCGGACAATTGAGGTCTTGAGTATGGTGGTCGACAGCACCTCCCTTTGGAGCAAGATAAAAAATCGCCTTTAGCGATCTTGTATCGCAGAAAGAAGATCCTATCTGTGTTCTATCGGTAAGCCAGACTTCGGCCTGGTTCGGAATAAAATCGCTGTACTCAGGATCGGTTCACCGATCCGTGGAGGGGCTAGTTCCCTCTGACGCCTACCCCCCAAGCGGCCCCTGCGGCGGCGGCGGCGGGGCGGCGGCCCCCCGGGCGACCCCGGGGGGCCAGCATAAGGGATAAGGACGGTCTCTCCGTTCCTCGCGCTGGTGGCGACACCCTTCCGCAATCCTGCGGCAGGGCCAGCAGAGGAGGCCATAACATGGCTTACGACACCGACGAGATCAGCCAGCGTGGGACACGCGAGACAAAACGGAAGCGCAAGCCGACGTGGAAATCTCGCCTGTTAAAGGGCGCATTCTGGGTAGCCTGGGGGATGGGGAAACTCTTTGACCTCATCGAATGGCTGTCCCGGTTGTCCGGCGACTAACCGCGCGACCCTTAATGTTCGCATTTGGCGAAAGGAGGACTGTGAATGCTAGGTGAAGCACTGAGATTAATCCGGGTCTTCCATGACCTAAAACAGAACGAGTTGGCGGAACGTCTCGATATTTCCCAATCGCACCTTTCTGATATCGAACGATGCCGGAAAGTGCCAAGTCAGGAAATCGTTGCACGATACGCTGAAGAGTTTGATCTGCCAGTCAGCTCGATCTGGTTTTTTGACGAGAAGCTGACAGAAGGTACGACGCCGGGCGCTATCGAGAAGGCGCGTGGGGTTGTCGCTGACAAGATACTTGATTTTCTTCGGATGATCGAGCGTAAGCGGGCGTCATCATGACGAAGCGCCGCGACAAGTCCTATGCCATCGATCAATGTGCCCTTTATCGGTGCAGCACGCGCAAAAAGTTGTTCAAACTATTGCAGACCAGTTCCGAGAAGTTTGCTGAGTTGAAGGCCGCATCCAATCTCTACAAGCCTCTACGCAAGAAGAAAAAAGACGGAACGTTCCGTCCTGTCCTTGCACCACGGGGCGATCTGAAGCGTATTCAGCGGCGGATAGGAGAGTTGCTGCTGCGGGTGAAAACTCCGGACTACCTGATGTCGCCGGTGCGCGGACGCTCGAACATCGACAATGCCGCACGGCACCGCGGGGCAGCGGCGTTCCATCTTCTCGACATCGAAGATTTCTATCCGAGCTGTACGGCCAGCAAGGTAGCATGGTTCTTTGGTAAGTGTCTCGGGTGCCCTCCCGACGTAGTGAAAGTTCTTCTCGATCTCACGACGCTGAACGGGGTTCTGCCAGCCGGAAGCCCTGCCAGTCCATCGCTGGCCTTCTGGGCCTACGCTGACATGTGGGATGAGATTGATCAGCTGACCAGCGATGCCGGATGCCAGGTTAGCGTGTATGTCGACGATATAACAGTTTCTGGTCAAAGCGTTCCTGGGGTATTGATCCACGCGATCAAGGAGCGGCTTGCGCACCATGGTCACAGCTTTAAAGCTTCGAAAGAAATCGGTCAGATTAATGCGCCTGTCGTCGTCACGGGAGTTGTGGTGCGGGATCGATCGCTTCTCATGCCAAACGTCCAGCATCTAGAACGCCATAAGTTAAGGGTAGAGGTCGCGAAGCTGCCCGAAGGATACGAGAAGGCTCAGAAGATGGCCTCCCTAATAGGGCGTGAAGGTACTGAGCGGCAAATCTTGGCGCGCAACGATGTTCCCTGATTTTCAATGATGGATAATACATGACGACTGTTTTCTTTTCTTACTGCCATGCTGATGAAGCTCTGCGCGACCAGCTGGAACGCCAGCTCAAAATACTTCAGCGTCAGGGCTTGATTGAAACGTGGCATGACCGCCGCATCGAGGCCGGACAGGAATTCGCGGGTGAGATCGACGCGCACATTGAGGCGGATGAAATCATCCTGCTACTGGTAAGCCCGGATTTTCTAAACTCAGACTATTGCTACGAGGTGGAGATGACTCGTGCACTGGAACGACACGAGGCCGGAGAGGCGATCGTGATCCCAGTGATTTTGCGTGACTGCCTCTGGAAAGGTGCACCGTTTGGCAAGATTCTAGGTGTGCCGACAGATGGTCGTCCTGTCACCCAGTGGCCTGATATCGACCATGCATTCCGACTTGTTGCGGAAGCTGTGCAGGCTGCGGCTAAGCGGGTTGGGGCTGTGACAGCCAAACCTGCACAGTCTGCGGTGGCCGCTACGGGCTTCAAACCAGAGCCTTCAATCCGGTCCAGTAACCTTCGGATTGCCAAGACCTTCAATGATCGTGACCGGGATGTTTTTCAAACCGACGCATTTGAGTTCATGGCAAAATACTTTGAGAACTCGCTTTCTGAATTGTCTGCTCGTAATCCTGAGATTGACGGGTCGTTCCGCAGGCTTGACGCAAACCGCTTCAGCGCAGTGGCCTACCATAAAGGTCAGTCTGCGAGCCGCTGCACCGTGTTTATGGGGGGGCGGCAAATTGGGGGCATTGCTTACACTGCGACCGAAAATGCCGAAACCAACGGGTTCAATGAGAACCTAACCGTCGAGGCCGATGAGCAAACCCTTTATCTGCGGAGCATGGGGATGGCACACTTCGGTCAAAACCGAGATCAAAAGCTGACGTTCGAGGGTGCGGCAGAAACTTATTGGCAGATGTTTGTGAAGTCACTTCAGTAACCAGCTCGGCACCTTTGGGGGGTACCTGGCTTTGATTGGCGATGTTTCCATCAAGGTTGCGACACCTGCTTTGGAGAATGACGGAAGATCACGGGCGCGAGGCCAGACTCGGGGTCATTCTCGTTGAGGACAATCTTCCAGGACCTAAATACTGCTTCGATGCGTGACCTGTCGGGTTTGGTACCTATCAGCGGACAGTCGACCTTGTTCTTCATAGGCCCACGGGATTGAAATGCGCATAATCCAAAGGCACCGTTCCACATAACGATGTCGCCAATTTCTGGTGAGGTATAGCCTCCCACTTGAATATCGCCAGTATGGTCGATTACCAACTTCCAGTCTTGACCATACGAAAGGCAGAGGTCAGGTCTGTGCTCCACATAGTGAATACTGAATTGCTCACCATCTTGGTCATGCAATGCCGCGAAACCAAGATCCTCCTCGAGTTTGATAACAAGCATGGCGAGTTCAGCCCCTCTGCCAAAGTTGCAGAGGCCAATTTCTCCCACTTCAAAGTCGGCCATAGGCTTGAGAGTCGTTGAAAAGAGAACTTCCATAGGATCACCTAAACTGGCTGCATACATGGCTGACCATGCTAAAAGAAAACGTGATGACTACCCCTTATTCTCGGGCGACAACCGTGTTGTACAGGCCATAGCTCGACAGGCCTTCATGACTATCAATCCCAGTATAATTCAAGGATGCATCTTCGTATCGGCGGAAGGCGAAGACTGCCTGATTCATCTGTTCTGTGTTGAATACTTTGAGCCGAACCAGGAGATGGAAATCTTGGACTGTAAGGCCGGTGACTGTCCGAAATAAATCGGGTTCGAGTTTGGTGATCACATCTTGAAGGGTGTTTTCGCGGAAATCAGTCAGGTACATGAACGCAGGAATGCGGGTGGCGAACTTGATCAGCTTTTCTTGGACCAACTTTCGTGCGGACTTGTATTCCTTCTCTTCGGCAGACAGCTCTTTCTTTTCTTTTGGAGTCAGGTCGCGATCTTTGGCTTTTGCCTTCAGGTCTTTGACCTTCTCACTCTTGTTGATAATGGTCTCGATGACGTTGTCGCCAAGGGCGCGCCAGCCCTCGATGCGCTCGACAGCTGCCATCGCTTCAGGGTTCTCCATGAGCTTGCGAAGCGTTTCATTGTCTACATTGACGAGCAATGCACTTTCCCATTTGCGGGCAAGCAATGTTGCTGATGTTCCTGCCATCGCGATGTCGAGTATCGCACCAGTATCGAGCTGTTCCATGACAGCTCCGTTGTAGGCCAGCACTGGCAAGAACGACACAAGCTCTTTGACCGCGTTTTCAGGGTTCGCTTCGTTGGGTGACAGGCCTATCCCGTATTCGGACAACTGCCGCAGGGCGCGGGTTGGGGCAAAATCGAATACGAAGCACACTGGCTTCAAGGTTTCCTCTTCATGAGGATTGCCCCCGTTGGGGTTTTTGATGGACCAGGGCGATTGCACTCGGAACGCCGCCTGAAAATATGTCTCGGGGGATTTCAGGTTCCGCAACATGAGGATGGATGACCACTGCTTGACGGTGACGCCCGTGGTCAGCTTGCCGCAAGACAGAGTTATACTCTTGCTATCAAAGCCGCTTCCTATTGCCCGCCGCACCGGCGGCAGGGCTTCAAGCCCGATCCCGGCGCTGGCACCGGCGGCGCTGATTACCTTGTAATCATGCCAGAACGTGTTCTGGCGCTCGGTCAACAAGTTTTCCATTGCATGACAGGCGGCAACGTTCGGCATGAACCAGAACGAGTGTTGTAGGTAGGGCAAAAGCCGCACGTCAGAATAAGGAAACGGTGGGCGCGTTCCGGTCTTCAGACTATCTACCGCGCCAGGTGCATATTGCCCTCGGATGATGTCTAGCCATTTCTGGACATCGCTTTTGTGCTTGAATTGCGCACTGCTGCCGGTTCCGGTTGCGCCAAAGAACTCGTTTAGATCGAATTCGTCGAACTCTCCGGCGCTTGCAATGGCCAACAACTCGTCGGGCATTTGATATGTTAGAAGCCGCATCTGCGGCAGGGCACCGTACGGGTTCCACTGGTCTGGTTTTTCGGTAGCGAAGTCAGCTTTTGCGCGTTGCTCGTCGGTATAGGTCCAGTTGAAAATCTGCTCTTCGATGAACTCTCCCGTCGATAGGGCCTTGAAGGGCGTTCCCGACAGATAGAGATAGGCCTTTGTCGTGATCGGCAGAAACTCGGTTTCAGATTCTAGCGGCTCTTGCAGGTCCGCGATCCGATCTTTTAGCTTTTTTGCGTCCTCAAGTCTGGCTTCCTCGCGGGCAATTTCATCTTCTTCGCCCGCGAACAACTCTTTCGCCGTCTCGCGCCATGCGCCGAAATGGTATTCGTCAAAGACCACGAGGTCCCAGTTTTCGGTGTGTAGCCACTCGTTCTTGGCCTTGATGTTGCCGCGTGCATCGCGACCTAAAAGATCTTGAAACGAGCCAAAATAGACCACTGGTTTGTTCCGGTCGATCTGTGTCGGGTCGCCGCCAGTTTTAACTGACAGATACTGCCAGCCGTCAAAATCTGCGTGGTTTTCCAGATCGCTTTGCCAGGCGTCTTCGACTGCTGGCTTGAAGGTTACCACCAGCACCCGTTTAGCCCCCATTTTCTTGGCGAGCTGATACGAGGTGAAGGTCTTACCGAAGCGCATCTTGGCGTTCCACAAGAAGCGCGGAACGGCGTGCATGTCCTCTTCCCAGCGGGAATGATAGTAGGCGTGGGTTTGCTTGACAGCCTCGGCCTGTTCAAGACGCATGGGGAACGTTTCGTGGTGCGTACCACTGAACGTCTGGCCAGTGCGCAACTCTGTCAGCACAGTCTGAACATCGGCCAGTGTGCAGCGCATCCATTCTAGCTCTGTATTGTCAAAGCCTTTGCGGACGAGCGCAGCGCGCACATCGTGGTCAGTGAAAATCGTGCCGTCTTCGCGCTCAGCGGGTGCATCCAGTTCGATGGTAAAATTGGCGATCGCTGCCGTGCGCAGTTGTTCGGCCACCCTCCGCTTCACATCCCGCGTGGTCTGACCAACTTTCAGCAGGCCTTCGTGGGCCTCATCCGCTATGGAATACGCATAAACGCGTGGCCTCGCTTCCGGTTTTGGAGAGAGGATTTCGTCGATCGTGGGCTTATTCATCGTTACCGTCATCAACTGAAACCTCACCGAACAAGTTGCCTACCAAATCCATTGGCCGGACGATTTTCTCAATGAAGGCAATCTCGTCTTTTGAAAGATCATACTTTTTGTATAGCTCTTGGTCCGTCCACTTTTTAGTCCAATCCTGTGTCGGCACGAAGGTGTAGACTTTGCGTGTGGTATCCTGTGACGGTTTATGCAGGAGAATTAGGAACCGGGTCAGTCGGCAGGATAAATACGAGAGAACGCTTTCTGCCTCATCCTTCGTGTCGAACGGGCCAATGTACATGTATGTCCAAGATGAAATAGACCCAGGCTCGCCAAGAAATGGGGTGCTAATAATTCTATGCGGATATGTGTCTTTGTTCCCAGTTCCTGGAGCGGCACGGCCTATGTAAACTTTCCACTTATCGAAAACGTGTTGCTCTTTATCGATTTCTGATCGTGGTAGATATCCGATCCCGCCATTTCTATAAACTTTTAGGTCGTCGCCAGTTGGACGATTTTTTCCACGAAAAGTACTGCCTAGGCCAAAAGATCCGATAGAGCTTACGAGGTCCATAAAGCGGCGATGTTTTGGCAGCTCGATAGTTTCCGCATTTTCCGTTTCAGCAAGGCTTACTTTCTTTAATATCGAAACGCCTTCGTTGAACCGAATGAAAATATCGGCACCAGCCTCTAAGAGAGGGCGTGTGGCAATTGATGGCGTCTCGCCCTTATAGTGTGTGGCTACTCTGCATGGGCCAGAATTTTCTCTATCCCATAGGAAATAGCACACGCCTCCTTTAAGTCCGACACCCGGAAAGACATCCGAAGCCGACAAGAAATCGTCTAAAGATTTCAGTTTATTGTCGCTCAACATTGCTTCGCGAAAATCGTTCAGGCCCATTCCGCCCGAAAACCAACGAGATGGGATAATCATACTCAGATATCTTGGGTCCAAGTTTTTCGCTTGTTCAACAAACTGGTGGTAGATTGGCCGCGCTTGGGTCCCATGCCCATCTGTGTTCAGTTGATACGGGGGATTGCCGATAATCACGTCGAATTGCATGTCGCCTCCAAATAGCTCGGCAATCCGAGTCTTGATGTTGTCTGTGTGTATGAACGCATAAGCGTGGGACTCGCGGTCCTCCCCTCGGTCCAATGTTGTTTTACTGGCCCCACAGTATTTGCACTTATCCTGCGTGGTCCATGTGTGCTCCGTCCGCCCAAACCAGATATTCCCATTTTCACTGTTGAACCGACGTGTCACAGAGTGCTTGCCATTGGCAAATTTTGAGCAGTAGACGCTGCGCCGCGCCATCAAGCTTGTTAGCTGGGTGGTTCCAATTCCAAAGATTTGCTGGGTAAGTATGTGGTCTACCCGCTCTTGCCGGTTTGGAATATCATTTTCTAGTCCTGCGATCAGGCGCTTTGTGATTTCTCGCAGAAACACCCCTGACTTCGTAAAAGGATCGAGAAATTTGATGGTCTGGTCAGCCCAGATATCTGCGCCGTCATGATCTGCCGCCCACGCTGCCGCCACGGTGTCCAGCATCCGGTTGGCGAATTCAGGCGGGGTGAACACCTCGTCATTTGACAGGTTGGCGATACAGGTCAGGACATCAGGGTTGCGCCCGCGCAAAGTAAAACGATCATCCATAGTTATGCGGCTTTCTGCGGGTTGCCGCCCATTGCTGCCAGATCATGAACGGTCATTGGCGGATAGGTTTTGGTTGGCGTGAAAATCTCATGTTTTCCCAGATGTGAAAACAAGGTTCCTTCAGCGCTGAAGGCAGAGGAACCTGTCAGTGCGTCCAGCCGAAAATCCCGCCGCTGGAACTTGCCCTTACCCAGATATCCCCATTCAGAAAAGGTAATCGGCGCGCCATCAGCCCCCTTCATCGACAGGGCATCGCCCTGGATCAGGTTCAATGCCAGCACATGTGATGCGGCCTGATACAGATCATCGGCGTCGTCGATCCGCAGGTAATCGGTCAGTAATTCTAGCATATTGGCGCGGCATTCGATGATATTGTCTTCCAGAAGCTCGATGCCGTAGGCGCACATGAGGGCGAGCAGTGCGTATTGCCGCTTTTCAAATTCGGATTTTCCGAATTTCAATTCGACTGCGCAGAGCTTCCGCTTCAGCACTTTTACAAGGAAGTTACCGCTGCCGCAGGCGGGTTCCAGAAACCGCGAGTCAATCCGTTCGGACTCTTCTTTCACCAGATCAAGCATAGCATCCACCATCCATTCCGGGGTGAAGACTTCGCCATGGTCGGCCACGCGTTTTTTCGATTTGATCAAGCTCATTGTTTATTCATGTCCGCAGGGAGATGCCGCTCCACATCCATACTTTGATGCAGAATACGCACAACGACAATTGTCGTGTCATTTGTGCGCCGGAAATAGACCATATGCATTCCCACTATCGCTTTATGGTAACCGTCGCGGACTGTGACAAGGCCGCTCACATGCGTTCCCTGGGAAAGAGCGGCGCAAGCATCCCTAATATCACCCGCATAGCTTGCTGCTTGTCGGACTCCCCATCGCTCGACGGTGTAATCCCAGATGTCGTTGACGTCAGATTCAGCCGCCGGAGATAAAACATATCCCGTCAATGCGCCTGAGCTTCCGCTGTTTTTCGTGCAATGAAGGCGTCAAAGTCGAATGGCTTGGGCTCACCAGATTGCTCACCAGCGATCAGCGCATCCTGCAACGCTTTTACCTTCGCTTCATGCTCTTCAAGAAGGCGCAAACCTGCGCGGACAACATCGCTTGCTGATCCATAGCGCCCTTCCCCGACCTGTGCGTCGATGAAGTTGGCAAAGTGGTCTCCTAGTGAGACGGACGTGTTGCGGGGCATGATGCATCTCCTTTTGAAGCAATATACCAATATTTGGTATCTTTGCTAGTGTTTACAACATTGCCAGCTGTTGGGGCTCTACCCAATAGCCGCGAAGGCGTTTGGCCGCTTCCAATGTGACCAAAGCCGCGACGGCTTGGCCTTCATCCGAGAACCAATCCATCCGGACCTGACCTCCCTGCCCTATGCGACCCCATTCCCGGTATAGCGTCCATTCACCAAACAGGTTTGGCATAACGGACATCCGGTAAAATCGGGCGACATTGTGAGCAGGCTGGCGCTTTTCGAGATAGGTCTGCATGGCTCAGAGATGATACTTGCGCGCGATTTCGAGGGCTTCGGCCTGTTCGGTGCCAATGTATTCTTTGGTGCTTTCAATGCTGGCGTGGCCGAGCAAGAGCTGGGCCGCGCGAAGGTTGCCAGTCTGCTGGTAAATGTGAGTTGGGAAGGTCCGGCGCAGCGAATGCAGCCCGTAGAGACTGGGATCGAGGCGGGCCTTTTCTAGCCAGGATTTGAACAACCGCCAGAGTTGGCTTTCGCTGAGGTGAGTGTGGGACCACCTTGTCCCCTGCCCCGTGAACAACCATGCATGCGTCTGCTTTTCAGAGGCGGCGAGATAGCTACGCAAGCTGTCGCGCGTCCCCGACGACAGCCGCGCTTGGACCGGGCGCGCATTACGGCTTTCCGTTTTCTTCTGGCGGATCTCGACGATCTCGCGGACCCCTGCCGGGGTTGCCACGTCCGAGACCCGCAGCCGCACGAGATCCGAGCCCCTAAAGCTCGTATCAAGTGCCGTGTTGAACAACGCTAGATCGCGCAGCGCGCGATCCTGGCCTAGGATCATTCGTATCAGCGCAACTTGGTCGGGCGTCAGCGGTGGCTTTTTGCCCACGACACGGCCTTTGTTCCAAGTGGTCTCAGGTGCAGTCGGCATCACCAAATCCTTGCAAGCTTATTGTATAAATATACCCATAAACCGTGCATGATGAAAGCAGCATGTTGTACGATGTGGCGATTTACTCAATTTTTGTTGGATTTTGGCCTGCGGGTTCATGCGAGCTTTTAGCAAAAAGCTCGCATGAAGGTCTAAAACAAAGCATTAGGATAATACTGGCCAATGCCGTTGAGCGTACAAGGCCTACGCTTGCGGCAAGCCGAGAAGATACCGCGTCTCGTGAAGCGCGCGGCTGTATTTAATCCCAAGAGCGGCAAATTCGTTTTCGATATCGGTGTTTAGAGTTCTCGGGGTTCCGGATAGGAACTCTGTGGTATTCGATGATGCGAAAACAATGTTGCCGGTATGCCCCAGATCTCGCAACATGGTCGCCACTTCTAGGTAGCTCTCGACCACAACGCAGTCTTTGGTCGAGTCCTTACCCAACTTCGCCGGTGTGCGCCTTTGTGTCACGCGGGTTATCGCCCGATACGTCAAATCGGGGGTTGTCGCATGGGTTAAAGCAGCACCCAAAATATCTGTCATGACACCTTCAGCGACAGGGACACGTGTCAGAAAGTGGCCGATCTGGGTTTGGCTTGCTTCCCCAAGCGCTTCAGACCACTTGTCAATCCGCGCAATTTCATCTCGCAGCTTCCCGAGCGATGAGTTTGTATCCTCACGAACTGTAGGGAGATTGTCGTTAAGTTCGTTGCGTACTTGCTCCGCGATCACGCATCCAATCATTTCGCTTTCGACTATGCCATCCCGGATAGTTTTGCCCGCAAGCATCGCGTTTCCATCCACGTTTTCTCGGCGGGGAGAACGTAGTAAATCCAAGAGAATGCAGGTGTCTGGCAGAAGTACTGGTACATTTGCCTGTGCAATTGCTTCGAGAGAGACGTAGGCCAACGTCATTAACCTCTCAAGATCGCATCATATGCACCAAGGAGTGAAATTCCCTGCTCGAATTGTATGGCCAGCTTGTTAGCAGAAGTCTCGTCCCAGCCATCAACCTCGATCAGCCATTGCATGAGGATATCAACGGGTAGGCTATCCCCATTGCGATGCGCTTCGATGACGAATACCTCCCACCGCTCGCGATCGTTAGGATGCGAGTTCGTCGTGCTCTTGTTGGCCAAGGCTGAGAACCGGCGCAGGGCAGCGGTAGCTTCGTTGCTTGTCCAAGTATTCAAGCTGCGAACGTTGTCAGTTAAATCAAGCGCTAACTGATCCCTAACTTCTGCTTTGTCGATCACCTCGGTCACAAAACAGACAAGTAGATCATTGTATAGCTTGGTGCCCAACTCCCCCACTTCGGCGGGCACGATGTTGGTAACTTTGTATGAGTTGTCGCGTTGCCAAAGCGTCAATGTCGCCTTGGGCAGTTTGTCGCCAGTGTATTCGAAAACAATGATATCCTCTTGGCCCATACCAACAGCATGGTTTCTGAGCCTAGCTTCTTGTTCTCCATCCCGAACCCACTCCTGCGTCTCAACGCCGAGAAGAGATGCGCGAACCTCATTTAGCGGGATTTGCTCCGAGCTAATGATGAGGTCTCGAAAGACCTCAATGCCTTCTTGTGCCATATGCTCCCCTCTCGCCAGCTTGATCGCTTGCCCAGTTAGGTCTGTCTCACACGCAGCCCAGCGTCGCGCAACAATTTTAAGGAATTTGCGAATGGTGCGAGAGCAAGATTGGTAAAAAGCTGTAGGTTTTTACTGCCACCCCGAATCCCAAATTTGGCAACGATTCATGCAAGCTTTTATTAAAAAGCTCGCATGAAGGTGTCGATGCCGACCTTCGCTGCATGATGTACCAATGACTGCATCGCGGGACCAAGCGGACCTTCGCCACGATTACGCGAATGTCGACGTAGCGTCCGCATCGTTACCCTTTCAAATGACCTGACATCTTTTTGCCCTGCCCTAAAAATAACGCTGAAGCCAATAATTCTTAAGCCCCAAGTGAGTTCCATAGCTATCATTCCAAGAACTCGAGTGTCCTAAAGCACGAGATCACATGGGTGACTTTACCAGGCACCTAATAGAATAGGTTTAATTCGGATATGCACATCCTTCTAGTTTCAGTTTTGCTGGCGCTCGCACCCTTAGCATTATCGCGCGCAACCCAAGAAAGTGTCAGCAGCCTTGCAAGCCTTTTTATGTATGGCTTGAGCATGTTTGCACTGCCTGCCTTGTACGGGCCCATTCTGGCAGGGTGGTGTAATTTTGTGGGTGTAGGGAGTGGATGCTACGGTGATGGATGGACCGATTTGTGGATCGTATTATGGACTTCAGCGGCTGCCCTGGTCGTTTTAATAATCGTTGGCGCAATAGCGATTTTCCAATATTCGGATACTGACGCGTAGCTGGGCTGTGTGATAATAACCAAAAGATCACGTTTGCGACGAGAGCGATAGCCAAAAGGAAGACCTTGGGGCTTCGGTCGTAACGCGTGGCGACGCATCACCAGTCTTTTAGACGTCCGAACATGATTTCGACCTGATTGTGCTTTTTGTCGTTTCCTTTGCTGGGCGGTAGCAACGAGTTCAAATTTCTTATCACAAGACTTACTCGAGAATTCCCTGAATAAAATTCCTGTCATAAAGCTCGTTTGAGGGAGGACGGTCGAGGGAAACGACACCGACAACCCCATCGATCGATGACGATTGGAGTGTGGTCAGCCAAGGCAGGATACCAAGAATTTTCTGTGTTGTCGGTGTCTCATCGAGGATTTCGATCTCCACTCCCGTCAGCGCATACGCACCGTCTTTCTCTGGAAAAATATCGTCTCGCTCTACGCGTCGCACACTGAGAGGATCCAACGGATCTTCAAACACAACCAACTGCGGCCAAAATCGCTTTGGAACACTGCGTATTGAAAACAAGCCTGGTGTCTGGGCAAGCGCTTCGAGAGTGGCGGCCGGGTTTTTGTCATACTCTGCATCGAACGCCCCATATGCTACCACGTGGCCAGTGCCTCGCGGAATTAAGGCAAACGTTGTACGCTCTGGCCCTAAATCGATCACGATGGCCTCACCCACGAAAGAGGACGTAAGTTCCGTGTTGGTAAGTGGCAGGCGCTCCGGATAATATCTATACTTCTTAACGCCAACGCCGGAAGCCGTAGTCGGTCCATGAGGTGTCTGAAAGTGAAGGGTCAGGCGTTCATAAACACGGTATGTCTGTTTGGAGAGGCACCCGGCCAAAGTTGCAGCCATTAAAATCAGAAGAATGGCACTTATGATTTTCAATTTTTCATACCGTATATTGGGCAACTGGCTGTTTGACGACAGTGTTCCATAATTTAAAAAATTACGCAGCAATAAATTTTCACGACGCCTTGACCCGACATTCGCCACGAAAGAGGACATTCAGACGAAGTCCAGCACAAGTCACTTTGGGCTCGAACCGGGATTTCGCTGCGCTCTCCATGAACGTCCGCTCTCACCCTCATGCGAGCTTTTAACCAAAAGCTCGCATGATTGAGTGCTCAGGTTGTGTGACAGGCGTTGCAGCAGTAGTAACAGCCATTTGCGTTGTAGCCAGAAGACTTCGCGTTTTGGACAGCTCCGTGGCAGTCAGAATGTGATCCAAGATCGACACGATTAGCGGAAGATGCCGGGTTTTGACATCCGACTTCATCGCTTCGGTGCACCTCGTTATCGCCATTAGCTTGCTTATTTTTGTTCACATAAAAATTAGGCATAATCACTCCAAATATAGATTAATGGATTCATCTTGAAGGTGAATTCAATTCGAGTCCATCTTCTTAGAGGGGTGTATGATCTATGAAGTTAGCAACTGTTGTTTACAGGTGATCAAAAATGCCCCCAAGCGCCAAAGCCTCCGAAGAAAGCGAAGTCAGTCGAGAAGACCTCTATGAGCAAGTTTGGACTACACCAGCTAGCCATCTTGCTAAAAAATTTGGTGTGTCTGGCTCGTACCTTGCTCGCATTTGTGATGCTCTCAATGTACCAAGGCCGCCTGTTGGATATTGGCAGAAGAAGGCAGTAGGTAAAGACAAACCACGTCCTGATTTACCACCCGCGTCGCCAGGAGATCAGTTGCGTTGGGCAAAAGATAAGCCAATCGCACGACCGATACGAAAGCCAATCCAAAAGAAGGCGCAAAGCACACCAGTAGCACAAACCGGGAAAAATGGTCGCCATCCGATCCTTGCTGGTGTCGAAGGGCAATTTCGCAAAACAAGAAAATTGGATGAGGGCGAATTTCTAAGGCCTTATAAGAAGTTGCTACCGGATATAATTACGTCGGAGGGGAGTCTGCATCAAGCAATTGATATTGCTAATGAAATCTATAAGTCTCTTAGTGCAAAAGGACATAGGGTTCAGTTTGCGCCACCAGATCAAAATATGCAGCGAGTTGCTTTTGAAGAGCGAGAAACACCGGGCAAAGATCGAAAATACGGTCGGTACTCAATGGGTACGATTTGGTCGCCGCATCGTCCAACGATCACTTTTGTCGGGGATGTGCCCTTTGGTCTCACGCTGACGGAAATGACTGAACGGGCTACCATGCGGTATATCGGCGGAAAATTTGTTCGGGAAAGTACCAAGCTGCCAGCCTCTAGACGTGGGCATGCTGCTCATACTTGGACGACCGAGCAAGACCTTCCTTGTGGTCGTTTTCGGTTAATCGCCTACTCCCCTCTCCAGGGAGTAGCGTGGACCGAAAGCTGGCAGGACACACCAAAGAGTTCCATTAAGTCGATGGTTCCAGTCATTATCCGAAAATTGGAGAGTTCCAAAGGCGCTATCCGTAAACTCATGGCAAAAGCAGAAAATGAAGCTGTTCAGCGGAAACTTGAATGGGAAGAAAGTCAAAAACGCTGGCGTCATGCTGAAGATCAGCGTCGTGTGGCGCAAGCTCGAGCTGATAGTCAAAAGCAGCTCTCAGAGATCATGGATAGGTGGGCGTCCACAGTGTCGGTAGAGCGGTTTTTTCTAGAAGCAGAAACGCGGGTTGAGGGTTTGGACGGCGAGCGAAAAGACAAGCTTTTAGAGCGTCTTAGGTTAGCACGGTCAATGTTGGGAACATTGGACCCTTTAGAGTACCTAGAAGGGTGGATCGCACCTGATGAAATCTACAAAACTAAGTTCGATCAAGACTAAGCAAAAAGCACCAATATGAGTCTCTCCCCTTTACTTGTACTTAATGTTGTACATATAAGGTTACGACAACAAGGAGAGTCGCGATGGATGTTATGACCTACTCAGATGCACGCGCCCAGCTTAAAGGCGTCATGGACCGTGCTATCCATGATCAGCAGGAAGTTATCGTGACCCGCAAGAAGGGCGAGTCTGTCGTCGTCGTATCTTTGGATACTTGGAACGCCGTCAACGAGACGTTGCACCTCCTATCCACCCCGAAAAACGCATCCCGTTTGCGCGCCTCGATCGCGCAACTCGATGCCGGAACTGGCGAAGAGCGTGAGTTGACTGAGTGAAACTGGTCTTTTCTGACCAAGCTTGGGAAGACTACCAGCATTGGGTCAACACCAATGAAAAGATACGCGATCGCGTCAATGAGCTGATTAAGCAATGCAAGCGGACTCCCTTTAAGGGAACTGGAAAGCCGGAACCTCTGAAGGGAGACCTAACAGGATGGTGGTCACGGCGGATTTCTCAGGAAGATCGCATGGTCTACCGCGTAAGCGGTGCAGGTGAGAATCAAAGCTTGGAGATAGCACAACTACGGTTTCATTACTGAGCAACGCGAGGCATAAATTTAGTCCGTTTCAGATTTTTCGTAAAACTCCCACATCTGCTCAATGAGCTGTCCTTGGGAGATCCCAAGACGTTCAGCTTCGCTCGCTATCGCCTCCCCTACCCTTGGGAAAACTTTGGGATGCAATTGATATGTTCTTGGGCTGGGCTTGCGACCTGGCCTTTTCCTTGGCGTACGATCTACAAAGCCACGTGCCTCCCCCACCTCATCAACCTTACGTACTTCGGCTGGACCAGTGTCCTTAGGCCGCGCAGTGAGGCCTGCTAGTCTATTTGAGCCGCTCATACACTGCCTCCGTAAATGCCGTGGCGTTCAACAAGGCCTTGTCCACCTTGCCACCAGTTACAATTTCAGGGTTGTTCAACATCGATGTAAGATCACCGCCATAGGCGAAAAGTTCTGAGAACGCGGCACGGGCTACAAGAGACGGTTCGATCATATCGATCCCTGCCCCGCGCAATTGGTTTTCCAGCTCTTTTTGCACTCGGCTTTTTACCGCAGCGCTTGTTTTTGTCAGAACGACCGCATGTCGGATCGTTCGGCTCAACGCCTCTTCCTCTTCCCGAACAAGCGCCAGTGCTTCCGATCCAATCTCGGCATCCAGCGCGGTTGGCTGCATGGGCACGATGACTAGATCAGCCTGCGAAATCGCGCGGCTCACCAATTGTGAAGCTACGCCTTCAAGATCGACGATCACGATCTTGCCGTCCCCGTCTGCATTTTTGATTGTGGTCACAATCTCTGAACGCCCAATATCGCTGTGAAGAGTGACGCCCTTAGGCAGTCCGTGGGATGCCCATCGTGTAAGAGACTTGTTCGGGTCACAATCCAGGGCGGTCACATCGGCCCCCATCCGAGCGAACTCTGATGCCAGCAGCACTGCACAAGTAGACTTTCCAACTCCGCCCTTAGGACTCGCCATTACGATGACCGGCATTTAACTAACCTGCTTTATTTCTCTGACCGGAAACGTATCCATAACCGGTATTAAATACAATACCGGTTATTTTTCCGATACCAGTAACATTTTTCTTACCGGAATTAAATATTGAACCGGTTTTATTTCCATAACCGGTATTAAATCCAATCATGGGCGACCCCTTTTCTCAAACCAGCTCTCACAAAACTTGATGTAGTGCTTAGTCGGGTGTTTAGGCTCAATCTCTTCTTTGCCGCACCAACGACGCCACTCATGCTCCAGATGCCGGGTATCCCAGCCAGGAGCAGCTTCACGCGCAGCATCATACGCATCGGGTTCAAGTAGCCCCTCGAAAACGTCCTCTTGTGGGGTAGGGACCGAGCCACGAGAATAAAATACAGCCTGAGAACCCTCAAGACGAAGGCTATAGTCTGGGATGTGGTCGTGAGCGACATCCTCCGCAACTATCTTAGAAATAAGGCGTTTGAACTCTTTGTCAGTGGAGTAGGAGCCGCATTTGTCCTTGAGCTTAGTCAGGCCGATTGCCCAACGCTGCTTATATCCACAATGCTTACGTGCAATCTCATAAAGACGGCGTTCCAACGGCTTTCGAAGCCGGAAGTAGTTCCGGCTGAGTGTGAGAACTTCACGCGCGTTGATGGCATTGAACACCCAGTCCGACAGCTTAACTTCGATTTCCTGCATCCGGCCATCGCGGGTTTCCCTAACGATACGGTAGCGGTCAATCAGGCCGAAGCCATCTAGCACTTCCGTGTCTGCCGTTGTGATGTTTGTGGCAATACGAGTCCCGGAAAGCCGCTCAAATGCGGCTCTGAGCTGCTCATAGCCGCGACCATCAGTGCCTCTGTTCGTTGACGTAAGTAGGTCAAACGCCTTGAAACGTATCGTTTGATTGACCTCTCGACCATCGTTCAAAGCGGCAATGACTTGAGAAATACAGAAGATCAGGATGTCACGGTCGTAGACCGTTGCCAGTCCTTTGACTGAGGGAACAACTTCAACAAAAACGTCACCATTCTCATATCTACGGATATTCTTGTCCGGCTTTGTCGAGATCGAAAATACAGGATGCTCCATTGAAGCCATATCGCCCTTGGGCGCAGCATCAAAGATATCGCAGACGAAAAAATCGCCTTGCTGCATCCGGTCCGGCAGAAGAGGGGACCGTGCTTTCGTGTTATTACCCACCATACACCTTAAATTCGTGTTATTGCACACCGAGTCAAGTTCTTTCGTGCTACCACACACCAGCAG
>ERZ1027208.381-NODE-381-length-18111-cov-8.211121_pt1 | contig 18111 bp, 20 predicted proteins | sample MGYA00520867_ERZ1027208 | MGnify/ENA primary metagenome ERZ1027208 (study PRJEB33311, sample SAMEA4378413) | marine metagenome | biome: Marine biome; feature: Fjord; material: Water | collected 2014-07-20T08:00:00Z/2014-07-... | depth 75 m ...
ATCGCAACCTCTGCGGTAACGTCATTACCTTCAAGGTCGAAAACACGGCGGTTAATAATCCCTCCTTTTACGCCATCCCCAATGAACGCATCCCCTTCGTCGTTAAAGTCATCGTAGTCAATGTCGATGTAAACGTCTGCAGATGTATACTGTAAGGGATTGCCTTGGTCGGAATCCCGCAAACCTGCTGATTTCCCTCGGAATGTTGCCTGTAGGGAGCTTGGCAAGGTGACGCCGTTGTCACGTTGATAGATAAACCCACCGAAGCCATAGCCGACATACGAACCCGTACGTACAATCGCGAATTGGGTTGTGGGGTTTTCGCTCGTTGTTCCATCGTCATTTACAATACGGTTACGGCTGACACCATATACTGCACGGTAAATGAACTGGTTAATGCTCGCGCCGCTAACCGGATCGATCGCCGTTGATGCGCCTTCATAGACACTGAACTCACCGACGCCGTCGGAATTTTCGGCTAGGCTGCTAACCAATACACCGCGCTCGTAAGGCGCATCCCCGTCAAAGGCGATGTTGTCTACGGTGAATGTGTCGTCTTCGCTGTTGTAGGCAAAGCCCGTAGCAAACCCGTCACCGTCTTTACCACCATCATCAACGGTAGGCTCAGAGCGGAAAATGGGCTCATCCGGATCGGCCGTGGCAGTCCCGGGAGGGATGCCTTCGCGGTCAATCCCCGTACCTTCATCCGTCGTTGTGTCGTCGGTCGTTTCTTCTTCGGTTGTTGTGGTGTCTTCGTCCGCGTCAAACGGATTCCCGTCGCCACATGCGCCTAAACTCGCAATCAACGCGAGGCTCATAATCTGGTTTTTCAATGCTCTGCCCTCGAATTCGCAATATATGCTGTTTTAGGCGACATTCGCTGCCGTTGGCTGTCTTTGTCAACGATGCATGGAGGGTTGGCTACGAATACCCTACAACCATGGCGAAAAAGCAATACCGTATTTGGGTTCCACGCAGCCCCCTCTACCAGATATAGTCAGCTACGAATCCCACCGACAGGAAACATCATGCCCATCAGCCCCGACCAACAAGCCGAAATCGACGCCCTGCGCAGCACCGCAAAGCCCACTCTGCGTGCCGTCTCAGACGGGATGGAGGCGCATCTATATACTGCGCACGAAGTCCTTGATCACGGATTTATCCGCGTGATTGACTATATGGGCAACGATGAAGCGATTTGTCAGGCCGCGCGCGTCAGCTATGGCAAAGGCACAAAATCGGTTCAAAACGACGAAGGGCTGATCCGTTACCTCATGCGTCACTGGCACTCGACGCCGTTTGAAATGTGCGAGATCAAGCTGCACGTGAAATTGCCCGTCTTTGTGGCACGCCAGTGGATTCGCCACCGCACCGCCAACGTAAACGAGTATTCGGCCCGCTATTCGATCCTAGATCGTGAGTTTTATATCCCCGAGGAATCCCACATTAACGCGCAATCCGTGGTGAACAACCAAGGGCGCGGTGGCGTTCTGCAAGGGGCTGAGGCGGCGCGCGTGCTGGAAATCTTGAAATCGGATTCCAACCGCGCCTATGACAATTACGAGGCGATGATCGGCACCGAAGGGCCAGACGGCGAACCCCAAGACGGCCTTGCCCGCGAACTGGCGCGCATGAACCTGCCCGCCAACATCTATACCCAGTGGTATTGGAAAGTGGACCTGCACAACCTGTTCCACTTCCTACGCCTGCGCGCCGACCCCCACGCCCAATACGAAATCCGCGTATACGCCGATGCCATCTGCAAAGTTGTCGCCGACTGGGTCCCAGCGGCCTACGGCGCGTTTGAGGATTACCGTCTGGGCGGCGCAACCCTGTCTGGCAAAGCACTAGACTGCATCCGCCGCATGCTGAAAGGCGAAGAGGTCACGCAGGAGAATAGCGGGATGTCTAAGGGGGAGTGGCGGGAGTTTGAGGGGGCTTTGAAGTGAATGATGCCATCCGTATCGCTTACGAAATTGCATACGGTCAGCTGCGATCTCAAAAATCTGATTTACAGTTTTTCAGAGGGCAAGCAGCCTTTGCGGCAGCTATATCAGGCCTAGTTGCAACGTTTTTTGCTGGCTTTTTGGGCGGGAAGTTGGTCGGCGGTGAGCAAGCAGTATTTTTCGGTCTTAGTTTTCCTGGGTTACTAGGGTTTTCGTTCTTCGGATTTTCTATTGGATGTGCAGTTAAGGCATTCATGGATTGGAGGACGTGTAAGTTTGATCTTAATCCACTTACTGCGCTGCACTACGCGGAACACGAACTACCATATGAAGATTTATTGAAAGTCCTTGCTTCAGATGCCGATAAGTACTTTGATGAGAATGAGAAGATTATAACTGATGTTAGGCACTATTTGGGTATGGCGTTGCTATCAGGATGGTGCCAAATTCCTGCATGGCTAGCAGTTGTTTTAGAATAAGGAAAAACGTGAATGTCTGATAGCTCGAGTAAACCTCCTCCTCCCGCACCACCTTCAGCTAAGGCGACTATACGCAGCATTAAGGACTCTGGCGGTGGAAAAAAATAGTGACCCTTCTAGAGTCGAGTAGTTGTAGGCTCGACATAAATAGAAGTAACTTTTAGAGAGAGTTGCCACCGTCTCGTTGGCTTAGCGTTGTCGCATTTTCTAGCGATAGATTAATGATGTTCGCTGAATCTATAGAATAAACTCCGATTTGGCAGCGCCCGAACCGCCTCCGCGGGGCGGGCGCGGGGCTCCCTTGTTAGTGCATCGCATGAAGCAACTATCGATCCACAAATCGACCTGTGGGGCGTAAGTCGCAGGTGAATACTCTTGCGTGTGGGGGCGGGGAAAAAGCTGGACTTGCGATTTAACCTCGGCAAACATGGATCAAATACATTCATTCCGAGGGATATTATGACCAAATTCAATGGACTAGTGATCGCCGCAGCATTGGGCATGATGAGTGCGCTGCCACATGCGGCCTCTGCCGAGACAAAGATTTACCCCTACAGCGCATCCGAAAATTACTGCCCAACAGGCTTTCAGCCTGTGTCGATCAACGGCGTAATCTGCTGCGGTAAACCGAACCAGAACATCAGCTATCAGTCGGCCATGGCGCATCCTGTCGCCAAAAAGAAGGTCCACAAAGTGCGCCACACGCACCGCAAGACCACCTATGCGCGCAGCCACTGCGAAGTAGGCACCAAAGGCTGCACCTTTGATTAAGCTACTGTAACCAAATTTAAAATCCCGATCTGAGCATGTGCAAAGGTCGGGTTGTTAATCAAAGAAGGCTGATGTCCGACGCCATCTGACGCCCATCGCGCCCCTCGGCCAGTTCAAAGCTGACCTTTTGATCGTCGGCCAGCCCTGTCAGGCCTGAACGCTCTACCGCTGAGATGTGCACAAACACATCATTGCCGCCGCCCTCGGGTGCGATAAACCCGAAACCCTTTGTTGTATTAAACCATTTCACGGTTCCAGTTGGCATCGTTCCTAGCCTCCATTTGTCATGCAGTCCCGCGCAGGCGCGAGGTGGAACAATGTCACGCAGATCAAAGCCCACATTTGAAATAAATCGCCAGTTTCAAATTAATTCAAGGACTCTCTTTGGATTTGGCCGTATTCCCTTGGGCAATACAGTCCACTGAGGAGAATTTGTGCAATGGTCAAAATTTACGGTCTCAAGAATTGCGATACCTGCCGTAAGGCGTTGAAAGCACTGCCAGACGCAACACTGGTAGATGTCCGTGCAGACGGCGTACCTGCTGCGCTTATGGCCCGTGCATTTACTGAATTCGGCGATAAATTGCTCAATACGCGGTCAACGACGTGGCGTGGATTGGATGAGGCCGAGCGCGCACAAGCGCCGCTAGATCTGTTGGCAAAGCATCCTGCCTTGATGAAACGCCCACTGATTTCAGCGGGCGAGACGTTGTTTTTGGGATGGACGGCACAGACCGCCGATCAGGTAAATGCCGCTAACTAGGTCCGTGAAGACAAGGCGCGGTCAAACGAGATTGGCCCCGCGCCTTTGATCACCAAAACAACCAGCGCAAAGATCCAAAATGCACGTTGGTCCATGATGATCGCGTCTGGAAAGCGATCAAACCATGCGCCCAGGACTGCGGGATCTTCCCAGCCGTTGTGGCCGTAAAGGTCTGTCAGCGATTGCAGGGCGACAAAACCGATCATCCCCAAGGCAGCCAAACGGGTGAACAAGCCCAGCACGATAAGGGCGGGCAGGATGAATTCGGCCCAAGTACCAGCAAGGACAAAGAGGCCTTGAAAGGCTGAGAATTGGTCGGTGTCATAGCCAACTGCTTCCATCATGCGCGGGAAAATCTGCACGTAGGCCCCTGTAGACGGAGAGAAGATGCCAAACAGGCCATCGCCCAGCTTTGTAAGGCCAGACACCCAGAAATACATCAACAAGATCGCGGCAAACAGGAACCGCGCCAGTGTTGGCAGCAGCCAATCGGCACGTTCAAGCATGTCAGTCACAGAGCGGTAGAGATTTAGGAGGGCGGTCATTAGATGTCCTTTTCAGTCATACAGAAGGTTTTGCTCTGCAAGGTAAGTGTAAGTGTGTCGGTAAAGTCAAAGTCGGGAGCGGCAGCTGTTGCCGCTTCTACTGCGGGGCCGATGGGGCCCGTTTCTAGCGCGATGAGCCATGTCGCGGCGCCTGTGGGAAGCAGATAAACCTCCGGATCAAACGCTGGGCGTGTCACAAGAACGGCCTGTGCTTGTGCGCGTGGTTTGGGGGCATCCGCTTGGGTAGCCTGACGCCAAAGATCGTACAGCGGCCAACGGGAACGCAGCAGCCGCGTCGCTGGCGCGCGATACAGGTGGAGCGCTGCCAGTATTTCAGGCGGTTGTTGTAAAACACTGGCGTCAAAAGGTACTGCATCTGCGGCGTGGTATGATGCACGCAGTGCCAGATCAAGCCGCGCAACATCGGAGAGATACCCCAAATGCGCAAGCGGCTCAAAGCCATCAAGGAACGCGGGAAAATCAGCGCCGTAATGCATCATCAGCGGAGAAGAGGGTGGATGGGCACGCACAAACATCGGTACAAGCGTGTCAAAGTTTTGCTGGCCCAATAGAGCGCGCACAAGCGGAAAGGCCACTTTCATCGCTTCAATCAGTGAGACAGTGACGTTGTTGCGATAGACCGAATACCGTCTACCGGCAGCGGCACCTGCGCCGTCGAGCAACCCGTCAGGAACGGGCGCCTCTGCATCTAGCAATGCGGCGCGAAATTGAGATTGGCTGACAGTCATCAGCTGACCAAGGCCTGCGATAGAGCTAATGCGGCGCGGTCTGCCTCTGCACGCAGAACGGGCCAATCGGGAACGTCAGTGTCCCATTCCACCAGCACAGGCTTTGGGCCAGACCGTGCAAGGGTATAATCCAACAGCGCCCAAACGGGATCCACAACTGGCGCTCCATGGCTATCGATCAATAAGGGCGCACCATGATCGTCGCAATCTTCGTCATGGCCACCGACATGGATTTCGCCCACGGCATCTAGCGGATAAGCATCGATATAGGCTTGTGGGCTCAACTTTAGATTAGTGGCCGAAACGAATACATTGTTCACATCCAGCAACAAACCACATCCTGTCTTGTGGACAAGGCACTTCAAAAAATCGGTTTCCGAATAGGTGCTTTCGGCAAAGGCAAGATAACTGGAAGGGTTTTCCAACAGCATCTGGCGACCAATGGTATCTTGAACCTGCGAGATATGATCAGCAACGCGTGTAAGAGTTGCACCTGTATAAGGCAGGGGCAGCAGATCGTTCATAAACTCCGCACCGTGAGTCGACCACGCAAGGTGTTCCGAAAAGCTAGCCGGATTGGTGCGATCCAAAAGGAGGCGCAGGCGATTTAGGTGATCGGTGTCCAATGGGCCTTCGCCGCCGATAGACAGGCCAACACCGTGAACTGATAGGGCAAAGCGTTCGGCCAGCGCACGCAGTTGTGCGTGAGGGCGTCCGCCGTCTCCCATATAATTTTCTGCGTGTACTTCGACCCATTTAACAGCGCCGGGCGCTTCTAGCAGGTCAGAAAAATGCTGCGGTTTATATCCTATGCCGATTTCGTTTGGCAGGCGGGCAGCAGGGGAGGATTGGTCAAACATGTCTTCTCCCTCTAGGTGGTTCAGAGTGGTGGTGACAGAGCCCCGCCTGCTGGCAGGGCTCTGAAAAATTCGCTTATGCAGGCAGGTCGCGGTCTTGCGCTTCGAGTGAGCCAGTACGTGCTGAACCGTCTGCGGATGCCGGGAGCTCAATGGATGCGCATGTGCCTGCGTCAACCAGTGTCCATGCATTCCCTTGATAATCGGTTACGGAAGTACCTGCGCATGTTGTGCCAGGACCCGCGGCGCAATCATTGGCACCAGCAAGGGATACGCCGTAGCACTTCTCTTTTGAGGCTGCTTCGGCTGTTGTGGTGGCTGCACCGGTCATGGACGCGGCAACAACGCCTGCAATGGCGAGGGTTTTCATAGTTGTGGACATCAGGTCTCTCCTTGATTGAAGTCTCAGTGAATATCGATGAATACAGTTAATCAGCCATTGAAGAGTAAATCTACTCACGAGGTAGTGTGTCACAGCTGTGTCAGGAAATCCGCCGATTTGCTCGCTAGTTTCCAGACATATTTACGTTTTTGGGGGTGTTTTGTAACAAAAGGGGGGCGCAAGGCCCCCCGATCACGGCAATTGTTACAGAAGGTCAGGCGCTGTTGCTTCACATTTTAGGGCGTCTGTAACATCGTTGAGCGTCTGCACAGATGTTTGTTTTTCACCCAAACGACGCACAGTGACTGTGCGCTCTTCTACTTCACGGTTCCCAACGGCCAAGATGACAGGCACCTTCCCGACAGAGTGTTCGCGGACCTTGTAGTTGATCTTTTCGTTGCGCAAATCAGCCTCGGCACGCACACCGACTGATTTGAGCTGGTCCACAACCTCTTGTACGTACTCATCGGAGTCGGACGTGATAGAAGCTACTACAACCTGACGCGGCGCAAGCCAGAATGGCAGCTTGCCTGCGTGTTCCTCGATCAGAATGCCGATGAAGCGTTCGAATGATCCCAGCGTGGCACGGTGCAGCATCACAGGGCGGTGTTTGCCACCATCAGCACCTACATAAGTTGCATCAAGACGTTCAGGCATGTTGGGATCAACCTGCAAGGTGCCGCACTGCCATTCACGGCCAATCGCGTCCGTCAAAGTGAATTCCAGTTTTGGGCCATAGAATGCACCTTCACCTGGGAGCAGCACATATTCATATCCCGCAGCATTACACGCATCGCCAAGGGCGGCTTCAACCCGATCCCAGCTTTCTTCTGACCCGATCCGCTTTTCTGGGCGCGTAGACAGTTTGATGCTCCAGTCATTAAAGCCCAAATCGGAATAAACCGATGCGAGGAATTTGATGAACTTCGCAGTTTCTTCAACAATCTGGTCTTCGGTGCAAAAGATGTGACCATCGTCTTGGGTAAATCCGCGCACGCGCATGATGCCGTGCAACGCGCCAGATGGCTCATAGCGGTTACATGAGCCAAACTCGGCCATACGCAGGGGCAGGTCGCGATAGGACTTCATGCCAGTATTGAAAATCTGGACGTGACAGGGGCAGTTCATCGGTTTGAGCGCATTGATGGTCTTTTCGCGCGCGTGCTCTTCGTCTACTTCGACGATAAACATGTTTTCCTGATAGCTTTCCCAGTGGCCGGATGCTTCCCATAGCTTGCGGTTCACGACCTGCGGTGTGTTCACTTCGACATAACCATCGGCATGCTGTTTGCGGCGCATGTAGTCTTGCAACTGAGTGTACACCAGCCAGCCATTGGGGTGCCAAAACACCTGACCGGGTGCTTCTTCTTGCATGTGGTACAGGTCCATCTCGCGGCCTAGCTTGCGGTGGTCACGCTTGGCGGCTTCCTCCAGCATGTTCAGGTGCGCTTTTAACTTTTCTTTCCCTGTGAACGCGACACCGTATATACGTTGTAGCATCTCGCGGTCACTGTCACCGCGCCAGTAGGCACCGGCGATGGACATTAGTTTGAATGCATCACCGGGAACTTGGCCAGTGTGCTGCAGGTGGGGACCACGGCAGAGGTCTTGCCAGTCGCCATGCCAATACATGCGCAGAGGTTCGTCACCGGGAATGCCCTCGATCAGCTCAACCTTATAAGGCTCGCCCAAGTCTTCGTAATGTTTGATCGCGCGTGAACGGTCCCATACTTCGGTGCGAACAGGCTCACGTTTGTTGATGATTTCTTTCATCTTCTTTTCGATGAGGCCGAGGTCTTCGGGGGTGAAGGATTCCTTGCGGTCAAAGTCATAGTACCAGCCATCTTTGATGACCGGACCGATGGTGACTTTTGTGTCAGGCCACAGCTCTTGAACCGCGCGGGCCATGATGTGTGCCAGATCGTGGCGCACCAGCTCATTGGCTTGCTCTTCATCTGCCATGGTGTGAATGGCAAGCGCGGCGTCAGCATGGATCGGCCACGCAAGGTCATAGTGCTCACCGTTTACGGTTGCGCTGATTGCTTTTTTGCCAAGGGATTTTGAGATGTCTGATGCGACTTCGCCTGCAGTTATTCCTGCATCGTAATGTCGTGCATTGCCGTCGGGAAGGGTGAGTGCGATCTGGGCCATGGGGCCTCCTCGTCAGTTTGGCGCCTACGAGACGCCCGGTTGCGGGTTATGTCCAGCGTATTTGCCCCCCTTGCGTTCCTTCGTCAAGAGGAGAGAGGTGCCTGAGGACTAAGCCGAGCAGATAGTGTCAAATGGATCAGTGCGATAGCAGCGCCGAAACCGGCAGTCACCCCTAATGACAAAATCCCATAACCTGAGATCATGGTGCCACCGATCGCTGAGCCAATCGCGGCACCTGCATAGACCGCAGCGGCGTTTAGGGCCAAGACGACAGGTGCGCGTCGGCCGGCAATGTTGATAAGGCGGGTTTGCTGAGCTGCCATAAACGACCAGCCGCTCATGGCCCACAACAGAATAGCAATAAACAGGTGCGTCTCGCTGAGCGGTAAAAACGAAAACACAGGCATCAGGATTATCTGAGCCAGACAAAGTCCTGTCAAAGTGAAGCGCCAGCCAAAGCGATCAGACAAAAGCCCACCTAGAATGTTGCCGATGACAGCGCCAACTCCCGAAACCATAAGAACCATCGTGATGCCATTGCGGCTGAACCCCATTGTTTCGCTCAGAAGGGGGGCGATATAGGTGAATAGGACATACTGCGCCCCGATAAATGTTGCGGTAAAGCCGATGGCCAGCATCAGACGACCCTCGCTGAGGGTATCGCGCAGATCACGCATCGAAACAGGTTGAAACCGCAAACCCGCAGGAACTCGCGTCCAGATGAGCAACGTACATGGGACGGCAAGCGCAAGGACCATCCATAACGCCCAACGCCACCCAAAGGTATAGGCGATCCAGCTTCCTGCGGGTACGCCCATGACTTGGCTCAGGGTTAATCCAAAAAACACAGCGGCCAAAACGCGCGCGCGCTGCTCTTCGGGATAAAGCGCAGCTGCAACAGCGGCGGCAAGCGGGGTGAATAGACCTGCTCCAGCAGCTGCAACGATGCGTGCGCCGCTGAGTACTGCGAAGCTAGGTGCCATAGCTGAAATCGCAGCAGCCAGCGCAAACAGCACAAATCCGGCGGTCATCACTCTACGACGGCCAATGCTGCCCGTAAGTGCAACAAGGATAGGCGAAAGCACCGCATAAGCCACAGCATAAACAGTCATGAGCTGCCCTGCTTGGGCCGGACTGCGGTTGAGATCCTGCCCGAGCGGTTCAAGCAATCCGATGATCACAAATGCCCCAACACCGATCACAAAATTACATGCCGAGAGAGCAGGGATCAAAAAACGATCTGGCGAGGCTGTGTTCATAGATCATCCTTTACCACTGGTCGGTGTTTCGACAAGTGACTGAGGAAATGCCGTTGCGGCACAGGTCCCGTAGTGAGCTATGGTAAGAGTGGGGAGGTCGTTTTTTGACAAAAAATAGTCGCTTGCTGTTGATTTTCGGATGCGGTTGGGGCATTTGTGGCGCAACATTGAAAGGTCAACTTATGTCCAAGTATAACCGGAATTTCGACCTCAGCCTTGCAGACGTCGACATGCTCGAAGCCGCGCTAAATGTGGTCAAACGGGATTTATCGTTAGGCCGTAAAGGCGCGCTCGCGTTGCTGCCAAACGTGGAAGGAGGCGACCACGTGCGCGAAATCGATGAATTGCTAGGGCGGATTCACAATCAAAAGATCTTCTTCCGCCCCAGTGATGAGCCCTATGTTAGCGGTTAAGCCATTGGAAGCCTACATACCACACACATGATACAGTTCGGCGTTTAGGTCACATCGCCAGCTTTATCGGTGTTCCGGTTTCCAACCAGCTCTTTAGGGAGGCCGCAATCCGCGCCCAACCTTCACGAACGCCGTCTTGGCCTTCGGGGATGTCGTAGTGCTCAATCGTGAGCTTGCAGGTCTCGCCCTGAGGCTCGATCAGATAGACCATCCGCGAGGCGGGTGAGGGCGCTTCCGAAAAGTTAGGCTCGAATGTCATCTCAATCTTTGATTTGGGTGTGATGCCTGTCATCTTCTGGGACAACATCGTTGAACCATCGTCGCGCAGGAACCGAACTGTTTCGCCTTGATCCGTACTGCCATCAGCTGCATTGCAAGCAAAGTGGTATGCGGCCATTTGGTCGGTCTTGGTTAGCGCGTCCCACAGGGCATCTTGGGTACAGCGGATAAATGTTTGCGTCATGAAGTCGGGGGCAGTTGTTGTGTCTAGCATTGGTGTCGTTCCTTCGAGTTGAGATTTTAAGGTGAGCACCGCTCGTGCCGCTGGTTTAACAAGCATCGGCTCAATCCAGCGGTCTATGACTTGTTGGAGGGGGACAGCGTTGAGGTAGTGGTATTTGAAACGCCCCTTCTTATGGGTCACGACCATCCCTGCGTTTTCCAGCACGCCAAGGTGCTTCATCACACCAAAACGAGACATATCCAGCAGCTCTGTCAGCTCTGCTAGGGTTTGGCCGTCCTGCTGGCGCAATGCGTCTAGCAGGGTGCGGCGGGCCGGATCGGCGAGGGCTTTGAAAATCGTATCCATAGAATCGCTTATAGGTGACAAAGTAGTCACGTGACAATAGAGTCACCTAAATAAATTTGCACAGTGCCGTTGCCCTTGGGGCGAGGGCTGCGCATGATCAACAAAACGAAAACGGGAGAGCAGCATGGCAAAGCCATCGTATTTAGAAACAAGCCAAGGGCGCTCGATTGCCTATCACCTGACTGCGGGCGAGGGGCCGTGCATTGTTTTCCTTGGTGGATTGAAATCGGACATGGAGGGCACAAAAGCCGTCCATCTAGAGGATTGGGCCCAAGCCACAGGCCGTGCATTTTTGCGGTTAGATTATTCCGGCCATGGGGAGTCTTCGGGGACGTTCGAAGAGGGAAGTATCGGGGATTGGCATGAGGATACGCTTGCAGCGATTGATGCACTGATTGAGGGACCAATTGTGCCTGTCGGCTCGTCGATGGGGGGCTGGCAGGCTTTGTTGCTCGCACGCGCGCGGCCTGAACGTATCGTAGGGCTGGTGACCATCGCAGCAGCCCCGGATTTCACCGAGGACGGCTGGTGGGCCGGCTTTGACGACAGCCAAAAGGCGCAATTGACCGAGACAGGCCGTGTTGAATTGCCGTCTGATTATATGGAGCCCTACGTGGTGACCAAACGGATGATCGAGGACGGGCGCAATCGTCTTGTTCTGCGCGAACCGCTTGAGTTACCGTTTTCTGTACGGCTACTGCAAGGCACAGCAGATAGTGCCGTAAGCGTGGCCACCGCGACGAAAATACTAGACCATGCGAGCAGTCCTGACATGCAATTGTTGCTGGTCAAAGATGCAGATCACAGATTTTCAGACGGGCCGTGCCTTGGTCTGATCGAACAAGCGGTTGAGCAGGTATTAGCCTCAAACAGCTTTTCAGAACTTTAGATCCTTAGGGAGCCTCCAAATGGAACAGCGAATTAGTCTTATCACATTGGGCGTGCGGGACATGGACCGCATAGCGGAATTCTATGAGGCGCTGGGCTGGAAGCGTGTGGAGACACAGGATGGCGTGATCGCATTTGATTTGATGGGGCAAACGCTGGGTCTCTATCCTTTGGAGAAGTTGGCCGAAGACATCGGGTTGCCGATTGAAGAGCTTGGGCGCGGCGCCTCCACGTTTTCTTATAACGTTCGCACGAAGGAAGAGGTCGCACCACTGTTGGCCAAAGCCGAAGCCGCCGGTGGGCGTGTCTTGCGCCCCGCATCCGATGTATTTTGGGGCGGTTATATCGGGTATTTCGCGGACCCCGAAGGCACGATCTGGGAGGTATCACACAACCCATACTCGCCATTGGCGCAAGACGGCGCGTTCCGCTGGAATGGCCATTGATGCGCAGCCCGCGCAGCATGTGGAGTCTTGAGACTTTTGGCCGTGTGCGCCTGTCCAAACACTTCTACATGCGTGAATTTTTGATGAGTGAGATCAGTGCCTTTCACGGCATCCCCAATGTGCCTGATGATCCTGAACTGGCGATCAAACATGGTAAACGTCTGTGTGAGGAACTGCTTGATCCGCTGGAGGAAACATTTGGGCGGGTAGCTGTTCGTTCAGGCTACCGATCGGCGGCGCTGAATACTTACGGTAATGAGAACAAGCTGAATTGTGCACGTAGTGACAACCCGATTGAATGCCATATCTGGGACTGGCAGGGTGATCCTATTGCAGGAACGTCACTGGTGATCCCGTGGTTTGCTGACCAATACGATCAAGGTCGTGATTGGCGCGATCTGGCGTGGTGGATCCATGATCACTTACCCTATTCCGAGATGTGGTTTTTTCCAAAGCTGGCGGCGTTTAATCTGGTTTGGCGCCCCATTCCCCAACGCACCATCAGCAGTTACATCGCGCCGCGTGGCATGTTGTTGCGCGCAGGCGAGGACCCATGCGAAGATCAGGCAACACGTGCAGCGCGATACGCGGATTTCCCCCCACTGCGCGGCATTGCATATCCCTGAGGGCTTGCACCTGCGCGCGCGGCAGGTCATTGCGGATGTATGGCAAATTGAGTGAGGCACCACCATGAAAGAACCGCTGGTTCTATTACCGGGTATGATGTGTGATGCGCGCCTGTTTGGCCCGCAAATCGCCGAACTGTCGAGTGATACCGCAATTATGGTCGCGCCCGTGACAATGGGAGAACGGACTGAAGAGGTCGCTTCGATGTTGTTGGATATTTTGCCGAAACGGTTTGCCTTGGCGGGGCTTTCTATGGGCGGCGTTGTTGCTATGGAAATTTTGCGCCGGGCCCCTGACCGTGTCAGCCGCATTGCCTTGATGGGCACAAACCCATTGGCGGAAACTCCCGTGATCGCGGCCAACCGTGAGCCGCAGATCGTCAAGGTGCGATCAGGACGATTGACCGAGGTGATGCGCGAGGAGTTAAATCCAAGCCACTTTGCACCCGGACCCTACCGGAATGAAGTGCTGGCGCTGGCGATGGAAATGGCCCAGACCTTGGGTCCAGAGATATTTATCCGCCAGTCTCGCGCGCTACAACGGCGCAAGGATCAGCAGGCCACGCTGCGCCGTTGCAAGGTCCCTGCGTTGATCCTGTGTGGTGCTTATGATGCGGTGTCTCCGGTTAAACGGCACGAATTCATGGCCGAACTTATCCCATATGCCCAACTGCGTGTACTTGAACATTCAGGCCTTATGCCCACGCTTGAACAACCAGATGAAACAACTGCCGCGCTGCGCGAATGGCTCGCGCAGCCCTATGTTCTGCAATAACAACAGTACTTAAAGCGGGAGGCTTTTGCGTTCTTCTAAGGTGGGAACATAGACTGCCTTGATCGGTTTGCCTGTTTTGATGTTAAAAAAGGGTGTTTGTTTCCAACGTCCTGTGACACGTGCAATTAAGGCCCGCCAGATCGTGCCGCCGTACAGTTTCAAGATTGAGCTGTGTTTGGACGTGCCGTCTGCTTGGGGAATAAAAGCTTCTGATGCGACGGGGCCAATAGAAGAGGTGTCCTGCAACAGATCGGTCATCATTCCCGCAAGCGCAAATTTAGGCGTGGGGAGCATGGTGAACATCGGGACACCACAGCAAGACGCGCGGTAGCGCAAGAGTTTTTCAGGATTGAACGAAAACACTTCTAGATTGCTTTGACCTTGCTGAAAGCTGATCTTGTCTGGCGTGGTTTGGTACAATTCCACACCGTGGTCTTCTACGTCTTTGCCAGTGGTGTACAAAACCGCCGCGCGGCATGCGGAGCAATAGCAGCGGACATGGTTTCCGGAAGAGGGCGTTGCACCATGTAATGTGCCCTTCATTTCGCCGCATCGGCAGGAGAAGGGCACATCAGTCATGATTAAGCTGCCGCGTTTTTATTGGCAGTCTTTTTGGTCTTCACTTGGGCCGGGGTATCGTTTGCATCGATGAAGTCTAACACAAGGGGCCGGATGTTATTGCGCCAGCTTTTGCCAGCGAAGATACCGTAGTGGCCCGCGCCTTCTTCGACGTGGCTGGCTTTTTTATTGTCAGGCAATCCGGTGCACAGGGCTAGTGCGGCGATGCACTGGCCTGGTGCCGAGATGTCATCGTTTGAACCTTCAACAGTCTTGACCGCAACAGTAGTGATTTTACCCATGTCGACTTTTTTGCCTGCAACAGTGAATTCGTTGTTGGCAATTTCGCCGTTCTTAAAGATGCGATCGACAGTCGACAGGTAGAACTCTGCTGGCATGTCCATAACGCACAGATATTCATCGTAGAATTTGTTGTGCTTGTCATGCTCGTGCGCCTCGCCCATGGCAACGCGCTGAATTTGGTTTGTGAATGCTTCTTTATGGGTGTCAGCGTTCATCGAAATAAATGAGCTGAGCTGAAGCAAACCAGGGTAAACTTTACGGCCAACACCGGCGTGTTTGAAACCAACACGCTGGATCATCAGTTCTTCCAATTGGCCCATCGTCACAGAGTGACCAAAGTCGGTCACTTCGGTTGGTGCCGCACTTGGATCAATGGGACCACCGATCAAAGTAAGCGACCGGGGCTGCGCGCTTGGATCTTCTTCGGCGAGATATGCAGTTGCAGCAAGTGTGAGCGGCGCAGGCTGGCACACCGCAATCACGTGCGTGTCAGGGCCGAGGTGGCGCATGTAATCAACTAAATGCATTGTGTAATCTTCGATATCGAACTTTCCTGCGCTAACAGGAATGTCGCGGGCATTGTGCCAATCGGTGATGTACAAATCGCAATCAGGAAGCAGGCTAATGACAGTCGAACGCAGTAACGTTGCGTAGTGACCTGACATCGGAGCGACCAAAAGAACCTTGCGGCGTTTTTCAGTACGGCCCTGTACGCGGAAGTGCAGGAGGTCACCGAAATCGCCTTCTATTTCAATCTCTTCACTGACCAGTCGGTCAGTGCCGTTGGCACCGACGAAAGGAGGAATGTTCCAGTCTGGTTTGACGACCATGCGGCTAAAAGCGCGTTCAGTCACTTCGCCCCATGCGCTCATCCATTGCAGCGCAGGGTTGGGGAACATAGAAAAGGCAGGGTAGGATGCCATAGCAAGCGTGGACGCCCCGAGCCACTGGTTTGTGTTTCGGATCGTTTCCATCATGTCGTAAGATGCCATAAATCGCATTGCTAAATTCCTAAACTAATGGCCCAATACTCTGGGCGTCGTCTCCGTCGGTCACCGCATGTTGGGCGGTTGATCGAAAATGCTGCAGGTGCGAACATAGGATGGAAATGTTAAGATGACAACAGAATCTACTAAAGACGGTGAAGAAGCGTTGGTTGCCATGGCGCGAATGAAGGAAAACCTGAGTAAAGTAGATGCACTTCGAGACCGCCTGACACAGGTTTTAGCTAACCGCCACACACACCAAGCCGCGCTTGATGGACCTAATCAGGAATTGTTTACCAAGGCGGCAAAAGCCTATGCCCAAGAAGCAGTTTCAAACCCTGCCAAGCTGATCGAACATCAGCTTGAGTTCTGGACAAAGTCGGTCACGCATTTTGTTGAGGCGCAGCAGGCACTTGCAAAGGGCAACCTTTCGGCTCCAGATGATCGCACCGCAACGGACCGCCGTTTTAGCAATCCAATGTGGCAGCAACATCCCTATTTCAATTTCGTCAAGCAACAATACCTGATGAACGCCGAGGCAATCTCCCAAGCGGTCGAAGATGTTGTAGACATGGATCCCAGCGAAAAGCAGCGGCTCAAGTATTTCTCACGTCAGATCATTGACATGATGAGCCCGACAAACTTTTTAGCGACCAACCCTGACGCATTGCAAAAAGCAGTCGAGACCGAAGGCGAAAGTTTGATCAAAGGGTTGGAGAATTTGATCTCTGATTTGGAGGTGAACAACGGCGAGATGGTTGTGCGTCTTGCGGATGAAAGCGCGTTTGAACTGGGCGGGAACATCGCCACAACCCCGGGCAAGGTTGTGTTCCGCAATCGGATGTTTGAGCTGATCCAATACACGCCGACAACTGAAACAGTACACGCCACCCCGCTGGTGGTTTTTCCGCCGTGGATCAATAAATACTACATTCTTGATCTGAAAGAACAAAACTCACTGGTGAAATGGGTTTTGGATCAAGGGTATACCTTGTTTATGGTGTCATGGGTCAATCCTGATGACAGCTACCGGGATGTCGGGATGGAGGAGTATATACAAGACGGCTATATCACGGCCTTTAACGAGATTAAGGCGATCACAGGCGAAAAGAATCTTAATGCGGTGGGATACTGTATTGCGGGTACAACCCTGTCGTTGACGCTTTCGTTGCTCAAGCAGCGAGGGGATACCTCGGTCAACTCAGCGACGTTCTTTACCGCGCTGACGGATTTCTCGGATCAAGGAGAGTTCCAGCCGTTCCTGACCGACGATTTTATCGACGGGATCGAAGCCGAGACAGTAGATAAGGGCATCTTGCCTTCCATTGTTATGGCACGGACGTTTTCATATTTGCGCGCAAATGATCTGGTCTACGGTCCGGCAGTCAAAAGCTATATGCTGGGAGAGACACCTCCCGCGTTTGACCTGCTGTATTGGAACGGGGACGGGGCGAACCTGCCTGCCAAAATGGCGATGCAATATTTGCGCGGCTTGTGCCAAAAAAATGAGCTGGCTGAGCAGGGTTTTGACCTATGTGGTCATCATCTGGTTTTGGATGAAGTGGATGTGCCACTGTGTGCAATTGCATGTGAAACGGATCACATTGCGCCGTGGAAAGACAGCTATCGAGGCGTCCTGCAGATGGGCAGTAAGGACAAGACGTTCATCATGACCCAGTCAGGTCACATCGCAGGTATTGTTAACCCGCCCAGCAAAGGGAAATACGGACACTATACCAACGGCAATCTGACGGCTGATCATGAGAGCTGGCTTGCGGATGCAGAATTTACCAAAGGATCCTGGTGGCCGCGTTGGGAAAAGTGGTTAACCAAACGCTCGGGTAAGATGATTCCCGCACGCATGCCGGGAGATGGAGGCAGGGAAATTCTGAGTGACGCGCCCGGTTCATATGTTGTCGTCAAGGCAAGGGGCTGATTTGAAAGCCTATTTAGGTCATATTTGCGTTTATGCTGCGATGCAGAAAAAAACTTGCAATGCCGCGCTGCAGCATGTATATCTTTTGCAGACGCAGAAACTTGGGTCACCAAGTGGAAGCACCAATATTCCCTCGGGGCGCTAATGCTTCGCTGTAAATTCAAAGGATGATCACAATGGCTACTGCAAAAACACCAGACATGACCGCAATGCTCAAAGACATGATGGGCGCATTCCCTGTGGACACAACATCCATGGAAGCTTCTTTCAAAACTTCAGCAACTCTGAACGAGAAACTCTCCGGCGTTGCTCTTTCTGCTGTTGAAAAATCCACAGAGATTTCCTCTGCTTGGACAAAAGACACCGTAACAAAACTGGCGGACATGGCAAAAGCCAAATCCGAGCCAGCCGATTACGCAAAAGCGATGACCGATTTCGCAGCAATCTACTCAGAAGCGGCTTCCGAGCAC
>ERZ1027208.382-NODE-382-length-18111-cov-7.695226_pt1 | contig 18111 bp, 20 predicted proteins | sample MGYA00520867_ERZ1027208 | MGnify/ENA primary metagenome ERZ1027208 (study PRJEB33311, sample SAMEA4378413) | marine metagenome | biome: Marine biome; feature: Fjord; material: Water | collected 2014-07-20T08:00:00Z/2014-07-... | depth 75 m ...
CCTACGCTCTGAATCAGGCGGCGGAAGCGGCGAGTATAGGCTTTCAAAAGCACTATCGGCAGCGATACGGAATGTTGCGTACAGAGTGGCGGGTGCTGTTTCACTTGGGACGCTATGGTTCAATGACGGCCAAGAGCATTTGCGAACGGGCAAGTATGCACAAAACCAAAGTCAGTCGTGCAGTTGGCGCCTTGGAGCAAAAGCGTTTTTTGGTTCGGGAAGAGCAGGAGAATGACCGCAGGTTGGAGACGCTGTCGCTGACACGCCAAGGAAGCGCGGCCTATGCTGACCTGTACAAATCGGCCAAGGTTTTTGATGCGAGCCTAAGTGCGCATTTTTCCGCACAAGAACGAGACGTGCTAAACCGCTGTCTGGAGAAAATCGCTAAGCTATAAGCAGGCCAACACATTGGTCAGCCTGCTTAGGTGTTTTCGAATTAGTCCGTCTTCATCTCGCCGGTGTGTTTCATGCCACTGTGATCGTCGGTGCCACGGGCTTCAACGTTAAACACGACGTCTAATTCACCAGCGGTTTCAAATACGAGGGTTGCCTCGATTTTTTCACCCACTTCGAAAGGATCGCCGCCCAGCCCCATAAACATGACATGTAGGCCACCAGGCATGAGAGTGACCGTTTCACCTGCAGGGATAGGGACGCCGTCCTGCTTGATCATGCGTGCAACACCGTTTGCGTCAGTTTCAGAAAGGTGCAGTTCAATGCGTGGGATTTCTGCTACGTGCACAGCGACCAGTTTGTCTGCTATGTCAGACGTGTTTTCGATGGTCATATAACCACCGCCAACATTCGCGTTTTTGGCCGTTTCAAAGGCTTTGGGGTGCATAACCGTCAGGCCGCCGACTTTGTAATCATGTGCAAACGCTGCGGTGGAGGTAAGGAGAGCCGCAACAGCGGTGATGATGAGATTTTTCATGGTATTTCCTGTGGTACTGCAGGCATTCTGCCCGCACTGATGTGACGTATTTTGAATGTCGAGACGTCAGCTAACAGGAGGCGCACGCACAGGCGGACGATTGCGTGTGATCATTGGCGGCAGTGGTTTTGTCTTTCCTAGACCGTGATCTAGCGATGCGAATACCAAGGCAGGGCGAAGGACCTGAACGGACGGCGGTACCATCATGGAGGCCACAATTGCACATGTTTCGCAGCCACCAACAAAATGGCCATTAGTATCACCGCAAATGTCGGAAAGGTTGCCGCCCATCGCTAGGAATTGCGTGAGTTCAGGCGTGATCGGTGCAGCACCCGCGCGGTGCGCAAAAGGCAGGCTCAGTAGGGCAAGCGTCATCAGGGCCAATACGGCCCTGCCAAAATGGGTATGGCGCAAGGTACTCATGTCAGCAGGTTTATACTGCCATTCATGGCGAGGCCAGCGCAGATGATTGCGACATTTCTTCACGTGGTTAAGGGCATAAACGCAAAAGCCCCGATGAGGGGGAGCACATCGGGGCAGGTGTCCTTTGGTTTATACCAAAGGAAGTAACCCGCGCGGGGCATTGGGGATAGCGCGCGGGAAAGGGCCTTAGGCTTTTTGCGGAGCGAGTGTGCCGATGGTTACATCCAACGTCAGTTCCTTGCCGCGGCGCAGGACAGTCATATTTGCACTGTCATCGGGATCTTTATCTGCAACAGCACGGGTTAAGTCGCGCAATGCTTCGATTTGGGTGCCGTCAAAACTCAGGATGATGTCACCTTTCTTAAGGCCGGCTGTTTCAGCGGGGCTGTCTTTTGAAACAAGGTCAACCACCGCGCCTTTTGATGCCTCAAATCCGAGGACTTGGGCGACCTCATCACTCATTGGGCGAATGCTGACGCCCAGCCAACCACGAGTGACTGAGCCATCTTGGGCCAGTTCTGCTACGACATCGCGCACCACATCTGAGGGTACAGCAAAACCGATCCCGACAGACCCGCCGCCCGGCGAAATGATCGCTGTATTTACACCAATCACTTCGCCGTCATTGTTGAACAATGGTCCGCCTGAATTGCCTCGGTTAATGGAAGCATCCGTCTGGATGAAATCATCATAAGGGCCGGAATTGATGTTGCGTGATTTGGCAGAGATGATCCCGCTGGTCACAGTTGAACTAAGGCCGAATGGGTTGCCCACAGCTACAACTTCGTCGCCCACGCGCATGGTTTTTGAGGTGCCAAAGGAAACAAACGGCAGTTCAACTTCGGTATTTATGGACAGCAGTGCAATGTCGGTCGCGGGGTCACTGCCGAGAACCTCGGCGTCAAATGTCCGCCCGTCCGCCATTTTGACCCGAACAGATTGCGCGCCGTTCACTACATGGTGGTTTGTGACAATTTGACCGTCTTGGGAGATAATAAACCCAGAACCCAAGCCACCTCGGGGCGCTGCATCGGGGTTTTGTTGCTCAAAACGTTTACGCAGAGATTCGGGCATGTTGTCCGGTAATGTTGCTCCCGCTTGGGCGACTCCGGTGACTTCTATAAAGACAACTGCAGGTGCAACGTCCTCAACAAGGTCGCCGTATCCTCCGGCAGGTACAGCTAAGGCAGCCGTTGGGGCCAGCATGGGGGTCAATGCCAGCGCGGCAGCGATGGCGATAGGGGCGGATTTAGAGAGCAAAGATGTCATATTGGTCCTCGTGCATCTGATTGCGATTGTAATGAAGATGGGGGCGCAAGGTTACGGGACAGCCTGCGTTGGATATACAAAACTGTAATGCTGCACGGGGTGCGGTGGCACGCGGAACGGGTTATATTAGACCTTATGAAATTACTTGTAATAGAAGATGACGCCACCACAGGCGCCTACATTGCGCGCGGTTTGCGTGAAGAGGGGCACGTTGTGGATTTAATGGATGACGGCCGTGCTGGGCTGCTTGCCGCGACAGGCGGCGGGTATGATGTGCTGATTGTTGATCGCATGTTGCCGCATGTTGACGGGCTGACATTGGTCAAAACGTTGCGCGGTGCAGGCAGTACGACGCCCGTTTTGTTCCTGACGGCTATGGGATCGGTCGAGGACCGGATCGGCGGTTTGAATGCAGGAGGCGACGATTATCTGGTGAAACCTTTCGCATTCGGAGAACTATCAGCACGAGTTTCGGCACTTGGTCGACGACCCCAAGTGTTAGAGCAAGAGACCGAATTGCAGGCAGGTGATTTGAACCTAGATCTGCTCACCCGCAAGGTAACGCGGGATGGTCAGGAGCTTGATCTGTTGCCGCGTGAGTTTTCACTGCTTGAGTTCTTGTTGCGCCGCAAAGGGAGGGTTCAGACACGGACCATGCTGTTGGAGGGCGTTTGGGATCTTTCCTTTGACCCGATGACCAATGTTGTCGAGACACACATCAGCCGCCTGCGCGCAAAAGTAGACAAACCCTTTCCCTCCGAACTGATTAAGACAGTGCGCGGCGCTGGCTACCGGATCGACGGATGAAGCGCTTATGGCGTTCCATGCCGTTGCGGTTGGCCTTGATGCTGGTTGTGCTGTTTGGCACGGTCAGCTTGTTGAGCCTTGCAGCCAGTTACGCCTTTACACGCGCCGCGTTCGAACAATCTATCCGCGATGATCTTGCGCAGGATTTGGCCGGGTTTCGTGCTGCACCTTCTGCTCGGGCTGTTGCTGCATTGGTTCAGGCTGAATCAAAGGGGACTGATCCCGACAGGCTGGTGTTGAGTTATGTGACACGGACGGATCAGATATTCGGCAACGGCGCTGTGGGCCGTGATGACGAGGGATTTCATATTATCTCGCTCGAAGAGGGGCGCGCAGAACTGAAGGGGGAATACCTCGCCCTGAGTGCGCGGCTTTATGGTGGGCGGCTTACCATCGCGCGCAGCCGCGCAGAGATTGAAGCGCTGCAGCCTGTATTTCTGAATATTCTATGGATTAGCTTGTTGCCGACTGTCCTGATCGCCTTGTCCGGTGGGCTTATCCTTGCCCGACGCTCACAGCGCCACGTCGAAGTAATCCGCGGCGCGCTTGAGCGTATGACGGGCGGAGACCTTGGCGCGCGCGTGGTGACGGGACGGCGTTGGTCCGATGACCTTTTGCGTATCGGGACAACGGTAAACGGCATGGCTGGCGCGCAAGAGCGTTCGGTTATGGCGCTCCGCCAAGTATCTTCTGACATTGCCCACGATCTCAAGACACCAGTGCAACGCGTTTCGCTTAGGCTGGAGGCATTGGCTGAAGCTGTTGAAGATGGGCAGGCTGCTGAACTGGTTGCGCAAACGCGTGATGAGGTAGACGAAATTTCGGCCGTTTTCCAATCGCTGTTACAGTTGGCGCAGGTCGAAAATGGCGCCCTCAAGGAGCAGTTCGCGCCAGTAAATTTGGCGCAGCTCTGCCAGACGATGGTTGAAGTGTATGAGCCCACGGCGTCCCAGCGTAACCAAACCGTGATGTATACCGGACCTGATGAAGTGAGTGTTCAAGGTGAGAAGAATTTGTTGGGCCAACTAGTGGCCAATTTGATTGAAAACGCGCTGCGTCACACCGATGAGGCTGCGCAGATTTCAGTGGCAATTGTGCAAACACCAAATGAGATCATACTCAGCGTCACGGACGATGGTCCGGGTATTCCGAAAAGCGAGTTTGATCGCGTCACGCAGAGGCTATATCGACTGGACCGTAGCAGGAATACACCAGGAAACGGATTGGGCCTTAGCCTTGTTGACGGTGTCGCGCGGCTTCACGGTGCTAAGATGGAGCTGAATGATGCCGATCCGGGGCTGCGGGTGATCATTAAGTTTGCTACTTAAGTTATGGTGCAAACGTGGCGCTTATTCAAATTGCGCGCCAGTATGTCATCTTGAACTTGGGCGTGCAGCGGGCCAAGTTGCGCGCGAATTGATCGCAAAGGACGCCCTGACATGAAGGCCATGCAAGTTACACAATACAATACTCCGCTGGTTCTCCAGAAATTGGACATGCCACAGGCAGCGCGGGGCGAAGTCGTCGTACAAGTCGCGACTTGTGGTTTGAACTTTGGTGATACGCTATTGGTAAAAGGCAGCTATCAGGAAAAACCACAACTGCCCTTTACCCCCGGTATGGAATTGGCTGGTACAATTACAGCAGTCGGAGACGGAGTGACCGGCATTGAGGTCGGTCAGCGTGTCGCGGCCTATAGTGGCGTTGGCGGCTTGGCTGAGTTTGCGGCCCTACGAGCAGACATTTGTGTGTCCTTGCCTGATGATATGTCATTTGAGGACGCAGCGGCCTTTTGATCACTTACGGTACCAGCCATCTGGCGCTGGGCGCAAAAGCGGCATTGCAACCTGGTGAGCGTTTGTTGGTTTTGGGGGCTTCTGGCGGTGTTGGTCTGACGGCAGTTGAGTTGGGCCATCTGATGGGGGCTGAAGTAATTGCCTGCGCGCGTGGGGCTGAGAAACTGGCGATTTGTGCACAAAAAGGGGCCGATCACCTGATCGATTCAGACCATGCCGATATTCGCGACAGCGTTAAGGTACTGGGCGGAGCTGATGTGGTCTATGATCCCATTGGCGGTGCGCAGTTTGAGGCTGCGATGCGGGCCAGCAACCAAGGAGCGCGTTTGCTGCCCTTGGGGTTCGCCAGCGGAGACGTGCCGCAAATTCCTGCCAATATCCTGTTGGTGAAAAACATGACGGTTCTCGGCTTTTATTTGGGGGGCTTTGCCAAGCTGCATCCAAAAGCCATGGCACAAAGCTGCGAAACACTTATCCAATGGTATCTTGAAGGTAAGTTGAAACCCCATGTGAGCAACGTTCTTCCTTTGGGCGAGGCAAATGCTGGGTTGGACTTGCTGCGCACACGCAAGGCGACAGGGAAAGTTGTGATCAAGATCGGCGGTTAAAGCAGTGATGCTGATTCCGAATGGTATTTAGTGCCGTCTGGCGACAGGGCGGGGACTGATACGTTTTGCTTTGCTGCGTTCGCGGAAAAACACAAATAGGCCGGACGAGAGAATGAGCGCGATGCCTGTCCAAACCTCCCAAGTAGGAACATCGCCAAATATGATCAGCCCCCAAAAAACGGCCATGGGCAGGCCAATGTATTCAAAAGGCGCAACTGTGGCTGCATCGGCAAGGCGATAGGCCTGACTGAGGCAATAGCCGATCAACGCACCGTTTACGCCCATTCCCAACAGGACCCATTGGTCTTCTGGGGCGGGCCAAACCCACGCACGTAACAAGAATTCCAGCGATGCATTTGTGGTTTGCGTGGCAAACCGACCATCACCTGCAACAATGTAAAACCCGACCGAGACGACAATGAACGAGCCTTGGATATAAATCGCGAGGGCGGAAGCGGGTGCTTTGACGCCCAGTTTTCGTGTCATTAATTGATTGAGTGCATAAGTAAGCGCGGCCAGAACCGGCAGCAACAAAACGACCCGAGATACTGCGAGGGCCTCTGAAGGTTCCCAAGGGCGCTGCATGATAACTACGCCGATAAATCCCACAAAAACCGCCCCAAGGCGCAAAGGGCCAACCTTTTCGCCCAGTATTGGAATGGAAAGTAGCGTAATAAACAAAGGTGCGGCAAAGAATAGAGCCGTTGCATCAGCCAGTGGTATGACAGCAAGCGCCAGAAAGAACGACATGTTTGCAATCACTACCAAGATACCGCGCAAGAAGTGCAACCATGGCTGATCCGTACGCAATGCGGTTAGCCCGCCTTCAAAATACAAGAAGATAAAACTAACCAGCAAACCAATAAAAGAACGGAAAAACACGATTTGATGCAGCGGATAGCCGCTGGAGAGTTGCTTGATCAGCATGTCATTGAGGGAAATGCACAAAACCCCGAAAAGCACAAAAGCAATTGCGAGACCTGCACGGTTCGTTGGCACTGTCATTAGGGCACCTTCGTCAATCCCGTTGCAGCTGTCCAGAAAAATTCATAGCGTGCGATCAAATCAGATCAGGAGCCTACGACGATGCAGATGTCAGATACCCGCCAGATTGCTGCAACGCCAGCTCAAGTTTACGCAGCGCTGCTGAACCCAGAGATGCTTAAGGCTTGTGTGCCGGGTGCAACCGAAGTGGAAGGATCACCCGAAGCCGGATTTTTGGCGACAGTTGTTCAAAAGGTTGGGCCAGTTAAGGCGACATTTAAGGGTGAAGTAACGATTACGGATATGGTGCAAGACGTATCATTGCGGATTGACGGGGCAGGCAAGGGAGGCGCTGCAGGTTTTGCAAAGGGCGGCGCTGATGTGCGGGTTTCCCCCAGTGAGGGCGGTTGCGAACTTAGCTATGATGTTGAAGCTAAAGTGGGTGGGAAACTTGCGCAGCTGGGCAGCCGGATCATTGACGGGTTCGCCAAAAAGATGGCTGAGCAGTTTTTCAATAACCTTCAAGAAGCGCTTGAGGGGCCAAAAGATGAAACCGATGGCAATGATGAAGCCCCTGTGAAGAAGGGTTGGTTTGGCAAATCTAAATCGTAACGCACGGTACTACTTGTTGAGCTACTAAATTTCAGTCTAGTAGTCAGGTCTGAAATTGGAGACTTCTATGCCCCCTATTCTCGAAGTGATCGCCCTGCGCAAAGCTTATGCTGGGGGCTTTGAAGCGCTCAAAGGGGTTGATCTGACGATCCAAGAAGGTGAAATACTTGCGCTTCTCGGGCCGAATGGTGCGGGCAAGACAACACTTATTTCAACGGCTTGCGGGATAACTACGGCGACTTCGGGCAGCGTGCGCGTTGGCGGCCATGATACGGTCGAGGACTTTAGGGCGGCGCGTTCCATGATTGGTCTTGTGCCACAAGAGATCAACCTAGAGCCGTTCGAGCGTGTCCAAAACACTGTTAGGTTTTCGCGCGGCCTGTTCGGCAAATCTGCGAACCCGGCGTTGATTGAAAAAATCTTGCGGCAGCTTTCGCTATGGGACAAACGAAACAGTCAAATTCGCGAACTATCAGGTGGTATGAAGCGCCGCGTGTTGATCGCAAAGGCCCTTAGCCACGAGCCTCGCGTGCTATTCCTTGATGAACCAACAGCAGGCGTAGACGTAGAGCTGCGCCGCGACATGTGGGAAATTGTGGCTGAACTGAAACGTGATGGCGTGACGATCATTTTGACCACGCATTACATCGAAGAGGCCGAAGCCATTGCTGACCGCATCGGTGTGATTGCTGGCGGGGAAATCCTGTTGGTGGAAGACAAGGATAAACTGATGGCGCGGATGGGCAAGAAGGAGCTGGAGGTTCAGCTCTCTGAACCCATCAGTGAAATTCCAGCCAGCCTGATTTCAGACGCGCTGCGTCTTAAAGAGGGGGGCACCGCGCTCATTTATTCTTACGACACCAAAAGTGAGCGCACCGGAATTACAAAGCTGCTGTCCGAAGTTGCGGCCTCAGGTTTGGTTCTACGAGATGTCGTCACGCGGCAATCCAGCCTTGAAGATATATTTGTGGACCTCGTCCATGAGGGAGATGCGCCATGAACTGGACCGCAGTTAAATCTATCTACATGTTCGAAATGGCGCGGTTTTTCCGAACCATTGCACAGAGCTTTATCTCACCGGTTTTATCGACTTCGCTGTATTTCGTGGTGTTCGGTGCTGCCATCGGCAGCCGTATCCAAGAGGTCGAGGGTATTTCTTACGCAGCGTTTATTGTGCCGGGCCTTATCATGCTTAGCGTGATCACGCAGTCGATCTCCAACGCGAGCTTTGGCATCTACTTTCCAAAGTTTATCGGTACAATTTTCGAACTGTTGTCGGCACCGGTGAACTTCCTTGAGATTGTTATGGGGTATGTGGGCGCTGCGGCGACTAAGGCGTTGTTTATTGGAGTGATTATCCTTGCGACTGCGTTCTTGTTTGTGGATTTGCAAATACAACATCCATTTGCAATGGTTGGTTTTTTGGTGCTCACATGCATCAGCTTTTCGCTGATGGGATTCATCATTGGCATCTGGGCGGGCAATTTTGAGCAGTTACAGCTGGTGCCGTTGTTAATCGTCACGCCACTCGTCTTTTTGGGGGGTTCGTTCTATTCGATCTCGATGTTACCACCCGTTTGGCAGGTAATTTCCCATTTTAACCCAGTGGTTTACTTGATTTCCGGTTTCCGGTGGTCGTTCTTTGGCAGTGCGGATGTCTCGATAGGTGTTAGCCTGTTTGCAATCGCTGGCTTCACGGCACTGTGTCTGTCCGTGATCTGGTGGATATTCAAGACGGGCTGGCGCATCCGCCAATAAAATCGCGCGCCTCCTTGTTGTGGGGCGTGCACCACTCTACATGTGAATCCATGAAACAATGGCTCCCCTTTTTGAAAAGCGATCCGACCGTTGCCGTTATTCGGCTGTCGGGTACAATTGGTTCGGCAGGTCGCGGTGCGTTGAATGACGCAACTCTTGGACCTGTCATTGAAAAAGCGTTTTCAAAAGGCAAACCAGTTGCTGTCGCGCTTGAAGTAAATTCGCCCGGTGGCAGCCCTGTTCAATCCTCGCTGATAGGTGCGCGCATTCGGCGTCTTGCCGAGGAAAAGAATATTCCGGTTATCGCATTTGTTGAGGATGTCGCGGCATCAGGTGGTTATTGGCTTGCTGCGGCCGCTGACGAAATTTACGCTGATACATCATCTGTTGTGGGGTCTATTGGTGTCATTTCGGCTAGTTTTGGCTTGCACGAGTTGATGGAGAAAAACGGGGTGGAGCGGCGCGTTTATACGGCTGGTAACTCCAAATCCATGCTAGACCCTTTCCGCCCTGAAAAGCCCGAAGATGTTGCACGGCTCAAAGAGCTGTTGGAGGACATCCATGTTAATTTCAAAGAACACGTGACGACACGGCGTGCGGGTAAGCTGCCCGAAGGTCGCGATCTATTCACCGGAGAAATCTGGCTGGCGCGTAAGGCGATTGAAGTTGGCCTGATTGATGGCATTGGCCACATCAAACCACACCTGCAGGAACGGTTCGGCAAAAAAGTTAAGCTACGCCGCTATGGTGCAAAAAAGGGCATGCTTAGCCGGTTTGGTGCGCAGATTGTGGGTGATGCGCTTCACAGTGTAGAAGAACGTGCCCAATTTGCCCGGTTCGGCTTGTAATATGATCCTAAAGGTCGTTGCTCTTTTTCTTGTGTTTATCGGCGTACTTGGCTGGTTTGGGAAAATGCATTGGATCGGGGGGAAAACCCTGACTCAACGTAAGTGTAATTCATGCGGACGTTACCGCATTGGTAAAGGGCCCTGTGCCTGTGGAGGGAAGCGGGGATGATGACTGCGTGGTTGCTGTCTGGGCTTGGTCTGATCATTTTATTACTTGCTGGTGATGCGCTTGTAAAAGGTGCAGTGAACCTCAGCTTGCGGATTGGTATTCCGGCGTTGATTGTCAGCCTGACGATTGTTGCCTTCGGTACATCAGCTCCGGAGCTTCTAATCTCGATCAAGGCAGTACTAGATGATGTCCCCGGTATCGCGATGGGCAATGTCGTTGGATCGAACACAGCCAATATTCTGCTTGTCCTGGGCGTGCCCGCCTTACTTGCGACCATGCACACCTCTGAGTGCAATACACGAAAATCCTTTAATCACATGATCGCAGCAACGTTGCTGTTCATTGCTCTCGCTTACAGAGGTGTCTTTGACAAAATCTCAGCGGTTGCACTGTTGGTAGCCCTTGCGGCGATGTTGTTTGATGCGGCGCGTGATGCGCGTGCGCACCACAAGGCTGATTCAGCCTGCGCAACAAGTGAAGAAGATCTGGAAGGCGTTGATCCTGACATGCCAGGCTGGCGTATCGCGCTTTTCCTTGTGTTGGGAATGATTGGCCTGCCACTAGGAGCTAGCCTGCTGGTGGATAACGCCACGATCATCGCCAAGGAATTTGGCGTGAGCGATACAGTGATCGGCCTGACGCTGGTTGCGATTGGCACGTCACTGCCTGAGCTGGCAACAACGGTAATGGCCGCGCTACGGCGTCAGGCAGATGTGGCGCTGGGCAACGTTATCGGCTCCAACATGTTTAACCTTCTAGCGATCATTGGCATCGCGAGCTTCGTTGGTCCTATCGAGGTTGATCCCGCGTTCTTGCAATTTGACCTTTGGGTGATGTTGGGGGCCTCGCTGTTGTTGATCCCGTTTGTCTATCTTGGACAAAACCTCACGCGGATTTGGGGAATTGCGCTGACCGTACTATATGCCACATATCTGTTTGTGGTTTTGGCTGGCTGAGGACTTCACATGAAACGAGCATTAGTTACCGGCGCGGGCAAGCGACTTGGCCGTGCAATGGCGTTGTATCTGGCGGATCGTGGTTTTGACGTTGCTGTGCATTATGCCAGTTCGGAAGACGCCGCAAACGAAGTTGTCGCCCAGATCAAATCAATGGGGCGTAATGCAGTGGCCTTGCAGGCGAACCTGCTTGAGATCGATGAGATGGAGGGGCTATTGCCCGCGGCTGTGGATGCACTGGGTGGGCCAATTACCTGTCTGGTGAACAACGCATCTATTTTTGAATATGACACCCTCTCAAGCGCGACGCGCGATAACTGGGACAGGCATATGAATTCCAACCTACGCGCTCCCTTTGTCCTAAGCCAAGCGATGGCTGCGCAGGGGTTGCAAGCGGAGGTGGATGAGACGGGTGAGCAGATTGCGACAGGTTTGATTGTGAACATGTTGGACCAGCGCGTTCGCAAACTCACGCCGGAGTTCATGACCTACACGCTTGCTAAGATGGGGCTGTGGGCCATGACACAAACAACGGCGCAAGCACTGGCACCTATGGTGCGGGTCAATGCCATCGGGCCGGGCCCAACGTTGAAAGGGAGCCGACAGTCTCAGGCTCACTTTGACGGGCAACGTGCTGCTACCATTCTAAAACGCGGGGCGAATGCGAGTGATATCATCGCAGCTTTGGGCTACTTTCTGGATGCGCCGGGCGTTACCGGACAGCTCCTGTGTGTGGATGGTGGGCAGCATTTAGGTTGGAAAACCCCTGATGTGTTGGGCATAGAGTGATTGAGGACGAATCAAAGTTTTGCACGGCGCGATAGTAAAGCTCTAAACTGTTACAAAATTTGCGTGTTAATCTGTTGTTTTACATAGGTGAAATATTAATATCGTTTAAAATCAGCGATTTAAGTTTGTGCCTAAAAATTAGACAAATTAACGAAGCATTTAGAATACAACGGAAAATTGCGAACATCCGAAAGTTATAGACAGACTTATCCACAGGAAACGGGGACATGTTTTTAGTTGATACCGCTGCAAAAACGTGGAGCGAATTGGAGAATCGAACGTAGTGTCTGACTTGGATCAAACCCAACCTACCGGCTATGAGATTATTCATGCCTATCTCAAGACATTGGATAGCTCTCCGGGGGTATACCGGATGCTGGATAGTGAAAGCCGCGTCCTATACGTGGGCAAGGCGCGCAATCTGCGGGCACGCGTCAGCAGCTATTCTCGCCCCACAGGGCACACGGCGCGCATCGCGCGGATGATCGACAACACGGCATCAATGATGTTTCTGACAACAAAGACTGAAACCGAAGCATTGCTGCTTGAACAGAACCTAATCAAACAGCTCAAGCCGAAATTCAACGTTCTGCTACGCGATGACAAGAGCTTTCCCAATATTCTGGTCACCAATGAGCACGGTTATCCCCAGATCAAAAAACATCGCGGTGCCAAAAAGGAAAAGGGATCGTATTACGGCCCATTTGCCAGCGCAGGCGCGGTGAATCGAACGCTAAACCAATTGCAGCGCGTGTTCCTTTTGCGCGATTGCACGAATTCACAATTTGAATCGCGCACACGTCCCTGCTTGCAATACCAGATAAAGCGTTGCTCGGCCCCTTGCGTGGGAAAAATCAGCGCAGAAGAATACGGTCAAACGGTGCGGGATGCGCAAAAATTCCTCACTGGCAAGAGCACGGGCATCCAAACGCGCTTGGCCGAGGAAATGTCTAAAGCTTCAGAGGAGATGGAGTTTGAGCGCGCGGCTGCTCTACGGGACCGGATCAAGGCGCTGACACAGGTTCAGACAGCGCAAGGGATCAATCCTAAAGGAGTTGCGGAAGCGGACATCATCGCGTTGCACATGGCAGACGGGCAAGCCTGTGTGCAGGTGTTCTTCATCCGCTCAGGTCAAAACTGGGGCAACCACGATTACTACCCGCGTGTGGGTGATGATGTGGATGCGGCAGAGGTGCTAGAGGCATTCATCGGTCAATTTTATGACCAACGTGAACCACCCCGCCAGCTGCTGCTGAGCAATGAGATCGAAAACATCGAACTGATGGCAGATGCGCTTGCAACCAAGATCGACCGCAAGGTCGAGGTGCTGGTGCCTCAACGCGGTGAAAAGGCTGAGTTGGTTGATGGTGCGTTGCGTAATGCCCGTGAAAGCCTCGCGCGGAAGATGGCGGAAAGCGCAAATCAGAAGAAACTTCTTAAAGGGCTAGCAGAAGCATTTGAGTTGCCGAAATCGCCCGAGCGGATCGAAATCTATGATAACTCCCACATTCAGGGTGCATTTGCCGTTGGTGCAATGGTGGTCGCTGGCGCTGAAGGAATGATCAAAAATCAGTACCGAAAATTCAATATTCGTGGTGAAGATCTCACTCCGGGTGATGACTTTGGTATGATGAAAGAGGTGCTAACGCGCCGCTTTAAACGCCTGATAAAAGAAGACCCCGAGCGCAAAGAAGGGCATTGGCCTGATCTACTACTAATTGATGGCGGTGCGGGGCAGGTGAGTGCTGTGCGCGATATCATGCATGAGTTCGGTGTTGATGACATCCCTATGGTAGGTGTTGCAAAGGGCTTGGAACGCGATGCGGGCAAAGAAGAATTTCACCGCACGGGCAAACGGGTCATGGCGCTACGACACAATGATCCAGTGTTATACTTTGTGCAGCGCATGCGGGATGAGGCACACAGATTTGCAATCGGAACACACCGTGCCAAGCGTGCCAAGTCAGTAGGGGCGACGCCTCTGGATGATGTGCCAGGCGTTGGTGCGACACGTAAGCGCGCCTTGTTAGCGCATTTTGGTTCGGCAAAAGCAGTTGCGCGCGCGAATTTGCATGATCTAAAGGCCGTTGACGGGGTCTCCGATACGTTGGCAGATACGATCTATGCCTATTTCCACGAAAGGGGCTGATCGCAATTGCTTGCCTATGTTTCACTGTCGTTGGGGTTCGTGCTTTTACGTTCTAAGCGTGCGGTGTAGGGTGTAAAAATGAACTGGAATGTACCAAATATCCTTACTGTCCTTCGCTTGTTGGCTGCGCCTTGTGTCGCCGTCATGTTTTTGTATTTCACGCGGCCCTATGCAGATTGGTTTGCGTTGATGTTATTTGTCTCAGCGGCAGCCACCGATTGGATTGACGGGTATTTAGCGCGCGCATGGAAGCAAGAGACGAAACTGGGAGCAATGCTGGATCCTATTGCCGATAAGGCGATGGTTGTTATCGCATTGATGGTCATCATCGGCTTTTCCAGCTGGTCGCCGTGGCTCATTTTACCTGCGACTGTTATTCTGTTTCGTGAAGTTTTCGTTTCGGGACTACGGGAGTATCTGGGTGACACCGCGGGTACACTGAAGGTAACTAAACTGGCAAAATGGAAGACTGCGCTGCAAATGACGGCTATTGCTGTTCTGTTCGGTCAGGGCGTGTTTGAGCATTACTTCGGGATGAGCATTTATGGCATGGACAACAGCATGGTTCAGGCGATCTTGACTGGTGCAGAAGAAGACGTTCTGGGTCTTGGCTGGAAGGCTGAAGCCATGGAGTGGTCTGGCCGGATTGGCCTTTGGTTGTTGTGGTTGGCTGCTGGCCTGACCGCGATAACGGGATGGGACTATCTGATGAAAGCAGCCCCATATCTTAAGGAAAACCGTTGATGAATGTATTGTATTTCGCATGGGTGCGTGAACGTATCGGTATGCCCCGAGAGGTGATCGAGACAAAAGCGGCTACTGTGAATGAACTTGTCACAGAGCTGAGTGCGCGCGAGGAGCGGTATGCAGCGGCCTTTGAGGACATCAGCGCATTGCGTGTGGCATTGGATCAGGAACTGTCTGACTTTGACGCCTCCCTTGAAGGTGTTCGTGAGGTTGCCTTCTTTCCACCAATGACAGGCGGATAGGATGCGTATTTCGGTCCAACATGAACCATTTGACTTAGGCGTTGAAAGCACGGCGTTTGCTTCAGGGCATAGTGATATGGGTGCCATCGTGACCTTTACTGGTATCGTGCGCGACCTTCCGGACGATCCTATGGACGCGATGGAGATCGAACATTATCCGGGGATGACCGAAAAAGCGATCGAAGCGATGGCGGAAGACGCCAAAATGCGGTTCTCGTTGGGAGATGTTTTGGTGATCCATCGTCACGGACGGTTGCAACCGGGTGAGATGATCATGATGGTGGCCACTGCTGCGCGCCACCGCAAAGACGCGTTTGAGGCAGCGACATTTCTGATGGATTATCTCAAGTCCCGCGCGCCGTTTTGGAAACGCGAAATTTCTGCATCTGGTGTGGCTTGGGTTGCATCCAAGGAAGAAGACGAGACGGCGTTGGCGCGCTGGTAAGCCAGCAACTGACAAACCGTTGATCCACATCAAGGTGGCCTGTCAAGAGGGGTGATATGGTCTGAGGATCATCCCATAGGAGGGCAATTATGATTTCTTCAATTGTTGTTGGCGTAGATGGTTCAGACGCTGCAGGGCGGGCATTGCGGTTCGCCTGTGAGATCGCAAAACAATTTGGCGCGACCCTACAGATCTCCCATTCTCCGCGAGATGAAACAGTCACCTACGCAGCAGAGGCCATATCGGGATTTTATGTGGGACCAAACGTCGCTCACAAAGAAGTCCTGCGCGAGGCGGCGGATAAGTTGATCACAAAAGCACAGGCAATTGCCTTGGAGCAAGGAATAGAGGATGTCAGTGTTCACATTGGCGAGGGTGATCCGGGGCGGGAATTGCTGGCAATTGCAAAATCAGTTGATGCTGATTTGATTGTCACTGGTCGACGCGGATTGGGAGATTTAGGTGCTTTTGTATTGGGCAGCACATCCCATCAAATCAGCAAGCAAGCGCACTGTGCTTGCATGACTGTCCCATAGGAAAATTACTCTGCGCGCTGGCTTTCAATATAGGCGCGCATTTCTTCGGCCTCATGACGTGCATCGCGTAGACCGTCCATTGCAGCACGCAATTCTGCTTCGGTCTGGGCCAACTGATTGGTCAGTTCGGCCTCGCGTTGTTGAAGATAGGTGATCGCCTGATCACGCGTTTCTTCGGCTTCATGCAGCTCTTGGCTCATGCGGTCCAATTGGGCCACATCATCAGCTGCGACACGCGTAAAGCGGTGCAGGAGCCAGTTTGCAAACCACCCCATGCAAAACGCAACAAATAGAATGACGGCAGTCGCGAGGACAAATTCAAATCGGCTCATTCGGATGCGCTTTCTTCAGTGGTCGTATCAGGTGCTGTATCACCGTTTTCGGCGGCGTTTTCCAGCGTTGTTTCTTCTGGTGTTTTAACTGTTTTAGGACGGACCAGACGGAATTCGATGCGGCGGTTGGCTTCGCGGCCCGCTTCGGTGCCATTATCAGCAACAGGGTTTTTCTCTCCGTACCCGACGGCCTTGAATGATCCGGTAGCAACACGGCGCGCGCGCAGCTCGTTCAGAACCGATTCTGACCGGCTTTGGCTTAGGGCGAGGTTCATCTCTTCGCGGCCTTGGCTGTCAGTATACCCTTGGATTTCAAGGCGCAGATCGCCGCATCGTTTCAAGATGGTGGCGATGTCATCCATCGTGCCCAGTGCAGAAGAATCAATTGTCGCTGAGCCGGGTTCAAAGTTAATCTTGCCTGCAGCAACAATGGCGCCAATCTCGGCTTCGCATTCATCTGGTGTTGGAAGGCCTAACACCGGATCCAACTTCTTTTGGTAGGTGACGTTTACATCAAATGCACTGCCTTCGCCCAATTTTCCAGCTAGCAACGATGTAATCTCGGTAGAAGCGTCAGGGTTGCCCGTGTTGCCTGTTAGTACAAGGACCTCGGGTGTGACCATGACGGCACCATTGCTGAGTTGGCTTAGGCCTTCGAGGCCGGCAAGGACACGGGTTGCCCAGTCATGCGGCAGATCATCAACAATGCGCGTGGCGGTGTACACATTGTCTGACCCAAATCGCGCCTTGGCAAAACTGGTGGTGAGTTCACGTAGCGCATTATCATTTACGCGGCCCCGCAGTTGTACTTGCCCCTCAGGGCTGAGGGTTGCTGTGAACTCGGGGGGGCCAGCGTTTGGGTCTTGTTCTTGGGGCAGTTTAGCCTGAAGCGCAAAAACGGGTGGCAGCGCATTTTCCAACTCACCGACGACTTTGTCGAACTCGGATTGGGTTGTTTCCGCAGTAGCAATAAGTGAAATATCTGCATCAGCAATGGTGATTGATCCTGCGCCCAACTTGGTGATTGCGTTGATTGATGCGGTTACGGCATCTGCCCAGCGAGGGCTAGGAACGCCAAGACCAACGGTACAACGCGGATTAACCGCACCTGCTGCTTTGCCTGCACTGATGATGCGCTCCGCCGCGAGTTCTGTATCCGCCGAACAAGCATCAAAGCTGGTACCATCTTCGGTGATTTGGAAACGGGTGGTAAAAGGTGTGATAACTGGGCGTGGAGCAGATACGTTCAAATCCAGAGTGACCTGATCCGGCACCATCCGCCTCAGGTTTTGCTCCAGGCGTGCTTTTTCAGGGGCGCTGTTTGTAATCGCTGTAATCGCCACGTGCTGGGCTTTTACGGATACTTTGGCACGAGGCAGGCTGCTCATCGCGGTCAGTGCGAATTCCAATGACCGTTCCCAGCCGTCTGGGGCTGGGTAATCTGCAGTTTCCAGCAAGTCGGTGACGCCATTTGAACCAGCAAGGCTGTTAAAGCGCGAAATCACATAGTCGCGGTCTGTGCTGGTCGGGATTAGGCCAATTACAGATAAGCCGCTGTCGTTGCGCAGAATTTCGGCAGAAAATTTAGGGGCAGCAAGGGCCTCTTGGGCTGCGACGCCCATGTCATCAATCACCCTCGCGGCGTCAACAACGGAACCTGCTGTTGTCAGGGCTGAAAACCGTACTGCTTCGGTTGGGGCAATACCAGAT
>ERZ1027208.383-NODE-383-length-18085-cov-8.691126_pt1 | contig 18085 bp, 14 predicted proteins | sample MGYA00520867_ERZ1027208 | MGnify/ENA primary metagenome ERZ1027208 (study PRJEB33311, sample SAMEA4378413) | marine metagenome | biome: Marine biome; feature: Fjord; material: Water | collected 2014-07-20T08:00:00Z/2014-07-... | depth 75 m ...
TCACTCCTTGCTTGGCGTGTCAGCCGTGACGTGTAGGTGGTGTGGGTTGGTCGTGTATGCTGTTGTTGTTTTTGTGTATGATGCGGCTACCACCTAGATCTACACTATCCTCTTCGGCGGCAGCGTCAGATGTGTATAAGAGCAAACAGGTAAGGGCGTTCACCCAGATGAGCAGTGATGGCGAGAAGGTCAGGTTCGATCCGCTCCAGCCGTTGCTGAACGGTGAAACGGCCCAATCCAATACCGTTCATAGTGCGCATCAAGTTTTTGCGCAATTTTGAAGGTACAATACGTCGTAGGATGGGTGGAAGGAATCCAAAATACTCCACCCGAATGATGTTCCAATTCGCATCATTGCCCCAACGGTCCATGACTTGGTGAAAGTAGATGTGTTCTTCGGTCATCCGAATGAAGGCACGCGAAGTTGCTTTGTCACGCGCTGACAGTCCAGTGTCAAAATCATGCCCCTGCCTTTCTAGATAGGTGCGGATATTGTCGCTGTCTGGAATGATGGTGCCGTCCTTTAGGCCAATAGCAGGCAGCTTTCCCAGCGGCATTTTTCGCGGGTCTTGCATGTCGTGCCTCTCCCATGGAACGCCCGCCAAATTTAGCAACCAGCTAGCTTTTGTGCAAAATGGGCTATAGCTGAATTGTTCAAATCCTGCGGCGAATGTGTAGAGTTTGATCACGGTCTTTTCCTTTGTGAGTGTCTGGGCTTGTCTAGCAAGCATTGCTGACAGAAAGTGACAGGATGTTGTGAAAGAATGGCAGCTAGGAAAAGGATGCAAGATGACCCGCACACACCGCTTGTTTCAGCTGATGCAATTGATGCGACGTTTGCCTGCTCCTGTTACGGCTTCAACATTAGTGGATGAAACAGGTGTGTCGCTGCGCACGATCTATCGTGACATTGATGCGTTGCGCGGGCTTGGTGCTGTGATCGATGGTGAGGCGGGTTTTGGATATACGCTGATTGAAGATGCTGCGCTGCCGCCGCTGGCCTTTTCCGATGATGAGTTGGAAGCCCTTGTGCTGGGGCTCCGTGAAGTAACAGTGATTGGTGATCCTGCATTGGCTGAGGCGGCCCAGACTGCGTTGTCCAAGCTCAAAGCGCGCTTACCTGCGCGGCAGACTCATAGATTACAACATGCTGTCCTTGATGCACGTCGATTTGTTCGTCCGCCACAACCTAGTATTGATGTGAAAGCTTTGCGCGCTGCGACTTGGGATGAGGCGACTGTCTTTTTCGGGTATGAAGATGGAAAGGGGGATATCACAGAGCGTAATGTTGACCCCCTCAGTATTGTATTCATGCAAAATGCTCACATGCTATTGGCATGGTGCCACTTGCGCGGAGATTTTAGAGCATTTCGATTGGATCGGATGCGTGATCTTACGCTGACAGGCGATAACTTCAGGCCTCGACGCGTCCCAATGTTGCGTGACTTTGTTGCGATGATGCGTGCAGAGGCGGAGGAGATGGCCAAAGATCGCCCAAGATCTGGCTAGCGCTTTTAGTGGCAAATGAATGTGGCTAGGTTGAACTGGTAACGATGCTGTAGGGGCCCACCATGCGTTTTATCTCTATGCTTTTTATGTCTTTAGCGCTTCCTGTTGGGGCCCAAACTACGGCTCTTCCTAGTGCAGTACAGCGCAGCGATGCTGGCCTTCAGGATTGGATTAAGACGTTTAAGCCCAAAGCCCTTGCTGCAGGGATCACACCAGCGGTTTTTGACAGGGCGATGGCTAATGTGTCCTACGCGCCGAAGGTGGTGGAGCGAGACCGCAATCAATCGGAATTCACAAAAACCATTTGGGACTATCTTGGAACCGCCGTGTCTGACTTGCGCGTTAGCAATGGAAAGGCGGCGTTGACAAGTCAACAAAAAGCATTGGATGCGATAGAGGCACGCTATGGCGTTCCGGCAGAGATCATTACAGCGATTTGGGGATTGGAAAGCGCTTATGGCACGTTCAAAGGCGGTGATCCTGTATTAACGTCAATGGCGTCGCTTGCGTATGACGCGCGCCGCGCAGAGTTCTTTGAGGGCCAAGTGATTGCGGCCCTTCAAATTGTCCAAAGCGGAGATACCACGCTGGGGAACCTCAACGGTAGTTGGGCAGGTGCGATGGGCCATACCCAGTTTATGCCAGGTTCGTTTATTGATCACGCTGTTGATTGGACGGGTGATGGCAAACGGGATATTTGGGGAGATGATCCGCGTGATGCGTTGGCTTCTGCAGGTGCCTACCTCAAAGATAATGGATGGGTGACGGGGCAACCGTGGGGCGTAGAGGTGATTGTGCCTAAGGGTTTTGATTATCTTTTGGCCAATCGCGACGTGAGCAAGGCCCCAACAGAATGGGCTGAGTTAGGTGTTTTTGATATCAATGGCGAGGCGGTCCCTGATCACGATGAGGGATCAATTTTGCTACCAGCAGGAGCAGAAGGTGCAGCATTTATGGTGTTCAAGAATTTCGAAGTGCTAGAAAGCTACAATGCGGCAGATGCTTATGTGATAGCAGTAGGCCATCTGTCAGACCGAATTGCGGGTTCAGCGCGTTTAAAGGGCAGTTGGCCGACACAGGATCGCGCGCTTAGCTATGACGAGCGGATCGACTTGCAAAAAGAGCTCACGGCGCAGGGATTTGACACCCAGAAGATCGACGCGAAAATTGGGCCGTTGACGGTGAATGCTGTACGGGGTTGGCAGGTGGCACAGGGAGAGGTGCCAGACGGCTATGCCTCCCCCCGTTTGCTTGAGAGTCTTAGATCAAGTCGGTGACATACCGCGCATCCGTTCGGAACGGCGGCGCAACATTTCCACTACTGTCAGCAGGCAGATCGAAATACCCACAAGGATCGTGGCAACCGCGAGGATCGTTGGGCTGATCTGTTCGCGCAGACCGATAAACATCTGCCACGGCAGCGTCTTTTGTCCAGCAGAGCCGACGAACAGGACAACAACCACTTCATCAAACGAGGTGATGAAAGCAAACAGGCCGCCCGAGATTACACCTGGTAAGATAAGCGGCATTTGCACGCGGAAGAAGGTGGTCACAGGGTTTGCACCCATGTTTGCAGCGGCCCGCGTGAGAGAGTTGTCAAAGCCGACTAATGTTGCAGTCACTGTGATAATCACAAAGGGAATACCAAGAGCTGCGTGCGCAAGTACAACACCGATGTATGTACCCTGCAGGCCAATACGGCTGTAGAAGAAGTACATGCCAGCAGCCGAGATGATCAGCGGCACAATCATTGGTGAAATCAGAATAGCCATAATTGCACGGCGGAATGGTACGTGCGGCTGGCTAAGGCCAATCGCGGCCAATGTGCCAAACGTCACCGACAAAATCGTCGCCATAGGCGCAATCCTGAGCGAGTTCTTCATCGCGTCCTGCCATGCATCATTGGTAAAGAAATCGCGGTAGTGCTTGAGCGAGTAGCCCTCAGGATCAAATCGCAACATTTCAGGTGTGAAGGTAAAGAAATCCTGTGCGTTGAAGCTTAGCGGCATCACGACAAGAATTGGCGTGATCAGGAACACAAAGATGGATCCACAGATCGTGCGGAAGGCAAAGTGCCATAGTACCTGGCCAGGTGTTAGGTAGGGCGCTACTTTTGCACGGTAGCGGCCTTCATACAGCCAGAAGATCAGAAACCCGAAGAACCAGCCAAAGAACGTACCGATAAAAAGACCGGGCAGGCCAGCGAGGGCAAATCCACCAAGAGCGCCGAAAAGGGTAAGCCCCCATCGACCAGCTTTTTCGTTTGTCACAACTTTTGTTAGCACAAAAGCGATGACAGCCATGAGGATAGCGCCGCCAAGGACACCGGCGATCAGGCTGCCCTGACCAGTACCGATGAAGATGCCAAAGAAGGCACCGAAAGCTGCGACAACCGGAACATAAAAGCTCGTTTCGGTGCGCGAGATGGGTGTGAGTGCAACCATGGGTCTGCTCCTTATCCGAGTTTCACGTTATCGATGCCGACGATTTTGTCGTAGGCGTAATACAGCAGCAGAACTGCCGCCAAGAGGATCGCACCAAGTGCCGCACCCAGACCCCAGTTCAGAGAGCTGGAGATGTGATAAGCGATCCGGTTCGAGATGAACGTACCAGATGTACCGCCAACAATTTCAGGTGTGATGTAGTACCCAATCGACAGGATGAACACGAGGATACTGCCTGCGCCGATCCCTGGAATGGATTGCGGGAAATAGACACGCCAGAAGGCGGTCCAGTTCGTCGCGCCAAGGCTTTTAGCCGCGCGCAGATACGTCGGTTGGATCGTTTGCATAACGGAATACAGTGGCAGGATCATAAACGGGAGCAGGATGTGCGTCATCGCGATGATTGTGCCTGTCTGATTGTTAATCAGGGCCAAACGGTCATCTGTCGCTACAATACCGAGCCAAACGAGTGTGTCGTTAATCACACCTTGTTGTTGCAGCATAACCTTCCACGCTGACGTGCGTACCAATAGTGACGTCCAGAAGGGCAACAGAACGAGGATCAACAACAGGTTGGCTTGGCGTGCGGGTAGGTTCGCGAGAATCCATGCAACTGGGTAGCCCAGCAAAATGCAGGACAGAGTAATTGCTACTGACATTACCATCGTGCGGAAGAACAAGATGCCGTAAATGCGTTGGTTTTCGGGGCGCTTTTCGACGCCTTCAACAGATTTTTGCCGATCCACGGCATTCAGAAAGTAACCGGATGTATATTTCGGTGTGTAGACTTTGAGGGTCTGCCAGACTTCTAGATCGTGCCAGTCTTTATCGATCTTTTGGAATGCTTCGGAAAAGTTGACTGTCTCGAATGTGGAAGCGGCAGTTGCGGCTGCTTTGAGTTCTACCGCAGCAGGACCCGTATAAGAGGATACTCCGTTTTCGCCTGTCAGGTCTTTGTGCAGGGAGGAGTAAACGATGGCCCAAGGATCTTCCTTGTAAAGGTTGTCTTCGTCTACGTTCTGGACGAAGTCCGCAAAACGAAGGTAGCTGACCGATGTTGCAGGCAGCATCTCGGCCACACCTTCACGCAATTCAAACGCGGGCTGTGCGCCATCCGCTTTTTTCCAGTCTGCCATCGCGGCAACCCATCCGTCACTGGCCATAAAACTGGCCCAGTTTTCATTGGTTTTCCAAAATGCATCAAGGTCTTCAAACTGATCTTGGTAGACTTCACCCATGTCTTCGACCTTGCGGCCAGATTTACGGAACAAGGATGACACGCCTGTTAATTCGTAATTGAGGCGAGACCCAAGGCGCGTATGCAGTTTTGCCTCTTTGGCAAAGAACATGTCGTCATACAGCGCTTCGAATACTGGTTCTCCGGGGATTTCGGTGCCCTCAGCATCCCACTCAACAAGTATCTGTGTCGTGGACGGCAAAGTTTCGGAAACGATTTCGTTCTCAACTGAACGGAATAGCATATCGGCAATTGGGGCGATAAACGTGACCAAGACAAAGATAAGCAAGGGCGCGATCAGGGCCAAAGCCCTCATTTTCTGTAACCGCAATGCGCGGTTAAGTGATTTCTTCAATGGAGTGCCATCGGCGGCCAGCATAGGCCCTGTATGGGCAGCATCCGCTATGCGCGCTTCGGCGGCGGATGATGATGCTGTTTGGGCTGGTGTTGCGTCGCTCATGGTGTCCCCATCGGCTTGGTCGGAAGTAGAAAGTAACTAACGAATGATGTGCGGAGAGGGCCGCGATGGGCCCTCTCCTAAAGCTATAGATAGCTTATTTTACCAACCACGCCTGGAATTTGGCGTCGATATCGTCACGGTAATCTGCCCAGAACTCGTAGTTATACAAGAATGTGTTCTTTGCATTTTCTGGGTCGGTGGGCATGTGTGGTGCCATTTCGATGCCCAATTCTGCGTGCTTGCCAACCAGTGGTGCGGAGGACTTGCGTGCAGGACCGTAAGAGATCCACTTGGACTGATCTGCTAGGCGCTGTGTGTCTGTCGCGAACATGATGTAATCCAGTGCGCGTGCTTGACGCTCTTCGCTCAGGCCTGTTGGGATGATCCAACCGTCAAGATCGAATACTTGTGCGTCCCACAACATGGCAACTGGCTGGTCTTGCTCAGCAATGAGTGAGAATAGGCGGCCATTGTATGTGGAGCCCATTACAACTTCACCATCAGCAAGCAGCTGAGGTGTGTCTGCACCAGCGGACCACCAGATTACGTCGTCTTTGATGGTAGCCAGCTTATCGAGCGCTTTCTGTTGACCTTCGTCGGTTTCCAGAACGTCATAAACGTCGCCTTTTGCAACGCCGTCACAAAGCAAAGCCCATTCCATGTTGTTGATGGGGCGTTTTTCGAGGGAGCGCTTGCCTGGGTAGGCTTCGGTGTCGAAAATTGCGCAGATGTCTGTTGGTGCTGTGTCACCGATCAGGTCTGTGCGGTAGCCAACAGTTGTAGAATACACGATCTGTGGGATGAAGCAGTCGCCAACCAACAGGTCGCCAAAGTCTTCGGACGCTTTTGTGCCATCAGGCGCATCGGCCAACATTGTGTCAGGGTCGATTTCCATCGCCAGACCTTCGTCGCACAGACGTAGAGCGTCGGCCGCAACAACGTCAACAACGTCCCATGTTACGTTGCCCGCTTCGTTCATTGCGCGGAGTTTGGAAACGGCTTCGGCGGATGATTCATCGTTGATGATCTTTACACCGGTCTTGTCTGTGTAAGGCGTGTGGTAAGCGTTTTGCTGTGACTTAGAGTAAGCACCGCCCCATGATACAATCGTCATGTCTTCAGAATGTGCCATGCCAGCTGCAACAGTAAGTGCAGTTGTGGCCAACAATGTTTTTGTGAGGTTCATTAGAGTCTCCCAGTTTTATCCCGTTGGTATATTCCAAGGCGGCAACAACGGGTTTAGCCGTCGCCTCTTATAGATCACGCAGCCTTAGGCTGCGCGATATGACCTGCGCGTCTGACTTTAAGCGTCTAGCGCGCGGCAATCCTCAGGCAACCAGCCAATTTCGATCTGTGTGCCGGGTGTAAGGCGATCCTGATCCGGTGCGTTACGTGTTTTGACAACAAAGTCTTCGCGACCAGCTACCCGTAGGCGCGTGCGGAAAATGTCACCCATGTAGATGAACTCCAGCACTTCGGCCTTCAAGGTAAACGCGCCTTCTCGCATACGTTCTTTATTGTATTCGACGCGTTCTGGCCGGATTGAAACACGAGTACGTTCACCTGCTTGGTTGACGTTGATCGGTTTGGCTTCGATGATCTCACCGCTGTCTAGCTGAACAAGCGCCACACCATCTTTGATCTCTTTTACAACGCCTTCGAGGGTGTTGTTTTCGCCGATGAACTGCGCGACGAAACTGTTTTCAGGCTCTTCATACAGCTTATCTGGTGGTGCCAGCTGCTGGATGCGACCATCATCAAACACAGCGACGCGGTCAGACATTGTGAGCGCTTCGGTTTGATCGTGGGTTACATAAACCACAGTAATGCCCAGATCGTGTGCCAGATTCGTGATCTCGAACTGCAGTGTTTCGCGTAACTGTTTGTCGAGTGCGCCCAGCGGCTCATCCATCAATACCAGTTCGGGTTCAAAAACCAGCGCACGCGCTAGCGCGATCCGTTGCTGCTGACCACCAGAAAGTTGGGCAGGACGGCGGCCAGCAAAATCGTTCATTTGAACCATGCCAAGTGCACGAGTGATCTTCTCCTCGCGTAGGGATTTCCCCATTTTGCGTACTTCCAACGGGAAGGAGAGGTTTTCCGCAACTGTCATGTGAGGGAAGAGTGCATAGTTTTGAAAAACCATGCCAATTCCGCGTTTGTGAGGTGGGATGTTGTTGATCGAAACACCATCGAGGCGAATGTCGCCGTGGGTTGCGGTCTCAAATCCGGCCAGCATCATCAGGCAAGTTGTTTTGCCGGACCCCGATGGCCCAAGCATCGTTAAAAATTCGCCTTTGGGCATGCTGAGGTTAAGGTCTTTTACGACAAGGTTTTCACCGTCATAGCTTTTTTGCACACGTTCAAACTCGACGAACGCATTGCTGCTTTTAGTATCGGCCAAATTTATGGCTCCCCGTGGTCTTTGTTATTTTTAACATTGCGTCAAAGTAAACGCGCCACTGATCTACTTTGCAACTGGATAAAGCTAGATTTTATGGAACAAGGAGGATTAAAGGTGGATTGTCTAAAAAAATAACGATTTCAGGCGAATTGTCTCGTCGCAAGGCAGATCGAACACGTTTTATACCTGCCCGATCTGTAGGTTTTATGATGCAGCGTTCAGCATGTCGCCATCTTTGAGCACCTTGTAGGTTTCGTCTAAGGCGAGTTTGGCACGCGTATGAAAGATGTCGATCTCGGAGGGAGTAATGACCAATGGAGGAGAGATAATCATGCGGTCCCCTACGTGACGCATCACAAGATTATTGGCAAAGCATCGTTCGCGGCAGATAAATCCAGCGGTTCCTTTATCCATGGCAAAAGCAGCGCGGGTTTCCTTGTGGGGGGTTAGGGGAATTGAGGCCATCAAGCCTTTAACGTTCACGCCGCCAACCAAAGGATGTTCCGCCAGCTTTTCTAACGTGGTTTTCAATGCGGGTGCCGCGACGTTGTTCACGTGATCCAGAAGGTTCTCGTCTTGCATGATGCGCAGATTGGCCAATGCGACAGCTGCGCAAACAGGATGACCAGAGTATGTGTAGCCGTGATTGAACTCGATAGCGTTGATTGCTTCGGCAATTTCATCGCAGACGATTGATCCACCAATAGGGACATAGCCTGAGCTTAAACCTTTTGCGATTGTCATGATGTGCGGCTTGATTCCCATGGTAGTGGAGCCAAACCAATTCCCAGTACGGCCAAATCCACAGATAACCTCATCGGCGATGATTAGGATTTCATACTTGTCGCAGATGCGTTGAATTTCGGGCCAGTAAGTCGCGGGTGGAATTATTACGCCGCCAGCCCCTTGCACAGGCTCAGCGATAAACGCGGCAACCTTTTCTGCGCCCAGCTCAAGGATTTTCGCTTCAAGCTCCTGCGCGCGAGCAAGGCCGAACTCTTCTGGGGTTTGCTCGCCCCCTTCGGTCCACCAGTCAGGTTGGCCGATGTGGTGAATTCCAGGAATAGGCAGGCCTCCCTGTTCATGCATATACGTCATGCCACCCAGCGAACCTGAACCAATCGAAGAACCGTGATAAGCGTTCTTGCGGCTGATGATATGGGATCTTTCGGGCTGTCCTTTTGCTGCCCAATAGGTCCGGACCATTCGTAGGTTTGTATCGTTTGCTTCGGAACCAGAACCTGCAAAGAACACGTGGTTCAATCCCTCCGGTGCCAGTTTAGCCAGTTCAGCCGCCAGAGCAATCGCGGGTGTGTGGGTCGTATTGAAGAAGGTATTGTAATAGGGAAGTTCGGCCATCTGACGAGTAGCCGCTTGAACCAATTCGTCACGACCATATCCGAGGTTCACGCACCACAAACCCGCCATGGCATCCAGTATCTCATTACCTTCACTGTCGCGCAGATAAATCCCCTTAGCGTTGGTGATAACACGTGCACCTTGTTCCCCCAGTTCATCATTAGTGGTGAATGGGTGCATATGGTGCGCTGCGTCCAGCTTTTGAAGTTCGGCGGTGGGCAAGTGATTTGAAATAGTTGTCATGATGGGCCCCTATCAGGCTAGAATCTGGTTAGGGTGAAAATATGATCAAATTATTGCGCGGTCAATCTTAGTGTGCTGTATATAGGCTAGGCTGGAGATAAAAAATTGCGCAAAAATTACCTGGGGTGGCATTGTTGTGCCTGAATTTCCTTGGCAATAGCGAAAAATTTGATCATATTTTTGGCAATGCTGGAAACAACCCAGCTTCACTTATGGGAGTCTCATGATGATTAAGACACTTTTGACGGGCACCGCAGCTGCAGCCTTGTTGGCCAGTGCAGCCTTTGCTGAAGAAGTTCGTGTTTACAACTGGTCCGACTATATAGACGAAGACCTGCTGGCCAAGTTCGAAGAAGAAACAGGTGTAAAGCTGATCTATGACGTTTTTGACAGCAACGAATTGCTGGAAACAAAAATGCTATCTGGTGGATCTGGCTATGACGTTGTTGTTCCGTCGGGTACATTCCTGCAGCGTCAGATTACAGCGGGCGCATTCCAAAAGCTGGACAGGTCTAAGCTACCGAACATAGAAAACATGTGGGGCGTCGTCGAAAGCCGCACTGAACAGTATGACCCTGAAAATGCCTACTCGATCAACTACATGTGGGGCACCACAGGTATCGGTGCGAATGTAGGGAAAGTGCAGGAATTGTTGGGTGAAGATGCGCCGCTCGATTCTCTTGAATTGGTTCTAAACCCTGACAACATGTCAAAACTGGCAGAATGCGGCGTGCATTTCCTTGATGCACCAGCCGAAATGCTGCCAATGGCGTTGAAATACATCGGCGAAGATCCTGATAGCCATGACCCTGAAGTTATCGCAAAGGCCGAAGAGGTCATGATGAAAATCCGCCCCTTCATCCAGAAATTCCATAGCTCTGAATACATCAACGCACTTGCCAATGGCGATATCTGTATTGCTGTAGGTTGGTCGGGCGACATCTTGCAAGCACGTGACCGTGCTGCAGAAGCCGATAACGGTGTTGAAATTACATATCACGCTGCAAAAGAAGGCGCGCAGATGTGGTTTGACCAAATGGCAATTCCAGTGGATGCGCCAAACCCAGATGCTGCGCACAAATTCCTGAACTTTATCATGGATGCAGAAAACATGGCTGCGGCATCGAACTATGTTTATTATGCTAACGGCAATGAGGCCTCGCAAGAGTTTTTGGTCGAAGATGTAAGTGGTGATCCGGCAATTTACCCTGACGCGGCCACGCTGAACAACTTGTTCACAACCACACCTTATCCGCCAAAGGTACAGCGCGTTGTGACGCGTAGCTGGACAAGAATAAAATCCGGTACTTGATTAAATGACAAAAAGGCGGTGCCATTGAGTGCCGCCTATTTCCACACGATGCGCAAGGAATGTCACAAGTGAACACAACTGTTTTCGCCCCATGGGATAGCCCCACTGAAAAACCTCTTATCCGGTTTCAGAACGTCACCAAACGCTTTGGCGATTTCGTTGCGATCGATAACTTGACGCAAGATATTTATGAAAAAGAGTTCTTTGCGCTTCTGGGCCCGTCAGGGTGTGGCAAAACCACGATGATGCGGATGCTTGCGGGTTTTGAGACGGTAACCGAAGGTTCAATTGAACTGGCTGGTCGGGACATTGCTGCCGTGCCGCCAAACCAGCGCGCAGTAAATATGATGTTCCAATCCTACGCGCTATTCCCTCACCTTAGTGTCTATGAAAACATAGCTTTTGGTCTGAAACGCGATAAGCTCCCAAAGGACAAAATCGATGCGCGCGTTTCTGAGATGCTGAAACTGACGCGCCTAGAGAAATTCGCCCGCCGTAAACCACACCAAATTTCCGGCGGGCAACGCCAGCGTGTCGCCCTTGCACGAAGCTTGGCCAAAGGCCCAAAGTTATTGCTGTTGGATGAACCGCTTGGCGCATTAGATAAGAAGCTCCGTCAAGACACCCAGTTTGAGCTGATGGATATTCAAGAGACGACTGGTACTACATTTGTCATCGTCACCCATGACCAAGAAGAAGCGATGACAGTCGCTTCACGTGTGGCCGTCATGGACGAAGGTCGTATCATTCAAGTCGCGACGCCGGGCGGTATTTATGAGGCACCCGATAGTGTTTATGTTGCCGACTTTATCGGTGATGTGAATATCATCAAAGGCACTGCAAAGGCCGTGAACAAAGATCAGTATTTTGTCGACTGGGGGATCAATCAAGCTCCCATTCTTGCAACGTCCGAGCGGTCATTTTCTGATGGTCAAGAATGCCACCTCGCCATTCGACCAGAGAAAATATCGATCACCAAAGACAAACCTGAAGAGGCAGAAAATGCGGTTCAGGGCAAAGTCCTAGACATTGCGTATCTCGGAAACCTGAGCACTTATCACGTTGAGATGCCTGGTGGGCAAATCATTAAAGCGCAAACTGCCAATACGCGTCGTCTGTCGCGCCGTGACATCACATGGGAAGACCCTGTCTGGATCCGCTGGAACGCGACCGCTGGGGTGCTATTGGCCGAATGAACTTACGTGAGAACACCCTTTTAAACTATTTGGGGCAGTCACAGGTCGTGCCTAGATTGCAATCTGAACGAGGAGGAATGTGATGCGTAAGTTTGCATTAATAGCGGTGCCATACTCGTGGTTGTTAGCACTGTTTTTGATCCCTTTCTTGATCGTGTTCAAAATATCCTTGTCGGATATCGCGCTTGCAATTCCGCCCTATACTCCAACGATAAAGGACGGTTTTGGTGCGTTGATCAAAGGGCTGGATTTTGAGAATTTCGTCTTCTTGACCACAGATGATCTGTATTACAAAGCGTATTTGAGCAGTCTAAAAATTGCACTTATTTCGACGCTTCTGACGCTGTTGGTTGGGTATCCGATGGCCTATGCGATGGCTCGCGCTCCGGATGAATGGCGCGCCACGTTGATGATGTTGGTGATCCTGCCGTTTTGGACCTCCTTTCTCATTCGTGTCTATGCGTGGATTGGTATCCTAAGTAATGAAGGGCTGCTGAACCAATTCTTGTTATGGACAGGTTTGATTTCGGAACCGCTTACCATCCTGAACACAAATTACGCTGTCTATATTGGTATCGTTTATACCTATCTACCTTTTATGATCTTGCCGATTTATGCAACGCTTGAGCGTCTTGATGACAGTCTGATCGAAGCAGCCGAAGACCTTGGCTGCTCGCGTCTCTCGGCGTTTTGGTTGGTGACGATTCCCTTGTCGAAAACCGGGATCATTGCAGGTTGTTTTCTTGTGTTTATCCCGGCGCTGGGCGAATTTGTTATCCCGTCGTTGCTGGGTGGGTCAGGAACGTTGATGATCGGGAAGGTCTTGTTTGAAGAATTCTTTAACAATCGTGATTGGCCTGTGGCCTCGGCAGTGGCGGTGATCCTGCTGTTGATTTTGATTGTGCCAATTGTACTTTTCCAGCGGAATCAGCAAAAACAGGCGGAGGCAGAAACATGAAGCGTCTAAGCCCATTTAACATCACGTCTCTAACACTCGGTTTTGCGTTTCTGTATCTGCCGATGATTTTGTTGGTGATCTATAGCTTTAACTCGTCAAAGTTGGTCACGGTTTGGGCCGGTTTTTCTACTAAATGGTACGGTGAGTTACTGCGCGACGAGGCATTCTTGAACGCGGCGTGGGTCACGATCAAGGTCGCTGTTATCTCGTCTACTTTTGCCACCATCCTTGGGACAATGGCGGCTTATGTGCTGGTAAATGCGGGTCGTTTCTTTGGCCGCACGCTGTTCTCGGGGATGATTTATGCCCCGCTTGTCATGCCTGAAGTCATTACGGGTCTGTCGTTGCTGCTTTTGTTCATTGGGATTGGCCTTGATCGTGGTGTGCTGACAATTGTTCTGGCTCATACGACATTTTCAATGTGCTATGTTTCTGTTGTGGTTTCTTCACGGTTGGTCAGTTTTGATCGTTCGCTGGAGGAGGCTGCGCTTGATTTAGGATGCAACCGTTTTGGTGCCTTTCGACTGGTCACATTGCCTATTATTGCGCCTGCAGTGATTTCAGGCTGGTTGCTTGCCTTCACGCTTAGCCTTGATGATTTGGTGATTGCGTCGTTTGTATCTGGCCCATCCTCAACAACTCTACCCATAAAAATATGGAGCGCAGTACGCCTTGGCGTTTCCCCTGAGATCAACGCGCTGTCGACTCTGATGATCGGGGTTGTAACCATTGGTGTGATCACGGCCTCGCTCATTTCCAAACGTAATTCGGTGCGCGCGCAAAGGGATGCGCAGGCTGCAGAACGTACCGCGTGAGACGCATTTTTGATGGGTATGCGTATGGGGACGGGCCCCGTGCAAACTGCTGGTGGGATGCTACTTGCGATATTCCATCTGCTCCCGAATTTATCCAAACGGCACGTACCGACGTGGCGATTATTGGGGCCGGTTTCACCGGATTGATGGCTGCACTGCAATTGGCACGTGAGGGGATCAGCGTTACCGTTCTTGAGGCGCAACGCATTGGTTGGGGTGCCTCTGGGCGCAACGGCGGCTTTTGTTGTCTTGGTGGGAGCATGGCCAGTGACGCGGCGCTTGATCGTCGTTTTGGTAGACAAGGTCGTGTTGATTTTCGCCGTACCGAATTGGCTGCAGTACAGCTGGTTGAGGAAACGTTGAAAACGTATGATATTGACGTTGACCGTCACTCATTGGGTGAGACGTCTTTGGCACACCGATCTAAAGACATGGCTGAATTGTGGAGCCATGGCAGTAACATAAAAGAAAACTATGACGTACCGTATCACCTTCATGGAACGGGAGATTTGTTGGCCATGGGCATGGCGGGGCCATTCCACGGGGGCATAACAATCGAGGCTGGCTTTGGCCTCAATCCGCGCAAGTACATAGGGGGATTAGCAAAGGCTGCGCGCGCTGCAGGAGGTTTGATCTTTGAATCCAGTGCGGTGTCTAAAATGGTGAAACAGTCACAAGGTTGGATGCTAGATGTAAACGGTCACTCGCTTCATGCCGACCGCGTGATCGTTGCCACCAACGGGTATTCATCGGAGGATCTGCCGAATTGGTTGTCAGCGCGGTACATGCCTGCGCAATCAAATGTTATCGTCACGCGCCCCCTGTCTGAGCAGGAGTTATCAAATGCAGGTTGGACCACTGATCAGATGGCTTACGATAGCCGCAATCTTTTACATTACTTCCGCCTGATGCCTGATCGACGTTTCTTATTTGGGATGCGTGGCGGGCTATGGACAGGCACCAAAGCAGAGGCGCGCGCTTTAGTCAAAATACGAGCCGATTTTGAAGATATGTTCCCAGCTTGGAAAGAGGTCGAAACGCCGCATAACTGGTCAGGCATGGTTTGCGTGGCACGAGGCTTGTTACCGTTTGTGGGTGCAATTCCCCAGCAAGACGGTCTTTTTGCTGGGATGTGCTATCACGGTAATGGTGTTGCGATGGGCAGCTATAGTGGGGCACTTCTTGCGCAATTGGTGCAAGGGAAGCAGCCGAACATTGCATACCCTGACGCCATCAAATCACCGCTCCGAAGGTTTGAGCTGGGTCGGTGGCGCAGGGCAGCAATGCCGTTGGCGTATGCCGGAATGATGCTGGCGGATCTTTAAGTCCCTTCGCGCAGAGCAGTTATGCTGGATGCAGATGCTTCGGCACCCCCGGCAAAGACGACAACCGCCTCTGTTCCTAGATTCTGAACTTCAGTAATCCGTGCATATGTTTCAGCTTGTGTGGTTGTTACAGAGGTATCACCAGTGCCTGTAGTCTCGATTTCAAACCGGTAAAGGCCCGGAACAACGGGCTGTCCATCTTGTTGAACGCCGGCCCAGGTCACCGGATCAGAAGAAACTGGCAAGGAGCTGCGGTCAACTTCGGTTCCACTCTCATTATACACCACCAATTGCATGTCTTGTGCGCCTACTGGCGGGGTTGGCAGGACGGTGATTGGATCGCTTTCGAACGGTACAAGGGCAGTTGTACGTCCCTCCATCCCGATCCAACTTGCCATTTGGCCCATGGTTCCACTGGAAAGTTGCCCTGCTAGAGCGGTGAGTAGGTCATTTGATAGCACCTGTTGTTCCACCATGGAAAATTGTGCCAATTGGGCTGCATATTCCGAGCTATCGATAGGTTCTAATGGATCTTGATATTTGGCTTGCGTGGTCAACATTTTGATAAAGGTTTCAAAATCTGATGACAAAACGGCACTAGATTGTGCATCAGCAATTGCAGCAGTCGTAGCGGTTGACGCTGCTGATGAGGTAACGGAAGTGGAAATCATAGCTGTTCCTTACAATCGAATGTCAACGCCGTCGGTAGGCGCATCATTAAGGTGGATGATGGTTGATTCTTCGCTAGTTAGTGCATCGGCCATTTGGTCTGAACCGCTTTCGATGTCGGCTTGTTCCCCAGGGCTGTCGCCCTCAGTGTGATCGTTGCCTTGGGCGCTTTGGCCAAATTCAAAGTTAATCTGATCATAGCCCATGCTTCTGAATGTTTGGCCTAATTGATCAATGTGACGGCGCATCAGGTCTACAGTTTCACCTCGTTCAGCAACGATGTTGACGGTTATGATATTGTCATCAGCAACAATCGACATCCGAACACGACCTAACTCGTGAGGGGACAGTGCAATTTCTACAGGTCGATTCGTAGCTTGCGTCATGACCTCAACTAACTGCCGCGCAACATGAGGGACGAGTTCACCGCGTAACTGGGTCGAGTTGTTTTGAGGTGATGAAACGGATTGAGTCGTGTCCCAATTGAGAATTTCATGCGTACCAGAGACGGTAACGCTACTGGCTTGGCTTTCGAATCCGCTCAATAGAGAAGGAGTATTTTGTAGCATTGGCTGGGGTGCTAACGGTGCCGTCATGGATTTGGCCCCCGTTTCAGCAGGACTTTCTGCAACTGTGGGCGACGGAGAAAGTCTTGATTGATCCGCAGCGACCGGATTTTGAATCGTATCCGATGGGATTGTCATTTTTGTTGTTGGCGAAACAGCAACCTGCACCTCTAGACTAAGACTGGAAACAGTCGCTGGATTTGATGGGGTCATAGCTCCAGTAGCACTAACATCACTAGCGATTAACGGCCGTAATAACTGTGGTGTTAGCGGTTTTGTCATGGATTTGGTCCCCGCTTCGACAGGAATTTCTGCAACTGCGGAAGACGGGGAAGATTTTGATTGATTGGCTGTAACTGGATGCTGAACCGTATCTGATGGGGGTGCCATTTTCGACGTTGGCGAAATAGCGGCCTGCGCCGCTATACTCTGAGACGAAACAACAGCGGGATGCGATGGGGGCCCATTTCTGGTTGCGTTAGCATCAACGACGATTGTCGGCTTCTGAGAGTGATCCAAATCAATGGGTGTTTGTGATGCAGCCGCCGCAGTTGCAGGCTGTAATATCTGGGGGGGCAATGTTCTGTTCTCTTCCGAAATAGGACCCTGTGGTGCCATATCAAGAGCTGGTCGAGTAGCAGGAATTGATAGCGTTGCAGGCTGATCTAACTTTATTGATACTGGCTGCGCGCTGAGTTCTTTAGAGGTCTGTAACATGTGCGATGGTGTGGCGAGAGTATACGAGGTTTGTTTGTCGTAAGAAGCTGAAATGGCGTCAATGCTTGCCGTTTTTTGCCAAACATCTGGAGCTTGTGTGGTTTCTATAGATACAGAGCCATCTGATGTGGCTGATTTAATGTGGGGTGTTGCGGTGGGCGTTTGTACTGAATGCCTTGCACCCGTTTCCGAAGTTCGCCGCTGCTTTACCAACATTGCAGTGCCTGTGGTTTCCTCAGGTTTTGACGCTGGAACCGGAGAATTACCTGATTCTGCTTTAGTGGGAAGCGGACCGCTACTTGTTTCAGAACGGCCTGACATCGCAGGCGAACTTGTGTTTTGTGTAGCTGGGGTTGTTTGAGTTGCTTGAATGTGTTGCGACGCAATGCGTTCAGAAAGCCCCATTGTTGGGGTTCGTGTCGTCGTAACAATAGGTGCAGCCGTGGTTGGGGTACCCTCGGAAACCTGTGCACGAAGTACTTCTTTTGCTGTAAGCGGGTGTTCGCTTGAGGGTGCATCAACGGTGTTTAGTTTGCCCGTTCTAGGTGTAATTGGAGGGCCGGATTGATCATTAGCAACTATCTTTGGTTGGATGAAATCCACCTGATCAATTCCACTAGGAATGTCGCTGTCAGTTGCATCTAGTGTTGATGTTTTCGAGATTTTTTCTATGCTGGAGTCCGGCTTTTCATCGGTTACGTTTGGTGCATTGGTATCGGAATTAGGACTTTGATCCGAAAGGCTTGAGAGTAGATCAGCAAACTCTGGTTGGCCAGCTGCGGTACGATTAGCATGCTCGCTGGTAACAGGCGTTGTAGGTTCAGTAGCAGTGGACACTGATTTCACGGTCGGTCCATTGGTCGCCGCATTT
>ERZ1027208.385-NODE-385-length-18012-cov-7.887119_pt1 | contig 18012 bp, 18 predicted proteins | sample MGYA00520867_ERZ1027208 | MGnify/ENA primary metagenome ERZ1027208 (study PRJEB33311, sample SAMEA4378413) | marine metagenome | biome: Marine biome; feature: Fjord; material: Water | collected 2014-07-20T08:00:00Z/2014-07-... | depth 75 m ...
CCGTCGGCAAAGAAGGCTTCGACATCTGCATCTGGCAAGCTTGGAACGATGTCCGCCTCTACATTTACTTCAGGCGCTTCGATTTCGACTGTTGCTTGGGTATCGGTGGCGGCTTCGCCCTTTGGCTGTTCAATTTCAGCCTCTAGTTCTTCGGCAACGGCTTCTAGTACGGTTGGTTCAGATGCATCCTCAATGGCGGGCTCAGCAATGACTGGCTCCTCAACTTCGGGTGTCTCTATTGTTGGAGTTTCATCAGTTTCGACTGCATCTTCGACCACTTGCGTCGCGGCCAGCGCAGCAGCTTCAGGTGTGTCTTGCGCAGAAAGAACGATTCGCCCCTCATCTTCACGTGCTTCAACGTGGCGAGAAATCTCGCGCTGGGCGATACGCGCCAACATTTGTGCGTCCGGTTGGGCGGGTTCGGCACCAAAGTATCGATCGTCCGCCGAGAGATCGCGAAAATATTCCGCAATCGCCTTCATTGTTCCAAAGGAATCATCGAATCCTTCGAGTGTGCACGAGAATGTGCCATAGGATACTGTAAGAATCTTGTTGTTGTTAATCATCGGATGCTCGTCCTCTGCGTCTTTGTGATGACGGTTTACCATGATACCCAAGGCCAAAGCGGCCCGAAACTGTGCCGCCCTCGGTGCCATTGTGTGACGACATTGTGGCTTTTACCTTAATCAGGCATGAAAGCTGTATGTCAAAACCCATTCTTATCAGTTCCGATCCTGTCACTCTACTTGGTGGGGGGGAAGCTAGTGCACAAGACCTTGCAGAGGCCTTAACCATGGCACCAAACCTTGTCGCGGTTGATGGAGGGCTGGTTACTGCACAGATGGCAGGTTTTACTCCGGACGCCGTAATCGGAGACATGGACAGCGCCCCCCCAGAGGCGCTTGGCCTTGTGCCCGAGGCGCGTCAGCATCTGATAAGTGAACAACAATCTACCGATTTCGACAAGGCTCTTCGTTATGTTGATGCACCGGTCGTGGCAGGGGTGGGGTTTTGCGGGGGGCGTGTTGACCATCAATTGGCGGCGTTTCACACACTTTTGGTTCATGCCGATCGGCCCTGTATTCTTTTGGCCCAAAGCGAAGTGATCATGCTTGCTCCGCCACATCTGATGTTGGAGATGGATGATGCAGACGTGGTGTCGCTTTTTCCGATGGTCCCTGTGACGGGCCGCAGCACGGGTCTTGAATGGCCAATAGAAGGACTAGCATTTGATCCTGCACGGTTTGTGGGAACATCCAACCGTGCCGTTGGCAGGGTTGAGGTGTGGATGGACGCACCTGGCATGTTGCTGATTTTGCCGCGCCGTTACTTCAAACCGCTGGTGGCGCATTTCTCACAAGGCGGCGCGCGGTGGCCTGTTCACGCAGAACAACATACACACCGGCAGCAACCGTCAGCGTAATTCCAGCTGCGGCGAGCGTGTTGGGGAATTCTGAGAACAGCAAATACCCAACTAGGGTTGCAACGGGGATTTCCAGATATTGCATAGGGGCCAATGTCGCGCTGGGTGCAAAACGCAGTGACCACGTCATCAAGAGATGCGCCAAAGTCCCCAACACACCAATTGCGAACAAAAGCTGCCACTCGATCAGGATTGGTGAAACCACCGAAAGTGGTTTGAAATCGATCGCAATACCAACGGCCATCACAGGCAAAAGCATAACGGTCGCGATAACGCCGCTGACGGCTTGAAGGGCAATAGGGTCGGCTTCCTTGGCGATTTGACGAGTGGTCAGCATGAATAACGCAAAAATCACGGCAACGGCTACAGGCATTAACGCGACCCATCCCACGGCTAGAAAATTTGGCTGGATAACCAGCAACGTGCCCATAAATCCCACAGTGCAGGCTGCCATACGGTGAATGCCAACTTCTTCGTTCAGAACAAAACGCCCCAACAAAAGCATGATGAATGGCATCACAAATGCAATGGCGACGGTGTCCGCCAGCGGCAAGTACATCAGGGAGGTGAACATAAATCCGATGCCGAGGATGTGCAGGATGGTCCGTATAACGACCAAATTCAGCACGCGCGGTGAAAGCCGCCACTCAAGACCCGACCACATGACCAAAGGCACCAGCAGGCAGGCTTGGACAAAAAAGCGGGTGAACACCAATTGGCCAAGCGGAATGCTTGGTCCTAGGATTTTTGCAATTGCATCGCCTAAAGGCGCAAGAATGCAAAACCCGAGCATCAACAGGATGCCAAGAACGGGCCGATCAGGTGTCATGGGAAAGGGGTAGGCGTTGCACGCAGGGCTTGCAAGGGGCTGGGGCAGCACAAACTGCCCCAGCCGTTAGATCAGATCAAAGCTAGCAATTTTTTGGCGGCTTCTTCTGAGGAGGCAGGGTTTTGGCCAGTGACCAGATTGCCATCGGTCACAACAAAACTAGCCCAATCATCGCCGCGTACAAATGCGCCGCCATTGGATTTCAGCATGTCTTCAACAAGGAACGGCACAACCTCTGTGAGGCCCACAGCGTTCTCTTCGCTGTTGGTAAAGCCCGTGACCTTCTTGCCAGCGACCAGCGCTTTGCCGTCGTGCTTGGGGTGCTTAAAGATCGCAGGAGCGTGACAAACGGCACCGATAGCCAGATCGTTTTGGGCAAAGCCCTCGATCAGGCGAATGCTGTCTGCATCCTCAGCCAAGTCCCACAGTGGGCCATGACCGCCCGGAAAGAAGACAGCGTCAAAGCCATCAACAGTGATTGTTGACAGTACCTCGGTAGCGGCCAAAGCAGCCTGCGCGGCTTCATCAGACTTAAAACGCTTGGTGGCTTCTGTCTGCGCGCCCTCATCGTCGCTTTTTGGATCTATCGGGGGTTGGCCGCCTTTTGGGGATGCCAATGTGATCTGTGCGCCTGCGTCTTTAAGAACGTAGTAGGGCGCGGCGAACTCTTCGAGCCAAAAGCCGGTCTTTTGGCCTGTGTCGCCCAGTTTGTCGTGAGACGTGAGGATCATCAAAATATTCATGGTCTGTCCTGTAATAGGGATTGGAACAGCGGCACGGGAAGTGCCGCGCTATTGCCAATCCCTTAAGTAGTCAGGCGGAGCGGTGAATAAAGGTGTGACGGTACGTTAAACTATGCGGCTGATCACAAATCAGCAGTTGGGGACATTGACGGCAAGCCCACCAAGGGATGTTTCTTTGTATTTCTCGCTCATGTCCACGCCAGTTTGACGCATGGTTTCAATACAGGCATCCAGCGGAACCAGATGGGTGCCATCACCGCGCAGTGCAAGGGATGCCGCGGACACCGCCTTGATTGCGCCCAGTCCGTTACGTTCGATACAAGGGACCTGCACAAGGCCACGCACCGGATCACAGGTCATACCAAGGTGGTGTTCCAATGCGATCTCGGCCGCGTTTTCGACTTGCTCAGGTGTGCCGCCCATTACAGCACACAGACCCGCCGCAGACATGGCCGCCGCTGACCCGACTTCAGCCTGACAGCCCGCTTCTGCGCCAGAGATGGAGGCGTTGAACTTTACCAACCCGCCAATTGCAGCGGCAGTGAGCAGGAAATCCTCAATATGGCTTTCAGAGGCACCGGGGACATGATCAAGGTAATAGCGCAAAGTTGCAGGCATCACGCCAGCCGCGCCATTTGTCGGTGCCGTAACAACCTGACCACCCGCCGCGTTTTCTTCATTCACGGCCATGGCGTAGACACTCATCCAGTCGTTGATAGTGTGGGGGGCGGATTGGTTCATCCCGCGCTCAGCCAGCAGCGCATCATGGATGCCCTTTGCTCGGCGTTTCACATTCAAGCCACCGGGTAGGATACCATCAGTTTCAAGTCCTCGGTTGATACAGTCATCCATAACTTGCCACAGGCGTTTGGCTCCGCGTGCTAGATTATCTGCACCACCGCGCGATTCTTCGTTGGCGCGCTTCATCCCAGCGATTGTCTTGCCAGAGGTGTTGGACATTTCCAACATTTCAGCCGCAGATTTGAAGGGGTAGGGGATCGGCGCGCCTTCATCAGTGGCTTTGCCTGCGGCCAGTTCTTCTTCGGTCATGACAAACCCGCCACCGATCGAATAATAGACCTGTCGCAATGTCACATCGCCCTGGGCATCTGTGGCCATCAAAACCATCCCATTGGCGTGGCCCTCTAGCTGCAGATCATAGTCAAAGACCAGATCAGCTTTGGGATCAAAGTGAAGCGGGGGCAGGTCCGGTACATGGATTGTTTTGGTGTCTGTGATTCCGTCCAGCGTTTGTTCGGCTTTCTCGGCGTCAAAGGTCTCGGGGGTGTACCCGGCAAGGCCAAGGATCGTCGCACGGTCGGTCGCATGACCAACGCCCGTAAATGCCAAACTGCCATGGAGGGAGGCGCGCAGTCCTGCAAAATGAAATGGAGACGCGCGCATTTGATCTAGAAAACGCGCAGCCGCTACCATTGGCCCCATCGTGTGGGAAGAGGAGGGGCCAATGCCCACTTTGAACATTTCGAACACGGATAAAAACATCAGGTAGCACTTCCTTGGGGTGGGGTGGCATATGAGGGCGCAGAAAACGGGGTGTTCCCTAAACCTTCTGCGGCTTGCAGAGCGGCTGTGCAGGGGAGGTCTTCAATTTGGCGGCATAGTTTGGCCAGTGCAGGCGTTGTCCCTAAATCAAACCAGTCTCGCGAAACATCTGAAGGGTACAAAGCACACCAGCGCAGACAACATACAATGTAGAAATCAAGGGCGGAAGGTGTGTCAGCGCTCAGCCAACTTGGTTTGGTTGCCGCGATGCGGTCTAGTTGCGCCAGTGAGGTTTTGATCTGATCCTGTAGGCCAAAACGCAACGCCTGTTGATGCGCAGGATCAGGGCCAATGTATTTGTCAGGATAAAACATCATGCGCAATGCCGGGTGCAGGGTATTGGCTGTAAAGAACATCCATTTGAGGAAATCGCCCCGCGCATGGTTATTGGGCGCTGGGCCTAATCCACTGTGCGTATCGGCCAGCCACAGCATAATCGCGCCTGTTTCAAACAAGGGGCCGGTTGGCGTTTCCAGAACAGGAATCAGCCCGTTGGGATTAAGCGCAAGATAGGCGGCATCCTGTTGCCCCATTACCGACCGATCCACCAATTGCGTACTGTAGGGCAGGTTCAACTGCTCTAGCGCAAGGCGGACAATCATCGAGGCGTTGTCGGGGGCATAATGAAGGACATAACTCATGCGGGGTTTGTGCAGCATGGGGATGATCTGCGCCTGCTCGAAAACGACGCGATAATGCGTGTTTAGGCCAAAGGATCAAAAACGCCCGAATGCTGCATACTCGCGGTGTGGTGCTGACTATGCACGAGTTTAAGACATTAATTGGTATATGTTGGCGGAACTCATTAAAAAGCGGGTTTTGGCCCCTCGCACATGCGCCCGATTCCGCCTATAGATTGGCGGACACTATTTCATCTCGGAGTTGCCCCTATGTCCGGAGAACTTTCCCCAATTGACAAAGCAAAATTTGTTGCTGCCAAACGGGCTGCGCAATTTGTGGAAGACGGCATGCGTGTCGGGCTTGGTACGGGGTCGACGGCGGCATGGTTGGTGCGCTGTCTGGGCGAGATGGTGCGCGATGACGGGCTGAAAATCCGAGGTGTTCCAACCTCAACGCGTACAGCGCAGTTAGCGCGCGAGGTTGGCATTGAGGTGATCAGTCTGGATGAAGCCAAATGGCTGGACCTGACAATAGATGGCGCAGACGAATTTGACGGCGACCTGAACCTGATCAAAGGTGGCGGTGGCGCATTGCTGCAAGAAAAGATCGTGGCGACGGCCAGCGACCAGATGGTTGTCATTGCTGACATCGGTAAAGAAGTAGAGCATCTAGGCGCGTTCCCTTTGCCTATCGAAGTGATCCCGTTCGGCTGGCAGACCACCCAAGCATTGGTTGAAGAAACACTGATTTCGATGGATGTCCTTGGCCGTTCCAGCACGTTGCGCATGAACGGCGACCGGCCCTTTATCACTGACGAGGGGAACCATATCCTTGATCTGCACCTGAGCCGCATCGGTAATCCACGCCAATTGGCGCTGGTGATCAACCAAATGCCTGGCGTTGTTGAAAACGGACTGTTCATAGATATTTGTGACACAGTTGTGATCGGCTACGGGGATGGCAAGGTTGAGGTGCGCGACATAAATGAAGGTACTGTCGCTACAGAGCGACTAGATTTTGTAGAGAGCGATAACCTGTTCTCTGACCTGAGCGACTGAAAGGCTACGACATGAGCGATTTTGACTATGATCTATTTGTAATTGGTGGTGGATCCGGCGGCGTACGTGCCGCGCGTGTGGCAGCTGGCGAATACGGCGCAAAGGTTGGCCTTGCCGAGGAAGACCGCTATGGCGGAACCTGTGTTATTCGTGGCTGTGTTCCTAAAAAGCTGATGGTTTTTGCTTCAGGCTACAATGATATGTTCCAAGACGCCCGTGACTACGGATGGGACGTTAAGGACGGCGCGTTTGACTGGCATAATTTTGGCGGCAAAATGCGCGCCGAGCTGGACCGCCTTGAAGGTATCTATCGCAACCTGCTGGATAACTCTGGTGTTGAGAAATTCGATGCACGTGCCACATTGAAGGATGCGCATACTGTCACGCTTTCAACGGGTGAAGAAAAAACAGCCAAGCATATTCTGATCGCAACAGGGGGCCGCCCTGTGCGGCTTGATGTTCCTAACGCTGAGCTGGGCATCGTGTCGGATGACATTTTCCACCTCGATGAATTACCGCGTTCGATGCTGATCATTGGCGGGGGGTACATCGCGTGCGAATTTGCCTGCATCTTGCATGGTTTGGGTGTGGAAGTGACGCTGTATTATCGTGGTGCCCAAATCCTGAACGGGTTTGACGACGAGGCCCGCGGGCTGGTGGCGGACCAGATGCGCGAACGCGGTATTCAGATGCATTCCGGCGCAAGTGTTTTGGAAATGGAAGAACGCGAAGGCGGCACATTCGTTAAATCCAGCTCGGGTCAGGAAAAAATCTTTGACAAAGTGTTCTGGGGTACTGGCCGTAAACCTAATTCTGACAACATGGGCCTAGAGGCGCTGGGCATTGCGATGGGCCGAAATGGCGCAATCGAAGTGAACGAATACAGCCAGACAGCTGTGCCGTCGGTCTATGCGATCGGCGACGTCACGGACCGCGTGAACCTCACGCCTGTCGCGATCCGTGAAGGTATGGCATTTGTCAAAACCGTATTTGGTGGCGAACCAACGCCAGTAGATCACGAACTAATCGCTTCGGCAGTATTTACACAGCCTGAAATGGGCACTGTAGGGTTGTCCGAAGAAGCGGCTGCTGCCCAAGAGCAGATCGAAGTGTACTCGACTTCCTTTAAGCCGATGCAGACAGCATTCGCGGGGCGTGATGACCGTGTGATGATGAAACTGGTTGTTTCAAAGGCAAACAGGACTGTTCTAGGTTGCCATATTGTTGCACCGCAAGCAGGCGAAATGATCCAACTTGCAGGCATCGCAATCAAAATGGGCGCTACAAAAGAGCAGTTTGATCAGACCTGCGCAGTACACCCGACAATGTCTGAAGAACTGGTAACCATGCGCAACCCGGTTCGGACATCTTGAAATAACGGTGTGAACGCACAGTTTACACTACATACGACAAGCCTGCCTCCGTGCGGGGCGACTTAAAGAGGGAAATAAATATGGCTGGCAACACAGGCGGTCCTTGGGGCGGCGGTGGCAATTCAGGCGGCGGCAACAATGGTGGCGGCAATAACGGCGGCAACAATGGTGGTGGCGACAACGGCGGCGGTAACCGCGGTAATAACGGCGGCGGCAATGGTGGCGGTGGCGACAGACCTCCGATCCCCGAGATCGACGAGCTGGTGAAAAAAGGTCAGGAACAACTGCGTGTTTTGATGGGGGGCGGTGGCCGCTCAAACGGAACAGGCGGATCCGGCGGAACGGGCGGCAATGGCCCCGCGTTGACGCGTGGCACTGTTGGCCTTGGCGTTCTTGCAGCGGTAGCAGCCTGGTTGTTTGCATCGACCTATACAGTGCGTCCAGAACAGCAATCTATCGAGCTGTTTCTTGGCAAGTTTTCCAGTGTTGGGACCAACGGTCTTAACTTTGCGCCGTGGCCACTGGTCAAAGCGGAAGTGTTTGACGTTACAACCAACCGTACCGAAACATTGGGCGTAAGCCGCGGTGGTAACGACAACGATAGCTTGATGTTGACGACAGATGAAAACATCGTCGACATCGATTTTCAGGTTGTTTGGAACATCAAAGACGCTGAGCAATTCAAATTCTCCCTGCGTGATCCTGATGCGTCTGTGCGAGCGATCTCAGAATCTGCAATGCGCGAAGTTATTGCGCAGTCCGAACTTGCTCCGATTCTGAACCGAGATCGTGGTTTGGTTGAAGAGACAGTAAAGGCCCTTATTCAGGGGACTTTGGACAACCGCGAGACTGGGATCAACATCCTGCGTGTCAACGTGAACAAGGTCGATCCACCGCGCGAAACGGTTTCTGTAACGGATGCATCGGGTAAAACCGAAAACGTATCTGTTGTGGATGCATTCCGTGATGTTCAGGCTGCCGAGCAAGAGCGTGACCGCCTCGAGCGTCAAGCGGATGCTTATGCAAACCAGAAAACGGCTGAAGCACGCGGCGAAAGCGCCAAGCTGCTAGAAGCTGCCGAAGGGTACCGCGCACGCGAAGTGAACGGTGCAATTGGTGAAGCGAGCCGTTTTGAAGCGGTTCTGACTGAATACCAAGCAGCTCCAGAAGTGACGCGCAAGCGCCTGTATCTTGAAACCATGGAGAAGGTTCTTGGCGGCGTCGACAAGATCATCCTCGAAAACCAAGGTGAAGGAGGCGGGCAAGGTGTTGTTCCGTATCTGCCACTCAACGAGCTGCGTCGCAGCGGAGGGAATAACTGATGAATAAATCCAGCTTTCTGCTTCCTGTTGTTGCAATTATCGCAGCAGCGGTTCTGTCATCGGTTTTTGTTGTAGATGAACGTGAAAAGGCGCTTGTGCTACGTTTCGGTCAGATCAAACAGATTATCGTTGAACCCGGTATCGGGTTTAAGGTGCCCATGATTGATGAAATTGCGCGCTATGAGGACCGTATCCTGTCGCTTGAGACGCCAGTCATCGAAGTTACACCTGCCGATGACCGCCGTCTTCGGGTTGATGCGTTTGTTCTGTATCGCATCGACGATGTGGTTCAGTACCGCCAAGCGGTTGGTGCGGGTGGTGAAGCCCGCGCGGCCAGTGACCTTAGCGGTATTCTTGAATCCCAAATTCGTGCTGTTTTGGGTTCACAGGGGGTGACGTCTAACACCATCTTGTCACCTGAACGTTCTGCGTTGATGGACCAAATCCGTAACCGAGCGGATGCGCGTGCAAATGCGTTGGGTCTTGAAGTGGTCGATGTGCGTCTGCGCCAGACAAACCTGCCTGAGCAAAACTTTGACGCGACATTGCGTCGGATGATTGCTGAGCGGGATCGCGAAGCAACAGATGAACGCGCCCGTGGCCGTGAAGCTGCACAGCGTGTGACTGCATTGGCGGATCGTACCTACGAAGAAATCCTGTCTGAAGCCAACCGTGATGCACGCATCATTGAAGGTGAAGCGGATGCAGAACGTAACCGTATCTTTGCGAAAGCCTACTCAAAAGACGCAGAATTCTTTGAATTCTACCGGTCTCTAGCAGCCTACGAAGAAGCTCTTAAGGGTAACAACTCGACGATGGTGATGTCACCGGACAGCGAGTTCTTTAATTACCTTAAGTCTGATCAGGGCTCGCGTTCTGCTGAAGGTGAAACGCGCTAATACCTGCGCGATATAAATTGAAAAAGGGGCCGCACATCTGTGCTGGCCCCTTTTTTGTTTCAGGCTGTAATTCTTTGACGCTTCTAATGGCGGTTTTTGGGGCGTTGGGTTCACGGCTTTGTCAAATTTGGTTGTAATCAGCAGGACAAGACACATCTTTCATATTGCGGTCTAGGCATGCACCATGCAGTCTGAACGCCAAGAAAAGCGCCCCATGATGGGCATGATTTCGATCAGGAGACGATTTATGCAGCCCAAAGCGGTCGCCAAAACACAAACCAACACTTTATCCACTGCAACGCGCGCAGCACTTGTCGGGCTAATGGCGCTTACGCTTGTGGTCTTGCAAACCATTGCAGCGCAGGCCAAACCCGAAAGCCTCGCGCCGTTGGCAGAAAAAATCAGCCCTTCGGTTGTGAACATCACCACGTCTACTTTGGTGGAAGGTCGCACAGGTCCGCGTGGGATCGTTCCCGAAGGGTCGCCATTTGAGGATTTCTTTAAAGAGTTCCAAGACAGAAATCGTGGCGAAGATGGCGATTCTCCTGCGCCGCGCCGGTCATCGGCATTAGGATCAGGTTTTGTAATTTCTGAAGATGGCTATGTCGTCACAAATAACCACGTGATTGAAGGCGCTGATGAAATCACAATCGAGTTCTTCTCAGGTGAAGAATTGGTGGCCAAAGTGATTGGGACAGACCCGAACACAGACATCGCGCTGTTGAAGGTCGAAGCCCCAAATCCGCTGCCGTATGTTAGCTTTGGCAATAGCGATGCATCGCGTGTCGGAGATTGGGTCATTGCGATGGGGAATCCGCTGGGGCAGGGGTTTTCTGTTTCCGCCGGTATCGTGAGCGCGCGTAATCGCGCACTGTCGGGTACCTATGATGATTACATTCAGACAGATGCCGCCATTAACCGTGGTAACTCTGGCGGTCCACTGTTTAACATGGACGGTGATGTGATTGGTGTGAATACTGCGATTCTATCGCCAAACGGCGGTTCCATCGGCATCGGCTTTTCCATGGCGGCCAATGTTGTAACGCGTGTTGTTGACCAGCTGAAAGAATTCGGCGAAACGCGCCGCGGCTGGTTGGGTGTTCGCATTCAGGACGTTACACAAGACGTTGCTGATGCGATGGGACTGGTCAATGCTACAGGTGCGCTGATCACAGATGTTCCAGACGGACCTGCCAAAGATGCGGGCCTGGAAACGGGTGATGTTATCTTGTCTTTTGACGGTGTTGATGTTGCGGACACGCGCGGCCTTGTCCGTCAGGTGGGCAATAGTCCGGTTGGTGCAACCGTGCGGGTAACTGTTCTGCGCGAAGGCAAAAGCCAAACTATTGCAGTTGTTCTTGGCCGCCGTGAAAGCGCCAATAGCGAAGCCGAGCCAGAGGCAGAAGAGACACCGGAAACGTCCAAGGGACCTGAAGTGTCTTCCTTGATGGGTTTGACTGTTACGCCTTTGACGGACGGCATGCGTGAAGAGCTGGCTGCCGCTGCGGACATGCAAGGCTTGGCTGTGACCAACGTGGAAGAAGGCTCAGAGGCGTTTGAAAAAGGTTTGCGTGCGGGCGACATCATCACGGAGGCTGGTCAACAAAAGATCACATCTATTGATGATCTGAATGGCCGTGTGGATGCCGCACGCGAAGCTGGACGCAAGTCTTTGCTTTTGCTGGTACGCCGCGCGGGTGATCCACGGTTTGTGGCGTTGACCCTCGAAGAGAAGTAATCACGGTAATAAACTAAATAAAGGCGCCTCATTTATGGGGCGCCTTTTACGTTGAAGAACGGGATTACAATAACGCTGTTACGGGCTGCGGGGTACAGCCACGATACCCAGTTCCCGTGCGGTTTCGATAGACAACACATCGCTGGGTAGTCCTGCGGCGGTTTGAACTGACAACACTGCGCGGCGGGTGGCGGCGTCCATATTTCCGTTGATTGCGCCGCTATAGAGACCGCGTACCTGCAGCGCACGCTGAAGGGTCGAGACGAACTCGACCGTAAAATCAGGCGGACAGGGGATTTCAAACCAACGGTCTGTGCGAGGCGTGACAATTTGCTGACGGCTTTCTTCACGGTAGATTGGCAGTGATGCGATCGAACCGTCAGCGTTGACCTTTGCAGGCGTCACAAGGATTTGTTCGGTCACAGTTTCAATCACCGCTGGGGTTGGAATTTTGCCCCAGCATGTGCCCGGAGGCGCGCCAGCGGGCGCGAGGCCAGTGCCCTGTATCACTCCGCTGTCAGAAACAGTTTGATCCTGCATGCAGGCAGTAAGAATTACAGCCCCGAAAAGGGCTGTTGCAAGGCGCGTAATGCGACGCGAAGAAGATGCCTGTGTCATGCCCAATGCCTTTGGGTCTGTTTTGTGTTGGCTTAGCTTAGCCTGTTTTTAATCCGATGCATAGAACCGAGACACGCAACAATAGGGTGCGGCGCAAAAGGGACTGGCGCGCAGGCTGGTGCTTGCGTAGAAAAGGACGGAATAGATTAATAAGGGGCAGCTTTGATGGCCAAGATCACTTACGTAGAACACAACGGCACTGAACATGTTGTTGATGTCGCCAATGGCATGACGGTCATGGAAGGCGCGCGCGATAATAACATTCCGGGTATCGAAGCGGATTGTGGCGGGGCATGCGCGTGCTCCACATGTCACGTGTATGTTGATGCGGCATGGGTAGATAAAGTCCCCGCAAAAGACGACATGGAAGAGGACATGTTAGATTTTGCCTATGCGCCGGATCCAGCGACTTCGCGCTTGACCTGCCAGTTGAAAGTTTCTGATGAGCTGGATGGTCTGCGCGTGAAAATGCCTGAAAAGCAAATCTGATGCGGAACAGGGCGCGGCGTCTCCTGTCACATGTGACGGGACGGTGTGCCCGCCGCGCGCAGCTGATGTTGTGTGCTGGTCTGACGTTCGCTCCGATGACCGCCTATTCCGAAACGATAGAGACTGCCCGTTTTACCGAATCGACCTCTAGATACACCCATGGGGTGTTAGGTGATTTCGAAGAATGGGGTGCGCTGGAAATAACCACAACGAAACCCAATACTGGGTTGGTTAACTTTCCGGCTGTTTTGAAAAACACTACCTATACAATCCGTTTACCGATCTCATCAGTGTTTGAGGATGTTGCACCTCGTCTTGCTGATGTGGACGGAGACGGGAAGCCAGAAGTTATTGTGGTGGAAACTAACGTAGACCTTGGCGCGTCCCTCGCAATTTATACAATTAATGGAAAACTGGCGGCGACGCCGTACATCGGGCAATCGCACCGTTGGCTAGCGCCCGTTTCTATTGCTGATCTGGACGATGACGGGTTGATAGAGTTGGCGTATGTTGATCGCCCTCATCTGGCCAAGACCCTGCGTGTGTGGCGTTTTGAAGGTGGCGAGCTGACTGAGGTTGCGGCTCTTGAGGGGGTGAGTAACCACCGTATTGGCGAACGGGACATCGCAGGCGGCCTGCGTGACTGCGGCAGTGGACCAGAAATGATTGTGGCACGTGCGGATTGGCAACGTCTGATGGCAGTTACCCTTGACCGTGCCACGTTGAAGGCACGCGAGATTGGACCACACAAAGGGCGTTCCAGTTTTGCTGATGCGCTTGCGTGCAAATGAAGTTGGCTTCGTTGGCAATACTCGGCGCAGCTTGTGCCTCGCAAGTTGCTGCTCAAGACCAGATGTCACCAGACGGGTTTCTGGATCTTATTGTCGGTAGAACGCTCAGCTTTTCAAGCATGCGGACAGGCGGCTTGATTGGGGAAGAGCAGTTTCTGCGCCGTGATCTATCGGTTTGGGCAGATCAGTCTGGGCGCTGCACCTATGGGCGGATTGAATTGCGTGGTCCGCTGATCTGCTTTCTGTACGAAGACGCACCTAATCCAGACAATTGTTGGATACCGTTTATGGATAATGGGGCGCTTTTGGTGCTGTCAAAAGGGACAAGGGAAGTGCAGCGGATAAGTGATATTAGCGAAGAGCCAATAATTTGCGAAGGTGCTCAACTTTCCTAACACACCGCCCGCCCACAACCTGAGTTTGAGACGAGCGGTGCTTTGATTTGGTTAAGTTAGCGCGCGCCAGCCGATGTCACGGCGGCAAAAGCCCTCAGGCCAATCAATGCCATCAACCATCGCATAAGCCCGTTGTTGGGCCTCTTCCAACGTGGCACCGCGCGCGGTTACATTCAGAACACGCCCGCCCACAGCAACAATGTTTCCGTCTTTTTCGGCAGTGCCTGCGTGGAACACCATATTGCTGCTGTCCTCTGGCATCTCAGTCAAACCACCAATAACCGAACCTTTTTCATAACTTGCCGGATAACCGCTGTTCGCTAAAACAACCGTAAGGGCATGGTCATCTGCCCAATTGACCCGCATTTCTGCCAAACGCCCTTCGGCAGCGGCATGCATCAGATCCAATGCCTGTGCACCCAAACGCATCATCAATACCTGACACTCAGGATCGCCAAAACGGGCATTGTATTCAACAAGGCGCGGCGCACCGTCCTCAATCATCAGGCCTGCATAAAGCACGCCTTGATAGGGCATGCCGCGTTTCGCCATCTCGGCCATTGTCGGGCGGATGATTTCAGCAAGGGCGCGTTCCGCGATTTTGTCTGTCAGAACTGGGGCAGGGGAATATGCGCCCATGCCACCTGTGTTCGGTCCGGTATCGCCATCGCCCACGCGTTTGTGGTCCTGGGCGGTGCCAAAGGGCAGAACATTCTCGCCGTCACATAGAATAAAGAAGGATGCTTCTTCACCGCGCATGAATTCTTCAATAACAACTTCAGCACCGGCTTCACCAAACTCCCCGCTGAACATGTCGTCAATGGCTGCTTCGGCTTGTGCTACGGTTTCGGCGATGATCACGCCTTTGCCTGCAGCCAAACCGTCGGCTTTCACAACAATTGGTGCGCCTTGGGCTTGAACATAGGCTTTGGCCGCTACCGCATCGGTAAAGTGGCCATAGGCAGCGGTTGGAGCGGCACATGCGTCGCAAATTTCTTTGGTGAATGCTTTTGAAGCTTCTAGGGCTGCGGCAGCCTGTGAGGGACCAAAGACCAAAACGCCCGCTTCGCGCAGGCGGTCAGCGACGCCTGCGGCCAGTGGCGCTTCGGGTCCGACGATTACAAAATCAACATTGTTGCGGGCCACAAACTCAACAACTGTGCCGCCATCGTTGATGTCGATGCTGGCACAATCGGCGATCTGGGCAATACCCGCATTGCCGGGTGCTACAATCAACTTGTCGCATTTTGGGTTCTGCAAAACAGCCCATGCGAGGCTATGTTCACGTCCACCGCTGCCCAGGATTAAGATATTCATGGCGCGCACTCCCTTGGCCTTCGTTGCTGGGCGTTTTATGCTGCACGCGACCTATGCACAAGGATGCACCGATGGATCTGTTTGATGATCGCCCCGATGACGGCCCGACAGAGGGTAATAGCCCAGAATACACCATAGGTGAGCTGTCTGGCGCGATTAAGCGGGTCATTGAGAACGAATTTGGCCATGTGCGTGTGCGGGCCGAAGTCGGCCGCGTGAGCTTGCCGCGTTCGGGTCACGTGTATTTAGACCTAAAAGACGACAAAGCCGTGATGGCGGGAATCATCTGGAAGGGTGTAGCGTCCAAACTGACCACACTGCCCGAAGAGGGTATGGAGGTGATTGCGACAGGCCGGATCACCACATTCCCTGGTCAGTCAAAATACCAGATCATCATCGAAGACATCAAACCCGCAGGCATGGGTGCGTTGATGGCTGTGCTGGAAAAACGCAAAGCGGCGCTTGCTGCTGAGGGACTATTTGACCCTGCACACAAACGCCCGTTGCCCTATTTGCCTGAAATCATCGGCGTGGTGACATCGCCCTCTGGTGCTGTGATTCGTGACATTCTGCACCGCTTGCGTGATCGTTTTCCGCGAAAGGTGCTGATTTGGCCTGTAGCAGTACAGGGGACCAAATGTGCACCCGAAGTTACTCGCGCGATTGAGGGGTTTAACCGCCTGACGCCGGGGGGGGCGCTGCCACGTCCTGATTTGTTGATTGTTGCGCGCGGTGGTGGCTCTGTCGAGGACCTTTGGGGGTTTAACGAAGAGGTTGTTGTGCGGGCGGTTGCGGCATCTGACATTCCGTTAATTTCTGCGGTAGGTCATGAGACAGACACAACGCTGATCGATTTTGCATCGGATAAACGGGCGCCAACACCAACGGCAGCCGCTGAGTTAGCCGTGCCTGTGCGCGTAGAATTGATGGCCTATCTGGATCAACAGAATGCCCGCATGAGCCGCGCCCTAAGTCAAGGGCTGGTGCAACGTGGCCAGCGTTTGCGCGATATGGCACGTGCATTGCCTCGCGCGGAAACCTTGCTGGAAAACCCGCGCCAACGGTTGGATCGCGCCAGTGATCGCCTGAACCGTGCAATGACACTGACAGAGGCCCCAAAACTGCGTCTTGAACGTGCCGCTGCACGCCTTGACCCAGCGCTGATGACTGGTGTTCAACAGCGCAAGATGCGCCTCGCCGATCTGAGTGGTGGTTTGCGGCCTGCAACATTGCAGCGGCGCTTGGACAACTATGCAGAGCGTGTTGCGGATCGTTCAAAGCGTCTTGCGCCCGCGTTGGAACGGGAGCGCGCTTTGCAGGCAGCGCGTTATTCGCGTGCCACGCAGGCATTGTCTGATGTGGGGCAGAGACAATTGCAAAACTGGCAAGGCCAAATTGCAGCGGCCGAACGTCTGCGCCGGACCTTAGGGTATGAGGCAACGCTTGAGCGCGGATTTGCGGTAGTGCGCAGCGGTGGTACCGTCATCACCTCCAGCAAAGTGGCCGCAACCGAGAAAATGCTGGAAATCCAATTCGCTGACGGGAAGGTCAATGTCAGTTCGTAGAAATACGAGTGTTCAAACCCCGATTTTCGGTCCCAAGCATAACATTTCCTGAGTGCTGTCATTCGCTTCATACAACGGCGTAACGGCAGGATCATTTTCGAACCGCGCGATTAGCCCCTGTGGGCCTTGCTCAAAACTCCAGCATTGCGGCTCTGGACGGTCATCATAGGTAAAACAGATCAATCCATCTGCCTCATACCATTGGCCGTCTTTGCACTGCCCATCTAAAAATGACCAACGCACGCGGCGGTTTGGCAGGTATATCTCTGCACCGTAGGGCTGGTTGCCGTTTCCGTAATACAATGTTTTGCCACGGGTATAGGCGTCAAAGTCCTCGCCGCTCATCGTTGATTGCGCGTTGGCAGGCAGGGCCACAAGGGCCAATAGGATCAATGTAATCAGTCTCATGCCATCACGATGCCAGATGTCGCAGAGCGACACCAGAGCAACCGCAAGTTTCCGATTGGCTTCAGCATGTCATCGCCCACCGCGCAAAGCGAAGCTGAATTGTCGTTTTTCGCCTCAATCGAACTCGGTCCCTTTGTTAAACCAAGCCAAAGAACAAGGGATTTTGGCTATGGCGCTGGACACAAAAGACAACGGACCGGACAAAGGTGTTTGGAAATCTGGCAAAGGCAAAGGCCGCCGCCATACCAAAGGCCGTCAGTTGGAAGATAACGCATGGGATGAAATTCGCACCCTGCTGGACTCGGAACCACGGGATCGTGACCTGCTGATTGAATATCTGCACTTGATCCAAGACAAATTTGGCCATCTGTCGGCGGCGCATCTGCGGGCGCTGGCCGAAGAAATGCGGATGAGCATGGCTGAAGTTTACGAGGTTGCGACCTTCTATGCGCATTTCGACGTTGTAAAAGAAGGTGAGACACCGCCGCCAGCCCTGACTATTCGCGTTTGCGACTCGCTTAGCTGTGAGATGGCGGGGGCGCAGGCGCTCAAAACCGCGCTTGAGGACGGTCTGGATCCTGCTGAGGTTCGCGTGTTGCGCGCGCCTTGCATGGGGGGTTGTGATACTGCGCCTGTGCTGGAGCTGGGGCATGCCCATTTCGACAATGCCACACCGGAAAAAGTGCAGGCGGCCATCGCGGCGGGGGATAGCCATGAGCAAATTCCAGAGTATGGAAATTATGATGCCTACTTATCAAAAGGGGGGTAAGGCAGCTTGGGAGGGTTGCGGGGGCATGGGGAGTGGGGGAAGGGTAAAGAGCGGCGTGGAAGAAGAGGGGGGGGGGGGCGGGGGGGGGCGG
>ERZ1027208.387-NODE-387-length-17991-cov-20.142507_pt1 | contig 17991 bp, 14 predicted proteins | sample MGYA00520867_ERZ1027208 | MGnify/ENA primary metagenome ERZ1027208 (study PRJEB33311, sample SAMEA4378413) | marine metagenome | biome: Marine biome; feature: Fjord; material: Water | collected 2014-07-20T08:00:00Z/2014-07-... | depth 75 m ...
ATTAAGCAGGTTATAAATATATTCAAAGTTTTAAATGAAGAAATTGAGTTAATACATAAAAACACAAATATTAAACCTCAAATAATAGTGTTGGAACACGCCAAAGAGAAAGACTTTGAAGAATTCATAATTAAAGATTGGATAAAAACCGAAGGTGGCGGACTAATATAAAAAACGGCATACAACAATGTATATAAAAAATAGGCGGAATAGTAATGGATGCAAGGCTTTTGGCTCGTGTCAAACTCTGTGCTTAACTGAAATTTTAGCGCTTAGAGGTCGCCTACTTTCCATACTCTACAACGTTAAACGAACCACCAAAAATCACCCATAAAAAAAGCACAGTTTTCACTGTACTTTTTAATTATAATATTCTTTAGCAAAAATGTATTATTCTATATAACCCATTTTTCGCATCCAATTGTCGTTAAACATTTTACCAACATAACGGCTACCGTGGTCGTGAAACAACACTACAACAACATCGTCTTTAGTAAAGTGTTCTTTAAGTTGCAGCACACCTTTTATGGCTGCACCAGCACTGTTACCCAAAAACATACCTTCTTTTTTTGCCAATAACTGTGTGTAAACAGCAGCATCTTTATCGGTTACTTTTGTAAAACCATCTATAATGCTAAAATCTACATTTTCTGGTAAAATATCTTCACCAATACCTTCGGTTACGTAAGGGTAAATTTCTTTTTCATCAAAAACACCTGTTTCGTGGTATTTTTTAAATACAGAACCATAGGTATCGATTCCCCAAATTTTAACCTCTGGATTTTGTTCTTTTAAATATTTACCAACTCCAGAAATGGTTCCACCAGTACCAACACCAACAACAAAGTGTGTTATTTTGCCTTCGGTTTGTTTCCAAATTTCTGGTCCTGTGCTTTGGTAATGTGCTTTGGTATTACTTGGGTTATCGTATTGGTTTACATACCAAGAGTTTGGTATTTCTTTTCCTAATCGTTTTGATACAGAATAATACGAACGAGGATCTTCTGGTTCTACATCTGTTGGGCAAACCACAACTTCTGCTCCTACTGCTTTTAAAATATCCACCTTTTCTTTAGACTGCTTATCGGCCATTACAAAAATACATTTGTAGCCTTTTACAATAGCTGCTAATGCCAAGCCCATTCCTGTGTTTCCTGAAGTCCCTTCTATAATGGTTCCACCTGGTTTTAAGCGTCCGTCGGCTTCGGCATCTTCTATCATTTGCAAGGCCATACGATCTTTTACAGAGTTACCTGGATTAAAGGTTTCGTACTTAGCCAAGACCAAACAAGGTAAGTCTTCGGTTAATTTATTTAGTTTTACCAATGGTGTGTTACCAATGGTTTCCAATATGTTTTCTGCGTATTTCATTTCTGTTTTTTACTGCTGCAAAAGTAATTAAAACTTAAAGGTTAAAGATTAAAATCGCCTATATTTTTGTTTTGTGCAATGAAGTGTTTGCGTTAGCGATTGTAGCGGCATCCTTTTGCCTTTTGCAAAAGATATAGCGAAAAGCGCGACCTGAAAGGTAACGCCCAAATAATTTACTCGAACCTTATGGCTTTTACTGGGGAAATTCTGGTGATAATATACGATGGGATTAACAGCATGAGCAAACAGAGTATAAAAGTGCCCACGTTTAATGCAATGATGTAATCGAGACTGATGTGAACTGGTATAATTTTCATATAATACTGTTCTGGGTTTGGGAATTTTAGGAATTCAAATTGTTTTTGCGCGAATAAAAAGCCTAAACCTATTACATTTCCCCAAAATAATCCCAATAGAATTAAATAGACGGCATTGTAAATAAATATTTTTCGAATGCTTAAACTACTGCTTCCCAAGGCTTTTAATATGCCTATCATTTGTGTGCGCTCTAGTATTAAAACCAATAATGCGGTGATCATATTGATACCTGCAACGATGATCATTATACCAATGATACCGTAAGTGTTTTTATCGAAAATACTAATCCACTCAAAAATGGTGGCATACTTTTGCGTTACGGTTTGGCTATCTAGAAGCGATGGTGTATTCTGAAAAATCTCTATGCCTTTTTGGTCCAGCTCATCGTAATTATCTATAAAAACTTCAAAACCGCCAACCTCATCGTCTTCCCATTTGTTTAAACGTTGTATATGACGAATGTCTCCAACAAAATAAAGTTCGTCAAATTCTTTAAATCCGGAATCGTAGATACCTGCAATGGTATATTGTATGATGCTTGGTGGCTTATTTAAATCTTCTTTTATAAAATACATATTAAAAGTTTCGCCTACTTTTAATTGCATTCTATTGGCTAAGTACCTCGACACAAGCGCATCTTGGTTTCTTTCTTTTGAATAGTCTGGCAGTTTGCCTTCTATTAAATACTCTTTAAAATAATCCCAATCGTAATCTGCGCCAACACCTTTTAATATAGCATATTCAAAATCGTCTTCATCTCTTACAATACCAGCTTTTGTAGCGACACCTTGTACGTGCTTTACGCCTTCGACAGTTTTAAATTCTGGATAAAAATCTTGTTTTGTAGTAATTGGTCGTTCGCTTTGTTGGGAATTATTGTTATCGAAATTTGAAATGATAACGTGCCCATTAAAAGCAACCACTTTGTCCCTTATTTTTTGTTGCAAACCAATTCCTGTTGCAATAGCAATCATCATTACAATAATGCCAATGGCAATTGCAGCGATACCAATTTTTATTATTGGTGCCGATATGCTACTTTTATACGCTTTACTATCAATAATGCGTTTAGCTATAAAATATTCGAAATTCAAATTATAAGTATGCGGTTAACTTTGTTCAAAAATACAGTTTTATTATTTCTTTTTTTAGGAATTTCTTGCGGAAGCACAAACAAGCCAGATAATGAGCCATTTAAAGCTGAAGATAATGATTCCATAGTGCAAGATCTTTATAAAAAAGAAGATTCTACCGAAACAAAACCTATATTGACTGGTGCAGACCAAACTGAAAAGTATTTACCTCTACTAAACGGTAAACGTGCTGGTATTGTTGCTAATCAGACTTCTGTTTTAAATGTTTTGCAACGCAAAGTAATTAATGAGAACACAATGGGAAGCGAAACCGTTTCGCATCATATTGTAGATTACTTGCATAACTACAAAAATATTGAGGTTAAAAAAGTGTTTGCACCAGAACACGGTTTTCGTGGTACTGCTGATGCTGGCGAAGTTGTAAAAGATGGTTTGGATACTAAAACAGGCTTACCAATTGTGTCGCTTTACGGCAACAATAAAAAACCAACTGCTGAACAGCTTAAAGATTTAGATGTTGTTGTTTTTGATATTCAAGATGTTGGTGCACGTTTTTACACTTATATTTCGTCGTTGCATTACGTTATGGAAGCTTGTGCCGAAAATAATATTCTGCTTATTATATTAGACAGACCAAACCCTAACGGACATTATATTGATGGGCCTATTTTAGAGCCTGAACATAAAAGCTTTATTGGTATGCATCCTATTCCTGTTGTTCATGGTATGACCATTGGGGAATACGCACAAATGATTAATGGTGAAGGTTGGCTTGCCAATAAAACACAATGCAAACTAACTGTAATCCCTATTAAAAATTACAAACGTAAAATGCCTTATAGTTTGCCCATAAAACCATCGCCAAATTTACCCAATGATGCAGCGATAAACTTATACCCAAGTTTGTGCTTTTTTGAAGGTACTAACATAAGCGTTGGTCGTGGTACAGAGTTACAGTTTCAAATTTATGGTTCGCCATTTTTACCTGCTACCGATTTTAGCTTCACTCCCAAGCCAAACGAAGGTGCTAAATACCCAAAACACGAAAATAAGCTTTGTAACGGTTATGATTTATCTGAAGCAAAAAGATTAAACAGCATTAATTTAAGCTATTTGATTAGTGCTTATAATAATTCTGAAAACAAGTCTGACTTTTTTAATTCTAATGGCTTTTTCACAAAACTAGCTGGAACAAAAAAACTACAACAACAAATAGAAGCTGGTTTAAGTGAAGCGCAAATAAAAGCCACTTGGAAAAGTGGCTTGGACAATTTTTATGTAGAAAGGGAGAAGTATTTATTATACAACTAATCGTATTTTTTTCCGTTAGGTCTTAAATGGTTTTTTCTGTATTCTTCCCTGCTTTGTTTATCTGATTTAGTTTCAGTTATCACTGAGAGGTTGTATGCAGGTTTAATTTCTTTTTCCGTTTTAACACGTTGTACTTTTTGTCTGCTTAGCAAGTTTTTTGTTCTATCTTCTCCTTTGTTCTCGCTTAATTCTAAATCTAGAACATCATCATTTGAAGACACATCACTGTTGTTGTTCATTTTACCATTTCTAAGCGATACCAACTTAGCATTTTTAGCGTCTTCTTCCAAATTTTTATTTTCTTTAGTGTTTGGGTCTTCTGTTTGTTTTGTTTCATTAATTGTAACTACTTCTACTTTTTTCTCCTGATTTGTTTCCTTTTTTACTAAAGTCTTATTTTTATTTAATGATTGTGATTTTGAATGATCTTGAGCTACAATATCATTTTTTGAAGGCTCCATATTTCTATCTACCAATTCTTTATTAGTCAAACTTGCTCTTAATGTGCTTTCTTCTAAATCATCAATAGAACCTTTTTCTTTTACTATTGGAAGTAGTCTATTAATATCAAAAGCAATGATTAAATCTTCTGTGTAAACCGCAATAGTATAACGTCCTTCTGCAAAATGGTACAATGGAATATTTACTTGTTTAGAAGCAATATCAACCTCAACAGTTTTCTTTTTATTATGACTAAGAAAACTTACTCTTAAAATCTCTTTGTTACATTTTAAGTTAAGTGTATCGTTAGTAGCATTAAGTTCTTGGCTCAAACCTTTTGCTGTATTGTTTATGTTTCTGTTTATTTTCGTTATAGGTGACTGAGAGAACGCATAATTGCCGAGCAAGGATGCAAAGAGAAATATATATGCGATTTTTAGAGCTTTCATAGACTTAATTTTACAATTTAGTTCCGCTAAAAATCAATTGTTTGAGGGGAAGAACAAAGTTATATCATAATACACACATATAATAATGTTCACATTAGAATTTATTACATATTAGTTGAATCACAAAAAATAATCGCTGAAATACAATTTAAGCTGACGACCTATAATTTAATTGGGTTACAAAATTAATTTATTCTATAAGAAACTACGATTCCAAGGTTTGACAAATTACTTTGCTCTGGTGAAACACTTAGTATTTTATCTGTTATAGTATATCTAAGTTCTGCAGAAAAATCATTAAAAACAACTCCACCACCAACAGAAAAACTAAAGTAAGCAGGATTTAATTCTAAATCTACGTTAGTTTGAGTTTGGTTAAAAGAATTGTTTTTAACTACATAAGTATTTTCAGACAATACATAATTAAGCCCTAATCCACCATTAACAAAAGGGGTTGTTTTTTGCCCATCTTTATGAAATTTATACCTAAACAATGAAGACAAAGTCAAAGTGCTATATTCTAAATTTAGTAAGTCATAGTTTGTGAAAGAAGAAGACTCTTTTTCGTTTCTAAACTCTTTGTTATATTTAATATAAACCAACTCATTATACAACGACCACTTATCTCTGTTTTTAGATATCCCAATTTCATAAACCACTCCTAAACTTGGTATTGATAAGCTTCCGCCTTCAAAATTCTTTAGTTCCGTTGAAGATGATTTCAAAGAAAAATTAGAGATAAAATAACCTAAAGTAGCATAAAAATGATTCGTTTTATTTGTTAATTTTTTAGTGTAATTTTCTTCACTGTTAGAAGTTGAAACACAGTTATTGTAGTCACTCACAAGTTTTGTTAGTTCCTTTCTCTTATAGTTTATGTTTTCATTTATATTAGTGCTTTGACAATCATTTAACAACACATTTAGCTGCCCCAAGTACTTCTTATAAGTTATCAAATCTTGATTATCATCTGTAAAGCGCATTCTATTTATTAGCTCTAAAAAAACATCTTCTTTTTCAGCAAAATAATGCGTTCTAGAGTTATAGAATTCATATAAATTGACATTTCCTTCAACTAACACATTTAAGAAAATCAATGTGTCAATAAACTTTGGTTTATCAGATTTATCCATTTTTTGTAAGTTCTGTTCTGATACATCTAATTTTACATTTCTACTTATAAATTTATCTTCTTTAACTCCAAAAGCTTTTATATCTGATGGTAAAAACACTATAATTTCTTCTCCTTGCTTAAACTCTATTTCATTTGGTGTAACCTTCCAATCCTGATAGTTTATAAATCCATTTAAAACCTCTCCTTTATTAGTAGTTACTGTACCAGGGATAAAGTTGTTTTGAGAAAATAAATTGCATGTAAAAAAAAGAAAAAGTAGTTTAATAAATTTCATAGTATATGGTTAAGATTGGGGATATTTTAGATTGGGAACGAATATAATAATTAATATTAATCACAGCAAACTAACTAAATTTTTATTTAACTTTTAAGGTTGTGGGCTTTCTGTAGTTATGAAAAGGTTGCTTTAATAAATGCTTCAAGCTGCTGTTTTCAATTTCATTTGGAAATGTGTCTACACCATAAACTATTTGCTCTCTATCTAACTTCATATAAGTACCGAACAGTCTATCCCAAATAGAGAAAATATTACCGTAGTTAGAATCTGTGTAAGGCAATACATTATGATGATGTACTTTATGCATATCTGGCGATACTAAAACATAACTTAATACCTCATCCAGTTTTTTTGGCATTTTAATATTGGCGTGTGTAAATTGTGTGGCAATTAAAGACATCGATTGATATAACATTACAATACCAATTGGTGCGCCAATAATAAAAACACCTGCAAGCGTAAACACAAATCTAATAACACTTTCCAATGGGTGATGTCTATTTGCTGTAGTTGTATCTACGTTATGATCTGAATGGTGTACCAAATGCACCATCCATAATGGCTTTACTTTATGCTCTGTGTAATGTGCCAAATAGGCACCAATAAAATCCATTAGCAAAAGTCCTAATATAACATATAACCATAACGGCATTTCTGGTAACCAATTAACAATACCAAAATTGTTTACCGTAACCCAATCGGCAGTTTTTAATAATAAAAAAGCCAGTGCAAAATTGATTATTATAGTAGTAAGAGTAAAAAACAGATTAGGAATAGCGTGTTGCCATTTCTTATAATTAAACCTAAAAAGCGGCAAAACACCTTCTAAAAGCCAAAATAATGTAATACCTCCAACAAGAATTATACTTCTGTGAAGTGATGGGATAGTTTCAAAATAATTTATAATTGATTCCAATAGTTTTTTTTATAAAGATAACAAAAAGTTTAAAAAGGCTTACTCAAACACTAAAGCTTGATTCTCTTTTTCATAGCCTCAACTATATTAAAAGCTGCAGGACAAATGGCAACATTTTTCATTGTTATATTAGAAATTTGCTGAAACTTCTTTCTATCGGTATGCGGAAATTCTCTACAAGCCTTCGGCCTCACTTCATATATAGAACAATAATTATCTGCACCTAAAAACTTACAAGGCACGCTTTGTAAAACATAATCATTGTCTTCATCTATACGTAAAAAAGCATCCACAAACTGTTGCGTTTTCATTTTGAAATGTTTTGCAATACGCTCAACATCTTTATCAGTAAATAAAGGTCCTGTAGTTTTACAGCAATTAGCACAATTTAAGCAATCGGTTCTTTTAAATTCCTCTTCATGCAATTCTTGCATTATATAATCCAATTGTTTTGGTGGCTTCTTTTTTAACTTAGTAAAAAAGGTTTTATTCTCCTTATGCTTATCTTTGGCGAGCTTTGGCAGGTTATTTATTATGTCTTGCATATGGCAAAAATAATTAAAGTTCTTGATACAATTTCTATAAACTGAAATTACTAAGACTTACAAAAATGAAACTAATTATATGAAAGACCTTTTCGGAAAAGCTTTGCTTGATTATCAAAATGGAAATTATACTGAAGATATTATAACATCCACCAGTATTTCTGAAGAAGACACTTTACCATTAGATTATTTATTTAGAAGCTACGCTGAAATGCCTGAGCTTGAGAAAAAAGCATTAGAACAAATTAAAGGCTCTGTTCTAGATGTTGGTGCTGGCGCAGGAAATCATAGCTTATATATACAAGATAAAGGATTAAGTGTTAAAGCTATTGACATTTCTGAAGGCGCTATAAAAGTATGCAAACTAAGAGGTGTAAATGATGCTGAAAAACTAGCAATTTTAGACGAAACTGAAACCTTTGATACGATTTTGCTTTTAATGAATGGTACTGGTATTTTTCAAACCTTGAAAGATGTTCCTGATTATTTAAAGCATTTAAAAAGCCTATTAAAACCTAACGGACAAATTTTAATAGATTCCAGCGACATAAAATATATGTTTGAAGATGAAGATGGTGGTTTTTGGCAAGATATGAATGCTGGTTACTACGGCGAGTTAGACTATTTTTTGAGTTATAAAAATGAAGATGAAGCGCCAATGAAATGGTTATATTTAGATTTTAACACCTTAAATATTGCTTGTGCATCGGTTGGTCTAAAATGCAAAAAAGTGCTCGATGGAGAGCACTTTGATTATTTAGCTAAACTTTATGTTTAATTACAATTTGAATTATAAAATTCGGCAATTGCAATTAAATCTTCCTTTTTAAATATTTTATTTTCAATTTTACCGACTAAAGCTGGGCAATCTTCAAAAAAATTTTTGGCACGATTTTTAAAAGATTTTAATAAGCTTACTTGATTAAATACTTCTGGCTTCATACCATCTTTTAAAAACATAACTTGATTGTGGTTACTCAAAAAACCAAAATCATAAGTATATACGGGCGCACTATAAGGAGTTCCAGCACTCCATGTTCCTCCACCAGAATTCACAGAAACTGTTCTTCCTACTAATTTCATACTCCCATCTACTATTAATTCAGCAAAACCCAACTTTGTTTGCTTCTTATTTAAATAGATTGGAGCGTATTTCTCTTTTCTTGTTTTTTCAACTTTCTTTTTTCCTACTTTTTCTTTATAGGTTACAGTAAAAATAACCTGCTCAACTTCTGCTGGCAAGTATTTACTATTCTTACCTTTAGCTTTTTTATTTTTACGGAATCGTAATTTTTCTTTTGAACCTATATTGATCCCAGCAGAAGTCATAGATATAAATGCCTCTCCTACTAAAACGGTTCCATTTTTCAGAGTCACTTCAGCTTTTGTCCAACTGTACTGTGCAAATGAAATATTAGTAAATAAAAGCAATGTAAAAATAAGTAAGATTTTTTTCATGATGTAAAAGATTTTTGGGGTTATAAATTATATCCTTTTTCGGATAAAAAGTTTATTGCTTTACGATACAAATTGCCACTCCACATTTGAGAGATTTTACTCATAGATTCATTCATAGAATCTTGCGAGCTCATAATTTTCTGACCCGTATCGCTTTTGTAAAACTCGTTTAAAAGAACCTTATCTCCTTCAGATAGAGCTTCCTTTTTAAACATATTTTTACCTGCTTGCGAAGCGTACAAAACATTCATGTTTTTAACATCTTCGTGCGTAAAATGTCCTCTGTAAGCAGAAACAATCATTTGGGCTAATTCACCCATAGCATTTTGCTTTGTGCTTTTAACTTCCGTCCATATGTTTTCTGGCACATTTACACTTTCAAACTGTTGCTCTAGCATTGTGTACATTTGCTCTATCACATCTTCATAATACGACATCGTACCATTACTTTGTATACACTTTTTCACATCAACACTATAAGCATCTACTTGTGCGAAAGTGACCGTAGATAGTGTTATAAATAAGAGTAATGCAATTACTTTTTTCATAAGAATTAGTTTAGAAATATCAATTCAATTATTGTGCCATACCATTTATAAACGTTTGTTTCACTTTTACAGTAGGAATCTGGTTTTCTGGTATTTGCATAATATCTTTATCTAATATAACAAAATCGGCATACTTTCCTGCCTCAACACTTCCTTTTTCTTGTTCTTCAAAATTAGCATAAGCTGCCCAAATTGTCATTCCTTTTAAGGTTTCCTCTCTCGATAATCCATTTTCTTTTTGAAATCCATTATCTGGGTAACCTTTTATATCTTTTCTGGAAACTGCAGCATAAAATGTTAAAAATGGACTTACTTGTTCTACTGGAAAATCGGTTCCCAATGCGACTTTTCCATTTTTTTCTAATAATTTTTTATAAGCATAAGCGCCTTTTATACGCTCTTCTCCTAACCTCTCTTCTGCCCAATACATATCACTTGTTGCGTGCGTGGGTTGAATTGACGGTATTATGTTTTCGTTTTCAAAATAATCAAAGTCATTAGCAGTAACTACTTGTGCATGCTCAACACGCCATCTTTTATCTTTTTTGTTTTGGAGTGTTTTTTCATAGGTTTGAAGCACAAAACGATTAGCAGAATCTCCAATAGCATGCGTGTTCATTTGGTAATTTGCTTTCTCTATTCTTTTAGCTAAGTCTTCATATTCTTTGGCATCAATTACCATAGCTCCAAAATGATCGTGCATATCACTATACGGCGCTTTTAAAGCTGCTCCTCGAGATCCTAAAGCGCCATCTGCATATACTTTTACAGATTGCACATTTAAACGTTCTGTTTTAATTTTTCCTTTTGTTAAATAATAATCTAAGTTTTCCTTTGTATTGCTAATCATTGCATAAACACGCATTTGCAATACCTGGGCTTTTTGTAAACTATCTATTAGCTCAATAACATCTCTATCTAAACCTGCATCTGAAACTGTTGTTAATCCTAATTTTGTACAAATACTCTGCGCTTCTAACAACGCATCAATTTTTTGTTCTTTGGTTAAACTTGGAAAGATGTTTCTAACCAATAGCATTGGATTATCTATTAAAACGCCTGTTAACTCACCATCTTCTTTTAATATTTCGCCACCAGAGGCTTGTGTTTTAGTTGTAATATTAGCTAAATCCAAAGCGGCTTGATTACACAGCATTGCGTGACCATCTATTCGTGTTAAAACTACAGGTGTATTTGGGTACAACTTATCTAAAAGCCCTTTACCAGGATAGGTCTTGTCTTCCCAATCGTTTTGATCCCAACCTCTTCCTATTATAAAATTGGTTTTCCTTTTGTTTTGAAAATCTATAACACGCTTCATTACATCATCAAAACTTGTCGTCCCAAATAAACTAACCGTTTGTTTGTTCATTCCTAATCCGTAAAAATGGCAATGCGCATCGATTAAACCTGGTAAAACCGCTTGACCTTTAGCATCAATTAATTCTATAGCTGAATATTTATTTTGAATTTCTGAAGTACTTCCAACTGCGATAAATTTTCCTTCATTTATTGCAAATGCTTCAGCTTTATCAAAGTTTGAGTTCACAGTATAAACATTCGCATTTATAACAATTTTATCTACTTCTGTTTTATTTGAAGAACAAGAAAAAACAGTAATTATAAGTAAACCAAAGATTATATTTTTCATATCATTAAATTAGAGTTGTAAATATATAAATAAAAAACGTCCTCAAATTGAGGACGTTTTTGAGTTTTATTTCAATTTAAAATATCAAAAATCGAATTTATAAGTCGCACCTGCTAAAAACTGAATGCCTTGCACGGGCGTGTTTTGCCACTTTGTATATTCCTCGCCTACTAAATTATTTCCTTTCATAAAAACTGAAAGTCTGTCGGTTACGTGATAACCAACGTGTACATTGGCATCAAAATAACTATCTAAAGTCACTATAGCAGACATTGGAGTTATCAAGTTAGGTACATTAAAAATATCTTTTCGTTCGCCAACAAAAAACATATTAGCACCAGCAAACCATTGTTCTGTAATTTGGTAGTCTACAAACAAAGAAGCTTTCATATCTGGTAAATTCCAAGCTTCGGCTTGGTTTTTAGTATCGTAAGCAAAATATTCACCTTTTATTCCTAAAGTGAAATTTCTATTCACATCTACATTTATTTCACCTGCGACACTAAAGGTTGTGACATCATCATAAGTTAAACCAAATGAGTTTCCAAATGTATAGTCTTCATTTGATGTAGTAATGTCATTGTTTACAAATAGTGCTTTATTGTTTTCAGAGATATAACGTCCATTAATCGAATAACTCATTGTATTGGAAAGTTTTCCTTTTAACCCAACTGAAGCATTATATTTTTGATCGGTTGGCGCAATAAATAGCGTTGGTGAAACAAAAGCATTTTCAGTAGCAAAATCATAATATGAATTTTGGGTTAATCCACCTTTAATACTTCCGAAAGCTATTAAAACATCATCAACCAAACGATAAGATGCACTTATATTTGGGTAGATAAAAAATTTACTATCACTTGCTTCTGTATCGTTTAGATAGGTTGCTGTAATACCTAATACAACTGTTAAATCATCTTGCTTTAATTGGTAAGTTGGTGATAATCCAACTTGGAAATTGCCGTAATTTAATTCTTCTTCTGTATAATAGTTTCTATCAAAACTACCTCCTAAATAATCAAAAAACACTGTTGTTGAAACTGTTTCGTCCCTAACTGGAATATCTGCAACAACTTTTGCTTTAAATCTATTTTCTCCAGAACCCTGATTATCACCAAAACGTCTAAACAAAACACTTCCAGAAGTTATGTATTGGTCTTCAAAATTAATATCACCACCAATATGTGCATTGGTAAACGAATGTCCAACATCTAAGGTATCAATTGCTTGTTGTGTAATGATTGGTGCAGGTTCTACCATTAACCCTGTTGGTAAACCATACCAATTATAAGATTGCATTTGAAAACCACCTTCTACTGTCCAACTTAGGTTTTTATCTCGTTTATTGTAACTCAAATTAATTTTAGAATCTGAAAAATCATCATCTAAAAGCACACCATCAATGCCGCCTTGCGAAGAATGATGTCCTACATAAGCACTGATGCTTTCACCTCTTCCAATTTCGTGATTTAAATACACATCTCCCAAAATGGTTGTGTAAGTACCAACACCTAATGTCGCATAATTATCAAATAATTTTACTTTTTTAGCTTTATCTACGACTGCTGCTTTACCTTTTGCAGGTGTAAAGGTTGATGCTACAGGAAAAGAAAAAATATTGTATTTAATTTCCTTTTTAGTGGCCGTTGTTTCATCATCCAACGATGGTGTTTCTTTTACTTTAAAAGCATCAGAAATAGTTGGCGTGTATGGTTTTATAACATTTATAACATCGGTTTTAATGGTATCTTGATCGCGCTCCTGAGCGAATAACACTGAAGTTACCAATAACAATACTATTAATAGGATTTGCTTGTTTTTAAACATATAATCTTGCTTGTTTTTTAAACTTAATCTTCTGCTTGAATTGAAGCGTTTGTTTTAGCTTGTTCTGTTTTGATTTTATTTAATTCGTCTTGAGCTTCCGAAACAACATCATCATAATTTGAAAAGTTTTTAATCACACTTTCTAAAATATATGTTGCTTGAAAAGCATCACCCAAAGCATTAAAATTCTTTGCCATAACGACTAATCCTTTAGCACCATAATACTTATATCCAGAATAATCTTTTGCTAAACGTTGCGCTGTTTTGTTGGAAGCTTCATATCTAGCTTCTTTATGCTGAAAATAAGTTTTATAGTACAATGCTTCTGCTGCTGTTTCTCCTGTAGCCGTTAATTCTACCTGTTCATACGCTGTTTTGGCTTTATTTTCATTTCCTGTTTTTATGGCCGAACGCGCAATGATAACGTAAGCATCACTTTTCACCTTATTGTCTAAATTAGAATGACTCAAGACCTTTTCTGCGTAAGCAACAGCTTCATCATAATTATTTAACTGATAATTAGCTTGCATTAAATTAGACTGTGCAAAAACGGTGTTTTGAGGAAAATTGGCTTCGTTCTCTAAACGTTTAAGAACAGGAATCGCCTCTTTCCATTTTTTGTTTTCCAGTGTGATTTGAGATAAACGTAGTAAGGCTTCTTCTGTGAATTCACTTCGTGAAGCTTCTACAACATATTTATAATGTGGTGCTGCATTTTCTTTCAATTCCTTTTTAAAGTACAATTGGGCTAAATAGAAATGAGATTGTACAGCGTGTAAACCACTAGGAAACGTATTAACATAACCATTAAATTGTTTTATGGCTTCATTTGTATTACCATCTAGATATTGTTTTTCGGCTGCTTGATAAGTTGCATTATCCAAATCGGCATCTGTAACTTCAACATAATCCAAAGTTCTTACCCAAGCAGCATATTCGTCAACCTTACCTAAATCTATATATATTAAACGCGCCGTTGCAACTGCTTGATTTGCTTCTGGAGTTCCAGGGAAATCGCCAGCTATTTTTTTGAATTTTGTTAATGCTTGCGTGTTTTGGCTTGCATTGTAATACACCAAACCTTGTCGCAACAACGATTTAGGGACAAATGAGCTCATTTTATATTCAGAGTTCAGCCTCTCATAAATAGCCATAGCTTTATCTTTTTGGTTGACTTTTACATAAGCATTTCCTAAAGCATACATAGCATCGTCTCTTAATTTAGATTTTGGATACGTTGCAATAAACTGTTCCAATTCTGATATTTTTTTTGATTCCTGACCAATGTAACCGTTACTAAGTGCTTTTTGAAAAAACGCATAATCGGCTTCGATTTCTCCGACTTTTATGGCTTCATTATAAGCATTAATGGCTTGTTGGTATTGACTTGATACAAAATAACCATCTGCCAATCTTAAGTAAGCATCATTCAATCGTACTTTATCATTCTTATGATTAGTTATAAATTGATTGAAATATTGTGTGGCTTGCGAATAGTTCTTCTGCTTAAAATATGTATACGCTAAATTATAATCTAAATTTTCATTTTCTTTTGTTGAAGCCGCAGCCGTTTGTTGCTGAAATTGTTTAAACCCTATCAACGCTTCATCGTAAGTTGCTAAATTATAATCTGTTTCTGATTTCCAAAAGGTTGCTCTCGCTGTGTAAGTCGCATCTTGTGGTTCATTCAAAGAGGCATCAAACATTTTTTTTGCTTCTTGATATTTGCTCTCATTAAACAACTCAACACCTCTGTAAAAAGCGACTTTTTGATACGCTACCTTATTTTCAAAGCTTTTCTTCCCTTTTAATAATTCTAACGCTTCCTTATAGTTTTTGGAAGTAATATAAGAATCTATCAATAAGGTTTCTATTTCTTCTTTATAACTTGTTTCTGGGTATTTCTCTAAATAACCATTTAAAACCTGAGGAACGGATTGATAAGGATTACCTATTTCGTAACTTATTTTAGCATAATTTAACCAAGCATCTTCTTGAATTTTTAAATCATAGTCCATTTGCGATGCATTTCTAAAGGCATTTAAAGCTTCTTGCTTTTTAGCAACATTAACATAGCTTTCTCCTAAATGATAGTAGGCATTTTGAGCGACACTATTGTTTCCATTAATAATTTTATTGAATTCTGAAATGGCATTATCGTAATCTTTTTGCTTGTAATAAGCATATCCCAATTGGTAATAATCGGTGTTGTTCCATTTGCCTTTTTTTCCTTTGTATTCAGTTAAATAAGGAATTGCTTCTTCGTATTGTTCTAAATTAAAATAACTCTCACCTATAATTTTAGAAAGCTCTGAAACTTCATTTCTATCACTAGTTGCTAATTGTTCTTTTGCCAATTCAATCGCTTTTTCAAATTTCCCTAATTTGAAGTTTAAATCCGCTTGATAATACGATAGCTTGTCTTTGTACTTTTCTTGATCGCTTACTTGCTCAAAATATTCATTTGCTTTGTCGTAATCATCACCTTCATACGCCATAAAACCTATATAGTACTTTGCTTGCGACCCATATTTTTGAGACGTTTCAACTTTAGTTAAATACTTTTTCGCTTCCTTATAGTTTTTAGTTGTAAAAGCTGTGTAACCGTTGTTGAAATTAAATTTTTCACGTTCGGTTCTCGCTAAAGCTGTTTCATCTACTTTGCTATACCATTTTTGTGCATATGCATATTTTCCATTTTCAAAATAATAGTCGGCTACATCTACAAAAGCAGTATTGCGTTTTGTACTGGTTGGATACTCTTCAACAAAATCTTCAATGAGTTGGTCTGCATTTTGTTGGTTTAATCTCACAGCACAATTTGCAATATAATACGTACAATCTGATTGTATAGACTCTTCGTTTGTTGCTTTCTTTATCTGGCTAAAAACAGCTTGAGCTGCCAAGTACTGCTGATTATTGTATAATGAAAGTGCTTTTTGATATGCTACTAGATCATTTGTATAAGTTGCCGATTGTTGTGCAAGGATATGGAAACTGAAAGCTAGCGCTAAAATGAAGAAGGATATATGTTTTTTAGTCATTAACTGCATATTTAAAATTTAAATTCAAAGATAAATTAATCATAATGTGTTAACGTTAGAATTTTGTTATAATTATAAACTGACTTATTAAAAATTTTGAATTTGTAGTTATTATTTTAAGTTATACTTTTACGATTACATTTTTTAGATTAAAAATTAAAACAATATATGTCAAACACAGTGTTAGAATTTAAGAACGCTTCTATTTTTCAAGGTGACAGCTTAGTGCTTTCCAATGTAAACTTACAAGTAGACAAAGGGGAATTCGTTTATTTAATAGGAAAAACCGGTTCTGGAAAAAGTAGTTTTATGAAAACACTTTATGGTGATTTAGCTTTAAAACAAGGTGAAGGAAGCATCGTTGATTTTAATTTAAAAACGCTGAAAGAAAAAGAAATTCCTTTTTTAAGACGAAAACTCGGTGTTGTGTTTCAGGATTTTAAATTATTAACTGATAGAACTGTAAATGATAACTTAATATTTGTTTTAAAAGCTACTGGTTGGAAAGACAAAGCATTGATGGCTTCTCGTATTGAAGCCGTTTTAACAAAAGTTGGTATGAAAACCACAGGTTTTAAATTTCCTCATGAGCTTTCTGGTGGAGAACAGCAACGTATTGCTATTGCACGTGCTTTATTAAACGACCCTGAACTTATTTTAGCTGATGAACCAACAGGTAATTTAGACCCACAAACCAGTGTTGAAGTAATGGAGGTTTTACAAGAAATAAACAAAAACGGTAATACTATTTTAATGGCTACACATGATTATGCTTTGCTTTTAAAATACCCAAGCAAAACTTTAAAGTGTGATGAAAACCAAGTTTTTGAAGTTGTGCAGCGCAAAAGTTAATTTACTACTTTTTTATTTATTATAAATATGTGGGTTTTTCCTAACTCCTTTTTTAAAAATTTTTCTAACTAGCATCCTAATGTTTGCATCTATATCTAAAACTAAGTTTGTAAATGTTTGATTGGGTCTTCCTCTATATTTTGTAACGTGAAATTTATCTGACTCTTTTAACGGGTTATCACTAAAATAATAATTAGAAATACAACATCTGTCTGCATCTACCTCTACTTTGTTTACAGAATGCCATGATGTTTGGTGTGTTGCCATAACTACTAACCTATTAAACTTACTTTCTATTAAAATAGGTTCGTTTTTTGGGCCGTTTGGCCATAATTCTAAATGCCCTCCATTCGTAAGTTCCCAATTTGGAGTTACATAATACAATAAATTTAATACTCGCCAGTTTTCGCGTTCAGCATCATGAGAATTATCTAAATGTGGGTTTAAAAAATTATCTTTTCCCATTAAAGACAAACCTCCCGCATAAAGAGAGTCATCTGGGTTTAATGATTTTATCCCGCAAATGCAACCTATTAAACCCACTATTCTTTCATCTTGAAAGGCATAAATAACAGCTTCTAAAAGCTCATTATGTTTATCCATTTGGGCAGAGATATATTTATATTCTCTAATGGATTTTAAAACCTTCATTTCAGATTTTTGCGGAAATACATTAAAGCATTTTTTAGCTAAATCTTCTGGTAATAATCCATCTATATAAAAATAACCGATATCTTTTTTCGTTTCTAAAAAC
>ERZ1027208.391-NODE-391-length-17848-cov-7.121171_pt1 | contig 17848 bp, 13 predicted proteins | sample MGYA00520867_ERZ1027208 | MGnify/ENA primary metagenome ERZ1027208 (study PRJEB33311, sample SAMEA4378413) | marine metagenome | biome: Marine biome; feature: Fjord; material: Water | collected 2014-07-20T08:00:00Z/2014-07-... | depth 75 m ...
GAGCTTGTACGCGGCGACCAATTTGAGCTTGCTGCATCATGTTCATGCGGCGTTAAAGGCCTACACCTTATTTCAAAGCGATGTTGACTACATTGTACAAGACGACCAAGTCGTATTGATTGATGAGCACACCGGTCGGACGATGCAAGGGCGTCGCTTATCCGAAGGTCTACACCAGGCCCTTGAAGCGAAAGAAGGCGTCTCTATTCAGAATGAAAGCCAGACGTTGGCGTCCACCACCTTCCAGAACTATTTCCGTATATTCCCTAAACTTTCGGGAATGACGGGTACCGCTGATACCGAAACGTTTGAATTTCACCAAATCTACGGATTGGATGTTGTCGTCATTCCAACCAACCAAGACGTCGCACGTAAAGACCATAATGATTTAGTGTTCTTGTCGGTTGAAGAAAAGTTCGAAGCGATTACCGAGGCGGTTAAAGAATTACAGCAGCAAAATGTCCCGGTTTTGGTGGGTACTGCGTCGATTGAAGCCTCTGAAGAAATGGCTCGTCGTTTGAAGAAAGCGGGCTTAGTGCACCAAGTACTGAACGCCAAGTTTCACGAAAAAGAAGCGACTATTATCGCCCAAGCGGGGCGTCCAGGCTCTGTTACTATTGCGACTAATATGGCGGGTCGGGGTACCGATATTGTCTTAGGCGGTAACTTTGAAGCCGAAGTGGCTGATATGGATAACCCTAGTGAGGCGCAGGTCGCCACGGCAAAAGTTGAATGGCAAAAGCGTCATGATCAGGTGATTGAGGCCGGCGGTTTGCACATTATTGGCACTGAGCGTCACGAATCGCGCCGTATCGATAATCAGCTTCGTGGTCGAGCGGGCCGGCAGGGTGATCCAGGTATGTCTCGCTTCTATCTCTCGATGGAAGATAACCTGATGCGAATCTTTGCTTCAGACCGAGTTCGCGGGTTTATGAAAGCGCTGGGTATGGAAAAGGGCGAAGCCATCGAGCATCGCATGGTTTCCAATGCTATCGAAAAAGCGCAGCGTAAAGTCGAAGGCCGAAACTTCGACATTCGAAAACAATTGTTAGAGTTTGATGACGTCGCTAATGATCAGCGCCAAGTGGTGTACCAACAGCGCAATGAGTTATTGGAGTCTGATGATATTGCGGAGACCATTACGGCTATCCGTAATGACGTGGTCGGCGATATTATTAGCGGCTATATTCCACCGCAAAGTCTCGAAGAGCAGTGGGATGTGCCGGGGTTAGAGCAGTTTTTAAAAGCAGAATTTGGCTTGCCTTTACCGATTGCGGCGTGGCTTGAAGAAGATAAAAAACTTCACGAAGAAAGCCTCAACGAAAAAATTCGCAGCGAAATTCAAGCCGCGTATGATAACAAGTGCGATCACTTCGGGCCGATTATGCGCGAAGTCGAACGTCAAATCATGTTGAATGTATTGGATATGCTGTGGAAGGAGCATCTCGCCAATATGGATCATCTTCGTCAGGGAATTGGCTTGCGCGCTTTTGCCCAAAAGAATCCGAAACAAGAGTACAAGCGAGAGTCTTTTGAATTGTTTGAGTCAATGCTCGACAATTTGAAAAACGAAGTAATTCGGATGCTGGCGCGTGTCGAGCCGGTATCCGAAGAAGAAATGCAGCAAATGGAAGAGCAGCGTCGGCAAGCGCAAGAGCAACAGCGTATGCAGCTAGAGCATGCCCAAGCTTCTGCGATGGAGGAGCAGGTCTCTGCCCCCGACTCTGATGACCACCACGTAAAACCTTTCGTTAGAGAAGCAGCCAAGGTAGGCCGAAACGATGCCTGTCCCTGTGGGTCAGGTAAAAAGTTCAAGCAGTGTCATGGTCGTTTGGCCTGATATTGCTAGCCCTACAATAGCTTGTCGATTCAAAGTGTCGATAGCACACGTTAAAAGGTAACTTCTATGGCTGTGGGACAATTTCCATTTCCGCAAATGACCCCGATAGCCGGGCTTCGTCTCGGTACTGCTAGTGCAGGAATCAAAACCCCAGGTCGACAAGATTTGGTGGTGCTGGGGTTAGCCCAAGAAGCGCGCGTCGCCGGTGTTTTCACTCAAAACGCTTTTTGCGCGGCGCCAGTGACTGTCTCAAAAGAGCATCTGACCTCAAACGATGTTCGTTATTTGGTGATTAATTCTGGTAACGCTAATGCCTGCACCGGTGAAGAAGGGCTGGCGGACGCGCGCCTGACCTGTCGTAAACTTGCAGACATGGCTGGCGCTCGAGCTAACCAAGTGTTGCCATTTTCAACCGGTGTTATTGGCGAGCGCCTACCGATGGCTCGCCTGTTGGCGGCCTTACCACAAGCGCTAGACAACTTATCTGAAGACGGTTGGCAAGACGCTGCTCGCGGTATTATGACCACCGATACTCGCCCTAAAGGTGCGAGTGTTCAATTTCAATATGAAGGCGAAACGATTACGGTGACTGGAATCTCTAAAGGTTCCGGTATGATCAATCCCAATATGGCGACCATGTTGGGCTTCATTGCAACTGATGCGAAAGTGAGTCAAGCGTTACTGGAGCAGTTGGTAAAAAAGGCAGCGGACCAATCTTTCAACCGTATTACGGTTGATGGCGATACCTCCACCAATGACGCCTGTATGTTGATTGCCACTGGCCAGACACCTTTGCCAGAAATTAATAGCACTCAGGGCGAACTATTCGCCAAGTTCTATAACGCTGTCGTGTCGGTGCATATTCAGTTGGCGCAAAATATTGTCAGTGACGGCGAAGGCGCGACCAAATTTGTCACGGTTCAAGTCGAAGGCGCCACTGAAAAACCCGAGGCGGCTAAGGTGGCCTATGCCATTGCACAGTCGCCATTGGTTAAAACAGCGCTGTTCGCCTCTGATCCAAATTGGGGCAGAATCGTTGCTGCGATTGGCTATGCCGGTGTTGAAGATATGGATTCAAGCCTTGTCAAAGTTTGGTTGGGCAGTGTGTTAATTGTTGAAAATGGCGGTTGCGCGGCGAGCTATACAGAAGAGCAGGGCCAGGCCGTTATGGATCAAGAAGAGATCATGATCCGAGTTGACTTAGGCCGGGGTAATTCGAAAGACCGAGTTTGGACCACTGACCTTTCACACGACTACGTTACCATCAATGCCGATTATCGCAGTTAGTTTTCAACCTTTCCGACACGCGCGATGTTCATCGCGCGCATCTTCGAATTTTCTCTCATGAGTAAAGTTATCCACGTTGCAGCCGGCGTTATTGTTAACTCAAAGGGCCATATTTTAATCGCCAAACGACTAGCGGATAGCCATCAAGGTGGTCTGTGGGAGTTTCCTGGCGGTAAGTTAGAGGCTGGTGAAACGGCTGAGCAAGCGCTTATTCGAGAGTTGAATGAAGAGCTAGGGATTGTCTCCACCTCGCTCGAACCGTTAATACAAATTCGTCACGACTACAGTGATAAATCGGTGTTGTTGGATGTCTTACGGGTCACCGAGTTTGAGGGTGAGGCCTATGGTAAAGAGGGCCAGCCGATTCGTTGGGTTGCTCCCGAAAACCTCAATGCATTCGAATTTCCCGCGGCTAATGTTCCGATTGTCGCAGCTGCGCGGTTGCCCACTTGTTTACTCATTACCAATGATGAAGCGAATATAGAGGCCTGTTTGAAGAAGCTTCAAGCGGCGCTCGATCGAGGGGTGAAATTGATTCAATTGCGCCAACGTCTCTGGAACCGTGATCAATGGCAGCAAGCGGTCCCAAAGCTTACCCAGCTTTGCGAGAGCGCCGGAGCAGTATTATTGCTCAATTCACCGAAAGGAAACGTCTGCGCCGACGGCTGGCACTTAACCTCTCGGCAGCTAATGGCGGCGGAGCTTCCCACAAGCCGTACATCGACTCAGTGGTTGAGCGCAGCTTGCCATAATCAGCAAGAGCTCGCACAGGCAGAAGCTCTAGGCATTGATTTTGTGACACTATCGCCTGTTGAGCCGACCCAGTCACATCCTGATACGGTTAGTTTAGGGTGGGAGCTGTTTGAAGGCTGGGTAAGCCGCGCCAAGTTGCCTGTCTATGCACTCGGTGGAATGTCAGATCATCAATTAGATCGTGCCTTGAATGTCGGCGCTCAAGGTGTGGCCGGTATTAGCGCTTGGTGGAGCTAGCTTTTGGCGTTGTTAGCCGTTGATGTTTAGATCCGCGACGATAAAAATACAGAATGATTTTTTCGATTGTGCGAGTTATGTCATCGTAACAAAGGCCGAATTCATCGACATTGAATCCGGCCTTTTTGAGTCTAGCTTAAGGCGTTTGGGCTTTACCCCATTTAGCGGCTTCCCAGAATTTTCTTTTTGGTCTCTAAGAATTCGATTTCTGTTAGGCTTCCTGCCTCTCGTAATATCTGTAGTGCTTGCAGTTGTTGGATTTGATCACTGCTAGTTTGACTACCGGATGTTGCCGTCGTTTGTGACGATGAAGCCCCGACATCCGCCTTCGCTTGATCTCTCTCCCTTGCGGCTTGTGCAACGGTTTCTTTGTCAACTAGTCCCAACCAGCTACCAATCTTTAAAATGATGGCTTTCAGTACACGCCAAATTTTAGGCAGTAACCAGATCGCAAGAATGATAAATCCAACTAACAATACTAAGAATAGAATGGGGTGATTAAGCGCTGTCCAAAGCCCTGTAAAGACCACCACATCCTCAGTGATAGAGGCTGCCCAATTGGTAAACGGTTCGGGCGAAGTGTTGATCAGCGCTCGGCTACCGGCTTTGGTGGCGTGGCTGGTCGCGGATAATCCACCGCCCATAATTCCCGCCGCGATTTCCAGTGCTGGGCTCACATCACCGACCGCTCCCGCCGCGAGCATGGCACCTGCGGGTATCCTAATGAAGGTGTGTATCGTATCCCATCCAGTATCAACGCCAGGCGTTTTATCGACAAAAAATTCGACAAAATACATCAGCCCTGCCGCACCAATAACCATAGGATCGCTCAAGGTTTGTAGGTCAGGCGGAAGATCGATGTTGCCGGTTGAGCCTCCAATGCCGAGCACCAATAAAACAGCATAGAGATTAATGCCGCTGGCCCAAGACGCACCCATGGTTAACCCTAAGGTGGCAATAAGGGCTTCATAACTTTCCATGATATAACCTCAAACAAAAAATGGGACCATAGTGGCAACGAGTTTAGCACAGGGCTATCAGTGCATACTCAGTGCCGGCTGTAGCAAATGTTAAAACCGTGGTAGTGATGGCTGCTTTGATTGAAACCATAAGGCTTTATGCCAAAATGACCAAAACTAAAAGTACTTCGTGGGTAACTATAACGATTGCTTTGATGCTGACGATACTGCTTTTTGTAATGTTTATGTTGCTGCTTTGTATAATGACGATTGAGATGTTTTTGCTTAGTTTTTTTGTGATCTGAATAGTGGTGGTTTGAGTCATAATGGCTATAGCGACTATCAGAGCGCTGTTGTTCTTGCTGATGGTGATCAGAATAATTATGATCGCTGTGTGCCAATACAACAGGGCTAACAATAAGGGTAGAGCACAGAAGGACTCTGACTATGCTTTTCATACGGTCACCTAGATTGATTGAGTTGACCGGTATTATGAAGGGCGATCACTGAATATTTTCTGAACTTACGAAAAACAGGCTTAGGCGAGAATTCGCTAGTTAGGGGCTTAGTTTAAAGTGATAGGAGCTCACTATTATCCGAAGCAGACAAACTGCATTTTCGAGACATCTTCTGTCGCTCAAATGTCGCTCGGTTTCAAATCTGCTGAGACCTCGTTGCAATCGCGCAATCACGATGACCATTGATGTTCTTCGCGCTGATATCACGCAGCATACAAATTCCAACACCTTTGAGCGCCAAATTCTTGACCATTATAATGTCGGTTGCTTGAATATGAGGGTGTGCTTTTGAGGTTATTCTTCGTTTTCCGTCTGTCAGCTCCCTCAGGGGCGTATATTGCGAAACAATACCGCGATGTTCGCGCAATTGCGTTGGGCTACCGTTAACAACTACGCAGCGCTGGGGGCACTCAGCGTAGGCCGGGTTGGCCAAAACCCAGCACTGACGCCACTTTAGCCCTGGGTTCGAGCGTCGAAGTGGCCAAGCTTGATCTCAAGGAGTACAAAAATGTACAAGCTTGTTGGCTACCTTGAGTTTGCGCACGGCCGGCGGTGGAGCGCGGGCTTAAAGTCGGCGTCGCCGAAGAAGAAGTCGATCAGTGGAGCCAAGAGACCAAAAGGCGCTATGCTGCTGGTGGTAATGTGATTGCGGCCAATAAACCTGTGAATGGTAATAAGATAATTAACTCCGACTTATAAGGGCTCAAATAATGTTAAAGGTAATTTTTTCGGTTAAAAAGCGAGACGATATAACGAGTGAGCAATTCCACGATTACTGGAAAAATACCCACGCGCCACTGGTCGCTTCCTATCGAGAGCGCTTGCGCATAAAGCGCTACGTACAGTGCCACACGATCCAGCCGGAACTTGGTCAGGGGCTTGCTCAGGCTAGAGGTGCACAATCATCCTATGACGGCGTGGCAGAACTGTGGTGGGAGAGTCTCGAAGATTTTGTGGCCGTTCTTGAGGATCAAGATGCCAATGCCGCACTGCTAAATGATGAGGCAACGTTCATCGACTTTGAACATTCCAGTATCCAATTGGCGCAAGAACATGAAATTTTTGCGTAAGTTACATTTTATGGGAGGCGACAAGGGCACTCCGGTATCGGTGTTTGAGTCGGCCTATAAATTCTGAACCAATCAAATTGAAAGACTAGCCAATGAAAGAACTCAAATTCTATTTTGATTTTGTCTCAAACAATGCCTACTTGGCGTGGACACAACTGCCACCGCTATGCAGCAAACATAATCTTACTATTCGCCCCGTGCCGGTCTTGTTTACCGGATTACTGAACAGTCACTCCAATGTAGGGCCTGCTGAAATACCTGCCAAACGCGCTTGGATGACGAAGAATATTCTGCGTAAAGCCGCTCTGGTCGGTGTGCCTATGTCGCCGCCCATTCATCACCCTTTTAATCCTTTACTAGCGTTGCGAGCGTGTACTGCGCCAATCAGTGATGTAGAGCGCACGCGCTTAATCGGAGCGTTGTTTGAAGCGGTTTGGGTTGATCGGCGGCATGTCAGCGACCTTGACGAAATGCGTGACGTTATCGAGCGGGGGGGTTAGATAGCCATGTCATTTTAGATTACGTATTATCCAAAGAGGCAAAAGATCGTTTGAGAGAAGATACCGAAAGCTCAGTGGCAAAAGGGGTATTTGGTATTCCCTCCATGCGGGTTGAAGGCGAGCTGTTTTTTGGCTACGACGACTTCCCCTTTATCGAGGGCTTTCTACAAGGGCGCGACCCAATCGAGGCTAGTGAGTTTGAGCGCTGGCAACAAACCTCGGTTACCCCGTCATCAGAACGCGGCACATTTAAAGCGAAGTCCAAATGAGAGCGAGGCTTGAGGGCTAGCGAGAGGTGTGATTGAGGCTATCGATAGCGACCGCGAAGTCGTGATGATTCGATAATTATGTTTGAGGAGATGATGACGTACGCTGAGATAGCGACAACTATCTCAGCGTATTGCTGAACGCGGCTTAGGGCGTTAGCAAGGCCTATCTGCGAGCTTATGCTCTATTTTACATAGCCGCTTTATATAAAGATTGCTTAGGTTCAGCAAAAACGCGTTCCATCATTGGGATGAAAAACTCCAATGGCTCACTCTGGTAGTCTTTATCAAAACTATTCTGATCATAAGCATGACAGAAGTGCGCGCAGGCTTGATAGTGTGGGTGGTCTTTAAACTCGTCACGAGCGTTTCGGTCTAGACCCAAATGGTGAAAGAAATAATAACCTTGAAAGATACCGTGATGCTTAATGATCCAGTAGTTCTCTTCGCTGATATAAGGCTGCAAAATCGTCGCGGCGACATCGGCGTGATTGGTTGGGCCTAAGGTGTCACCGATATCGTGTAGCAGCGCGCAGATAACGTATTCTTCATCGCGGCCGTCTTTGTGAGCGCGAGTGGCGGTTTGCAGGCAATGCTCCAACCGATCAATGGGAAAGCCGCCAAAATCACCGTTTAAGAGATTGAGATGTTCAACCAGTCGTGTGGTCAGGCCCTTGGCAAATTCGAAGTAGTGGCTACCAATAATACCCCAGTCTTCTGCGGTTGCATTGGTCATGGCGGTAAAGTTTGCTTGTTTCGCATTCATAGGGCTTGCCTCTGGGCTTGTTGTTATTGAATGGCGGTTTCGCCAATAAATCAATGTCACGGTTACAAGTGATTAGTGTAGTTCAGAGATCTTTGAAACAATGCCAGCTAGATGACATTTGATTTGGATATACAAAAAAAGAGCTACCTGAGAAGGGGAGTCTCGGGTTGAGACGTTAGGCAAGCCAACAGCGAGATGCCGCAGGCCTGCCTAGTCAATGGTTATTCATTCATTGACTCTAAACTAGTTTTCTTGTGCCCATTGAGCAAAAGTCTTTCCTTCTTCGGCCAACTGTTTCAATAATGCAGAGGGCTGCCAGAATTCGTCACCAAAATCGTTGGCATATTGGCAAATGGTGTCATAGATGGTTTTTAGACCGATACTGTCGGCGTAGTGCATTGGGCCGCCGCGTGACACTGGGTAGCCATAGCCGTAGATATAGACCACATCGATATCACTGGGTCGCTGCGCAATGCCCTCTTCAAGCACCTTGGCGCCCTCATTGATCAGGCCGAAGGTCATGCGGTTAAGCAGCTCCTCTTCACCGATCTCGCGGCGCTCAATGCCCTGAGCTTTGGCTTGTTGCTCAACAATATCCATTACCTTGGAGTCATTCATACGCTGGCGGGTTTGTGGATCGTAGGTGTAGAAGCCAGCGCCAGATTTTTGTCCAAGGCGGTCCATTTCAACCAGCGCATCAGAAACGCAAAAGGTCTTGGCTGGGCCTTTCTCTTCGTCAGACAGTGTTTCGCGAGCCTTGTAGCCAATATCGATACCAGCCAGATCACTGACGGCAATTGGCCCCATCGCCATGCCAAAATTTTCCATCGTACTATCGATCTGCTCGGGAGTAGAGCCTTCAATTAGGCACAATTGCGCTTCGCGGAAGTAAGGCTGCAACATACGGTTGCCAATAAAGCCATAGCACACCCGTGCAAGTACTGGGACTTTGCGAATGGTCTTAGCGGCTTTCATACACGTTGCAATAACGTCATCAGCGGTTTTTTCACCGCGAACGATTTCGAGTAACTTCATGACATTGGCGGGGCTGAAGAAGTGCAGTCCAATAACATCTTGTGGACGTTTAGTGACCGCAGCAATCTGATCGACATCTTGGTATGAAGTATTGGTGGCGAGTATGGCGCCGGGCTTACACACTTCATCCAATTTGACGAAAACTTCTTTTTTGATGTTGATGTTTTCGAAGACCGCTTCAATCACCAAGTCGACATCGCCAAGATCAGCGTAGTTGGTGGTGCCTTCAACAAGACTTAAACACTGCTGCACTTGAGCGTCAGTAAGCTTGCCTTTTTTGGCGCTGATAGCGTAGTTCTTTTCGATAATACCCAAGCCACGCTTGAGGCCTTCATCGCTAATTTCGAGCAGCTTTACAGGAATACCAACGTTAGCGAAGTTCATCGCAATGCCGCCACCCATGGTGCCCCCACCGATGATACCCACCGATTTTATGTCACGCAGAGGCGTATCTTTGGCGAGATCTTTTACTCTTGCAGCTTCGCGTTCGGCAAAAAACATATGGCGCATGGCAGCAGACTGTGGTGAGGTAATACACTCCATAAATAAATCGCGTTCAACTTGTAAGCCCTCTTTGAGAGACTTATTAGCAGCCGCTTCGACGCAGCTAACGATATGTTGCGGAGCAATCTGCCCCTTGGCGCGACGTGCAAGATTTTTTCGATAACCTTCAAAAAACTCGGCATTGTTGTCGGTATCTTCTACCTTTAGCTCGCCAGAGCGTTTGATCGGCGCGTTGGTTTCAACGAGCTTTTGTGCAAAGGCAACCGCTCCAGTCAACAAGTCGCCTTCGATGATTTCATCAACAAGATTGATTGATAGCGCCTTTTTCGCGCCGATGGGATTGCCAGATGTCATTAGATCTAAAGCCGCTTTTACGCCTGTTAATCTAGGTGTGCGCTGGGTGCCACCGGCTCCGGGTAGAAGGCCGAGTTTAACTTCAGGTAAGCCAACTTTTGCGCTCGCCAGTGCGACGCGGTAATGACTGCCGAGAGCCACTTCTAAGCCGCCACCTAGGGCAGTGCCATGAAGCGCCGCAACGACGGGTTTCGCCGATTGTTCGATCTCTTCAACGACTTCTGGCAGCCCAGGTGACATAGGTGGCTTACCAAATTCTGTGATGTCGGCGCCGGCGATAAAGGTGCGGCCTTCGCAAAAAATAACTATGGCTTTGCTGTCATCACTCTGAGCGGTTTTGATAGCATCTTGAACGCCGATACGCAGCGCTTGTGATAGAGCGTTAACCGGTGGGTTGTTGACACGGATAATTCCGATACCATTTTCAACCTGATAATTTACCACGGACATTGGCTTCTCCTATTGGTTTTGATCTTTAGAATATATGAATGAAAATTGTTTTAAAGGCGTTCGATGACGACAGCGATGCCCTGACCGATACCGATACACATAGTGGCTAGTGCATAGCGGCCGCCGCTGCGCTCTAACTGCCGTAGCGCAGTGTAAAGAATGCGAGCACCTGATGCGCCGAGCGGATGGCCTATCGCAATAGCACCGCCATTTGGATTTACTCTTGGATCATCAAAGGCGATACCGAGTTGCTTCATACACCCTAGCGCCTGTACAGCGAAAGCCTCATTAAATTCCATTACATCCAAATCGTCGAGTGTAATACCGGCCCGGGCTAAGGCTTTGCGGGTCGCGGGTACGGGCCCTAGCCCCATAACGCGAGGCTCTACACCCGCGATAGCGCCACTGACAATGCGAGCGCGAGGTTTCAAACCGGCGCTTTTACCGACCGCTTCATTGCCAATTAGTACTGCCGATGCTCCGTCGTTAATACCCGAGGCATTGCCGGCAGTGACCGCGCCGTTTTCAAACAGCGGGCGTAATTTCTGTAGTGAAGAGAGTTCAGTTTGAGCGCGAGGGTGTTCATCTTGGTCGACCGTTACGGCTGGTTTCTTACGGCCTTGAGCTACCTCAATGGGAATAATTTCGTCGACAAAAAAACCGTTTGATTTAGCCGCTTGATATTTCTCTTGCGAGGCTAACGCAAAAATATCGCTTTGCTCTCGAGTAATACCCAAATCCGAAGCGATGTTGTCGGCAGTTTGAGGCATGGCATGGCCGCCAAATTGCTCAACGATCTTGGGGTTGGTGAAACGCGCGCCCATGGTCGTGTCGGCAATTTCTTGAGTGCGATCAAAGGCGCTGTTGGCTTTTGATATCACCAACGGCGCTCGACTCATCGACTCGACACCGCCGGCGACAAATAGCTCACCTTCACCGACTTTAACGCAGCGAGCGGCGTCAAGCGCGGCGGCGAGTCCCGAGCCGCATAAACGGTTAACGGTAATGCCACCGGTTTGCATCGGAAGCCCCGCCAACAGGCCAGCAAAGCGCGCCACGTTGCGACTGTCTTCTCCAGCTTGATTGGTTGAACCGGCAATGACATCTTCAAAGCTCAAAGAGTCGAACTGATTGCGATTAACCAGCGTGGAAATAACATGGGCTAACAGATCGTCAGGGCGCACGCTCGAAAGCGCGCCCCCGTGACGACCAAAAGCGGTACGCCCGCCATCGTAGATATAAGCCTCATAGGTCATGACAAAGCGCTCCTGATGAAGATCAACTCATTTACTGGAAGTCGATGTGAACGGGGAACGACTGCAGCAGTTTTTCGGTTGCCGATTGTTGATCGGGTTTGGCCAATTTCACCTGTGCTTGTAGACCTTTTAACTGATCGGTTGAGGCTGAAACAGTGGCTTCGATATCTGCGTCGTTAAGCAGTGATTGCAGCGCATGTTCGGTGGCCATTTCTCGCAGTTTGGGTTTGAAGATCTTGGCAACGGCGGTCAAAGGGATTTCGTCGATCACATGAATGCGTTTAGGGATGGCTGCGCGCTCTGAGATGTTTTCAGCGGCGTAGCTCAGTAACGCGTCAATATTGATGCTGTGACCTGGCTTGGCAACCACAAACGCCATCGGCAGTTCGCCAGCGTGAGGGTCCGGTTGTCCGACCGCGACGGCGTTGGCCACATCAGGATGCGCCAACAAAGGCTCTTCGATTAGTATGGGGTCGATGTTATGGCCGCCGCGAATAATCAGGTCTTTGGCACGACCGGTTAAGAATAGAAAGCCATTTTCATCTTCATAACCCATATCGCCGGTATTAAACCAGCCGTCTGCCCAGGCTTTGTCGTTGTCTTCTTGCTCGAGATAACCGGCAAAAATATTGGGTCCGCGAGACAGTACTACACCCGCTTCATTGGGTTGGCAGATCTTAACCAAGCGGCTGCCATCAACGTGAGCCACGATGCGCTCCGCATAGGGGACTCGTAGACCACAGCTGCCCAAGGGCACGGCGGTGTCGCGCTGGCTGTGTGACAGGACGCAGCTACTTTCGGTCATGCCATAGCCGTTGCGCACCCAGCAATCGAAACGCTTTTCGAAGTTGTTTTTCAGTTGATCGGGTAGCGGAGCGGCGCCACTGACAATTTCAGTCAAAGAAGAAATGTCGTGATCGTCAACCGGAACTTCATAGAGTACTGACAAAATAGTCGGTACAGCGGCAATGCCTTGAAACTTAAAGCGCTCCACATGTGCCCAGAAGTTCTGTACCACATTGGGATTTCTGAAACCTGTCGGTGACAGGATGACAACATTGCGGCCAGAAACAAACGCGGCGATGCCTGTGGCCACTAGGCCAAAGATATGAAACATCGGTAGAGCGCAGGGCGTTGGAGCGCGAGGGCGGTTTTTACTCATGTCGTCGGTCAATTGCGCGATAAACGCAAAATGACCGTGATTGAGCTGCGCGACTTTAGGGCGACCGGTGGTACCGCCGGTGTGCATATAGGCGGCAGCATCGTCGGCATTGAATACTCGCTTTGAATCCAGCTCGGCAGCATTTTGTTGATCAATTAAGGCTGTGTAATCCACCATGGTGATACCAGCGCGAGGTGCTTCTGGCAGCTCTTCCGTTAGGCCTGGCACAGTGATGACCACCATGTGAGTTATGCCTTCAGACTGCTGGGCAACGGCGACAGCTTTGTCCCACAATTCGCGGTTTGCGGCAGCGGGTGCCATGGTGATCAGAACCTTTGAGCCGGTTACGCCAATGATTTCGGCTAAGTGATGAGGTTCAAGCAGCGGGTTAAGCGGGCTGGTGATACCGGCCGCTTGAGCTCCCCAAATGCAGTAAAACGTTTGCGGCAGCGTTGGTAGCATAATCGAGACTGCGTCTTTCGAGCGCACACCCAAACCGTGTAACAAATTTGCGGTCTGATTCATACGGCCAGCCAATTGCAAATAACTGATGGGCAAAGTCGCCTCATCTTTAGCGGCCGTTGGCATAAACTCCAATGCACTATCTTCGCCCCATTTTTGACAGGCATTGATGATTAAGTCGTAGGTATTGTTCCAAGGGTAGCGCTCAGCCAACGAGTGGCTTTCGAAGGCTTCGATGGCCTTCATATCGTGAAGTTCTGTGGCTAAAGGGCCTTGCTGTACGGGTTGGGTGGACATCGCGGGTCTCTCTCTCGTTATCTTTATCGCATCAAATCGGCGGTCTAGGTGTTGGATAGCCGCCAAAGCGTGGGCTATTTTTACCACTTTTCACTCATTGGTTCCACTGTGCGGAATTGCTTGTTAGTATTTATACCTATATTTGACTGATTTATCGCCAAGAGAGAGGATGCTTACGTGATACGAGATACCGAAACCTTGAACGCGCTGCTTGATGTGGTGCGCCGCTATGTTCGTGATCGCTTAGTGCCCTTAGAAGCCAAAGTCGCAGAAGATGATGCTATACCCGATGAGGTTATTAGCGAAATGCGTGAAATGGGACTGTTTGGTTTAACTATCCCCGAAGAATACGGCGGTCTTGGCCTCACCATGGAAGAGGAAATCCTCGTCGCCATGGAGCTTGGGCGCACCTCTCCGGCCTTTCGCTCATTGATTGGCACCAATAACGGCATAGGCTCGGCGGGTATCGTTTTTGATGGCACCGAAGCGCAAAAGCAGAAATATCTGCCCAAATACGCTTCAGGCGAGCTGATCGGCTCGTTTTGCCTAACCGAGCCAGATGTCGGCTCGGATTCGGCGGCGGTTAAAACCTCGGCCATTCGCGATGGTGATAGTTATATTCTCAACGGCACCAAGCGTTTTATTACCAACGCCCCGCGCGCGGGCACCTTTACGGTGATGGCTCGAACCAACCCCGACATTAAGGGCGCGAAAGGCGTTTCAGCGTTTATCGTTGAAGCCGGTAGCGAGGGGCTTTCGTTAGGGCCTAATGACAAAAAAATGGGCCAAGCGGGCTCCTACACTAGCGACGTGGTCTTTGAAAATGTTCGCGTACCAGCTGAAAACCTGATTGGCGGGGTAGAGGGCAAAGGCTTTTACACCGCCATGAAAGTGCTCGATCGCGGCCGTTTGCATATTTCATCGGTGAGTGTGGGAATCGCCGAGAGATTGATCGACGATGCACTGCGTTTTTCCATCGAGCGCGAACAATTTGGCAAGCCTATTTGTGAGCACCAACTCATTCAGGCGATGTTGTCAGACTCTAAGGCTGAAGCCTATGCCGGTAAGGCCATGGTGTTAGATGCCGCGCGCAAACGAGATGAGGGTCAAATGACCTCAACCGAGGCGGCCTGCTGTAAATTGTTTTGTACTGAAATGGTCGGTCGCGTGGCCGATAAGGCGGTACAAATTCACGGCGGCGCAGGGTATATTTCGGAATATGCGGTAGAGCGTTTTTATCGCGACGTACGCCTATTTCGTTTATATGAAGGCACCACCCAAATTCAACAAATTGTTATTGCGCGCAATATGGTGAAAGAGCTAAATGCTTAATCACTATATCGTGCAGGCAGTGAGTTAATACACCAACTCAGTTAAAAGCTGGTTGGCGAAAATCCAAACCTACAACCTAAAAAGTGGAGAGAGACCATGAACGTAGAGTTTTCTTCGGAAGAACTCGCCTTTCAACAGGAAGTGCGAAAGTTCTTAAAAGAGAAATTACCCGCAAAGATTTCTGAAAAGGCCAAGCACGAGCTGCACTTTACTAAGGAAGATTTTGTTCAGTGGCAACAGATCTTAGCCGAACAAGGCTGGGCCGCAGTAAACTGGCCAGTTGAGTATGGCGGTACTGGCTGGACGCCGACTCAGAAATACATCTGGAGCAATGAGTGCGCGAAAGTGGGTGCGCCGGGTGTGATTCCTTTTGGTATGAGTATGGTCGCGCCTGTGATCTATTCGTTCGGTAGCGAAGAGCAAAAACAGCGCTTTTTACCGGATATTCTCGGTAGTAAAGTCTGGTGGTGTCAGGGTTACTCAGAGCCTAATGCTGGCTCAGATCTAGCTTCGTTGAAAACAACTGCGGTTCGTGAAGGTGACGAGTACGTTGTTAACGGTACTAAAACCTGGACCACTCTTGGTCAGCATGCCGATTGGATTTTCTGTTTGGTTCGTACTGCAGGCAGCGATGCCAAGAACCAAGAAGCGATTAGCTTTTTGTTGATCGACATGAAAACACCGGGTATTAACGTTTCACCGATCTATCTACTGGACGAGACTCGCGAAGTGAACGAAATTCACTTTGATAATGTTCGTGTTCCTGTCGGCAATATAATTGGTGAAGAAGGTAAAGGCTGGACTTACGCTAAAGTCTTGCTGACTCATGAGCGTACTGGCATTGCCGGTGTTGCCAAAAGTAAAGAAGCCATAGCTCAAGTTAAACAGCTGGCTAGCGAGACCAGCCATTTTGGTCAGCCACTGATGGAAGACTCGGCTTTTGCTCAAAAAGTTGCTGCTTTAGAGATTGACTTGTTGGCACTTGAATATACTGATCTGCGTACTTTGGCCGCCGTTAGTACGGGTAAAGCACCCGGTCCTGAATCTTCAATTTTGAAGATTAAAGGTACTGAAATTGCCCAACAAATCGATGAGCTGAAAATGGAGATAGCCGGTTACTACGCCATTCCATTCGTTAAAGATCAGTTTGAATACGGCTTTGAAGGGCCAATGGTTGGGCCTGGCGCAGCTGCCAATAGCGCACCAGCGTACTTCAATCATCGTAAAACCACGATCTATGGTGGTAGTAACGAAGTTCAGAAAAACATTATCTGTAAAGCCGTTTTGGGTTTGTAAGGGGAGCGATCATGGATTTTTCATTAAGCGAAGAGCAGCAAATGCTGCAAGATAGTGTAGCCAAGTTTGTACACAACGATTATGACTTTGAATCACGTATGAAAGTGGTCAAAGGCGATGATGGATACAGTAAAGTTCATTGGAAATTATTTGCCGAGCTTGGTTGGTTGATGGTTCCTTTCACCGAAGAAGAAGGCGGTCTGGGCGGCAGCGCTGCCGATCTAATGGTCGTCATGGAAGAATTTGGTAAAGGCATCGTCATTGAGCCATTTTTGGCGACTGCCGTGATTGGTGGTGGGCTTGTAGCCGGCGCTGGTAACGACCTACAAAAGGGTGAGCTTATTGCCGGTATTATGGATGGCAGTCAGCAAATCGCCTTTGGTTATGTAGAGCCACAAAGCCGTTATGACTTAAGTGATGTTGCCACTCAAGCCGAAAAGACCGATAGCGGTTATCGCTTAAACGGTCATAAGGCTGTTGTGCTCAATGGCGGCATTGCCAATACCTTGATTGTCTCTGCACGAACTTCTGGCTCACAGGCCGACGCTGACGGTATTTCGTTGTTTGTAGTCGATGCGGATGCTGCGGGTGTTGATGTTCAAAGCTACCGTACTCAAGACGGTGCACGCGCGGCCGAAATTAAACTCAACAACGTTGAAGTTAGCGCTGCGAGTTTGCTCGGTGCTGAAGGTCAGGCTCTGCCGGTTATCGAGTCAGTACTGCAGCGTGCAACCTTGGCTATTTGCGCAGAGGCGGTTGGCGCGATGGAAGTGGCTTACCAAAAAACGGTTGAGTACACCAAAACACGTGTTCAATTTGGTGTACCTATTGCCAAATTCCAAGCCTTGCAGCATCGTATGGCAGACATGTTTGTTGAGCATCAGCAGGCAAAGTCAATCGTACTAATGGCAGCGATGAAGCTGGATCAAGGCGGTGAAGGTGCTGCCAAAGCGATTTCTGCGATGAAAGTCTGTGTCGGCAAAGCGGCTCGCGCTGTTGGCCAAGAAGCCGTTCAAATTCACGGCGGAATTGGTGTGACCGATGAGCTCGATGTGGGCCATTACTTCAAGCGTTTAACGATGATTGAGCTGTTGTTTGGTAACACCGCTTACCACACTCAAAACTTCGCTCGATTGTAGGTTCTAGCCAGACCAGATCATTGCCGAACAGTTTGTTTGGCAATGATCTTTCGGTCAATAAATAGGTTTATCTCTCTTCCCCCTTATACCCTTATCTCTACTTTGGCTCATATTCTTACCGGCTAAAAATGTATCGCTCCTACATTTATTGGAGTACCTCGCTTTCGTATCTGGTTTATCTTCGCGCTCGAATAATCTGCAATCTACTTACTCCATTTCTGTTGTAACTGGTGCTGCCGACAGCGCGACTGACTAGGACATTCATTGCTTAAAACCTTTCTCTTATACACCTCTGACGCTGCCGACGAAGAGACTATCGTAAAACTCGAAGCTCGCCGATCCAGTCAAACACCAAAGAATAAAAA